>Ga0209415_10003195_pt1 | contig 30455 bp, 30 predicted proteins | sample PeaSoiSIISIP2007_FD_187696 | JGI IMG/M metagenome (GOLD analysis project Ga0209415, IMG submission 187696) | Peat soil microbial communities from Weissenstadt, Germany - SII-SIP-2007 (SPAdes) (version 2) | ecosystem: Environmental > Terrestrial > Soil > Wetlands > Peat | place: Germany... | reverse complement strand
GTCAGTATCTCGGTCGCGATCATCCCGCTCGCCGCCGAAAAGCACTACGACGCCGCGGCTCAGGGCCTGGTCCTTTCGGCCTTCTTCTGGGGCTATCTATGGCCGCAGCTCGCGGGCGGATGGATGGCCGATCGCTTCGGCGGCAAGCGGGTGCTGGCGCTCGGAGTCGCGGTCTGGTCGGCCGCGACGTTTCTTACTCCGGCCGCCAGCGCCTCGTTCGCGACGCTGCTTGGCGCCCGAATCGTGCTCGGGCTGGGCGAAGGATTCAACTTTCCCGCGATCCATAGCCTCGCTTCGCGATGGGCGCCGGCTGCCGAGCGGGCGCGCGCGATCACGCTCAACTTCAGCGGCATGTTCCTGGGCACCGTGATCGCGTTTCTCGCAAGCCCGGCGATAATCGTGGCGTTCGGATGGCGCGCGCTGTTCTACATCTCGGGCGCGCTCGGCGGCTTGTGGCTGGCGGCCTGGATCGCGAAGGCCGCTGACCGCCCCGAAACTTCGCCCGGCGTGAGCGCCGCCGAGCTCGCTACTATAGTCGCGGGCCGCCCCGCCGCCTCGCCCGCCGGACGCGTCCCGTGGAAGCAAATCCTGCGCGAAAAGGCGGTATGGGCGATCGTGCTCGCGCATGTCTGTCACAACTGGGGTTTCAATATCCTGCTGCTGTGGCTGCCGACTTATCTGGATCGGATTTTCGGCGTTCCGCTGCCCAGGGTCGGAGGACTCGCGCTGATCCCGTGGCTGGTGACCTTCGCCGCCAGCAACACCGGCGGATGGATCGCCGATCTGCTCTCGGCGCGCGGCCTTGCGGCCGGCAAAGTTCGCAAGCTCGTCCAGACCACCGCGTTCGCTCTGGGAGCGGCTCCGCTGCTCGCGCTGCCCGCAGCTCGATCGGCCGGCATCGCGATCGCGCTGGTCGCGATTTCCGCCGCCGGCAACTCGCTGGGGCTGGCGGCCTTCGGCGTGAACCATCTCGATGTCGGCCCGCGCTACGCCGGCGTCCTGATGGGTATCTCCAACACCATCGCCACGATTCCCGGTATCGTCGGCGTCGCCGCGACCGGGTTCATTCTGCAAGCGACCGGTTCGTTCGCCGCGGTTTTCTATCTCACCGCGGCGGTCTATCTGATCGGTGCGATTGGCTATCTGCGCTGGGCCAGCGGCGACCAGAAGCTGTAAACTTTGAGAGTCTCGCGCAATTGAGTAACCTGCCATTTGTCCCGCCGGGGAGGGCCAGGAGTGACGAGTAGCTGGCGCACGCGCCGATTGCCTGCCGACGATCACTGCTGCGGCTGGCTGGCATTGCTTCCGCCTCCCGCGCCGCCACGCCTCCTGCGGTCGGACGAGCGCGCGCAGGCCGCGGTCATCGGCGCTGGCTTCACCGGCCTCGCGGTGGCACGCCAGCTAGCTGCGCATCGGCCGCAATGGCGGATCATCGTCCTTGAGGCGCAGCGTGTTGGCGAAGGCGCCTCTGGTCGCAACTCGGGATTCATCGTCGACCTACCGCACTACCAACCGCAGCGGGGTGTCGAAGGAAATCGGCGCCTCACGCGGCTGGGACGCGCCGGCCGGGACGCGCTCCGCACGCTGGTGCGAGCACACGCAATCGATTGCGCCTGGACGGAAGGCGGCCGCTTGCACGGCGCCGTGGGGGGACGTGGGAACGCGCGCCCTCGACGCTTTTTGCGGTGGCCTCGACGCGATGGGTGAACCGTACATACGGCATGAGGCCGCTGCGATGAGGGCGATCACCGGCACGGCCCACTACCGTGCCGGTATCCACACCAGTGGGACCGTCATGGTCCAGCCCGCAGCGCTGGTTCGTGGCTTGGCGGCCGCGTTGCCTGCCAACGTCGAACTGTTTGAGCAGTGCCCCGTGCGCGGCATCGAGCGTCGGGACGGAAACCTCCTGATCGCAACTCGCGACGGAACGGTCGCCGCAGAGCGCGTGTTCGTGGCGACCAACGGCTACACCGCCACGCTCGGCCTGCTGCGGCGGCGTGTCCTGCCGGTGCTGACGTTCGCGAGCCTGTCGCGCAAGCTAAGCGACGCGGAACTGCGCGCCCTCGGCGGCGAGGCGGAGTGGGGGCTCGTGCCAGAGGAGCAGATGGGTACGACCGTCAGGAAGACGCGTGACGGTCGCATCCTCATTCGCAATACTGTGCGCTACTCTCCAACTATCCAAGTTCGTGAGGCGCAACGGAGAGCTATACGTGAGGCGCATCGGCGCGCCTTCCACGGACGGTTTCCGATGCTGCCCGACGTGGATTTCGAGTACACATGGGGCGGCGTGATCGGCATTTCGCTCAACGGCGCGCACTTCTTCGGGGAGCTCGATGATGAGTTGTTTGTAGCCGCGGGCTACAACGGCGTGGGAGTGGCACTGGGAACTATCGCTGGGCAACTGCTCGCCGATCTCGCAGTAGGAGCAGATTCGGACCTCCTTGAGGACATGCGCCGGCTGCCGGGGCCATCCTGGGTCCCGCCGGAGCCGGTGCTGGGAGCGGCGGTGCGCGCGGCGCTGGCCTACATGGCAGCGCACGCCCGCGAAGAGCTGTAGTCGCTGGCCAGAACTTCCAGCGCCCGGCTTTGCCTCCGCACCGACAACGCGCCAGTCTATTCGGGATGCTCGCGCCCCGATGCTTACGCCAATGATCGATGAAGCCAGACCGCCGCGCTACCGATGGGTGATCGAGGCGCTGCTGTTCGTGGCGCTGTTCGCCCAGACGGTCACCGCGATCGCGCCGGCGCCGATCTTAAGCCCGATCATGCGCGGCCTCCATCTGAGTCTCGGCGCGGCCGGTCTGGTGGTATCGATAATCGCGCTCTGCTCGGCGGTCTTCTCCCTCCTGGGCGCGTTGGTCGTGCAGCGGCTCGGCGCGTTGCGCACGCTGCTGTGGGGAATCTGGCTGATGGCCGCCGGGCAGATCGCGAGCGGCTATGCAGCGACGTTCGCCACCCTGCTCGCGTCGCGCGTGCTCCAGGGAATCGGCTTCGGACTGATGGTCGCGCCGCCCGGAGCGCTGGTGATGCAATGGTTCGGCGAAAGCGAATGGCCCTGGATCAACACCGTCAACTGGCTGAGCTCGTACGTGGGCGCGACCTGGGTCTATGCCGTCACCGTCCCGATGTTCTACGCACTGCACTCGTCATGGCAGGCCGTCCTCTTCACCTACGGCGTGGGCGTAGCCGCGGTCGCGCTGCTCTGGATGGCGTTCGGACGCGAACACGAATCCGCAGCCGCGCATGTGACCGCCGGAACGCCCGGCGCCGCCGCGGTGCGGGAGGTGCTCGCGATGCGCAATGTCGTGCTGGTTGCGCTGGCAACCTTCGGCGCGATGTGGGTCTATCAGATGTTCGCGGTTTTCCTGCCGCAGTTCTTCCACGACTATCACGGACTCGAACTCAAAGAGGCCTCGCAATTGACCGCGATTCTGCCGCTGGCCGCGATCTTCGCAGCCGCCGGCGGCGGTTTCGGCACCAGCTTCCTCGGAGTGCGCAAGCCCTTCACCTGGCCGGCTGGGCTCCTGATGCTGATCGGCGGTTTGGGCACCCTCACGATGCCTTCCGTGGGCGGCATCCGCCTCTCGCTCATCATGTTCGGAGTTGGTACCGCAGCCTCGCCACCCGCGCTGACCACGCTCATGATGGAATTGCCCGCGATGACGCCGGTGAAGATGGGAATCGGGCTCGCGCTGGTATGGTCCGCAGGCTACGCCGGAGCATTCGCGTCGCCATTTCTGGGTGGCGCGCTCGCCAGCTCGATGGGCCTCAAGACCGTAATGCTCGGTTTCCTCGGCTTTCAGTTAATTCCGATCGCAACGATGTACCTCTTACCCGAGACCGGCCCCGGCGCCCGCGCCGCAGTCAGGATCGCACCGGCCACGGGATCGGACTGAGGCGATCCAATTTAACTGCCCGCGCGATCGCCTGGCCAAATGGCCGGCGGGACGCCGGCCCTACTTCGGAAAAGGCACCGGCACCCTTCGAGCAGCCTCAGGGCAGGCTCCGGCCGGCGCTACAGGAACCAGGTCTCTTTCCGAAGTAGGACCGGCGTCCCGCCGGTCATTTGGTCGGTAGATTTCGCCTTATTGCTGAGGCGAAGTCTTGCCGCGATACGAAATGCGCCAGACCGTGCCGTTGGCGTCCTCGGTCACGATCAGCGACCCGTCGTGCGCTACCGCGACGCCCACCGGCCGGCCCCACACTTCTGCGTCGGATGCAACGAAGCCGGTCATGAAGTCTTCGTATTCGCCGGTGGCTTTGCCGTCCCGCATGATGACTCGAATGACCTTGTAACCGGTGCGGCGCGAACGGTTCCACGACCCGTGCTCGGCGGCGAACGCGTCGCCGCGATATTCCTGGGGAAACTGGCGGCCGTCATAAAATGTCATTTCGAGCGAAGCGGAATGAGCCTGCAGGAGAACGTCGGGAACGATCGCCTTGCCCTTGAGGTCCGGCCGTTCGCCTTTGTGATGCGGGTCCTCATGGTCGCCGATGTAATACCAGGGCCATCCGTAGAACCCGCCCTCGCGCACGCTGGTGATATAGTCCGGCGGCAGGTTGTCGCCGAGGCGGTCGCGTTCGTTGGTCGAGCACCAGAGCTCGCCGCTGGCGGGATTTACGGCCATCCCGACGCAGTTGCGCATGCCTGCGGCGAAAACCCGCAACCCGGTCCCGTCCGGATTGGCCTCGAGAACGTTGGCGCGGTGCTCTTCCGATCCCCACGCGGCGCCCAGCGCCTGGCGCGCGATCCATCGCGCCGCGTTGGACAACGGGATGCCGACAAAATCGTTCCCATCGTTGGAAAAAGATCCGACCGAAACGAACATCTTCGAGCCGTCGCGCGAGAAGGCCACGTCCCTGGTCCAGTGCCCGCCGCCGCGGAGCAGCCCACCGCCCGGAATATTGCTGACGATCATTTGCGCCGGGCCGCGCGCCTGCAAGTCGCCGTTATGGTATGGGAATCGTACTACTGAGTTCGTATTCCCTACATATAGATACTGAGGATCCGGCCCCGGCGGCCAGAACGCGATCCCGAACGGCTTGTTCAGATCCGATGCGTAAATCTCGATCCGATCGGGCTTGCCGGCGCCATCTGCGGCGCGCAAAACGCGGAGCCTCCCGGCCTGACTCTCCGCGATGAAAATGTCCCCGTTGGGAGCGACCCGCACCAGACGCGGAACGTTCAGGCCGCTGGCGAATTCTTCAACCACGAAACCCGGCGGTACCTTCAGCATCGCACCGGCGGGACGAGCCACGATCTTCGGGCCGTTGTCGGAGGATTGGGTCACGTACGGCGGCGGCAGGTCGGCGACTGTGATCTTCCTGCGAACGCCCGGCGCGTCGGCGCTCCAGTCGCCGAACGCCGCAGAACCGCTCAGAACCGCCGGCGCGCCGCCGGCCTGCGCGAGATCGATCGAGGCGACTCCGGCGAAGGCGGACACGACGATCGTGCACAAAAGGAGCGCGAGGTGTCGCCGCGCACGAGCGCATACCCTCACCCGCGCCGCTTCGCGGCGCGCCCTCTCCCTGGTCAGGGAGAGGGTATAAGAGCGAGACGGCGCTGGCATCTTACGCCTCGCCCGCGCCTGCGGATTGTCCGCAGGCGCGAACCGGGAGAGGCCGCCGCGCGGCTTGCGCCGGCAAGCCGCGCGGCGGGTGAGGGCGTCCACCCAGGGCTTGGCGCGAGCGCATCACCGATGATGCTCTCCGACATGATACTCCCCGAGCAAACCTTCGCGACGCGCCAGATCGCGGATTGAATCGTGCAGGATGCCGTTGGATGCGATCAGGCCGTGGCGTTCGACGGAGCGCTGGTTGAACCGCACTTCACGCCCCTCGATATCGGTCATCCGACCGCCTGCCTCCGCGATCAGGGCGGCGCCCGAAGCGATGTCCCATTCGCTTTTCGGCGAGCGCGTAAAAGTCGCGTCGGCCTTGCCCGCCGCCACCATCGCGAGCTTGTACGCGACGCTCCCCATCGGACTCACGCCCATGACGGGCTCGAATTTCTTCCACTCACCGCGCGCAATCTCGCTGCGGCTGCCGAGCACCGTCGCGCGCTTGAGCGAGCGCGTGCGCGTCACGCGCACACGCCGCGTCCCGAGATGGCATCCCAGTCCGCGCGCCGCCCAGAACAGTTGGCGCCGGATCGGGTTGTAGGTCACGCCCAGCACCGGCGCGCCCTCTTCCGCGAGCGCGATCGCGACGCAGAACTCCGGAACGCGGTTGATGAACTCCTTGGTTCCGTCGAGCGGATCGACGATCCAGACTCGCCGTGCCGCCAGCCGCGCGCGGTCGTCGGCAGTCTCTTCGGAGAGCCATCCATAGCCGGGAAAGCCGGCGCGCAGGATCTTCTTGATCGCGCTGTCGGCCTCCATATCGGCGGTGGTAACCGGGTTGTTACGCCCCTTGGACCCGACCTTGAAGGATCGATCGTTCCAATAGCCGCGCAGAATTGCGCCCGCGGCGAGCGCCGCCTTGCGCGCGAGTTTCAGCTCGGGTTGCAGATCGTCTAGCGGTCTTCGATTTCTGCCGTGCGCCATCGCTGCTCCGTGACAAGCCGGATCGCGGAAATCCTAGCTGGCGAATCGGCACGTTGCTATCGCCCGTGCGCTGTTTCGGCCCGCGCGCCGCGATCGCGATGGTTTGCCCGGTCCGGTCGAAGCTCCTAAGATTCATGGCGCGATGCGATCGTTCATCATCTTCGTTGCGACCGGGGCCTACACCGGTTATTCCCCGATCGCGCCGGGGACCGCCGGCTCGATCCCGGGCCTGATTCTGACCTGGCTGATCTTCGCCCCGCTGTGGCAATACTCGGTCATCCTCTTCCTGATCGTCTTCGCGATCCTGTTTGCCGCTTCCTGCTGGGTCGCCGGCCGCGCCGAGGAAATCTTCGAGCGCCGCGACGATTCGCGAATCGTAATCGACGAAGTGCTCGGGATGACCGCCGCGATGTTCCTGCTGCCGATCACCTGGCGCTATTTGGCGCTGGGCTTCTTTCTGTTTCGCCTGTTCGATACCGTCAAGCCGTTTCCGGCCGACTTGATCGATCGCCGGATGCACGGCGGGACGGGCGTGATGCTGGACGATTTGACCGCGGCAATATATGCGAACCTGGCGGTGCGGGTGCTGGTGCTCCTGGCGCATCACATCTGACGTGAAAAGTGAAATCATGCTGCCGGACGCGCGCACGGTGACAACAAGATGATTCAACGGGCCGTGATTCTTTCCACCGGCGACGAGCTCACCACCGGGCGTATCGTGGACACCAACGCGAACTATCTCGCCGACAAGCTCGCCGAAACCGGAATCGACCTGTGCGCGGTGCTGACCGTCGGCGACGTGCCGGAGCGGCTCGAATGGGCCTGGCGCACCGCGATCGCGATGGCCGACGTCGTGATTTCCACCGGCGGCATCGGCCCGACCGCCGACGACCTCACCACCGAGACCGTCGCGCGCCTGGCGAACCGCCAGCTGTGGCGCTCCGAGGAAGTGGTCGCGAACATCCGCCGCCTGTTCGCCTCGATCGGGCGGCCGATGCCCGAGAACAATCTCAAACAGGCGATGTTCCCCGACGGCGCAGAGATAATTCCCAATCCGCTCGGCACCGCGCCCGGCTTTCGCCTCGAAGTGACCGAGGCCGGCCACACCGCGCATCTGATCGTGATGCCCGGCGTGCCGCGCGAGATGAAGCCGATGATGGAAAACGTGGTGCTCCCATGGATTCGGCAGCATCGCGGGACCGATACGGTGTACGCGGTCCGGGTTTTCCAGACCTTCGGGATCAGCGAATCGGCGCTCGACGAAGCCGTCGACGGACTGATCGCACCCGACGAGGGACGCGTCGCGTTTCGCGCCAGCTTCCCGCAAATCTCGCTACGCGTGACGGTCGAGGGCAGGCCCGGCGAGGCCGAGCGCAAGCTCGAGGAACTGTGCGTGCGGGTGCGCGGAAAAATCGCGGACAACGTCTTCACCGAGGGCGAAGCCACGATGGAAGAAGTGGTCGGCAAGCTCCTGATCGAAAAGAAGGTAAAGCTGGCGGTGGCCGAATCATGCACCGGCGGACTTATCGGCCATCGGCTCACCAACATCCCCGGAAGCTCGCGCTATCTGAAAGCCGACCTCGTGACGTACTCCAACGATGCCAAGACGAAGATACTCGGCGTGAGCGAGGAAACGCTCAAGGCTCACGGCGCGGTCAGCGAGCAATGCGTACTCGAGATGGCCGCCGGAGCGAGATCGCGGGTCGGCGCGGAGGTCGCGATCGCGACCTCGGGAATCGCCGGGCCGGATGGCGGCACGCCCGAACGGCCGGTCGGCACGGTATGCATCGCGCTGGTCGCTGAAGGCACGAGCGTCTCGCGGCGCTATCAACTACGCGGCACGCGCGACTGGATAAAGTTACTAACCTCGCAGATCGCGCTAGATTGGCTACGCCGCTACGCGCTCGGAATGCCGATCGGCGAATCTGCGCTGTTCCGGCGTTAGAGGAGTACGTGTTGGCCAGACGTCGCGAAAAGCGTGTGTTTGGGGTCGGTCCTGCTTCGGATCCCGCTTGGTAGCGCCGGCCTCCGTGCCGGTTCTTTCCACTCCCAGGAAAAGAGAACCGGCACGGAGCCCGGCGCTACGTACGGAAGTGACGCGAGATCCTTCGCTTCGCTCAGGATGACACGGCGCGAAGACGCGCCGTGTCACTTCACGCGGGCGTAGCTGATTTGGTCGCCGCCGATACCGACGATCGAGAGCGAGCCGGCGCGCGGCGTGCATCGCACCGGGTTCAGGCCGGTCACGTTCGTGCAGAGCACGATATTGGTGTCGCCGCTGAAGCACGAGTCGGTCACGGTCGCCTCGCCCTGCTGAAGCGTCGCGCGGCCGGCGCAGACCGTGGGTTCGATATGAATGCTGGACGAGCCGAAGACGCTGTTCGAGAAGATGCCGTGAAAGTCGCTGCCGGCGCCTTTGGTACCGTCCTTGGCGGCGGTAATGCCGGGCGGGTAGGATCTCCCGCATCCGCCGCAGCCGCTCGCGGCCAGCATCAACGCAAACACGAAAATGCCTGGAGTCTTGTACATGGATTTCCCTCGAAGCTTGCGCGGTTATTCCGTGACCGGGATCTGCGAGTATGCGCCGGGCGTGGGCTGTGGACTTTCGGCGGCGGCCAGCTGATCGCCGTAGGCGCCCGAACTTTCCGCCGTCAGTAGACCACCGATGGTCAGCGTTCCATCCACGGTGAGCGGACCATTCACCGTAAGCGGACCGCCGATAAAGAGCGGACCGGTTGCAATCTGTCCTGCGGGTCCGGGCGTCTCACCGCCCGGAAGCGTGTAGAACGGACCGCCGAGCACCAGCTTGCGCGCCCGCACGGGACCGTGAACCACGACCGGTCCTCCGACCGTCAACGGCCCGGCAATCGCAAACGGTCCGTCGATCGAGACCGGACCGCCGATCGCATTGGCGTTGATCAGCGAGCACGACGCGGCCAGAGCGCCGAGGCCGATCGCGATGAGCGCCAGCGTCGGGGACAAATGCGATCGCCGGCCGCTCATCGCGACAACTCCACACTTGAGCCGGTTCAGTTCGGCTGCGCACTGCCATTGGCATTGGCGTTCGCCGAAGACTGCGTGAAGACTTCCATCGGCACCAGGCTGCGGCGCTTGCGCTTGATCTCCTCGAGCTCGGCCTGGTCCTTCGACTGCTGGGTGGCGCGGCGGATTTCCTCGAGCTTCTCGCCGGCTTCTGATTGATGCAGCTCGTGATTCACGCCGGCCTGCGCGAGCGTGCGCTGGATCGATTCGCGCACCTCTTCGAGCGCGCGCAAGTCTTCCTCGTACGAGACTTCCTCGAGCGCGTGCTGAATCCTGACCCGCGCCTGCGCGTTCTTGAGCCGCGCCAGCATCCGGACTTTCTCGATCTTGAGCTTCTCGATCTCGCCCTTGAACGCGATCAGGTTTTTCTTGGCCTCGTCCGCCTCCGAGGTGAGCTCGGAAAGCTCCTCTTTCAACCGCGTGCAGTCCTGTTCCAGCTCATGCTTGCGCCGGATCAGGATCATCGCGCACTCATCCTCGTTCATGTCCGCGGCCTGCACGGATTGCTCGGCGACCTCGGCCATCTCAGCCGATTTCTGCCGGAGGTCGCGCGCGAGCTTGTTGCGCATGTAGATCACGCCCGCAGCCGCGGTCTTGAGCTGGTTGTAGCGGCGCAGGCGCTCGGAGATCGCGGACTCGTAGACCGCCTCCGGGTCGCGGGCCTCGCGCGCCTTGAGCCAGCGGCTCAGCTTGCCACCGATCAGACTGAAAATCCGTGAGAAAAACATTTTACTCGCCTCCCGATTCACGCCTTTCCGGCTGTCCTAATTGTTGCTCGCTTCTTCGCGGCCGCCGCCGAGTCCGAGGTCCGCAAGCGTGATCCCCAGCTCGCGCATCTTCTGCTGAAAACTCTGGCGGTACATCCCGGTCCGCTCGGCGGCGCGCGAGATATTTCCGCCGGTCGCCTTGAGCGCGCGGACGAAAAACTCGCGCTCCCAATCGCCGACGAATTTCTCCTTCGCTTCGCGGAAAGTCATGCCGCCCTCCAGCGCGTCGGCGACGTTCGCGACGTTCGCATTGGCCGCTTGCGCATTCGCCCCCGGCGCATTCGCGCCGGCCGCACTCGCCGCCGCCGGCGCCTCTTCGCCGTCGGAGGAGCCGACCAAATCGGCATAGGAAATTTCCGCGCCGGAGGAGAGAATCACCGCCTGCTCGATCGCAGCCCGGAGCGCACGCACGTTGCCTTTCCACGACCGCTCGACGCATCCGCGCATCGCCTCGGCCGAGAGCTGCTTGGGCGGCGTGCCGAATCGTTCGCAGGCCTCTTTGAGGAACTGCTGGGCCAACAGCGGGATGTCTTCGGGGCGCTCGCGAAGCGGCGGGATACGGACTTCGACCACCTTGATTCGATAATAAAGGTCCTCGCGGAAGCGGCCGCTCTTGACCATCGCTTCGAGGTCCTGATTGGTCGCGGCGATGATCCGCACGTCAACCTTGAGCGCCTGATTCCCGCCGATCCGCTCGAACTGCTTTTCCTGCAAGACGCGCAGCAGCTTGGCCTGGGTCTCCAGGCTCATGTCGCCGATTTCGTCCAGGAACAGTGTGCCGCCGTCGGCGGCCTCGAACTTGCCCTCGCGCCGCGCCGACGCGCCGGTAAAGGCGCCCTTCTCATGGCCGAACAGCTCGCTCTCGACCAGCTCGCGCGAGAACGCCGCGCAGTTCACCGCGATGAACGCGCCGCGCGCGCGCGGACTGCGGAAATGGATCGCGTGCGCCACCAGCTCCTTGCCGGTGCCCGATTCGCCCCGGATCAGCACCGTCACGTCGGTCGGCGCGACTTTGTCGATCGTCTCGAAGACCCGCATCATCGCGCGCGAGCGGCCCACCATGTCCTCGAAGCGCCCGGTTTCCAGCCGCACCTGCTCGATGAGCTGGCTGTGCGCGCGCTTGAGCAACTGCTTCTCCATCACATGGCGGACCTTAAGCCGCAACTCGTCGTTGTCGAAGGGCTTGGGCAGATAGTCTTCAGCCCCGGCCTTCATCGCCTCGACCGCGATCCGCTGCGATCCGTACGCCGTGATCATCAGGACTGCGCACTCGGGATCGATCGCGCGCACCTCGCGCAGCAGGTCGAGCCCGCTCATGCCCTTCATGCTCAAGTCGGTGATAATCACGTGGAACAGGCCGGCCTTGACCTTCTGGAGCGCGTCTTCGCCGGACTCGGAGGTGTCGACCTCGTAGCCTTCCTTGGAGAAGAGCCCTTTGAGCGCGACCAGGATTCCGCGCTCGTCGTCAACGATAAGCAGCCGTCCTTTCATAACCGTTGCTCGCTTGTCATCGCCGTTGCCCGCTTGCCTGCAGGGCGCTGGTCGGTGCGCCGCTCTGAGCGCCATCGCTTTGAACGCCTTGAACGCTGTCGCGCTGCGCCCCGTCGATACGGACACCGGCGCCGTTGGCAGATGCCGCAGCGGCCGGAGTAGTGATGGATGTAGTCGAGGCCTTGTCGCGCGCCAGCGGCGGTATTGTCGCCGCGGCGAAATCAGTTTCGCCCGGCGCCGCCGGCCTCATCCGCGCGCCGTCGGCGAGCGGAATCGAGAAGATGAACTCGGTGCCAAGGCCGGGCCGGCTGTCTACTTTGATCGTCCCGTTGTGCGCTTCGATTATTTTCTTGGCGACCGCCATCCCGAGCCCGGTGCCGTTTTCTTTCGAGGTGTAGAACGGGTTGAAGATCTTGCCAATTTTGTCGGGCGCGATTCCGCATCCGTTGTCGCGGATTCGCACCGCGGCGATCGCGTCGCCGGTCTGGATCGACATCTCGATCCGGCGCTCGCCGGTCGTGCTTTCCATCGCGTCGATCGCGTTGTCGATTACGTTGGAGAAGACCTGGCGGAGCTTGTCGGCATCGGCGCGTATGGTCGGGCCACCGAGGTAGTTGCGCGACACCATGACCGATTTGGTCTCGAGCTTGGCGCGCATCTGGGTGAGCGCCGCATCGAGCACCGCAGCCAGGTTGACGTTGCCGAAGTTGTAGTCCTCTTCCTTGGCGTACTTGAGCAGATGCGAAACGCTCTTCTCGACCCGCGCCAGCTCATCCAGCGCGACCTTGGCGTATTCGACGTTCTCGTTCGAGGTGGGATCCTCGCCCATCTGCTGAACGAGGCTCTTGGCGGCTGCGATCGGATTGCGAATCTCGTGCGCGAAGGTCGCCGTGAGCTCGTCGAGCGAGGCCTGCTTCTCGGTGCGCAGCACTTCCTTTTCCTGCTGTACTTCTCGTTGCACCTCGCGCTGAATCGCGGGCTGGAACACCCGCTCCTGAATCCAGCGCCATCCGAAGACCGCCGAGAAGTGGCTCATCAGTCCGAAGCCCCATCCCAGCGCCGGCCACAGGAACCAGGGATAGCCGGTAGTCATCAGGTTGATCAGGAACAGGAAGCCGATCACCGTCCCGTACCACATCAGATGGACGTAGAAGCCGGCCTCTGCCGCGGCCCGTCTGCGAGCGCGCTCGTAGGCCTGGCGTTCCTCTTCGGCCTTGCGGACCTGCTCGGCGTTGGCCGGCGAGGGGCTCGCGGATGCGGGGCGCGGCGGCGCGGTTCCGAATCGCCACCATTCGGTGCCGGCGGTACCGGCGGCGCCGGCGTCCGATCCAAACGCATACTTGAGCTTGCGCTCGATTCGTTTGGCCTTGCGCTCGAGGCGTTCGGCGTTGCGCTCGAACTTTCGCGCGTAACGCTCGGCTTCGCGCGCGCCGCGCTCGAACCAGTAGTCTTTGTGGCCGGCGTCGCCGGGAGCCTTCGATGAAGGCGACGCGGCAGCGCCACTCCGTCCGAACCGGCCACCCCATCTTTCGTTCCAATATCGCATCAGATACCGCTTTCTCTGCGCGAGAACGAAGATCACCAGCAATATGAAAAGAAAGCCCAACATGTTGCGTTCAACTCCCGGAGCGGCCTCGGGCAGCCGCCGCCTACCCGACTATCGCAATGCATCCGCCGCTCGTCTATCCCGTCCATGATACCGGATGAGAGCAAACTCGATGCCGTCAGCCGGGCCAGAAGTAAACCCAGCATTCACGGGCCTTTTCGGCGATCGGGCTCATCGCGAGAGCATCGACTGCAATCAGCGGACTGCATGGCGAAGGTTGCACGGTGTATAAGGCCGCTCGGGACTGTCTTGGTGGCTCCGCGGTTCGCCTAGGGCTTTCGCCGGAATCCCGTCTCGATCAGCTCTACAGGCGCCGGCTCTTCCCCGTGCGCGGCCAAGACCTCGCGGACGGAGAAGATCGCGTATCCCAAGCGGGAATCATGTCGCGCAAGACACGGCGCGCGATCGCTTTGACTGCTCTCTCGCTCCTTGCAGATATATAATCCCGACCAGTGGGAAACCGCCCAAGAGGACTGAAATATGAACGACACCGACAAAGCGATTTGTGATACGTTGAATGAGATTTTCGGCGAACTACATCCGAACCATCCTTTCGGCTTCGCTACCCAACTCCTCACGACACTGCGGAGCATGGCGGGCGGGCTGGACAATATTACTGGTAAGCTGACGGAGATCGCAGAGCGCCTAGAGAAAATCGAAAGCCAGCTCGGGGACTCACTTACGAAGCGATGAACCGACGCAAGAAATATTCCACTTCCTGCTCGCTCTTGCAACGATAACCATTTGGTGGGGGGAGGTGGAAAGGTTATTCCACCTTGTGATCCTTGCAATGGAAGACGCCATCTTCCCAATCTTGAGCTGCCTGACGAAGCAGTTCTGCTACGTGTTCGCGCGAGACTCCCCACGCGCAACCCTTGGTGATGTCTACACCGTTCGCTTGCATCTCGGCGCAAGCATTGGCGTTTATCTTTGCCAAAAGGTCCGTTATACCCGCCTCCGCGTCTTCTCCTTGAGGCGGTATCCCGCACCAGTGTGCGCGCGCCATGTCCACGTTGGAGGGGGGATGGATTTTACTTGGATTCAGGGTTGGTACCACGGCGGATGGGCTGGCGAAGGCGTCCGGACTTGCCGGAAGCGGTGCGGAGGGCTCCGACCGCGGCTCGATCCGTGTCCCCGAGCTCGCTTCCTTGGCAGCATGGCTCATGGCCTCGTCTATTAGGGAGCCAGATAATGATGTCACACGCCAGTCACCGGTCTGGCCCCGTCTTAGAGTGACCGCCAGCACGACCTTTCCTTCATTGTCTTCAAGCTTGGTTTCGGCAGCATTACGTCCGCGACGATGAAGATTTGAGAGTGCTTGGAATAACGCGCCCTTTCGCACAGCCTGACCTTGTTCGATCGCCTGTTTGAACTTTGCCCGAACGAGAGCGGCTATTGTGCCCGACATCATTCTGGCAAGGCCGGCACCAAATGCGTTCGCGGCACTTTCGTCTTCGCTGTGTTCCGTTCCGGTCGTTTCGGCAGTCTTCGTGTCGATCAAGTTCTGCACAATCTGATCAAAATCGACAAAATCCGCTGCCGCTTCCGCGTCTCGATTCTCAACAGAGCGGTAGAACGTCCAAATGGCGTAGGAGGGAGTGTTAGGGAAGTAGCCAAAGATCAGCCAGAGCAAAAGCACTGCGCAGGTGCCTGCACTCCACAGCAGTTTGCGTAGACCTTGCCGCTGATTGCGATGCGAGCTGGCTCCCGAATAGCTTGCGCTCAAATCGGCAGGCTCAAACGGGCCTGCAGCAGGCGACATGGGCTGGCGTGCTGCCGGCGCAGTGAAAACAGCTCCACGCACCGTAGGAGCTGACGGGCCTGCTGCTTGAGAAGCTTCCGCGGCGAGCATTTCCGCGATGGCTTCCGCGGGCTCAGTCGTTCGCCAAGTATTCGGATGCCTGGCTATCGGACCAGGCGTGCCGCAACCCACGCACTTGGGCGCGTTGGCGGCAACAATGTGGCCGCACGACGAGCACTTGAAGAGCTCTCCCATGTGATCTGCCCCCTCGCATCATCCCATCAGCGCTTTTCTCGTGACTATCGCGACGCGAGACCTGGCGCAACCGCCTGCAGGGGGTCATCTCTCTACGCCGCATGAGCCTGTTGAGCGCCTTCGTGCGCCTGACGCTTTGAGCCGGGAGTGTCAGTGTCCAATGGGTGCCAAATCCGGCGCCAGAATAGAGCCGAGTGCCGAGCAGCGGGTTGACTTGGTGGGCGATGCCGTTCGGCACCGATTCAGCACAACACATGGTTGCTTGTCCGAAGCCTCGCTGTCATTCTCGCGCGTGGCTGCCGCGCGAAGAATCCCGGATTTCTGCTCCGCTGAGCTGCTTCCATGGGCGACCGGACCTACTCCGTATACATCTTGAGTAGCCCCTCCCGCACGCTATACACCGGCGTCACCAACGACCCATTCGTCGCCTGGCCGGCTCCTCAGGGCAGGTTCTTGAGCGCCGCGTATTCGAGCACAAGGAAGGGAGGCCCGGTTCCTTCGCCGCCCGATACCGCGCGAGCCACCTGGTCTATTTCGAGCAGTTCGGGGACATCGGCGAAGCGATCGTGCGAGAGAAGGAGATTAAGAAGATGACGCGGAGGCGGAAGATCGAACTGATCGAGTCGGCGAACCCTGAGTGGGGGGACTTGAGCGAGGAGTAGGAAGGCCGCAGCCGGAATCCGGGATTCTTCGCGCGCCAGGCAAACAGACGCGCGAGAATGACAACCCCTTCTACGACCGAATTAAAATACCCACTACCTTCGCAGGGGTGTCCATCGACGTTTACCTGTGGTTTCATCTTCGCATGATTCGCGCGGTCATCTTCGACCTTGATGGTACGCTGGTCGATACTGAGCCGATCCACTTCGCGGCCTACGTCGCGGTGCTGCGCGACGAGGGGATCGAGTTGACGCGCGAGGAGTACTTCGGCCGCCTTATCGGCTACAACGATCGCGACTGCTTTGCGGCCATCCTGGGCGAGAACCGCAAGCCCGCCGGCGAAGCCGAAATCGGCCGTCTGATCGTTCGCAAGTCGGCGGCGTTCATAGCTTCGATAGCCGGACGTGATCTGCTCTATCCGGGCGCCGCCGAGTTCGTGCGCCGATGCGCCGAGCGCTTTCCGCTGATGGTCGCGACCGGGGCGCTGCGCCGCGAAGCGGAGTTGCTTCTGGACCAATCGGCCATCCGCCGCCTTTTTGTAGATACAATCGCCGCAGAGGACGTGGCGCACGGCAAGCCCGAGCCCGATTGCTTCATCGCCGCGCTCGGGCGCCTGGGCTTCATCCTGCGTAGCCGGCCGCCGATCGCGAGCGGTGAGTGTTTAGTCGTCGAGGACACCGCGGCGGGCGTGGAAGCGGCCCATCGCGCGGGGATGAAAGTTCTCGCGATCGCGCATACGACCCCGCATCGCGAGCTCGCGGCGGCCGAAATAGTGCAAGACTCGCTGGCCGGGACCGATCTCGACGAGGTGTTGCGCGCGCTTTCGCAACTGCGATAGCAAGTCGAACGGCGCATGGGTAGTGTATCAGTTCGAAGTGACGGGCTCTCGGAGGAGACGAATCGCTCCGCGTAGATTCCTCGCTGCGCGCTCGGAATGACAGGAAAAGGAGCGGTTTTTTTGTCATCCTGAGCCGCAGGCGAAGGATCAACGCGAAGCGATTTTTCAAACTGATACGCTGGCGGCGCATGCCACGGCGCACTACACGTGTCTTCACCTCCGCAATTTTTGGTTGGCACGGCCTCGTGGACCGACCCGAGCCTGGTCAAGTCGGACACCTTTTATCCGCCCTCCGCGAAGACCGCTGAGGACCGGCTTCGGTTCTACGCGCAGCACTTCAAGACCGTGGAAGTCGATTCCAGTTACTACGCGCTGCCCTCCGAGAAGAACGCGCGGCTGTGGGCCGAGCGCACGCCCGATGATTTCGTCTTCAACCTCAAAGCGTTCGCGATGCTGACGCAGCATCCGGCGGACACCGCGCGGCTTCCGATCGCGATCAAGGAGATGCTCACCTCCGAGCAACGGAGCGCGCCGCGCCTGAAGGACCCGCCCGGCGCCGTGCTGGATCTCTGTTTCCAGATGTTCTCGAGCGCGCTCAAGCCGCTGCGCGAGGCCGGCAAGCTCGGGATGCTGCTGTTTCAGTTTCCGCCCTATTTCGTTCACAGCACGCGCAATCTCGACTATATGGCCGGGCTCAGCGAGCGCGTCCCCGGCGACTCGATCGCGATCGAATTCCGCCATCCGAGCTGGGTCTCCGATCAAAATCGCGCCGGCACGATGCGCTTCCTGCGCGAGCATCGGCTCGCCTACGTCTCGGTCGACGCGCCGGTTGCGCCGAGCCTGATGCCGCCGATCCTCGAGGTCACCGGCCCCGATGCGTACGTCCGCTTTCACGGCCGCAACCTCGAGAACTGGTACAAGCGTGATATCGCAGTCGCCGAGCGCTACAAGTATCTTTACGCGGAGCGCGAGCTCGCCCAATGGGCGGGCCGGCTGAGCAAGCTCAGCGACGTGCGGCGGGCATTCGTGATTTTCAACAATTGCTATCGCAACTTCGGAATCATGAACGCCACCACGATGGCCGCGATGCTCGGTCATTGAGACTCGCGCGGAGATTTACAAAATGTCCACGGCGAGACTTTTCCAATTCCTCCCAAGTCCGTTCTGCGCCAAGATTCGCAAGATCCTGGAATATAAAGGCGTCGAGTTCGAGGCGATCGAAGTCGATTACATCGAACGCAAGGAGCTGATCGCTGCGTCGGGGCAAATCACCGTCCCGGCGCTGACGTTGCCCGGCGGCGAGACGATCGTCGATTCGGGGCGGATCGCAACGCGCCTGGAGGAGCTGTTTCCGGAGCCGACGATTTTCCCGCCCTCGTGGCGCGGGATGCATATCGCGATGGCCCGCTATATCGAAAGCGAGGTCGAGGAAGCGATCTTCCGCGTGAAGGTTCCCGACACGATGGAATACTGGCGCTTGCGCGGCGCCGACCGGCTCGCGATGTGGCGCTACGTTCGCGAGCGCAAGTACGGTGCGGGTTTCTGCGATCGGATGGTCCGCGAGCGCGAAGCCAACCTCGATCGCGTGCGCGAAGTGCTGTCGCCGTTCGAGGACGCGCTCGGCGACCGTCCGTTCCTTTTCCGCCGAATCGGCCTGGCCGACTTCGCGCTCTACGGCACGCTCCACTCGCTCGCCTTCACCGGCGAGCTGAAGATTCCGGCCGAGTTTCCCGCGCTGCGCGCGTTCTACGGGCGGATCGATCGGATTACGGCGTCGGTTGAGGCGGCTTAGCTGTGGAGGGGCTAGGCCAGTTAACCGCGAGCCTTGGCAAGAAGATCATCCAGCTCGCGATTGACCTCTTCCATCGCCGTGAGAACACGGTCCAAGCCACGTTCCAGCGTAGCCTTGTCCAGTTTGCCGTTGTTCCGATGACCCTCGGTCAACTCTTCGACCTTGTGCGAAGCGTCTTTTGCGGCTTTCATGGCTAGACGATCTCGATAATCGCCAGGTGCAGGAAGCGGCTGAAGAGCGCGCCGCCGAAATCGAGCCCGACGTCGTAGAGCGACGCCGTCCTGCCCGGCACGAAGATCTGATGCGCCTCATCGGAACAGGCGTACAGGGCGCAGATCGCGAGCGCCAGATACGGCCGCCCCGCCATCGGGCCGCGGATCAGCAGCCAGAAGAGAATGCCGTATTCGGTGAAGTGCGCAGCTTTCCGAATCAGGAAGTGGAGGTTCGAGATCGTCAGCGGCGACGCGTGGGGCATCAGCCACCACAGAATCGGTTCGATCAGCCGCCCGGTATTGGACGCGGAGAAGTACTCGGTGGACAGTATGAAGATGGCGCCCCCCCAGAACAGGACCGGCATCCACGCGGTCACTTCGCCCGGCACGGCGGGCTGGATGCGCATCTCGGAGTTGGCTTGCATCGGCTGCGATCGGGAGCCGCCAGGATCGGGCAGCTCTCGCGAGAAGTCCCGTGGGGCTATCGCCCAGGCATCAGCCGTTAATTATACATTTCCACGCGCTTGTTGAAAGCAGGCCTCTGCCGGTAGGCTTTCAGCAACCACAACCTGCGCCGATCGCGTGAAAGGAGCAGCGCCCAAGATGCCAGACCTGTTCAGCGTCGTAAAAGCTCAGCCCGCCCCGCCATGCACGGTCGTGATACTCGGCGCGTCGGGAGACCTCGCGCGCCGCAAGCTTATGCCGGCGCTGTACAATCTGCGCGCATGCGGCCACGGCATGATGGACGCGAACAGCGCGGTGCTGGGCTTCGCGCGGCGCCCGATCGCGCTCGATCAGTTTCGCGAGGGCGCCCGCGACGCGGCCGAGCGCTTCTCGGCGGTAGAGATCAGGGAAAAATGCTGGGCCGAGTTCGCCTCGGTCCTGCACTACCTTTCGGGATTGGACAAACCCGACGGATTCCGGCTGCTGCGCGCGCGGCTGGAAGAGCTCGAGGCCGATCGCGGATTGCCGCCCAACCGGATCTTTTATCTCTCGATACCGCCGGACGCGATTCTCGACGCGGTCGACAAGCTCCACGAGGCCGGCCTGATCTCGGCCCCCGGCGCGCCCCACTTTACCCGGCTGGTGGTCGAGAAACCGATCGGCCACGACCTCGCCAGCGCGCTCGCGATCAACCGCGCTATCACCCGCTGCTTCGACGAGTCGCAGATTTTCCGGATCGATCACTACCTGGGCAAGGAAACCGTCCAGAACTTGCTGGTGCTGCGCTTCGCCAACACCCTCTTCGAGCAGCTCTGGAACAACCGCCACGTCGATCATGTCCAGATAACGGTCGCCGAGAGCGAGGGCGTCGGTTCGCGCGCCGATTACTACGATACCGCCGGCGCGCTGCGCGACATGGTGCAGAATCACATGCTGCAACTGCTCTCGCTGATCGCGATGGAGCCGCCGGTCTCGCTCGACGCGGGCGCGATCCGCGACGCCAAGATCAACGTCCTCAACGCGCTGCGGCCGCTAAGCGCCGCCGATGTCCCGAGCCAGGTGGTCCGCGCGCGCTATAACGCGGGAACCGTCGGAGGCGAGCCGGCGCGGGCCTACGCCGGCGAAGCGGGTGTCGAGCTCGCGCGCGGCACCGAAACCTTTGTCGCGGTCAAGGTGTTCATCGACGATTGGCGATGGTCGGGCGTGCCGTTTTACCTGCGGACCGGCAAGCGCCTGGCCCGCCGCGCCAGTGAAATTTCGGTCCACTTCAAGCACGTGCCGCAGGTGCTCTTCAACCGCCACGGTGGGCTGCCGGCAGACGTGCTGGCGCTCAGGATTCAGCCCGACGAGGGCTTCTCGCTCGAGGTGATGGCGAAGCGGCCGGGACTCGATTTGGCGATGAGCCAGGTGAAGATGAACCTGCATTACGCGAGCGAGTTCGGCGGCCCCTCACCCGAAGCCTACGAACGTCTGCTGCTCGACGTGATGGCGGGAGACCGCACGTTGTTCATCGCGGAGCAACAGGTCGAGAAGTCGTGGCAGTTCCTGCAGCCGGTGCTCGACGCGTGGCGAAACGACCCGACGATCCCGCTCGCGGAATACCCGGCCGGCGGCTGGGGACCAAAGGAAGCCGACCAATTGATCGGCGCAGACGGCCGCGCGTGGCGCGAGCCGTAGGGAGCGACTTCACAGCGCGAGAAAGCCGGGCCTGCGGCCGGCTTTGCGGTCGAACGTCACGGTATCTTCGCATCCGGCTCGCTGATTCACCGCTGCGATCAGCGCATCGGCAAAGTCGGCACCCGCCTGATATTCGTGCAACGCCGCCCAAGCGATGTCATGGTCTTCCACTTTCAGTTGGGCTGTGCGCAGGAGGCTTTCGATCAACTGCGCCATCCGATCCCGGGGATAGCCGTAAGCACTCTCAAGCACCCAGACCAGTTCGCATAGCACGACCCGGTTGATGAAGCCGGGATCGTCGGACGAGCACGCCGTGGCGATGAACCGCGAGGCCCGCCTTGCCTGTTCCGGTTCGTCCTGAATCAGGTAGCGGATCAGAACATTGGTATCGATGCCTTTCAACGCCGTGCGGCCCGCTTGCGGACAGCCGCTTCCATGTCTTCGAGAGTTACGCGGCGCGGCGCGGGCGCAAGAATTCCCTTAAGCTCCGCAATGTCGACCGTGGCCGGCACCATCACCACTTTGCCACTCGCCTCGACCACGAACTCCACGCGGTCGCCGGCCTTGAGCTTCAGGTGCCTTCGAATCTCACCGGGTATGGTGGTTTGCCCTTTGCTCGTGACTGTGGAGGCTGCCATCACCGCTGCTCCTTACTGGCTGAAGAATTCCATACTATCCTACCTTACCGCGAGATGGAATCGGGAGCGACTTAACCGGTTGGCATAAAGCACGGACCCGAGCTAATCTGACTCGGCTGCGGGGCTCGGCGTTTGCGGCCGGGGGTTCGCAAATGGCGCCGTCTGGACGGCAGGGGTCGGAATTGCGCGGAGAGAACTACAAGGTAGTCATTCTCGGGGCCAACGGCACGATGGGCGGCGGCGCGGCTGCGATGTTCGCCGGCGGCGGATGTCACGTCACGATGCTCGCGCGCGACCCCGCCAAGGCGCGCGAGGGCCTCATCGATGCGCAGTCGATCGCCAAGGCCGAAGCTCTAGCCGACAACGTAACGCTCGGCACGTACGACCACGACATGGACCGCGCGGTCGCCGAGGCCGCGCTGATCTTCGAGACCCTGGCCGAAGACCTCGCCCTCAAGCACGAGTTTTTGCATCGGGTCGATCACCATCGGCGGCCCGATTCGATCGTCGCGACCTGCTCGTCGGGGCTTTCGATCGCCGACATGGCGCGCGGCCGGAGCGAGTCGTTTCGCCGCAACTTCCTCGGAATCCATCTGTTCAACCCGCCCCACATGATCGCCGGCACCGAAGTCGTCCCGCACGACGCGACCGATCCGGCAGTCACCGCCACAGTGGTCGAGATGCTTCGCAAGGTGTTCCGCCGCAAGGTGATCATCGCGCGGGATCGTCCGGCCTTCGCCGGGAATCGGATCGGCTTCAAGGTGCTGAACGAGGCCGCGCAGCTCGCCGACGAGCATGGCGTGGCGTTTATCGACTATCTGGTCGGACCGCATACCGGGCGCGCGATGGCGCCGCTTGCAACGATCGATCTGGTCGGATGGGACGTGCATAAGGCGATCGTCGACAATATCCACGCACGCTGCGAGGACGATGAGGCGCATGCCTGCTTCAAGCTCCCCGCCTATATCGAAAAGGGCGTCCAGGAAGGGCATCTGGGTGACAAGACTCCCGAGCGCGGCGGCTTCTACCGGCGCGACGGCAAAGCGGTCGAAGTGCTCCATCCGGGGACCGGCCGCTACGAACCGTTCAAGGCGCCGGCGCGGATCGATTTCGTCGAGCGGATGAAGTCACTGAACCGCGTCGGCCGGTATGGCGACGCGATGGCCGCGCTGGCCAAAGCCTCCGGATGGGAAGCGGATATCGCGCGCCAGGTGGTAATCGGCTACGCGGGCTACGCGCTCAATCGGGTCGGCGAGGTCGCCGAGAGCGCCGACGATATCGATACGATCATGAGCTACGGCTTCAATTGGGCGCCGCCTACGGTCATAATCGATCTGCTCGGACCGAATCGGGCGATCGGGATGCTCCAGCGTTACAACCTCAAGGTGCCGGCGGTAGTCGAGCAGGCCGCCGCCAACGGGGACAAGCTCTACAAGGGCGGCATGCTCGATTACGGCCGGACTTTTGTCGGATAGTGGATAGAATCGATCAGGAGGCCACGATGAGCACGCCGCCGGTATACGTCCTTGGTGGAGCGCAGACCGATTTCGCCCGCAACTGGACCAAGGAGGGCAAGCACTTCATCGCCGGGATGCGCGAGGCGACCGTCGGTGCGATGGAGTCGGCGCGGATCGAGCCCCGCGAGATCGAGACCGCCCACGTCGGCAATTTCGCCGCCGAACTCTACGCCAAGCAGGGCCATCTCGGAGCCTTCTTCGTCGATATCGATCCCGCGTTCTCGGGATTGCCCACCAGCCGGCATGAGGCTGCGTGCGCCTCGGGCTCGATCTCGATTCTGGCCGCGTCGGCGGAAATCGAAGCGGGCCGCTACGACTTGGCCGCGGTAGTTGGAATCGAGCAGATGAAAACCGTCGATCCCGCGACCGGCGGCGAGTTTCTCGGCACCGCAGCGTGGTACGAGCGCGAGGCCAAGGGAATCGAGTTCCCGTTCCCGAAACTGTTTGGCCGCCTGGGCGACGAGTACGACAAGCGCTTCGGGCTCAAGGACGAGCATCTCGCGCATATCGCGGCGGTCAACTATTCCAACGCCAGGCGCAATCCGCTCGCCCAAACCCGCAACTGGTTCATGAGCGAGGCGCATGCGCAGAAGACCAGCAAGTACAACACCGTGATCGGCGGACGGATCAAGGTGAGCGATTGCTCGCAGGTGACCGACGGCGCCGCGGTGATTTTTCTCGCCTCCGCGAAGTACGCCGCAGAGTATGCAAAGCGCCGCAACCTCAAGCTCGATTCGATCCCGCGAATCCTCGGATGGGGCCATCATACGGCGCCGATCGAGTTTGGGGCCAAGGTCGCCGAGAGCCGCGACAATCCCTACGTACTGCCCCATACGCGCCAGGCGATCCTCGACGCGTTCCGGCGCGCGGAAATCGATTCGGTGTGGGACCTCCAGGGAATCGAGACTCATGATTGCTTCACGACTTCCGAGTACATGGCGATCGACCATTTCGGGATCACCAAGCCGGGCGAATCGTGGAAGGCGATCGAAGAGGGCGTGATCGAGATGGGCAACAAGATGCCGATAAATCCGAGCGGCGGATTGATCGGCGCGGGCCATCCGGTGGGATGCACCGGCGTGCGCCAGATGCTCGACGCTTGCAAGCAGGTGACCGGCGCCGCCGGCGAATACCAGGTCGAAGACGCCCGCAAGATCGCGACGCTCAACATCGGCGGCAGCGGCACCACGAGCTGCGCGTTCGTAGTGGGCAAGTAGGCATTCCGGAGGGCAGTCTTACTTCCGCGCTGTGGGGTAGAAATCCTCGTCGAGGATCTGCTTCGCACTCCACGGACATCGAGCCGGGAAGAGCTGCTCCCACCGCTCGCGCGCTATCCCCATTTCCTTTCCGGCCAGCCGCAGCGCGAGGCCGTATGCGCGTTCAACGCTTTCCGGCAATTCGATCCGCAGGCTCGGGCTGTCGTCGAGCAGTGCTGCGATCTGGACGCGCTGGGAAATCAGCGTGGTCTCCCAGCTACGTGAACGGTGGGCTGCCTGAAAGCGACCTTCAAGGAGATGCACCAGAACCCGCATGAGTCGATTGCGTAGCTCGCGCCGTTCGCTCTTGGCCAAGCCCTCGACCTCCTCCGCCAGATGATCCATATCAAGCGCATCGAATCGCCGTTCGCGAAGCGCGGACGACTGTTCGAGCGCCCAGGAGTAATAGTCGCGTCCGTACAGCGAGGAGTCCTCGCCAAATTGCGCAACGGTGTGCATGCCTATTAGCCTAGCCACTCGGTGGAAGTATCTCCAGCGGCCGGCCGCCGCCGTGGTGGCCAAATCGCAGGTCGCGTGAGTGAAAAAATGAAACTATCCGAGCTTGCTTCGCGTCTAGGACTTGAGTTGCGTGGCGACGGCGAAATCGAGATCGCCGTTCCGGCGCCGATCGAAGCTGCCGGTCCCGGCGCGATAACCTTCGTCGCCGCGGCCAGGTATCTCCCGGCGCTGCGGGAGAGCCGCGCCTCGTGCGTGATCGTGCCCGAAGAGCTCGCTGGCGAGGTGCAATGCGCCGCGCTGATCAGCCGCAATCCGCATTTCGACTTCGCCCGCGTGCTGGAAATCTTCTTTCCGCCCTATCGGCCGCCGGCCGGAATCGATCCGACCGCCAGGATCGCCGACAGCGCCCGGATCGCAGAGGGCGCCTCGATCGGCGCCTACTGCGTGATCGGCGCGGGCACGGTGATCGGCCGCGCCGCCGTGATCCATCCGCACGTCACGATCTATCCGCAGGTCCGAATCGGCGACGACTTCGTCTGTCACAGCCAGGTCTCGATCCGCGAGGGCGTCACGATCGGCAATCATGTGACGATCCTGAACGGAGCGGTTATCGGCGGCGACGGCTTCGGCTTCGTCGAGCACGAAGGCGCGCTGTTCAAGATTCCACAGGTCGGCACGGTGATTATCGAGGACGATGTGGAGATCGGCGCCAACACGGCGATCGATCGCTCGACCGTGGGCGCGACGATCATCCGGCGCGGCGCGAAGTTCGACAACCTGGTCCAGATCGGCCACAACTGCGAGATCGGCGAGTACTCGCGGTTCGCGGCGCAGGCCGGGATTGCCGGCTCGACGCGGATCGGCAAATGGTGCCAGTTCGGCGGGCAGACCGGATGCGCCGACCATCTCAATATCGGCGATCGCGTGATGGTCGCGGCGCAATCCGGAATTCCAGGCCACGTCCGCGCCGATACGGTGGTTGGCGGCACGCCCGCGGTCGAGATGCGGGTCTGGCGCCGGATGGTTGCGACCCAGCCGCGCCTGCCCGAGTTGGTACGGCGTATCCGCGCGCTCGAACAACAACTCGAAGCGCTGGAGCGAAAGGCAAACGGCGGTTAGCGATCATGCGAATCGAACTGGCTCGGCCGGACGGGACTGTGAACGCCTCTCCCGCGCCGGCTGCCTGGCAGCGCGGCGCAAGCCGGGAGAGGCCGCCGCACGACTTGCTCGAGCAAGTCGTCGGCGAGTGAGGGCGCCCCCTACTACCTACGCCGACTTCTCGGCCTTCTCGGCGCGCTCCGCGCGATTCCCCTCGTGCGGACGCTCGGCCCGCTCCGCGCGCTCGGCCTTGTCGCTGCGATCGGCTTTTTCGCCTCGCCCGGTCGGCCCCGGATGGGTTTGCGTGAGCACGTCGAGAAATTTTTTCACCGCCGGCGACAGCTCGCGCCCGCGTTTGTAGACGATCGCTAGCGGCCGCGTGAAGGTCCCTTCCTGGAAGTCCAAAATCTTGAGCGAGCCGCGCCCGGTCTCGACCTCGACCGTCAGCCGGGGCACGATTGCAACTCCGATTCCGATCTCGACCGCGCGCTTGATGGTCTCGATATTGTCCAACTCCATCGTATAGACCGGCTTCACGCCGTGGTCGCGCAGGATTCGGTCGGCCGCCTTGCGGCTGGGGATGTCGCGCTCGTAGCCGACGAACTTCTGGCCCCCAAGTTGGCCGAAGCTCACCTTGTTCTGCTTGGCCAGCGGATTGTCCGGCGGCACCACCAGCACCAGCTCGTCGCTGCGGAACGCCACTGTGACGATCTGGCTGCGCTTGGCGGGATAGGCGACCACGCCGAGATCGATCTTGCCTTCGATCAGGTCCTCGTAGATTTTGTTCGCGCGCAAATATTCCAGATGCACGTTGACCGCCGGAAAATTGCGCAGGAATTCGCTCAGATACGGAGGCAGCTCGTGCAGCCCGATGCTGTACACCGTGCCGACCCGAATCGAGCCGGCCACCACCGAGCCGATCTCGCGCAGGCGATTCTCGAGCTCCATGAAGCGTCGCACGATTTCCTTGCTCGAGTTGTAGAGAATCTGCCCGGCGGCGGTCGGTTTGACTCCCGCGCGCCCGCGTTCTATCAATCGGCAATCGTACTTGTCCTCCAGGCTTCGGACCTGTTGGCTGACCGCCGATTGGGTGACGAAATTTTGCGACGCGGCATAAGAGAAGCTGCCGCTCTCGATGATGTCGCAGAAGACTTTCAGCGTCTCGATATGCATTGCCCTTAGCTCTCGTATAAGGCTATGTGATGCTCGATGCGGAGGCAAACCAGTGGCCCAAGTTCGCGCCAAGTTCGCGACGGTGAGGCCGACTCAACCCTACGATCACCCCACGTCAAGACACGGTAATTCGTCTTTCAGGAGCCCATACTATGTCTGAACTGCTCAACGACCTTGACTTCTTCGGCCTCGATGATCTGCTCTCCAGCGAAGAGAAAATGACCCGTGCCACGGTCAAGCAGTTCGTTGACCGCGAGGTTCTGCCCACTATCGAGCGCCATTTCGCCGGCGAGACCTTCGCGTCCGAATTAGTGCCGAGGATGGCCGAGCTCGGGATGTTCGGCGCCAACCTCAAGGGCTACGGATGCGCCGGAATGAACAACGTGGCCTACGGCCTGATCATGCAGGAACTCGAGGCCGGCGACTCCGGCCTGCGCTCCTTCGCCTCGGTGCAGAGCGCGCTCTCGATGTACGCAATTTATGCCTTCGGCTCCGAGGATCAGAAGCAGCGCTACTTGCCCGAGATGGCGCGCGGGAAGCTGATCGGATGCTTCGGGCTGACCGAGCCCGATCACGGCTCCGACCCGGGCGGGATGGAAACGCGCGCGCGGCGCGACGGCCGCGGATGGGTCCTCAACGGCACCAAGCGATGGATTACCAACGGGACGATCGCCAACGTCGCGATCGTGTGGGCCAAGGTTGACGAGGGTATCACCGGCTTCCTGATCGAAAAGGGCACGCCCGGATTTTCCGCCCACGATATCAAGGGCAAGTTCTCGATGCGCGCGTCGATCACCTCCGAGCTGCTGCTGGAAGACGTCCGGCTCGACGACAGCAGCCGCCTGCCCGAGGCGCGCGGACTCAAGGCGCCGCTCGCCTGCCTGACCCAGGCGCGCTACGGGATCGCCTGGGGCGCGATCGGCGCGGCGCGCACCTGCTATCGATGCGCGCTCGCGTACGCCAAATCGCGCAAGCAGTTCTCGCGTCCGCTGGCGGGCTACCAGCTCGTGCAGAACAAGCTGGTTCGGATGATGACCGAGATTACCAAGGCCCAGATGGTCTGTCTCCGCCTCGGGCGGCTCAAGGACGAGGGCAAGGCGCGGCCGGAGCACGTCTCGTTCGCCAAGCGCAATAACGTCGGCGAGGCACTCGATATCGCGCGCGCGGCCCGCGATATCCTGGGCGCGAACGGAATCGTCAACGAGTACCCGGTAATCCGCCACATGCTAAACCTCGAAACCGTCAACACCTACGAGGGAACCTACGATATCCACACACTAATCCTCGGCCGCGATATAACCGGCGAAAGCGCGTTCGAGTGAACGCGAGGTGTGGTGTCTGAGCTTTTTTCTCCCGTAGCGCCGGCCTCCGTGCCGGTTCTTTTCCCGACCGAAGATCGCAAGGCATGTCAAACACCGCAGGCGAGAAAGTGGTCGAAGAAGCCGAACTGACGTACAGGCGGAGGCTTCCTCATCTTCGCGTAGGAGAGGCAACCTACTTCATCACCTGGCGTCTCCGCGAGACCCAAGCCGAGTTGTCCGGCGAAGAACGCGAGGTGGTGGCCAGCGCGCTGCGCTCTTTCGCCGGTACGCGCTACGATCTGATCGGCTTCGTCGTGATGAACGACCATGTTCACGTGATCGTCCAGCCAATCGAGAATCACGAGCTTATGAAAATCGTGCAATCGTGGAAGTCTTACACAGCGAATCGGCTTCAGCGCGCCTACCACCGGAAAGGCGCTGTTTGGGGAAGGGAGTACTTTGATCGCGTCATACGCGACGAGCGCGAGTTAAGCGACAAACTCCAATACGTTCTGGGCAATCCGCAGAAGCGGTGGCCCGAAATGGAAACCTATCAATGGGCGTGGATCGCCAAGGAGCTAGTTTAGCAGGAGAATACCGGCACGGAGGCCGGCGCTACGGAAGCAAGGAGGTGGCGCCGTGAGAAACCCGGGCGTGCGAGGCAACGCTTTCTTTCCTAGCCGACGCCGCTTCGTGCTACATGCCAATCAGGAGATCTCATCATGATTAAGCCGCGAGCTTTCAGCCACGCCGGGCTTCGGATCAGCGACCTCGACAAAGCGAAGAGCTTTTACGAAGGCGTCCTCAATCTGAAACCGATATCGCGGCCCAACTTCGGCTTTGGCGGCGCCTGGTACGGGCTCGGCAACAACGCGATTCATCTCATCTGCAGCGAGAATCACGGCCGCAAAATCGATCCGCTCGGACCCCATCTCGCGATCGAGGTCGAGGACTTTGACGCGACCCGCGCGAAGATCAAGGAGTTGGGAATCGAGTACCTCGAAGCGCCATCCGGGATGGGCGCCGGCCGCCAGCTCTGGATCCTCGACCCCGACGGCAACACGATCGAGCTGCGAACTGAACAGTAGCGCGAGGATCATGGCCCGCGCCGTCAAGCTATCGGCGGTGGCACTCCTGATCACCGCCTCATCACTCAGCGCCGCGGCCCCCGCGTTTGCGCAGCCCTACTATCTTCCCGACGCGGCCGCCTCGCGAGTCGTAACCGTCAGGGCGAAGGGCAACGCCGAGGCCGCGATCACCGTCCTGACCCAAGCCGTCGCGGTGAAGGAAACCGGTCCCAAGGAAACGGTCGCGCACTTCGGCGAGGTCTACGCATTTTCGCCATCGTTCATCGCCGTGCATCGCGGCCAGCCGACCGAGATCAGTTTCTGGAACCTCCAGCCCGACGACGATCACAACCTGATGCTGGTCGATCCGCGCTGGAACGTCCTGATGTTCGTCGATCTGCCGCCGCTCACGAAGACCTCGTACGTCTTCACCTTCCACGAAGAAGGCCTGTTCCCGTTTTACTGCACGATGCATCAACCCGAAATGAGCGGCCAAATCCTGGTCCTGCCGCCGTCGAAGCCGCGATGATGCCCCGGCGCGCTCCGTGGAGTCTCTTTAAGCCCTCTCCCGCGATCCGGGAGAGGGTTTGGGTGAGGGTCAGACAGAAGATGTTCGCGGCACCTGGTCAGATTCTCACCCGCCGTTGCTTGCGCTCTCGTGGACCGGCTCGGCTCCCAGCACTCGAAATGTCCAAGTGTAGCCGTCTAGCTGCGTTTTCACGGCAACCCTGTATTGATGGCCAGCCGCGAGAGGTCTGCGCGGAATCAGCACGACCGCGCCGTAGGACAGAAGCGCGCGCTTTCCCCAGGAAGTCGGGTAGCTCCCAGCGTCGAACCCGCACGTTTCTACGTCGTGCCCACTCGCATCATCCACCA
>Ga0209415_10003192_pt1 | contig 30471 bp, 31 predicted proteins | sample PeaSoiSIISIP2007_FD_187696 | JGI IMG/M metagenome (GOLD analysis project Ga0209415, IMG submission 187696) | Peat soil microbial communities from Weissenstadt, Germany - SII-SIP-2007 (SPAdes) (version 2) | ecosystem: Environmental > Terrestrial > Soil > Wetlands > Peat | place: Germany... | reverse complement strand
GTCTGGCTGGTGGCCACGCCGGTCGACGTGGACGCCGGGGCGTCCCGGCAGATCGTGATCACCTTCCGGCTCCCCCCCGGTCCCGGCTCCCTGACCGTGGTTCCCTCGGCCCGGTTGGCGCCGGTCGTCTGGCACTACCGCGGGGCCAGCTACGACGACAGCGCCCCGTTCACCCTTTCGTGGTAGGCATGGCCGGACCGGGCCCGCGGCGCCTTCCCCCGTCGCCCACCTCCCACCCGGCGGAAGACGGTCGACGCGGCAACCGCGCGGTCACTCAGTGTGGTCGCCGCTCTGAGAGGTGTTCCTGTGCAGTTGACCGGGAATTGGGTTTCCATAGTGTTCGTGGTGAGCAATGCGGGGCACTATGCGTCGTAGAGCGTTCACGAAGGGCGCAACCACCACGGAGGGCGCAACCGGCACCGACAGTGCGACCACTCTAAAAGTCACACTCACTACGCAGAGCGGTAATCGAGGACCCAACCGGGTTTTCGGCCCCCTATGTCGACCGCCACCGGTGGCGCTGACAGGACGGAACCACTGAAGGTGACTAGATTAGATGGAGGAGTCGTCGCCACGGCGGCGTCGGGGCGAGGGGTGAGGAAGATGAAGATCAGGTTGGTCGGCTTGGGTCTGGGTTCCATCCTGACCCTGGCCGGCGTGATGGTTCCGTCGGTCACGGCGAGCGCGGACAGCACCTGCTACACGGGGTGTACCTCCCCGCCGCCGGACGCCAATGCTCCGGTACCGGTGACGAAGGCCGCTCATGTCTCGTCGACCGACCTGGCGTTCACCGGTGCCGACATCGAGGAGATGACGGTGCTCGGTGCGGGCGCCCTCGTTGTGGGCGGCGCCCTCGTGCGTCGCAGTCGCCGCCGCAACCGCGCTCACGCGTAGCTAGTCAACCCGAGCGCTTCGTCGTCATGGCCGTCGGGCTCAATTTTCAGTCGTGGGCGACCTCGACGCCCACGCACGCCCGCTCGATCACGGTGCAGCGTCGGTGGCGTGCCCCGGCCCGTCCCGAGATGGCGGTGGTCGCCTTCGCCGACGTCGCCGTTCTGGCCGCCTTCGTCATGATCGTCACCTCTCTGGCCACGACCGGGTGGAGCTACGTCTTCGTCGGTTCGGTCGTCTTCCTTCTCACCGCCACCGGGCACTACCGCAGCCGGATCACACTGAACGCGGCGCGCGAGGCCCGGTCCGTCGCCGCCTGCACGGCGGTTCCCCTCCTCGTGCTGGCGGCCGTGCACATCCCCGGTGTCTCGAGCGTGGGCCTGATCGAGGCCGGACTCGGTGTCGTGGTGGCGATGATCGTCCTGCGGTGTGCGCTCTACGCGCTGATCCGACGGCTGCGGTCGAAGGGGATCTACGGCGAGCGGACACTGATCATCGGAGCGGGGCAGATCGGCACCACCTTCGCGTCGACCCTCGAGGAGCACCGCGAGTACGGCCTGCGCCCGATCGGGTTCCTCGACGACGTCGACGACGCCGATCTCCCGCTGCCGCTGTTCGGCGGGGTGGCCCTTCTGCGGATGGTGCTGTTCGAGGAGAAGGTCGACCGCGTCGTGGTGGCCTTCGGACGTGAGCGCGAGGCGGACATGGTGGACGTGCTCCGCGCCTGCGAGGACGCGTCGGTCGACATCCACATCCTTCCCCGGTTCTACGAGCTCGGGTCGGCCGTTCACGCCACCGACGTCGACGACGTCTGGGGCTTCCCCCTCGTCCGTCTCCGCCGCCCCGTCCGTCGGGTCTTCTCCCGGGCGGCCAAGCGGGCCTTCGACGTGACGGTGGCGGCTCTCGGACTGCTCTTGTTGTCCCCCCTCTACGCCGCGCTGGCTGTGGCCGTGAAGCTCTCGAGTCCGGGACCGGTCCACTTCCGCCAGCAGCGCGTGGGCCAGCGCGGGGAGACCGTCGAGATCCTCAAGTTCCGCTCCATGCGCATACACACCGATTCGGACACCGAGTGGAACATCGACGAGGAGGCGATCACGCGGATCGGCCGTGTCATGCGCGTCCTCGGTCTCGACGAGATCCCACAGCTCTGGAACATTCTCCGGGGTCAGATGTCCCTCGTCGGGCCCCGCCCCGAGCGCCCCTTCTTCGTCGAGCAGTTCAAGGCCGAGATCCCCCACTACGACGACCGGCACCGGGTGCCGATCGGCCTCACCGGTCTGGCCCAGGTCCACGGGCTGCGGGGTGACACGTCGATCGAGGAGCGGGCCCGGTTCGACAACCACTACATCGAGAACTGGTCACTGTGGCGCGACCTGACCATCTTGATCCAGACCCTCTTCGCCGTGATCCGCAACGTCGGGTCGGCACGGTCGTCCTCGGGCCCCGTGGCCACGTCGGTGACGACCGGATCGACGATGGGTGTGGTCAACATCGGCGGTGCCGTGGCCGCGGTGGTGGCTACTGCCGGAGCGCCCGGGGTCGACGCATCGTCGGCGTCGGCCGCCACCGTCGGCTCCGTCTCCACGGGATCGGGTGCCGGTGCCGTACGCTCGGAGGATCTCGAGCACCAGAACCAGCCGGACAACCGCGCCGGGGCGCCCACCGTCCACGATTCGAACGAGGCCGCGCCGATCGGATGACGATGGTCGGGCACCGGGCTGCTGACGTGGGCGCCGGTGCGGACCACCCGACATCGTGGCGGGGGCCGGTGGCGGCGGTGGCGGTGGTCGGCGCCGCCGTCTGCAGCCTTCCCGTCGGTGGTACCAGTTTCTCGCTCGACGAGAGCGTCAGCACCACGCTGGCCGTCTCCTCGTGGCACAGCTTCACGCAGACGGTGATCCACCGTGAGGCCAACATGTCGCTCTACTTCGTCCTGCTGCGGGCGTGGATCCATCTCGGGCACTCGGAGATCGTGGTCCGCGCCCTGTCCGTTCTGGCCGCCGTGGCCGCTCTCGTCGTCGTCATGGTGGTGGCCCGACGGCTCTTCGACCGACGGACGGCACTCATCTGCGGGGTGCTCCTCGCCGTCGATCCCCTCCTCGTCATGTTCGGGCAGGAGGCACGCGGCTACGCGTTGAGCCTCCTTCTCGTCTCGGCCTCCTCGGCGCTGTTCGTGCGGGGCATCCAGGCGCCGGCGGGGCGCGGCACGTGGGCCGCGTACGCGTTGGTGTCGGCACTGGCCGCGTACGCCAACTTCTGGGCCGCCCTGGTGCCGCTGGCCCACGCCGTCTCCCTGGCGGCACTGCCCCGGGGACGCGTGCCGTGGCGTCGTCTCGTCCCGACCTTTGTCGGCCTGGGTGTCCTGCTCGTCCCGCTCGCTCTTCTCATCCGCTCCACGGACAACTCCGGCGTCAACTGGGCGGCCGGATCGAGCGCGGGACGACTGATCTCCAAAGTGCGCGCCGACGTGCCGCATCCGGTGATCGACATCGCGGTGGTCCTCGTCGTCGTCGTCACGGCCGCCGTCGCCGTCGCGCTCCGTCGGCACCCGAGGACCCGGGGTCTCGTCGATCACTGGCCGGTCGCCTTCGCCCTCAGCTGGTTGGTGGTGCCGGTCGCCGCCGTGGTGCTGCTCTCCCTGGCCTACAAGCCCCTGCTCGTCGTCCGCTACCTCGTGGTCTGCCTCCCCCCGCTTCTCATCCTCGTGTCCTGGGGCCTGGCCCGCCTGCGAGGACGCGGGGCGGTCGTCGTGGCGGCCGGCCTCGTCGTCGCCTCGGGCGCCGGCCTGGGCGTGCTGGCCTCCCGTGGCTCACCGCAGCAGTGGAGCGACGCGGTGGCCGCGGTGGCGGCGCGCGCCCGACCGGGCGACGGTGTCGTGATCTTCGCTCCCTACAACCGCATCCCCTTCGAGTGGTATCTCCACGACCACGGCGCGGCCGCATCGCTCCTGCACCCGCTCTTCCCGGCCGGATCCTGGGACGAGGACGCCCTGCGCTACGACACGTCCATCGCCGTCCGGGCGTCGGCCATCGGTGCCGACGTGACCGGCTACCACCGCGTCTGGGTGGTGCTCAGCGCGCAGCAGCTCTACCCGGCGCAGGACCGGGCCCTGCTGGCCGGACTGCGGTCGGCCGGCCTCGCGCCGGGTCCCTCCTGGTCGTTCCACGGCGTCGAGGTCGTCCGCTACGTCGACCGCCGATGACCGCGCGCCGGGCACCGATCGTGGTGGCGGGGCGGCGGTATCGTGGGATGTGATCGAGACGACCGACAGCCGGGACGCGGCCGGATCCGGATCCTCGACCTCCACGGCTCCGCTCCGTGTGCTTCTCGTCGACGTCTCCGACCGCGGCGGCATCGCCCGCTACTGCGCGTCCCTGCGGGCCGCGCTGCGCAGGGAAGGCGCGTCCGTGTCGCTGGCCGCGCCGGACGGGCTGGCGGACGCCGGCCTGTCCCTGGCCCGTCGGCACTGGGGACCCGACGTGTCGGGGCTGGCCCGGGCCCGACTGCTCGGGAGACGTCTGGTCGAGATCGGACCGTCCACCTTGTTCCTCGGACGGGCCGTCGTCCGGGCGCGGTGCGACGTGGTCCACGTGCACACCGAGGTGGTCCCGCTCTTCGATCATCTCGTCCTCGGCGCCATCGCCCGCCGGGTCCCCGTGGTGATCACCGCCCACGACCCCGAACCGCTCCATGGCGGCGCGCGTGCCCTCGAGCGCGAGGCCCGGCGGTGGCGGGCGGCCGACGCCGTGATCATCCACGGCGAAGGCCAACGCCCCCTCGTCGAGTCGAGCGCCCCCGGCGTCGCCGTCCATGTCGTCCCGGTCGACCTGGACCTGGGCGGACCTCCGGTGCCGCGGGCCGAGGCCCGGCGGCGGCTCGGCCTCGACGAGGCCCCGACGGCGCTTCTCCTCGGGCTCATCCGGCCCTACAAGGGGATCGACCTCCTGGCCGACGTCTGGCCCCAGGTGACGGCCAGGGTCCCCGGGGCCCGGCTGGTGGTGGCCGGGGAGCCCTACGCGTGTCCCGATCTGGACCGTCTCGAGCGCCAGGAGGGGGTCGAGATCCGGCGGGGCTTCATCGACGAGGACGAATTCGACTGCTACGCCGCCGCCCCCGACGTCCTCGTGCTCCCGTACCACCGGGGCTCGCATTCGGGCATCCTCCACCGCGGCGCCGCGGCCGGGACGCCGGTGCTGGCGTCGCCCTCGCTGGCCGACGAGGTCCGTCGGACCGGCGCCGGCCTCGTCGTGCCCATGGACCGGACGGCCTGGTCCGACGCGCTCGTCACCGCTCTCAGTGGCCACCCGCCGCCGCCGCCCCCGGCCGTCACGGGCCGGGCCACGGCCGTCGGTACCCTGGCCGTCTACCGAGACGTCCTCGATCGCCGGACGCGCTCGTCACGCCGTCGTCGCCCGTCGTGACCGCTGTTCCCCCGGCCGGCCGGGACGCCCGGCCGTGAGCCCGTCCCCCGGGCCCGAGCGGCTGCGGGTGGCCGCCGTCAGCAGCTCCCGCCAGGCATGGGGGGCCGAGCGCGCCGTCATGGCCCTCGCCGCGCCGCTGGCCGACCGCGGTATCGAGCTCATCCTGGCGTCGCCCCCGGGAGGGGATCTCCAGGAGCAGTGGACCACCATGGGCCTGCGTCATGTCCCGCTCGAGATCCCCGAGCGCAACGGGGTCCGGGGCCCCGACGGTGACAGCCCGCCGTCCGCCGGTCAGCTGGCGGCGGAGGGGCTCACCACCCTTCGGTCGGTGCGACGGATCGCCCGGACGGCCCGGGCGGTCGACGTCGTCCACTCGAACAGCCTCTGGACCCACTTCGACTGCGCCGTCGCCGGTCGTCTGGCCCGCCGACCGGTCGTGCTCGACCTCCACGACATCGTGCGACCCGGGGTCGGCCGCCGCCTCCTCACCACCGCCGTCGCTCTCTCGTCTGCCGCCGTCGCCGTGAGCCGGGCGGTGGCCGACTGCGTGGGACCATCGGGCTCCCGCCACCTGCAGGTGACGTTCCCCGCTGTCGACCTGGACGTCTTCCGGCCCGGGCCGCCCGACCCCGAGACCCGCCGTCGGCTCACCTCGTCACCGACGGACCCCCTGGTCGGCATCATCGGCCGCCTCGATCCCGAGAAGGGGGTCGACCTCGTGATGCGTGCCGTCTCCGCCCTCGACGGGCCCGCCGGCACCGCCCACCTCGTCGTCGTGGGGAGTCCCGCCTTCGGCTCCGACGCGTACCTGGAGCACCTGAGGGCCGAGGCCGGTCGCCTGCTCGGTGACCGGGTCCGCTTCGTCGGCCGCATCGAGGACGTCCCCGAGACCCTCCGGGCCCTCGACGTCCTCGTGAACGCATCGGTGGCCGAGCCCTTCGGCCTGGGCGTGCTCGAGGCCCAGGCCGCCGGGGTGCCCGTGGTGGCCACCGGGGGCGGGGGCGTCACCGATTTCCTGACCGACGGCGACAATGCCCTTCTCGTGCCCGTGGGGGACGCCGCGGCGATGACCACCGCTCTCGGACGCCTGCTCCGGGACCCCGAACTGGGGGTCCGGCTGGCCTGCCGGGGCCGGGCCGTGGCCGAAGCCGGTCACGGGATCGACCTCTTCGCCGACGCCATGGCCGACCTGTACCGACGTCTCGCCCACCGGCCCCCGGAGGCCGTGGACGCGGAGTCCGGCCGGTGAGGGCTCTGATGGTCACCAAGTTCGTGCCCGTCCCCGACGATTCCGGGGGTAAACAGCGTTCGCTGGCCATCGCCCGACGGCTGGCCGAACGGGCCGACCTCGTGCTCTGCGCCTACGACGACGGCGGCACCGATCCCCGGGCCCTCGAAAAGCTGGGCGTGGACGTCCGGGCCGTCCCGTGGCACCCCGGTGCCGCCGCCGCCCTGCGCGGTCTGGCCCGGACGAGGAGCATCTCGGCCGGGCGCTTCTGGAGCACGGCCCTGGCCGGCGAGATCAGACGGGCGGCCGCCGAGGGCCCGCTCGATCTCCTCCAGGTCGAGTACATGCAGATGGCCCCCCTGGCCGTCGGCGTGCCCGCCGCGCTGCGCGTCCTCGACCTCCACAACGTCGATTCGGCGCTGGCGGCGAGCTACGCGCAGGCACGCCGCCCACCCTGGTCGGCCCCTTTCCACGTCGAGGCCGCCGCCCTCCGGGCCCTCGAGCGCCGGACGCTCTCCGCCTTCGACACGGTGGTGGTGGTGAGCGGGCGCGAGAGGGACCGGCTGCCGCCGGGCGCCGGTGCCGTCGTGGTGTGCCCGAACGGCATCGACACGCCCGTGATCCTCCCGCCCGCGCACTCGCCCACGGTCGCCTTCGTGGCCACCATGGGCTGGGCACCCAACACCGACGCCGCCCTCTGGCTCGGCCGCCAGATCTGGCCCCGCGTCCTGCTCCGTGTGCCCGGGGCGCGCCTGCTCCTGGTGGGCCGCGACCCGACCCCCGCCGTGCGGGCCCTGGCGTCGGAGACGATCGAGGTTTCCGGTACCGTGGCGGACGTTCGCCCCTACCTGGCCAAGACGAGCGTCGCCGTCGCCCCGCTGCGATCCGGAGGTGGAACCCGGCTCAAGCTCCTGGAGGCGCTCGGCGCGGGGCGACCGGTGGTGGCCACCTCGATCGGCGTCGACGGCCTCGAGGACCTGGTGGGACGGGGTGTGGTGGTGGCCGACGAAGCGACCGCCATCGCCGACGCCCTGGCCGATCTCCTCAAGGACCCCCAGGCGGCGGCCGATATGGGCAGAGCAGGCCACGACGCCGTCGCCACCGACCATTCCTGGGACGGCGCGCTTGCCCCGCTCCTGGAGGCGGTAACCCGATGACCCAGGCAGCCATCCTTCTCGTGGCCGCGGCCGCGGCCGCGGTGCTCCTCGGACTCTTCGTCCGCTGGGAGCGGACCGGCAAGGAGCACTACCCCGTCATGCTCCTCCTCGGCATGCTCGTGGCCGAGACCAGCCTGTACCAGAACCAGGACAACATGCCCCGCGACCTCTTCCATCCCGGCAGCGGGGCGTTCGAGTTCCGCCTCCCCGAAGTCATCATCACCCTCGCCCTGTTGGCTCGACTGGTGGTCCGGGGGCGGGCCACCCGGGTCGGGTTCCCTCCTCTTCTGTGGACGGCCTTCGGAGCGTGGATCGCCGTGGCCGCGGTCGAAGGGGTCCTCCGGCACAACGACCTCACCGCCCTTCCCTACGAGGCCAAGGTGATCGTCTACGTCGTCGGCGGCTACGCCCTGGTGGCGGGCATCCCCATCCAGCGCTTCTTCGAGGGGCGGGCCTTCGAACGCCTGGTGCGCTGGTCGGCCATCCCGGCCACCACGATCGTCCTCATGTCGGCGGTCCACAAGAGCTACGCCATCCACATCCCCCTGCTCCCGCTGCCCGACTTCGGGACCGACGGCAGCGACGCGGCCACGATCTTCGTCGCCATCGGGCTCATCGGACTCCTCCTCGAGCTGGCCAAGGAGAAGCGCAGCCGTCTCACCCTCCTGGCCGTCATCCCCCTCCTGGTGAGCCCGTTCCTCACCAATCAGCGCGCCGTTCTGATCATGCTGGGGGCGTCGGTGGTCGTCGTCCTGCTCGTGGCCACCGGAACCACGGCGCGCCGGCGCCTCCACGTCCGGTCGACGGAAGTCCTGCTCAGCGCCCTGGCCGTCGTGGGTGTGGTCCTGGCCGTGTCCGTGATCCCGGCCTTTGAGGGCCAGCATCAGGTCCAGGTGCCGCTCAGCTCCACCTTCGCCAGGACATTCAACGCCACGGACAAGATCCAGTCCGCCGAGGACCGTGCTAGCAAGTGGGAGGTGGCCTTCTCGTTCATCCGCCAGCACCCCATCATCGGCAACGGCCTCGGCCTCGAGTTCAGTTATTTCGCCCCGGGGCCGAATACCTTCACAATGACCGATGTGACCGAGAACATCGGCCTCGACCTGTGGATGCGGGCGGGGCTGATCGGGCTCTGCCTCTTCGTCCTGGCCCTGTTCTTCTCCGTCTTCGACGGGCTGGTGGCGTGGCGGCTCCATCCCGACCGGATGGTGGCCGTGCTGGCGCTGGCCCTCGTAGCCGTGGTGGTGGGCCTGGTGAGCAAGGGCATGGTCGAGTCGATCTTCGAGAAGTACCGGCTGGCGACGATGCTCGGTCTCTCGCTCGGGTTGTTGCGCAGCGCGGTGACGTCGGGGGGCGGGACGCTGATGGCCCTGGGCCGGACGCACGCCTACGGGGAGGCCTGACACCGTGGACATCCGGCAGCTGCTGCGGGACCTGCGGCAGAACGTCATCGTCGTGTTCCTGGCCTTCGCCGTGTGCGCCGCCGCCGGTGGAGCGGCGGCCTACCTGCCGGCCAAGCAGTACCAGGCGTCGACCGACCTCTACCTCATTCCCACCGCCGTCAATCCCGCCGGAGCGGTGTCGGTGATCGGCCTGGCCCTTCTCCAGCTACCCACCGAGGCGACGTTGCCGAGCACCCTGGCGGCGGCACGCATCAGCGCCACCATTCCTGCCACCGACTCGTCCGCACCCGTCTCGGTGACGGCGTCGGCCCCCCCGACGACCGATGTCCTGACCATCAACGTGAAGGCCACCAATCCGAACGTGGCCGCCGAGTTCGCCAACGCCATCGCCACCGAGGTCATCGCCCTCCAGCGACCCAACGCCGCTCTGTACAGCACCAGGCAGCTGTCACCGGCCTCGCCGCCGACCAGCCCGGCCAACCCCACCAAGCCCATCCTCTTCGCCGCCATCGGCTTCGGTCTCATCGCCGCTGTCTTCGCCGGCCTGGCGTCCGCCGGGGTGAGGCGCCGCTTCAGCCGGGTCACCGAGTTGAAGGAACGGATCGGCGCCACCGTGCTGGGCGAGATCCCGCGGGTCATCAGCGGCAACATCCGGCCGTCGAGCCTGTTCGTCCTGGGCCGCCAGCCGGCGGTGATGGAGGCCTTCCAGGAGTTGCGCAGCAACCTGCTCCTGGCCATTCCCGACGGCGGACCGACGTCGATCGCGGTGACCTCGTGCGACCCGTCGGAGGGCAAGACGTCGGTGGTGGCCAACATGTCCTGGGCGCTGGCGGCCGAGGGCCGTCACGTCACCGCGGTGGACTCGGACCTGCGCAAGCCCATGCTCCACCTCGAGCTCGAGGTGCCCTTCGGGCCGGGACTGGCGAGCGGAGGGGCGGTCGACGCTCTGCGCCACGCGTCCAAGACCACGAACCCCTACCTCGACGTCGTCCCGGCGGGCATCCCCTCCCAGCACCCCGCCGACGTGGTGTCCGCCTACTTGCCGCCCCTGCTCCACAGCCTGCGCGAACGCCAACAGACCGTCATCGTCGACTGCCCGCCCATGATCGGGGTGGCGGAGACGGTCCTGATCGCGGCCATGGTCGACATGGTGGTGGTCGTGGTCGACACGCGCCGTCTCCATCCCGACCGGCTCCAGCAGTGCCTCCTGCGGCTCGACGGTGCCGGTGCCAACGTCGTCGGCGTGGTCCTGAACCGCACCCGCCGCCGGCGTCGTTCAGGGAGCTACCAGTACGGTTCCTACGGTCGCGAGGACAGCCAGCTCGTCCCGCCGGCGCCGGTGCCGACGCCGACGCCGGCCCCGGGCGAGCCGGTCTCCACCGTCGTGGCCCGGTCGCGGTGGTTGGGTGCGGCGCGGCCCGCCGAGAGACCGGTGGAACCGGTCGGCCGTCACGCCGCCCGCCGCGGATCGGCCCGCCCCCCGGTCTTCCGGGCCCCGACCGTCGGTACCGACCCCGATGTCGGCGCTCCCGGCGAAGGCGCCGGCACCGCCGCCTCCGTCGCTGAGGCCGAGATCCGACGGCGCCATCCCGAGTGGTGACCCCGTCGCATCGGACGGGAGCGACCCATGGGTCCGCATGACACCTCCGACAGCGCGGAGCGCGCCGCGCGGGAGCAGGAATTCCACGACCACGCCTTCACCCACGAGACGCGCGCCCGCGTGGCGAAGTACTACGCCGTCACCCGGCGCAGCAGTGCGTGCTACGAGCGCTTCCTCGACGCCATAGCGCCCCCGGCCCGGGTTCTCGAATACGGCTGTGGCGAAGGGTCGGCCGCTTTCGACCTGGCCCGGCGCGGTGTCGCCGTGACCGGTATCGACATCTCGCCCATCGGCATCGACCATGCCAACCAGGAGGCCGCCGCCGCCGGGTTGTCCACTGCCGAATTCGTCGTGATGGACGCCGAGAATCTGACCTTCGCCGACGGCGATTTCGACGTGGTGTGCGGGAGCGGCATCCTTCACCACCTGGATCTGGAACGTGCCCTCGACGAAGTGGCCCGCGTTCTCAGTCCGCACGGCCACGCCTGTTTCCAGGAGCCGCTCGGCCACAACCCTCTCATCAACCTCTACCGTCGGCTTACCCCGTCACTGCGGACCGTCGACGAGCATCCCCTCCTGCAGTCCGATCTCGCTCGTCTGCGCGCACCCTTCGGTGATGTCGAGGTCCGCTACTTCCATCTGTTCACTCTCCTGGCGGTGCCGTTCCGACGATTCCGCCTTTTCTCGGGACTCCTCCACCTCCTCGAGTCTGTCGACCGCTTCCTCTTCGCCGTCATCCCACCGCTGCGCCGGTTCGCGTGGCTCGTCGTCATCGAGCTGGCCGCTCCGACCACCCGCTCGGCCGACGCTGCCGACGCTGCCGACGCGTCGTGAGAGCGGGCCCGGGCGCCGGTCGGGGGGCGTGACGGACACGGAGAGGGCCTGTCCATGACGGCCCCGTTCGCTGTCATCTGCGAGGTCGAGCCGGCGACGCGGCCTGACCTCATGCACGTCCGGCACCAGATCGGCGTGATGAGCCGCGTGGCCACGGCCTTCCTGATCCCGGACAACCACATCGGCCGGGCGACGGTCTCGAGCATCGCGGTGGCGCACGAGGTCGCCCTCATGGGCGGCCGCTCGATCGCCTGTCTGAACGCCCGGGACCGCAACGTCCTGGGATTCCGTCGGGACCTTCTCACGGCCGCCGCCTACGGAGTGAGCGAGTTCCTGTTCGTCTACGGCGACCGCCCCGAATCCGGCGCCCGCTCCGACGACCTGTCGGTCCGGTCCATGATCGCCGAAGCCCGGCGGTTCTCCCACGACCGACCCGACGCCGGCCCACCCCTGCGGTTCGGCGTGACCTCGGGCCTGCGGGCGCTGCCCGCCTGGAAGCACGAGGCCGATTTCATCCTCACCCAGGTGTCCTTCTCCCTCGACGCCCTCCTGCGGTGGCGGGAATCGGTGCACTTCGACGGTCCCGTCTATGCCGGGGTGATGGTGATCGCCAGCGCGCCCATGGCCCGGAAGTTGTCCACCGAGATTCCCCAACTGGCCGTACCCGACACGATCATCGACCGGATCGAGGGTGACCGCGCGGCCGGAGTGGAGATCGCCTGCGACCTCTTCGACGGCATCAGGGAGTCGGGGGCGTTCGACGGGGTCCACCTGATCCCCGTCTCCCGCTACCGGGAGATGGCCACCCTGCTCGAGCAGCGGATCGGCTGACGGGTCCGGTCCCCCGGGACCGTCGTCCCCCCTCACCGACCGGCAACGAGCCGTGGCGGGCAATACTGGTCCATGAGTGAATGGGGCCGCGCCACCTACGGCGATCCCTGCGAGGGCTGCGGGTTCCACTGGACGATCACCCGGGAGCAGGCCGTGGCCACGGTGACGGCCGCCCACCGGGAATTGGCGAGATCGCTGCCCGCCGACGCGGGACAACGCCGACATCCCGATCTGGAATGGTCCGTGGTCGCGTACGTGTGCCACGTCTCCGACAACCTGCGCATCTGGGCCGAGCGCCTCGCCGGACTGGTCGGCGGTGACTCTCGACCCGTCGCCCGGTACGACCCGGACCTTCTCGCCGAGGCCCGTCGGTACGACGGGATCGCCCTCACGGCTGCGGTCTGGTCGCTCGACCGGTCGGTGAGGGACTGGGCCGAGGCCGTCCGTCAGGCGGACGAGGCCGGGGTCATCCTCGTGCACCCGGACAGAGGGGCCCAATCGGTGCTCGACGTCGCTCGTTCCAACGCCCATGACGCCCACCACCACTGCTGGGACATTTTTAGGACGATGGAGGTCACCGGAGGACCCGGCGGTGGGGACGGTGCCGGACCGTGAGAGCCACGCCCCCCGAGCGTCGCCTCAGCCGAAGACGGCTCGGTACTCGGCCAGAGCGGCGGGAAACCGGCCGTCGGTGATGGAGTCCTGCTGGCCCGGTGGATCAAAGTTGAAGTAGATGCCGAAGGCCACGTCGTGCGTCGAGATCCACCCGGCCATCTGTTGGATGAAGACGGGATCGTCGCCCATGCCGTGACCGTCGCTGCGGTCGGCTTCGCCCCATTCGGGAAAGACGACGGGCTTGGCCTTGGTGGCGGCGTAGGCCGCCACCCGGTTCAGGCTCGCCAGGGTCCCGCTCGTCCAGCTGCACAGCGATCCGGCCGCCGTCGAGGTGTTGTTGAACGCCAGTCCACAGCCACCGTTCCAGGTCTGGTCGTAGTAGTCGTCGCCGATGTAGTCGACATAGGCGCTGCCCGGATAGGCGTCGTCGGCCGTGTACGCGCCGGGATACGAGCCGGACTGGGGATCAGGTCCTTCCCAGATGTATTGAAAAGCCTGCCCCGGAACCGAGCGCATGGCATCCACGATGTTGCGGAAGTACGCCGCATAGTTGGCTGCATCGGTGGTGTCGGTGACCCGCCAGGAGTCCCAGTTCCCGGTGAACTCCCATCCCAGGCGCAGGATCGCATTGCTCTGCCCCGCGCCGACCAGCGTCTGGGCCAACGTCACGAAGTACTGGTTGTACGCGCCGGTGGCGCCCTGCGCCAGCGAGTCATTGCCGGAGTTGTCGAGGATGGGGACCGCCAGGACCAGGCGGTAGCCCGAGCCCCGCCAGGCATCCATCATCCAGCTGAGTGATCCCCCGGCCCCGTCGATCCCGGTCCACGGTCCCCCCGGGAGATAGTCCTCGGCCATGGTGACGTGCGCGCCGGTGGCCGCCGCGAAGGCGGCCGCCCCGGCAGGGTTGGCGGCGCCGGTATACACGCCGATGGCGGCCGCCGGAGGGGTGACGTGCACCGGCGGCTTGGGTGGAGATGTCGTCGACGGCGTGGAGCGCGTCACGGCCCGCGGTGCCGTCGTGGGTGGGGGAGCCGGCTGGGTGGTGGGCGGCGCCGTCGTCGGGGGCACCGTCACCGTCGTCGTCGTCGTGGGAGGGAGGGTCGTGGCGGCGATCGCCCCACCGCCTCCCGGCGGGGACGCCGCCGGCGCGTGGGGGTGGTGGGGAGCCGTGAAGATGCCGGTGGCCGTGGCGGTCACCACGATGATGAGCAGACCGGTGACGATCTCCTTGGGCAGCCCGGCAATGTCGCGCAGACGTCGTGGTCGACGCATCTGTCTACACCGACGCTCCGCCCGACACCGGGCCGGGAAGGCGGTAGTTGCGCTCTGCCGAGGGCGCGATCGATCGGATCCGGTTCATCGTGGTTTCCCCCAGGCCCAGAGAAGGGTGTGCCGCCGTCAGGAACGAGACAGGCACGACGTTCGTGGCTCTCGTCTTCAGACATCGGCGTGGGCGCATGGGCCCTTGAGCCGTTTCCGGTCACCACCGCCGTGGCCGCGCGCGCTCCGTGGGGTTCGGTCACGTGTCCGGGACCTACCCGACAGCCCACGGTGGTCCCCACCGGCGGTCCTCCACCGGCAGTCATCTATGGGCGGTCCGCCGGTTGCCCTCTGCACTCGACGGCACGGAAGGTGGCCGTGACGGGTCACGTGCCGACATGTCGTCGGACCCGGGCCTTGCGTCGCCGGCGGTCGCCCCTCTCGCCGTGTGTGGATCGCGTGTCGACCGGTCGCTACGCGATCGGCGGACCAGTCACGCGACCGGCGATGGCGCCGCAGCCGAGCGTCCTCGGTGACAGGAGGTCACTGCCGTGACGGGTGATGCCAATGTGGTTCGAGCGATGATTTGGTGACGATGTGCGTAGCGGGATGGAAGGTGCCCGACGGACACGAGTGACGGGCGCGACGTGACGCGACGAAAGGGGTGTCCCGGGGCGACGCGCACCGTGGGCGACGCTCTCTCACGACCGCCGAGGCGTTTCCGACCGGCCGATGTGACGGGTGGGACGAGTGAGGTGTGAGTGCCCCAGGTCCTTGCTGTTCAAACGGCGACGCTCGGCGTACCATGTTGTTGTGCAATTGTTGATCGTCGCGCTGTGCGAATGCGGTCACTCCCTGGACGTGGCGTGTTGCAGCACGTCACGCGGTGAGTCGGGCACCCTGAGGGGGAAGGGGAGTGGTGGCCGTGCTGCGCGAGGCTGAACTGGCTCGACTGCTCACCGCCATCGACACCGCTGTGAGCAGGGCTATCGACGCCTACAACATTGCCGCTGAGACCGAGGAGGCGGAGCTGACGGCCGAGGCCGCAGCCTGTATCGAGAGGCTGAAGGCCTTCCGCGAGCTCACCGCCGCCCAACCCGCCCGCGCCTCCCGGTGGATGCGCGCCCGTCCCCCCCGGGGAGATTCGCTCGCCTCCTGGAGCCCCTGAGACGTCGGGGACCTCCCGACCCTGAGGGACTCCCTCGACAGGGGAGAACCTCTGACAGCGGGGACCACCGGGGACGGCCACCGTTGCGATCCTGTGTGTTGGGGCCCTCCGGTTCAGTCGCCGGGGCGATAGCGCCGCGACCAGGCGACGAGGAAGCCCACGCCCCACGACAGGTGCATGACGGGGAGAGCCACCGCAAGTCCGGCCGCGGCCGCCGGATCGCGCCGCATCTCGGTGCCGGAGCCCACGGCCACCACGACCAGGTAGGCGAGGGCCACCCTGCGCCGCCAGGGCGACACCAGACCCAGGACGAGCAGAGGGGCGGCCAGTTGGCGCAGCCGTAGCGAATCGGGGTACTTCCTGACCGTCGCCGCCCGGCCGGCGCCGTACCGGTAGTACTGCCTCATGAAACCGATGAAACTGCCTCTCGGGCGGTACGTGGACCGGATGGCCGGATCGAACCAGACGCCGCCGTCGTGGCCCAGCCGGTGCAGCAGCTCACCGTCCTCGTTGGATGCGAAGTCCTGGTCGTAGCCGCCGAGCCGGCGTAGGACGTCGACCCACGCCGCTCCCAGATAGACGATGTCGGTCCAGGCAGCCTCCGCGTGGGCGTTTCGGAACCGGGCCGGACCGGCACCGAGCGTCGAGGTGAGTGCCGCGCCCACGGCCCGTTCCACCCACGTGGTCCCGCGTGGCTCGAGTGGCCCGCCGACGAGTGCCGCTCCCGATCGGGTGAGTGCGGCGACACACTGATCGACGTAGTCAGGTGCGACCACGGTCCTGCCGTCGACACGGACGAGCACGTCGCCGCGTGCCTCTCGCAAGGCGACGTTCAGGCCGGCCGATTGGAGCCGGGCCGGGTTGTCGACGATGCGGACGCCGGGGAAGCGGGTGGCGATCTCTCGGGTCGCATCCTCGGAGCCCCCGTCCACCACGAGGATCTCCACGATGCGCGGGTATGTCTGCTCCATGACCGCCCGCAGGCATTCCTCGATGTGGGCGGCCTCGTCGAGAACGGGCAACGCCACGGTGACGCCGGGAAGGGTACCCGTGGTCCTGGCGAGGGCGTCGGGCCGAGTCGGGGCGCTGTCAGGCACGGGAACGACGGTCAAGACCGGATCGGCCGGGTCGTGCAAGCGGAGGGGAGAGGATCCGGCCACTGACCACGACTATCACGGTGGGAGGCTCAAAGACAAGGGTGTGGGGCGTCGCCCCCGGCATTTGTCGCGGCATTGTCACGGGTGGCGAAGTGATTCCCGACCCTGGCGGAAGAAGGCGGCCGGATCCGTCCCGCGTCGGATCTCCCCATAGGTGAGAGCGGCGCCGAAGGGCGCGTTCCAGTACGGACCTTCACGGCGGTCGTGGGGACCCACGTAGAGATAGGGCTGATCGATGTCCGCGTCCCCCGGCGAACCGCCGAAGTTCGCCCGCAGGCCGGGCGGTCCCATGTCCAAGGCCACGTCGAAGTGCTCGGGCCACAGCTGGATGGTGCTCGGCTGGTCCGTCGGACCGGTGGCGGCCAACACCGACTCGAGCGCGGATTGGCAGAACGCGAACCACCGCCCGAGCAGTCGTGCCGCCGCGGTGTCGACCGTCAGGGGCGCCGACGGGTCCGCCGGTAGGTCGAGCACGGGGTGAGATGTGACCGCAGGGTCGATGCCGGCGAAGCTGCAGGCGTCGAGAAGGGTCGTGATCGGTTGCCGCCGGGTCCCGTCGCTCAGCATGCCGTCGACCACGAGAAGCCGGCGGCCGTCGAATTCGGGCGTACCGAAGCCGCCGGCCACGACGACGAGGCCCATCCGTCCGACGGCCTCATGACGAGCGGCGCCGAGCACCCGGGCCGCCACCAGATGGAGCGACGCCCGGGTATCGGTGAACGCATCCGGCAAGGCCGGGAGGGCCGAGACCTCACCGGTGAAGGTGTCGTCGGTCACGTCCCGGACCGCTCGGTTCGATGACCGTGGTCGGCCCGGTGGACTCGGGACCGCCTACATGTCGAGGGTGGCGGTCTCACGGGACACCCCCCTTCTGGTGAGAATCTTGGCCTTCGTCCTCTGCAGAGCGGCGCGGGGACCGAGGGCCACCGTGTCGGCGACGACGAGGGCGCGAGCGAGGACGTCGGCCGGTTCGACCACGTCGGTGACCAGGTGGGCGGCAAGCGCTTCGGGGGCGGTGAGCTCGCGACCGGTCAAGCACAGCTCTCGGGCCAGCCCCCCGCCGACGATGTCGGCCAGTGGTCCGTAGACGACGTCCCCGAAGGTGTGCTCGGGGTGGGAGAACCGTGTCGTGGTGGCGGCCACGCGTAGGTCGCACAGCACGGCCAGGTCGAAGCCTCCGGCGATGGCGGGCCCGTTCAGCGCGGCGACGGTGACGAGCGGGAACGTCGCCAAGGCCTGGTGGTAACGATCGCTCGACGCCCACAGACGTTCGGAGAACCGCGGGTCCCCGGCGGCCGTCTGGAATTCACCGAGGTCGAACCCGGCGCTGAAGACCGGACCGGCCCCCGTGATGACCACGACCTTGAGCTCCGGGTCGGTCTCCAGGAGGTCGAGGCGATCAGAGATCGCGTCCCGGAGCGCGATCGACAGTGCGTTGCGTCGCTCGGGTCGGTTCAGCGTGACGACCGCCACCGCCGGAGAGGGGCGATCGAGCAGGGTGAGGCTGTCGGACATCGAGGTCCAGCCTACGGAGTCCCGTCCGGGACGCGCCAAGCGTCCGTTGCGGAGGAATTGACGGCGCCATGGAGGTGGGTTGAGCACCAGGGCACACGATGGCGTCATGGACTGTGGGGCGGGGACACCGGGGGGATGAGTCTATGGGGCGATCGCAGGGCCCGATGACTACGCGGGACCGCGAGGTGTCGGTCGAGGACCTCGGTGAGGACGTTGTCGCTTTGACGGTGGCAGCCGAGGCGCGGGGGCGGGCCTCGGCTCTGCGTCGCGTCAACGGGGTTCTCGTGCGCGTCATCGTCGAAGTGGTCTGAAACACCCCGGCCGGATCCCGGGGAACCTCCTCGGCGCACCGCCTACGACGAATGGTCGAGCAGGTCGGCGTAGGCGGGATGACGGTCGATATACGCAGCGATGAACGGGCAGAGGGGTGTGACGCGCAGGCTCCGGCTCCGAGCGTCGTCCAGCGCCGCTTCCGCCAGGCGGCTCGCCACCCCTCGGCCCTCGTAGCCGGGCTCGGTCTCGGTGTGGATGAACGTGATCCCCCCCGGGATGCGCTCGTAGGTCACGAAGGCGGCCAGGGTGTGGTCGACGTACGCCTCGTAGCGGTGCTGCGATTCATTGTCTGTGACCCGCACGGTCACGGAGTCGTCGGCCATGACCCTCCCGGTGGCGTCGAGGTGCCGCTAGGGGAGCTTAGGGTCACCGCCGCCAGCCGTGGTGTGAGAACATGCTCGCCGGACCGCTGACCGCGCCGCCTACGCCAAGGAGGAACAAACGATGACACCGAGACGTCGCGGCATGATGTTTCCCCGCCCTCCCAAGCTCGACGAGATGACCCATCTGCAGTGGGCGGGGTTCCTCGTGGGGAACGTCGTGATGGCCGTCGTGGGTACCGTAGTGGCCCTGATCATCGTCACGATCATCGTGGGTCTGGCCGACGGGCACTGAAGCCACGGGGTGACGTCCGTGAGGTCGGGGGATGTGCGGGCGTGACCGAGCGCGCGCCAGCGACGCGTCGTCCGCATCAGGTGGAGTCGGGACGGGGTTCGTCATCGCGTTCGATGTGCGCCGCCACGAAGAGCTTGCCGTCCACACGGACCGGCTGGAGCCGTCCGACGATGGGAACGATCTCGCCGTCAGCCGTTTCCGCCTCGGGATAGAGGCCGGGGTCCATCTCCCTGTCCCTCGGCTCGGCGAGGTAGCCACGCCGGTAGGCCTGATGTCCCCATCGCTTCTTGCTGGGGACGAGCATTTCGACGTATTCGCCGGCAATGTCGTCGCCATCCATGCCGAAGAGGTCCTCGGCCGGCTTGTTCATCCCCAGGACGATCCCCTGGAAGTCGACGATCACCACCGCCTTGTCCTGGCCGCCAAACTCGGGAACGGCCACCAGGACCTCGTCGGGGATCTCGAGAGAGGGCATCTCGGGCGAGCTCAAGGCAGGCGACTCCTTCGTGACGGTCGGTGGCGTTGCGCACCGACCGTACCCGCTCGCCACGGGGCTCCGGTCACGGCCTAGATTCCGGGTATGGCGGCTGACCCCCTTCCCTCGTACGACGAACTTCCGGCCGTCCCCGGAGCCCCGGCGGGATCCTCATGGGGTCTCTGGGGAGCCTCCGACACGTTGGGCTGCCTCAACCTCCTGACGCCCGAACGGGTTAGAGCCGGGGTGGCCTGCGCCGTCAAGGGAGCTGTCTTCAGCCTCAACCTCGAGATGGAGCTTCCCGACCCTCCAATGTTCTCCCGCCGGGCCTTCCAACACGTGGTCCACGATTTCGACCTCGGTCACGACGACGAGCTCGTGGGGTGGAACACCCAGAGCTCGAGTCAGTGGGACGGTTTCCGCCACATGCGCCATCCCGTATACGGCCACTACAACGCCGTCGCCGACGAGGACCATGGCATCCATCACTGGGCCCGTCGGGGCATCGTCGGACGGGCCGTCCTGGCCGACGTGGCCAGGTGGCGGGCGTCGGTGGACCGACCCATCGATCCGGCCTCTCCCACCGCCATCGAGATCGAAGACCTCATGGCAACCCTCGACGCACAGGGGGTCGAGATCGAGACAGGGGACATCCTGTTGGTACGCACGGGATGGATCGACTGGTACCGGACCCTCGGGACCGACGCCCGGGTCGAGGTGGCCGAGGCATCCGCCCTGGCAGCCTGCGGGCTCCAGAGAGGTGTCGGTAGCGCTCGGGCGTTGTGGGACCTGCACATTGCCGCCATCGCCGCCGACAATCCCGCGCTCGAGGTCATGCCTTTCGGCGCCGCCCACCGCGACGAGCGGAAGTCCTGGGCCGATGACCCGGCGCAGGCGGCAGAGACGATGCTCCACTTCAGTCTGCTCGGTCTTCTCGGTATCCCCATCGGCGAATTCTTCGATCTCGACCGACTGGCCGAGGATTGCGCATCCGACGGTCGCTACACCTGCCTGCTCACATCGGCGCCGCTCAACCTGTCGGCCGGCGTGGCCTCGCCACCTAACGCGCTGGCCATCAAATAGACAAGGCGAGCGCTCGACAATCCCGTCGGGTACGGACCATGATGCGATGATGAAAGTCGGCCTGCAGATCCCGAACTTCAGCTTTGGCACACCCGACGACCAGCTGTTCGACCAGGTCGTCGAACGGGCCACAGCGGCCGAGGAGTCAGGATTCGATTCGGTGTGGGTCATGGACCACTTCTTCCAGCTGCCTGCACTCGGAGGTCCCTCTCAACCGATGCTCGAGGCCTACACGCTCCTCGGTGCGATCGGCGCCCGTACCCGCCGGGTCAAACTCGGCACTCTCGTCACCGGGGTGACGTACCGGAATCCCGCCCTTCTGGCCAAAATCGTCACCACGCTCGATGTCATCACCGGCGGCCGGGCCATCCTCGGGATCGGTGCCGCGTGGTACGACATCGAGCACGACGGCCTCGGTGTCGACTACCCCTCGGACGGCATCCGGCTCGATCGCCTGGAAGAGGCCGTGCAGATCTGCAGGGCGATGTTCCGCGAGGAGCGTCCGAGTTTCGCCGGCCGCTACTACCGGACCAATGACGCCTGGAACGTTCCCCGACCCATCCAACCGGGCGGTCCTCCCATACTGATCGGAGGCGGGGGTGAGAAGCGCACTCTTCGTCTCGTGGCCCGCTATGCCGACCTCTGTAACATCACGGGCGACGTCGAGACGATCCGACGCAAAGTGGACATTCTGCACCGTCACTGCGCATCTGAAGGGCGCGATCCGTCCGAAGTCACCGTGTCACGCCTGAGCACTCTGGTCCTCACAGATTCGGAGGACGAGACTGTCGCCACACGGTCCTTTCTCCGAGAGGCTGTGGGCGAGGAGAGCGGCTTCAACGTTGGTCGGGAGGATGAGATCGTCGAACAGGTGAATGAACTCCGATCGGCCGGTGTCGGCTATTTCATCTTCAACATGCCCACATCCGGCCCCGATGTTGTGCGTCGTGTGGGCGAGATGTTCCAGAAACGTCTCACCGATTGATCCTTGTTGACGCTTCTTGCTCTTGACGACGCGTCGATCCTTGCGATCCGCCCCACTTCCCGATAGACAGGTTCTTGCCGTCGTAGGGGTAACAGCCCGATAATGCCTGCGGAGAGGGTATTTTGCTCTTTCTCGGAGAAGCCTTATACGGCGCCGCGCTGTAATTTGGTCTACCGGGAGATTAAAGTCCGGGGTTCTTATTTGTACGAGTTGTACCGAGGGGAGACAAAAGTGGCACGGATTGAAGAAGTGACTGTCTCGCTCATCGATGATTTCGATGGGACCGAGGCGTCGGAGACGGTCAAATTCGCCCTTGACGGCAAGAACTACGAGATCGATCTGTCGAAGGCGAACGCAAACGAGCTGCGCCGGACCTTACGGCCGTACATCGACCGGTCCCGTACCTCGCGCCGTGCTCCGGCGTCACGCCGGACGGCCAAGAGCTCGTCAGGTCGTCGCGGGCCGTCTCGACGCTCAGAAGGTTATGACCGAACGGAAGTGCGTGCCTGGGCCAAGGCCAATCGCATCAAGGTCGCGCCACGAGGTCGAATCTCCAACGATGTGGTCGAGAAGTGGCGTAAAGCGACCAAGTAGAGAATCTCGAACCGGCCTCATTCGAACCGGCCCCTATTCGAGACAGTCCCCCCTAAGCCAAGGCGCGCTGAGTACCCACGTCCATGTCTCTCGTGCCGGGGCGGTGGGGAGCCCGGAGCCATCCGATGAGCTCGGTCGGTGCCATGGGTTTCGCCAAAAAGTACCCTTGGGCGTCGTCGCAACCAAGCTGGGCGAGTTGGTCCCACGTTTCGCGATTCTCGACACCTTCGGCCACGATCTGCAGACCGAGGTTGTGGCCGAGGTCGACCACCGATCGCACGATGATGGCGTCGTTGAGGTCCTGATGCATGTTCTGCACGAATGACTGGTCGATCTTGAGTTGGTTGACGGGCAGGTCCTTCAGATAGGCCAGCGAGGAGTACCCGGTCCCGAAGTCGTCGATGGCGATCTTCACTCCCAACTCTGCCAACTCGGTCAGGAGTCGCCGAGCACGAACGGGATCGGTCATGATCGCGCTTTCGGTGATCTCGAGTTCGAGGAGGTGCGCGGGAATGGCCCAACGGTCGAGGGCCGCCTCGACCTCTTGCGGGAAGTCGTCGTCGAGGAGACTGCGGGTCGACAGGTTGATGGCGACTGACAATTCGTTCCACCGCCGGCCGTCTGCTTCGTCGAGCCAGTGCCGGCACTGGCGCAGGGCTGTGGTGAGAACCCAGGTGGTTAGCGGCTTGATCAGCCCCGTGTGCTCGGCCACCGGGATGAATTCGCCGGGCGGGAGCAGACCGAGAGTGGGATGTTGCCAGCGCACGAGGGCCTCCACGCCTTGAATCTGCCCGGTTCGCAAGCTCGCCTTGGGCTGATAGTGGAGGAGAAGCTGGTCGTCGACAATGGCCGTCCTCAGGTCGCCGAGGAGAGTCAGCCGGCCGGGAGTGTTGAGATCGAGCTCGTCGGTATACGCCACGACGTTGTCATTGGAACCTTTGGCCACGTACATGGCGACGTCGGCGCGTTGCAGAAGGAGGTCTGCGCTGTCCCCGTCTTCGGGCGCCATGGCGATCCCACAGCTCGCCTCCATGCTGAGTACCATCCCGTCGACCTCGAGGGGTTCCTCGAGAGCCGAGATGATCCGCTCGGCGACGTCCGACGCATCGCTCAACGATTCAACGCGGGGGAGCAGCACGCAGAACTCGTCGCCACCCAGGCGGGCGACGGTGTCCGCATCGCGGAGTATCCTGTGTATTCTCGGACCCACTTCGCATAGGACGCGGTCGCCGTATTTGTGTCCCAGGGTGTCGTTTATCTCCTTGAAGCGGTCGAGGTCGAACAACATGACAGCGCTGTTCGTCCCGTCGCGGGCACCTTGACGCATGGCTTGCTCTGTCCGGTCGTAGAAGCACGAGCGATTGGGCAGACCGGTGAGCTCGTCGTGGAGGGCCTGATGGCCGAGGAGCGCTTCGGCTCGCTCCTTCTTCACACCTGTGGCACCGGCCATGCGGATGACCATGGCCAGGGCGATGACTCCGAGGACGCCTATGCCCTGCGCCCGGCTCCGATCGAGAAAGGACGGGGCCCACCCCAGCCACACGAGTGTCTGGCCGATGGCAATGCCGGCGAACGACCAACCCATCGTCGCCCTCCACACGGCCGCGCCGCACTGCTCCATGTCCACCAATACCACGAAGGGGTAAGCCATGAGGAGTACCGGGCCCCAACCCGTCATATAGATGACCACTGTCACCGCCGCCACGTGGACCGCCACACGGACGTGTAAGCGCCATGAACCGACCTTCGCGTCCCGCCACGATTCGACGAGGAAGCTCGTAGCGGGTATGGCCACCAGGACGGCCAGATACGCCCAGATCGAGAGCCGAGCGACATAGCCGAAGTGACGGAGGATGATGACGGCTCCGAACGCGATGGGGCTCATGACGTAGGCCAGGAAGACCGGTGCCATCCCGTGCGATCCTCCGGAGTGCGCGACCGTGGACGTCTCGAGGGATTCCGGGTGCGACGTCAGCGCTCCGGACCCACCACCGCTCTGGTGCTCAACTGATGGTGCGTCCGGACCCACGATTCCGGTATCGACAACGGCGCCATCGCCCTGAAGACACGCGCAGTCACAAAAAGCTCGGAACGCACAACATTCGGCGCGGCGGGTCTGCCGCTAGGCACCAGGGTCGGGGCCGGGTCGATCCCGGGCCCGTTGCGGTCTCCGGCTATTCAGGCCCGTGACTCACGGCCTCGACATTGTTGCCGTCGGGATCCCGGAGGAAGGCACCGTAGTAATTGGGATGGTACTCAGGCCACAACCGGGGCGGGTGCAGCACCTCTGCGCCGTTGGCCACGCCGGCGTCGAAGAATGCCCGGACCGCTGAACGGTCGGTAGCCGTGAAGGCGATGTGAGACTCGCGAAAACCGTCGCCGGTACTCCGGGGCCCGATCCAGAACTCCGGCTTGGGCGGGACACCGAACCCGATCACCTCCCCGAAGTCCATGACCCGCTCTCCGCCGAGCGGGGCCAGGACAGCATCGTAGAAAGCAGTGCTGGAACTGACGTCGGCGCACTGGATGGACAGGTGATCGAGCATGACGTCACACTACAAGCCGACGGCGTGCGCCCTGAGGTCATCCGCATCTACCATCGTCTCCACCGAGCGTCCTGGGAGAACGAGATGTGCCACTGTGCCAAGGCCCGCTTCAGGCCGAGTGACCGGGAATGACCGGAGGCATGACAGCCGCCCGTGCCCTGGCCGGTGCTCTCGAGCCTGTCACCGGTCAGGTGTACTTCTCACCCGAATGCCACGCGGGGTACGAGTCCCTCGGCTTCTCGGGCAGTCCGGCCAAGATGGGCGATGTCGCCCTCCCCGACGGTCCGGCGTACTTCTGCAGTCGGGGCTCGGTCATGGGACAGGTTCCCGGCGAGCTGGTCGCCGCCGCGTTCGGCGTGTTCGACCCAGTCGCCGTCGTACCAGCCGTGGCGCACGGTTGGGCCCTCACTGACGCCGCCACCATCTGCGAGGCCCGCTCCGAGGGTGCCGTCGGCCAACTTCGCCGGATCCTGGGCGACGCACCCGATGGCTTGTCCCGGGCCACCGAGTTGCTCCACCGTGCCAACAAGGGGCTCCGTCCCGAGGGCCGTGCCCTTTACGCCGGCCTGCTCGCCCTCGGCCTGCCCGGCGATCCGATCGGCGACATGTGGCGCCTCGGTGACTGTCTACGCGAGTACCGGGGTGACTCGCACATCGCCGCCTGGGTGAGTGCCGGCTTCGACGCCACCGAGATCGGCCTGCTCACCGAGCTCTACTGGGGACTCCCGCCGCGGACCTACGTGCGGACGCGGGCGTGGAGCGATGAGGCTCTCGACGCCGCCGAAGCTCGCCTCACGGCGCGGGGCATGCTCGCCGGTAGCAGTCTGACTGACAATGGTCGCGCCGAGCGTGAGGACGTCGAAGTCGTCACCGACCGGGCGTGCCGACGCATCGTCACGAATCTGGGCGACGACCTCGACGAACTTGTCGGCATCCTCCGCCACTGGGGCGGTGCCATCCAGGCCGCCGGCGGTTACCCCTCACGGGGGCCCCACGACTTGGCGCAGGTCCACAGTTAGACCATCGTCTGTCCGGCGCTGGCGTTCACGGCCTCGCCGGTGATGGCCGACGCGTCGTCGGAGAGAAGCCAGGCAATGGTGGCGGCGATCTCGTCGGCCGACTGAAAGCGTCCGAGGGGGATGTCCCGCAAGATCGCCTCGCCGAACGCCTGTTGGAGGATTCCGTTGGGGTTCGTCAGTTCGGTGTCCACGGTGCCGGGGCACACGGCGTTGACGGAGATCCCCGACGGACCGAGCTCCAGGGCCATCGTCTGTGTGAGCAGGATCACAGCCGCCTTCGCCGCGCAATAGGCGCCCAACATCGGAAAGCCACGCTTGCCCGCCTGGCTCGACACGTTGCAGATGCGACCACCCACGCCGGCGGCCACCATGAGCCCGGCGCAGGCCTTGGACACCAGCCAGGTGCCGGTGACGTTGACGTCGAGGACCCGCCGGAACTCGGCGGCCGGGACGACCAGAAGGGGGCCGAGGCCGAATCCCGGACCACTCCCCCCAGCGACGTTGGCGACGAGCGTGATCGTGCCGAGCGCCCCGGTGGCGTCGGCGACGGCGGTGGTCACGGCAACCTCGTCGGACACGTCAGCCCGCACGGCGAAAGCCCGGCGGCCGAGCCCCTCGATCTCGGCGACCACGTCGTCGAGCTCATCGGCGGAGGCGACGCCATGATCCGGGGCCTCCACGTAGGGCCGGGCAATATCGAGGCAGGCGACATCGTGGCCATCCCGGGCGAGGCGCAAGGCGGTGGCCCGCCCGATACCGCGCCGCCGCGCCGCCCCGGTCACGAGGGCGACGCTCACGGCGCCGACTTCACCGACTTCACCGACGTCACCGACTTCACGGTCCGGGGGCCGTGCTCCAGACGGAGTACGCCGAGCATGTGCCCGTCGATACCCGCAGCGCCCTCAACCCGCGCGACGATGTCGTCGAAGTCGTCATCGTCGTCCTGGTCTGGCCTCATTTGTTTTACCTCGATCGGGGCCTCGGGGACTAGGCGAACATTCCCGCCAACCCGTTCGTCCGTTCGCCGTATTCCTGTCGTACGTGATGGCGTGCCCTGGAGACGGAGACTATGCGCCGGCCGGGGCCGGGGCCGAGGCCTGAGGATCCGTTGCGCCGGCATCGCCAAGGCCCGTGTCGCCCCCCGCCTGTGATCATTTGATTGTCGCCTCGTTATGTCTTAGACACTGGGTGACGGAGGTGCCGCGCTACGCGGCAATCCTGACCAGGCTGAAATCTTCCAATAGTTATGAAGGTGGCGAGATGACATTCCAGTGGCGCGTGTTTTCGACTCTCGTGGCTGTGGTGGGGCTCGTGCTCACGACAGGGGTGCTCAGTTCCGGGACGGCCTCCGCCACCGGGGCTCCGCTCTGCGTCGGTACTCCCACGTCACCCGGCGTTCTCGCCGGGAACTACCGGTCGGGCGTCTCCATCGTGGGTGTGTGCGCCGTGAATGGGGGAGCCGCGGTCATCCACGGGACGCTCACCCTTACCCCGGGGTCGGCTCTCGTGGCGGCCTTCGCCCTCAATGACCTCAAAGGAAAGGGAACCTCGCGGTTGACAGTGCTCGGCAACATCGATGTGAGCAAGGATGCGACCCTCATCCTGGGTTGCGAACCGCAATTCTTCACGTGCCGCGACGATCCCAACGCTGCCACCGGAGGGACACTGTCAAGCCATGGGATCGTACGGGGGGCCATCGACGAAGATCAGCCACTCGGGGTCGTCCTGCACGCCAGTACCGTCAACGGGAACATTCACGAGAACGGCGGCGGTGGCGGGGTCACATGCGTCCCGCCGACGACGGGTATCTGGGCCGTGATCGGGAGTCCGCCCTACAGCGACTACGAGGACACGACGGTCCACGGCGACGTGGCTGTGAGTGGACTCAACACCTGCTGGACCGGTTTGGCTCGCGATCCGATCTCCGGCAACCTCGAACTCAGGAACAATCAGCTGGCCGACCCCGACGGCATCGAGGTCCTCGCCAATCACGTCTCGGGCAACTTGGTCTGCCACGGGAACAGCTTCGTCTGGGACAGTTCCGAGGCGAACTTCAGCCAGACGGGTCTCTACCCACGCACCCCGGAGCCCAATACTGTCAACGGAAGTCGGATCGGTCAGTGCGTACTGGCGAGCCCGGCGACTCAAGGAGGTCCTCCCGGTCCCGGGCCCTTCTAACGTCATCCTGGGACGTCTGGGATCCGAAAAGGTCCGTAAGCGAGGAAGGGCATTCTCGAAGTCGGCAGATAGCCGACCGTCCGTACTCGGGGACGCCAGCCACTATTGGTCCACGGGTGGTCCACGGGTGGTCCACGGGAGCCAAGCTCCACCCACACTGGACCGGGCGATCCTGCCTGGGGAGGTCGGCCGAAGAACCGGCGGCGAGCAGCCCTGTACCACGTCGAATCGTGCGGGAGCGACCGACCTACCGTCCAGACCAATGCCTGGCTGAACCCTCGACTTTGGCCAGTGGATCGGACCTTCGTTACGCTTTGCGCCAATGCCCTCGGACCTCTCCCTCAAAGCCATGAACCGGGTGCACCGGGTGCTGCTCACCGCATCGTTCGGCCGGCTCGGCTGGCGGTTCTACGGGATGCCCGTGATCGAGTTGACCACGACGGGGAGAAAGAGTGGCCAGACTCGCATGACCATGCTGACCTCGCCCTACCAGGAGGATTCGACCATCGTCATCGTCGCATCGCGGGGTGGGGACGACACCAACCCCGCATGGTTTCTCAACCTCCGTGACGATCCGAAGGTGATGGTCAAGCAAGGTCCCACGCCCGCCGTGCCGATGATCGCCGAGATTGCGGATGCCGAGGATCGGGCACGGATCTGGCCGATCATCGCCAGTAAGCACCGCAACTACTCCGGGTATCAACGCAAGACCGAGCGCCAGATTCCGCTCGTGCTGCTCCGACCCGCGGGAGGCTGACCGGCACGATAAGAGCCGGTATCGACAACGGGACAATCGGACTGGTGACGAGGTCGGGCCCAGCTCTATTCGGGGGACCCGTCCACCCCGAGGTCCTTCGTGGATGGCTTCTAAGTCCCTGGGGGGTTCGCGCTGGTCGCCGTCTCAGACGATCCAGCCGGAAACGGCGCCTCTGCGGGATGCAGGACGGGTCGGCGTAGGGCAGAACCTCGGCGAACCCAACGACGCAGGGACGGACGACCCTCGATAGGCGAACGTCTCAGGCTCTCGTGCCGTACCACGTCCCCACCGCTCCAGCGGTGTTGGTGGCAGAACCTGGGAACGTAGCGCTATTCAGCCCGGTTGGAGTCCTGACACCCGTGTATGTCGCAGTGGGAAAGGCAGGATTGCTGACGACGAAGTCAACAGAACCCTTGGCACCGGCTGTCCAAGCACAGGAGTTGTGGTGACGCGTGGGAAGTGGCCTCAGCGTGCAAGTCCCACCTCTCATGAGGTGCAAGGTGAGGTCAACGGGGGAGGCGGGTGGCCAGGTCACAACGAGATCGTAGGTACCTGTAATCCGCGTGGTGTGCGGCGAAGCACCGGCTAATGGCGCCGTTGCCAGGAGTGTGGTCACCACGATGATCGTGACGAGTCCCCATTTGCTTAGAGCACGCATGCCGCCCTCCTCGCTTGATCGACAGCCTTCTAACGTAGAGACCGCACTAGCACCGACTGAGTCGCAGCTTATCCCCGACGACATCGCCTTGCCCCGGGTGGTCTGGGGAGGCGAGTCAGCCTTCCTCATAAGCGCACAGCAGGGAAGATCCCGGCGATGGACCCGTCCGCAACGTGCAGTCTCCGACACCGTTCGAGTGCAATGGCGAGTGTCAGGCCGTGTAGCGCTTGCAGTGGTATCTCCAGGTGTCACAACCGAAGCGCAACGGGGTACCGTCTCAGTGCCTATCGTGGTCGTCGCCTCTTAACGGTGGGGCATCCGCCGCCGCCCGCCCGATAGCGCCGCAACGAACCCACCGGCGTCGATGCATGGCCTGGAGTACAAACCCCTAACTCCGTTGAGCCCCCCTGTACTCGCGGTTCCCGACCACCCAGAATCCCCCTTGGCCCTGCCGGACGTCGCCCCACGGACTACCGCCGAGCAGGGGTCACGCGATCATTCTGACCGGTGACGCGGGGGCCGGGGATCCTCGTAGTAGGCGGACACCCCGTGGTCGGTTGGACGCTTTGGGCATCGCCTATCCGCCTGTTCATGATTTCTTCAGGTTTCGCAGTCAGGCTGGATGCACGAGCCTGGCGCTTCGGAAGGAGCGAAGAGAGCCGGGTTTGGCCGCGGCTCCTGTTTACAGGAGGGTTGAGATGCGGCACGAACACGATTTCATGAGAATAATTTCATGCGAATAGCAGCGTGGAATCTAAGAACGCTACGAGATGACTCAGGTGCGCGGAAGCTGTCTGAGACGGTTACCATGCAGACTACGGGGGACGACGGAGCCGCCCGTCACCTCGGGAGGTCACCGATGATCCGACGTTCGTTCGCCGCCGCGGCTCTCGTGCTCGCCGGCGCCACCGCGCTGGTCGCCCCGGCGGGCGTCGCCGGGGCGACGACCGGCACGATCGCGCTGACGATCCCGGCGGGCCTGGCCTACTCGCTGCTCGGCCACGCGTGCACGCCCGTGCAGGAGGTCGTGACGGCCGAGGGCTTCGACCCGACGACCGGTTTCCCGACCGCCAACGTGGCCATGTACACCACGTGCAGCGGGAGCGGCAAAGGAGGCGGGGGCCACGTCACCTACTCCGCCACCAGCG
>Ga0209415_10003191_pt1 | contig 30472 bp, 26 predicted proteins | sample PeaSoiSIISIP2007_FD_187696 | JGI IMG/M metagenome (GOLD analysis project Ga0209415, IMG submission 187696) | Peat soil microbial communities from Weissenstadt, Germany - SII-SIP-2007 (SPAdes) (version 2) | ecosystem: Environmental > Terrestrial > Soil > Wetlands > Peat | place: Germany... | reverse complement strand
ACAACGAAAATGCGAAAGGCACGCCTGCCGCGCTGAAGGCCGCGGCGCTACATTTGGACCTCGGAAAATGCGCCCGTGCGCTGCGAAACCAACGACTACGGCGGGCTAATGGAGATGCGGGAGGATTGAACCGGAAAGCCCGGCGGCGGCGGGATTGAAGATCGAGACGTACATGAGGATCACCGTCAGGACGATCATGATGATGCTCGAGCCCCAGGCGATGATGTTGAACGTCAGCGTGTTGGTGTGCTCGCCCATCAGGTCGCGGCGGTTGATGAGCAGCAGGATGAAAATCAGCACCACGGGCAGCCACACGCCGTTGGCCACCTGCGAGAGCACCAGGATCTTCAGCAGCGGCGCCTTGGGAATCAGGATGATCCCCGCACCGATGACGATCAGCAGCGTGTACAGCGAATAGAACATCGGAGCTTCCTTCAGCTTGCGGTCGATGCCCGCTTCGAAACCCAGGCCTTCGCAGATCACGTGGGCGGTTGAAAGCGGCAGGATGGACGCCGCAAAAAGCGACGCGTTCAGCAGGCCAAACGCGAATAGATAGCCCGCCCATTTTCCCGCGAGCGGGACCAGCGCCATGGCCGCCTGCCCGGCGTCGGTGATGTTGGTCATGCCGTGGGCGTTCAGCGTGGCGGCGCAGCAGACGATGATGAAGAACACGATGACCATGCACGAAATGCTGCCGACGAGGACGTCCATGCGCGCGTGCTTGTACTGGCGCGGCCCCACGCGCTTTTCGACGAAGCCCGCCTGCAAATAGAAAAATTGCCAGGGAGCGATGGTGGTGCCGACCAGCCCGATGAGCATCAGCAGATAGGGCGCGTTCAGGTGAACGTTGGGAACAATGGTCGCCTTGGCGGCCGTCAGCCAATCCGGCTTGGCGAGAAAGGCCGAAACCGCGTAGGAGAGATAAAACGCGCAGGCGACCAGGAAAATCTTTTCCACCTGGCGATAGTTGCCGCGCACAACCAGCACCCAAACGGCGATGGCGGCCAGGGGCACGGAAACGTATTTGCTGATGTGGAAGATTTGCATCGAGGCCGCGACGCCAGCGAACTCCGCGACCGTGTTGCTCAGGTCCACCAGGAAGGCGGCGATCATGACGAAGAACGTGGAGCGGAAACCGAACTCCTCGCGGATCAAGTCGGAGAGGCCTTTGCCGGTGACCACGCCCATGCGGGCGCACATCTCCTCGCTGACGTAGAGGGCGATGGTCATGGGAATGAGCGACCACAAAAGCGCGTAACCAAATTGTGCGCCGGACGTGGTGTACACGGCGATGCCGCCGGCGTCGTTGTCCACGTTGGAGGTGATGATCCCTGGACCGACGACGGCCATGAAAACAGCGAGGCGCCGGCGCACCGGCCGCGTCCGGCGGCCGAAGTCCTTTGCGCGGCCGGCCAGCCGCGAGAAGGTGTCCGTCAATGTGATCCAGGTGTTCATGGCGATGCTAAAAACTTAGAGTGTAGCGTTTAGGGTGTAGCGTTTACAGCTTCGCGCGCATGCGGCTGACTACGTCGTCCACCGTGATCGCGCCCAACGGCACATTCAGGTCGTTGACCACGGCGAGGCTGCGCAAATTGTATTTGTCGAACATCTCGAACACTTCCTTGTCGCTGGCATCGGTCTTGACCGATACGAGAGGTTCAAACGCCAGCTCGGCCATGCGCTGCTCGCCATCGGCCAGAATCAGGCGCGCGACCGGCACGGTGCCGGCGAGCGCGGCATCGCGGTTGATTAGGACCACGTTGTCGAGCTGTTCGAGCGAGACGTCGTGGAAGCGGATGTAGTCGACGACCTCGCCGCGCGTGGCGTCCTCGCCGACGACGACGATTTCGGTGTTCATCATTCCGCCGGCGGTGTTTTCGTCGAAGCGCATCAGCTCCTTCACTTCGTCCGCTTCGCGGTGCTCCATTTCCTCGAGAACTTCCTTCGACTTCGCGGGCTCGAGGCTCTGGATCAGGTCGGCGGCTTCGTCCGGATTCATTTCCTCGATGATGTCGGCGGCCCGCTCGGGATCGAGCTTTTCGACGACCTGCGTCTGGAGACGCTTGTCGAGCTCCGCGATCGTTTCCGCGGCGGTCTCCTCATCGAGCGAGTTGATGATGGACTGGCGCTCGGCGGGCGAGATTTCCTCCATGATGTCGGCGAGGTCGGCCGGATGGAGTTCCGCGAGCTTGTCGCTGGACATTCGGAGCTTCACGCGCCGCAGAGGGTCGGGCTCGATCAGGTTGACGAATTCCCAGAGGATGGTGCTCCGGGGAAGTTTTTGCTGGATGCGGCGGATGCCCATCGGCGGAACGATCCCTTGGAGCAGGCGGCGAACGGCTCCGGGCAGGCCGACGTCCACCTGGGTGATCCGGAGCTCGGTGTTTGCGTTCACGCGATGGTCGGCAAGTTCGACGTCGTTGACGCGGACGACCTTGCGGCCGTTGGTGTCGATGATCTGCTGGTCGAGCAGGTCCTTCTGCACGGCGAGCCAGGATTCGTTGGGACGATACAGCTCGAGCGCCGATTCGTCGGTGGTGAGATTGAGGCGGCCCGGGGCCACGGCGGCGATCTGGTCGTAGCGCGCGACGATCGGGCGGTATTGCCCGCGGCCGATCAGGAAGCGCGAGATGCGGTTCGGCTGCTCGTCGGGGACGATGAACATCTCCTTGACGCGACCGACAAAATTGCCGAAGGAATCGTAGGTTTCGGCGCCGAGGATTTCGGTTGCGTGGACCATGTGATGCTCCTTCTTAGTGTTTCCAAACTCGCGAGAAGCTATCGCCAACCCTTCGTCACGTTGTTCCTCAGGGTGGCGACTGATCTCCCAAGCGCCACTTACCGTGGCCTTGGGAGCCCTGTTATTCGGATTGCCAAAAAAAAAGCCCGGAACCGGCAATGCAACCCGGCCACGGGCAGACGGAAAATCACCGTCGGCTCAGCTCAGGCCGGGCCTGGCCTCCCTGTTCCCATACACCCAATCGGCGCGCGAGCGGAGCGCTCCAGGTACAACCCGGGAACAGCGATCGAAAACGAGCGCGAAAGTAGCCGACTGCTGCCGGGCGGTGGCTGCTTGCCCGGCGCGGCGACTACCGTCAGGCTCCGAATTGGGCGAACGCAAATCCATGCGATGCGTTACTCCCCGTTCGACTAGTAAAGGCAGACGGAAAGTTTGTCAAGCGAAGAGTGACTGATTTGCGGATTTTTCACGCGAGAAGAGCATATTTCTCGGAATTCTGCCGCGGCGGCGGCATTCGGCGGCGTAGAGGTCCCAATACGTGGCGCGAATGTAGTCGCGCGGCGAGAATCCGATGGCGCGAGCGACGCGATCGATGGCTTCGGGCCGGCCCTCGATCTCGAGAAAAACGCCCACAGGCGTTTCATCCAAGTCCAGATGCAGGCCGGGCAGGCGGAAAGTGGTGCGCAATTTCTCGTAGAGGAACTCCGGGCGGAACCCCAGTGAGCGAAGTTTGGCCGGCCAGCCCCGCGCTGATCGCACGACCAGTTCCCTTTCGAGCTTTTCTTTGTAGCGCGATCGGCCGGAATCCCGGGCCGGACTTTTCGAGGTGATCACCACCCGCGGAAGTCCGCCCGGAGTGAGCGTCGAGGGAGCCGGAGTCTCGAGGCGAACTCGCAGAAGGCGTCCCCGGCTGCGAAGATCGGAATCGGGCGTGTCGTAGAGCACGTTGCGTTCGAGCACGCGGCCGTGGCAGCGGGCCCGCAGGCGGCCGAGCTTGCGGATCAATGCGGCAAGATCGGGGACGCGGAGCTTGATTTCGGTTTCGCGGACGGTCGGGCGGCGCGCGGGCATGGCTCAGTATAGCTTGGGGGCGCGGACCCGAATGCGCTGGCGTTAAGACGGAGGCGTTGTCATTTGTGCGCGCGCCAAGTTACAAAGTTCCAGCTAAACACAGAGAACACTGAGAAGGCACAGAGTACACAGAGACCCCATGAGGAAGAATCTTGCTAAGCCGTGGGCGAGCCAGCATAATCGCTTCACTGCCGGGAGATCGCGCGCGTTTATGACGGAACCCACCACACCGTTGATGCAGCAGTATCACGCCGTGAAGAAACAGCATCCGACGGCGTTGCTGCTTTTCCGCCTAGGTGATTTCTACGAGCTGTTTTACGACGATGCGGTCCTCGCCTCGCGCATCCTGCAGATCACGCTCACGGCGCGAAACAAGGAAAAGGGCGAGCCGGTCCCCATGTGCGGCGTTCCCTACCATGCCGCTGAGAACTACATAGCGAGGCTGATTCGCGCGGGACACAAAGTGGCCATCTGCGAACAGATGGAGGAGCCTGGACCGGGAAAAAAACTGGTGCGGCGCGAGGTGATTCGAGTGCTGACGCCGGGGACGGCGATGGGCACGTCGCTGGTGGACCCCAAGGAAAACAATTTCCTCGCGGCGGTGGCGCGCAGCGCCGTAGCGAGCGCCGCTGCAGTTGGAAGCGCGCGGGCGGCGAGCCGCCAGACGGAAACGCGGATCGGGCTCGCGTATGTGGACCTCTCGACCGGTGAATTCCGGGCGACGGAGTTTGGGGGCGACAAAGCCGAAGCGCGGCTGCGCGACGAACTCGAGATCCTGCGCCCCCGGGAAATATTGCTGGCGCGACCGACCACGCTTTTTCCGGACGAGCGACGCTCGAATCCCACGCTTTTTGAGTCCCAGGGTAAGACCGTCGAAACGCGTCTCGATGACTGGGTTTTTGAGAGCAACTACGCGACGCGGCAGCTCGAATCGCACTTTCGCGTGGTGGCGCTCGAAGGATTCGGGCTGGTCGGGCATCCGCAGGCGACGGCGGCGGCGGGAGCGATCGTTCACTATCTCCGCGAGACATCCGCCATCGTAGCGCGGAAGCCGGAGGACGCCGCAAAGATCCCCAGCCTGCGTCCCGCCGGCACGGGCCTGGAACACCTGAACCGCATCGCATTCTACGAACAGCAGAACGCCATGATCCTCGACCAGATCACGGCGCGGAATCTGGAGCTGGTCGAGCCGGCGCCAGGAGACGACGCGTCCGCAACTCTGGTCAGCGCGATTGACGAGACGGCGACCGGGATGGGCGCGCGCCTGCTGCGATCCTGGATCTTGCGGCCGGAAATTTCGCTCGGTGAGATCGAAGAGCGGCTCGATGCCGTGGCCAAACTGAAATCGCGCACGATCGTGCGCGAGGAGCTTCACAAGGAGCTTGAAGGAATCCTCGATCTGGAGCGATTGATGAGCCGCGTCACGCTCGGTGTGGCGACGCCGCGAGACTTGATCGCGCTACTGGCATCGCTCGACAAGATCCCGAGCGTTCGGGGATTACTTCAGGGAGAAGACGCATTAGAGCAACCAAGGGACACGGCTGAGACGGCTGTTCCAAGGCGGACGACCAGCCAAGGCAGGCTGTGCGCGCTCCGCGAGGAAATGGATGAGCTCGCGGACGTCCGCGACATCATCGCGCGAGGGATTGCCGACGACCCTCCGGCCATGCCGAACGATCCGGGCGTGATTCGCCGCGGATTTCACGCCGAGCTCGACGAGCTGCGCGACATCCTGAAGCTGGGCCGCCAGACGATCGCGGCGATGGAAGAGCGCGAGCGAAAGCGAACGGGCATCGCGTCGCTCAAGATCCGCTACAACCAAGTGTTCGGCTATTACATTGAGGTATCGAAGCCGAATCTTCCGCTGGTACCAGCCGACTACGACCGCAAGCAGACTCTGGTCAACGCCGAGCGGTTCACCTCGAGCGAGCTTGCCGGATATGAACGCAAGGTGCTCTCCGCCGAGGAGCGCGTGCTCGAAATCGAACGGCGACTTTACGGCGAAATCCGCGAATCCATCGCGCGCGAGGCAGGCCGCCTGCGGCGCTCCGCCGCCGCAATCGCGCAGCTCGACGTGCTGGTGAATTTCGCGCGCATCGCGGCGGCGCGCCACTATTCGCGCCCGGAGTTCACGGAGGAGCAGGTCGCGCGGAAGGGCACGCGCGGCGTGCTGATGGTGGCCGGAGGACGGCATCCGGTGATCGAAAAATTGCTCGAGGAGCGCGGGGAGCGCTTCGTGCCGAACGATCTGTATCTCGGCGAGGAATCGCCGTTCCTGCTGCTTATCACCGGGCCGAATATGGGCGGAAAGTCCACTTACCTGCGGCAAACGGCGCTGATTTCGATTCTGGCGCAGATGGGATCGTTCGTGCCCGCGGTGCAGGCGAAACTGCCGCTGCTCGACCGCATTTTCACGCGCATCGGCGCTTCGGACAATTTGGCGCGCGGGCGTTCCACGTTCCTGGTGGAGATGAGCGAAGTGGCGGCGATACTGAACACGGCCACTCCGGCGAGCCTGGTGCTGCTCGACGAGGTGGGGCGCGGCACGGCGACGTTCGACGGGCTTTCGATCGCGTGGGCGGTGGTCGAATCGCTGCACGCGGGTGCGCGGCCGAGGACGCTCTTTGCGACGCATTACCACGAGCTGACGGACCTCGAACAACTCCTGCCCGGAGTGAAAAACGTGCACGTATCGGTGGAGGAAGCCGGAAGCGAGATCGTGTTTCTGAGGCGCGTGGAGCCGGGGAGCGCCGACAAAAGCTACGGCATTGAGGTCGCGCGACTGGCCGGGCTGCCGAACGACGTGATCGTGCGCGCCCGGGAAATATTGCGGCGGCACGAACGGAGCGAAGAGAAATTGACGCGGGAGCTTTCTCCCGGAGGGGCTCCGGGCGGATCGCCGGGCGCGGCCCCACCCGAGCCGCAGCAGGCCAGCTTTACCGCGATTGACGAACCGGTTCTCGAAGCGTTGCGCAATGCGGACTTGAATCAGCTGACGCCGCTCGAGGCGCTGAATCTTCTCGCGGCGCTGCAGAAACAATTGCAGTGAGGCGTGCGATATGACGGACCGCGCGATGAGAGTCCTCGGGATGATGTCCGGGACGTCGGCGGATGGAATTGACACCGCACTGGTGCGCATTTCCGGCGCGCCGCCCGGCCTTTCGGCTCAACTCGAGGGCCATTTTCACGTTCCCTTCCCTCCCTATCTGCGCGGGCGAATCCTGCGCCTCTCCAACGGAGCGGAAACCACCACGGCGGAAATCAGCGAGCTGAATTTTCTGCTCGGCGAGGAGCTCGGGCGCGCGGCCATCGCGGCGTGCAAGAAATGGCGCGTGCCGGTGAAGGACGTGTCGCTGATCGGCTCGCACGGGCAGACGGTTTTTCACATGGGCGCGGCGGCACATTTTCAGGGAAAAGTGCGGAGGGCGTCCACCCTGCAGCTCGGGGACATCAGTCTGATTGCCCAGCGAACAGGGATTCCGACTGTCGGAGATTTTCGTCCGGCGGACATGGCGGCCGGCGGGCAGGGAGCGCCGCTGATTCCGTTTGCCGATTATCTGCTCTATGGAGACTCGCTGCGCGGCCGCGTGGCGCTGAATATCGGCGGGATTGCCAACGTCACTGTGATTCCCGCTCACGCGCAGCCGAGCGACGTGTTCGCGTTCGATACCGGGCCGGGAAACATGATCGTAGATGCGCTGGTCGAGTGGAGCACGCACGGCCGCGCCGAGTTTGACCGGGACGCACGAATCGCGTTGAGCGGGCGGACGATTTCCGAGTTGCTTGTTCGATTGATGCGCGAGCCGTACCTGCGGGAAAAACCGCCCAAGTCTGCGGGGCGCGAACAGTTCGGGCTGGCATTTGCGCAGGGCCTTGTGGCGTGGGGCAAGCGGCACCACGCCGGCCCCGCGGACCTGGTGCGCACGGCCACGATCTTTACGTCCATGTCCATCGCCGACGCGTTCCGCAGATTCATCCTGCCGCGCGCGCATGTGGAGGAGCTGATCGTCGCCGGAGGAGGCGCGCAAAACCCGTTGATGATGGCTCAGCTCGCGGCTTCGTTGCCGGGCATCGAGGTGGTGCCGGCGAGCCGGTTCGGCGTGCCGCCGGAAGCCAAGGAGGCGTTCGGATTTGCTCTGCTGGCTTACGAAACCTACCACGGCCGGCCCGGCAATCTACCGTCGGCGACCGGCGCCAAGCATCCGGTGGTTCTCGGCAAGATCGCGCAGGCCGGAAAAAGCCAGCCTCGGGGGAATCGTTGATCTTCGCGGCGCCAAAAAGTGTGCATGGGAGATTCAAAATCGCAATTTCAGCGGCTGAACGGACCGCGGGAAAAGGGAATGAAAAGGAATGAAAAGATCCCACTTGTTTCCGCAAGCCGTGAAGGTGGGTCGAGTGGGTCGAGCGCAAATGTGTCGCACCTACGGCGCTTCCAATGGGGACGGCTTGATTTCCCAATCCTTACGGATTGGGCTAACTTCTGCCGCGCCTACGGCGCTCGGAACATTGTGCTTCGACAAATGAAGGGATCGCTCACTGCGTCTTGTCCCGTGCACTGTAAGACCACGACCCGCAAGGAATCTGGGGCTTTTAGGCGGACGCTAGAGCCGTCCGAGCGCTGGCGAAGGATGGCGTTTGCGTGCGCGCTGTTGGTCGTGGCGTTTCTTTCCGGGTGCGGGAAAGCGCGGGACGCGAAGGATGCGGACACGGTCAATTTCCTGATCGAGTCCATGCCCATCAACCTTGATCCGCGCATCGGCACGGACGCGCAATCCGAGCATCTCCACGCGCTAATCTTTGACAGCCTGGTGGCGCGGGACGCGCAGATGAACGTCGTGCCGGACCTCGCGACGACGTGGGAAACGCCCGACCCGCTGACGTACGTGTTTCATCTGCGGCGCGGCGTGAAATTCCACGACGGGCGGGCGCTCACGTCCGCCGACGTGAAGTTCACTTTTGATTCCATCCTTTCCGGCGCGGTGGTGTCGCCCAAGCGCGGAACTTTTCCAATGGTCGAATCCGTCGAGGCGCCGGACGAATACACGGTGGTTTTTCACCTGCGTGAGCCATTTTCATCATTTCTGTGGAACCTGACGCGGCCGGGGATTGGAATCGTGCCGGCCGGATCCGGTAAGGAAGAAGCCCGCAACCCGGTCGGCACGGGGCCGTTTCGCGTGGTGAGCGTGGCCCAGGACGAAGAAATTGTGCTCGAGCGGAATCCGGATTACTTCGGCGGCGCGCCGAAAATCGAGCGCGTGCGATTCCGGATCGTGCCGGAGGCGATCGTCCGCGCTTTGGAACTGCGCAAGGGCAGCGCGGACATCGGCGGCGTGAATTCGCTGACGCCGGACATGGTGCTGGCGCTGACGAAGACGCCGGAGCTCATTGCGGAGGAGCAGCCGGGCACGCAGTTTGCCTACATCGCGCTAAATTTCGACGATCCCATTCTGGCGCACCGCGAAGTGCGGCAGGCGCTGGCCTATGCCACGGACCGCGCGACGCTGATTCGGTATCTCCTGCGAGGGCAGGCGCGGCCGGCATCGAGCCTGCTGCCGCCGAACCATTGGGCCTACGAGCCGAGCGTGCGGCGTTACGACTACGACCCGGCGCAGGCGGAGAAATTGCTCGACGCGGCGGGCTACGCGCGCGGCGCGGACGGAGTGCGCATCCATCTCACGCTGAAAACTTCGACCGAGGAGTCGACGCGACTGCTTGGCCAGGCGCTTGTAGATCAATGGAGCAAGGTCGGAGTGGCGCTGCAACTGAGGCCGCTCGAAAACGCGACGTTTCAATCGGACATCGGACGAGGGAGTTTCCAGCTCTACACGCTGCGCTGGATTGGCGCCAACAACGACCCGGACATTTTCCGCTACGTGTTCAGCTCGAAACGGATGCCGCCCGACGGCGCAAACCGCGGGCACTATCGCAATCCCACGCTCGACGCACTGATCGACCAGCAGCGCGTGGAAGTGGACACGGAGAAACGGAAGGCGATCCTGTCACAGATACAGAAGACCGTTGCGGAAGACGAACCGTATATCGACTTGTGGTACGTGGACAACGTCTGCGTGCATCGCGCCCGAGTGACCGGAATCGCGATTCAGCCAGATGGGGGCTATGACTTCCTGGACTCGGCGGAATTGAAATAGCGGCTGGGACTCAGCGGCGGAAAGTTAAGCGTCGCCGCTCTGCGTCGTCTTCAGCGCCTGCAATATTGGCGTGGTCGCGAACGTGGTCACCAGCGCCATCAGCACGAACATGGCGAAGAGCGTTGGCGACAACACACCGAGATCCAATCCCACATTCAGCACGATCAGCTCCATCAAACCGCGGGTGTTCATCAGTAAGCCGAGCGACGCGGCTTCCCGGCCGCCCAATCCCGTGAGGCGTCCGGCAACGTAGCTGCCTCCGAATTTTCCCGCCGAGGCGACGAGAATGATTGCGCCGCACGCAATCCAATCCCGAAAGCCGTGCACGAGATTGATTTCGGTGCGCAGGCCGGTATACACAAAGAATACCGGCAGAAGAAATGCGACGACGGCGTCTTCGAGCTTGGTCTTGATTTCCTGAGCCAGCGCGGAATCATGCGGGATGACGACGCCGAGCAGAAAAGCGCCGAAGAGTGCGTGAATCCCTATTCGCTGCGTAGCCAAAGCAGAAAGCAGCAACGCGGCACAGACGGTCGCCATCGTGCTCTGCGAGGAAGAAGAGCTCGCCGATTCCCTTCGAACGAACCACAGCGCGGCCGGCCGGACGAGCGTAAGCATCAGAATGATGAAAGCAGCGGTCAGGCCAACAGTTAGAAAAATCCGCCCGGGCTGCGCTCTGGCTACTCCGACAACGAACGCAAGCAAACACCAGGCGGTGACGTCGTCAACCGCCGCACATGCCAGCGCAATCGAGCCGATGCGGCTCTCGTGCATCCTACGGTCCGTGAGAATGCGCGCGAGCACCGGGAATGCGGTCACGGACATGGAAACGCCGATGAAGAGCGCGAATTCCGCGAACGAAACTCCGCGAGAGGAAAAGGAAGGGTAGAGCCACAGCGCCAGGGCCGCGCCGCACAGGAAGGGCGCGACGATGCTTGCGTGAGAAATGGCTACGGCTGCGCGGGTGCGGTTTCGCAGCAGCCCGAGGTCCAACTGCACGCCGACCAAAAACATGAAAAGAATGACGCCAATCTGCGAAACGACCGACAGGAAAGGCGAAACAAGAGTTGGAAACAAGTGAGCGGACAGAGCCGGCGCCACGCGGCCGAGCAACGACGGCCCCAGCAATATTCCCGCGACCATTTCACCGATCACGGCCGGTTGCTTCATTCGGCGGAACAACGCTCCACAAATTCGCGCCGCCAGGACGATGACCACCAGCGCGATCAGGGCGTGCACCAACAAATTGTCCGATTCAGGAACGGCGGATCCGGATTGCGCCGGCTGTCCCGATGCAATTGGCGCAATGAGCGACCGGCCGAAATGTCGAATCACGAAAAACGCGCCGATACCGGCGCCCAATAGTCCGGCATAGACCAGCGCGGTTCGCGTTTTCGGCGCCATAAACCTAAGTCGACTCCCCACGTTCCTGCTTCTCACGCGCCAGATGTTCTGCGACGCGTTTCTTTTGCTCTACCGTGTATTCCTGCCGGCCACGATTCCAATACAAGAGCCGCAGCGCGACAAGCATCATCGTCAGCCCGATGTAGGTCGGCGCGACCATCCACCAGCCGGCGCGCTGATCCCACCAGACCAAGACAATCCCGGTCAGCACCAGGAGCACGGCGGCCACGTTCCGCTTCCGGACCGACGACAAGCTAAATTCGTCCCTGGGAGCATTCCGGGGATGCACGACAACCATCAAAGGCGGCCGCGCCTTACCGAAACGATCGAAAATCTCGCAGCATAGGTCCGGATGTTGTTGCACCTTTGCTTCGCAAAACTGGCGGGCATCCTCGATGCTGTCGAACAGAAGAAAGGTGCTGTCGCGAAACCGCGCGAAAGGAGCGCCTTCCGATGAAAGCGGAGCCTCCGATCCCCAGCGACGAAAAAATACGGCGCATTGGGACGGCGTGAGGAGGGCGTTCCACTCGGGTGGCTGACGGGAGTCGTCGTATACCTTTATTTCGCGCATTCGTATACGCTGGCTAGGCCGACCGAAACGGAATCGAAGCGGCTCCGGCGGCGCCGGCTGCGTAAACCACTAGCTGAAGACTTTCTCGATTGCGGAATTGGGAATCGCGCCTTCGCGTGCGATCGACCAACTGTCGCCGTCAATGCGCACGATGGTCGAAGCAAGAGTGCCGCCGGTGTCGCCCGCGTCTAGGATCAGCGGGACGCGGTCGCCCAGCTGCTCGACGATTTGGCCCGGATTGGTGCACGAAGGATGGCTTGAAAGATTCGCGCTCGTGCCGGTGACGGGCCCATCAGCAGCTTGAATGAGCGCGGTGGCAATTCGCGAATCCGCCCAGCGCAGAGCCACGCGGCCGGTGTTGCCGGTGACTTTGAGCGGGAGCCGGTGCGTGGCCTCGACAACCAGGGTCAGCGCGCCGGGCCAGAATTTGTGCGCCAGGGTCAGAAAAGCGTCGGGCACGTCGCGTACGAGCGTGACGGCTTGTTCGATGGAATTGACCAGGATCGGAAGCGCGCGCGTTTCGGGGCGGCCCTTCAACAGAAACACCCGCTCGACGGCGTAAAGATTGAACGGATCGGCGGATAGGGAGTAGAAGGTGTCGGTCGGAATGGCGATGACGCGGCCGCGCCGAATGAAACTGGCGGCGTATTCAATGACGTGCGACTCGGGCGCTTCCGGAGAGATCTTGAGGATTTCGGAGGACAATGTTCGTATCGGCGCGCAACGCCGTGACCCGAATGCAAAGTAGCATAGCCGCCGCAGAGGATGCAAGACTCACGACTGCAATATGTTGCGCACGGGCAATCGAGCGGTTACGAGGGCGGACACTTAACCGCGGCTTAGTCTGACGGTTGCAGCACGTCCGGGCAAGCCCGGACGGCAAACAGCGGCGGCAAGCCGCCGCACTCCACAAAAGGCCGGAAGGCGCGTTTGCCAGCGTCGATGCAACTGGATTAGCCTAGGGGCGGGCGCGAAAATGGCGGACGTGATCACGAGTCGCGACAACAAATGGCTGAAGCAGTTTCGCGCCGCGCTGCGCGGAACCGGTCCGCGCGATGGCGAGCCGATCGGGGTCGAGGGCCCGAAGATGGTGGAGGAGGCGTTGCGCTCGGGGCTGGAAGCGGAAGCGCTGCTGGTGAGCGAGGCCGGGGAGCGCGAAGCCGGACGAATCCTGGACGCGGCGAGCGCGAGCGAAATGGGGATCCCGCGATCGCGAGTGCTGCGCACGACGAACAAGCTGTTCGACGGCGTGGCCGGCACGGATACTCCGCAGGGAGTCGCGGCGCTTTTTCGGCAGCGCGCATGGGGATTCGACGACATCCTGCGCGGGCCGGGCGCGATGCGCGAGCGTTCTCCGCTCGTAATCGTGCTGGCGGCGGTGCAAGATCCCGGAAACGTGGGCACGATACTGCGTTCGGCGGAAGCATTCGGCGCGACCGGCGCCGTAGCGGCGCGAGGCACGGCGGACCCATGGTCGCCGAAGGCGTTGCGGGCGTCGGCGGGTTCGGCGCTGCGTCTGCCCGTGCTGCGCGGCATGGCGATTCCGATGCTGCTCGCGCAGTTGAAGATGGCCGGAGTGAAAATCTACGCGGCAATTTCCGCGCCGGTCGATCACGCGACCAAAGCGGATCTGCGCGAGCCCGCGGCAATATTTGTGGGCAACGAAAGCAGCGGCGTTCCGGCCGAAGTCGAACGCGCTGCCGACGCACTAATCTCGATCCCCATGGCGGCGGAGGTTGAATCGCTCAACGCCGGGGTGGCGGCGTCGCTGGTGCTGTACGAGGCGGCGAGGCAACGGAATTCAGCAGTGAGGGGTGAGGAATAACGGACCATGGGACTTTTTCGCGCGATCGAGCCGGAAGAAGCACCGCAAGCGGGACGACCGCTCGCCGACAGGATGCGTCCGCAGAAGCTCGACGAATTCATCGGGCAGGAAGACCTGCTGGGGCCCGGCAAGCCGCTGCGCACGCAGATCGAGCGGGACGAGCTCGGCTCGATGCTTCTCTGGGGCCCGCCCGGATGCGGGAAGACGACTCTCGCACGCATCATCGCGCGGCGCACCAAGAGCGAGTTCATTCCCTTCAGCGCGGTGCTGGCCGGCATCAAGGAAATCAAGGAAGTGATGTCCAGGGCCGAGGGCGCGCGGCGCTACGGCCGCCGGACGATCGTGTTCGTGGACGAGATGCACCGCTTCAATCGCGCGCAGCAGGACGCGTTCCTGCCGCACGTGGAGGCCGGGAATATCCTGCTGATCGGTGCGACCACGGAGAATCCTTCGTTCGAGGTGATTGCGCCGCTGCTTTCGCGGATGAAGGTGTACGTGCTGCGGGCGCTGGCCGAGGGGCAGATTGTCGCGCTGCTGCGGCGTGCGATCGAAGATCCGGAGCGCGGCATGGGAACGCAGCAGGTCGAAGCGAGCGATAAGCTGCTCGGGCGCATCGCCATCCTCGCGAACGGCGACGCGCGCGCGGCGTACAACACCCTGGAAGCGCTAGTGCTGGGGACCGAGCCGGGCGCGGACGGCCGGCGGGCGCTGTCGGAGGCGCGACTCGAGGACGTGCTGCAACGGAAGCTTCTACCGTACGACAAATCCGGCGAAGAACACTACAACCTGATCTCGGCGCTGCACAAATCGGTGCGGAATTCCGATCCGGACGCGGCGCTCTACTGGCTGGCGCGCATGCTCGAATCCGGTGAAGACCCGCTCTACCTCGCTCGACGCATGGTGCGGATGGCGAGCGAGGATGTCGGCCTCGCCGAGCCGGGAGCGCTGGCCGTGACGATCGCGGCAAAGGAAGCGTTCGATTTTATCGGCCCGCCGGAGGGCAATTTGGCGCTCGCCCAGGCCGCCGTTTACCTTTCGCTCGCGCCGAAATCGAACGCGCTCTACACCGGCTACGGGGCGGTTCATAAAGATTTGCAAAACACGATCGCGGAACCCGTGCCGCTGCATCTAAGAAATGCGGTAACAGGACTGATGGGCAACCTGGGGTACGGAAAAGATTATCAGTATGCGCACGACGCGGAGGAAAAAGTGACGGATATGACGTGCCTGCCGGAAAGCCTGGCGGGCCGCACCTACTACAAGCCCACCGACCAGGGATTCGAGGCGCGAATCCGCCAGAGGCTTGAGGAAATCCGGCGGATCAAGGCGAAGGGGCGCGGGACGAGGGGCGAGGGGTGAGGGAGAACCTAGCAAGTGTCACATCGTTTTGGAAAACGTCGCGGATTGCAGTAAGGCTCGCGGCGATGGCGTTGGGCGCGATCTTTCTGACGGGTCCGGCGCCGCTGTTCGCGCAGGACAATCCGAAGTACATCATCGACGAGGATTGTCAGGCGTTTGATATCGCACCGAACAATTCGATCGTGTACGCGGTGCCGCGCATCAAAGGCGTCAAGCGGTTGATTATCGAGCGAGACGACATATATGTTGCCTCAGGTCCCGGCAGGTCGCGAAAAATCGTCGAAGCCGACAAGTTCATGCCCTTCCCTCCTCCGGCCGGCTACGTCGTCAATTCGCTGGCGTGGTCACCGGACGGCCAGCGCATCGCCGTCAATATGACGCTGCAGGAGCCGCCTCCCGGTTGGGACGCCAAAAACGAAAAGAAGAAGGGCGAGCTGGACGAGTCGGAAGTCGAGCCACCGCTCACGGGAATCGGCGGGGGCAGGGCCATCGCCCTGCTGGATGCGGAAGGCCACGAAATTAAAGTGGCCGGCTCGAAAACCCGGTTCATTGAAGGCGCTGGGGGCGGCACGTGGCTGGCGGATGGCAAATCGGTCGTGTACTTGACCGGCGGCGGACCTTACACGATCACGCGTGTGAATCCATCGGACGGACAAACGACGGCGCTCTTCGGCGGGCACACGTTCAATATGGTCATTTGGGACGCCAAGAGAAACCGGGCGTTCGCCGTGGGAGACAATCTGAGCATTCACGGGCGACTGACGCTCGTGCAGCTCGATCTGCTGCACGAGACCGTCACCGAGGTTACGCAGCTTGAAAATTACCAAACCGGGCTGAGCTTGTCTCCTTCGGGCACGAAGGTCGGCTATTTCGAGGATGGCGACTGGGTTGACGTGGTCGATATCGTGCATCCGTCGGCGCCGCTCCGCCTGCGCGTAGGATTCGGGCGCTTCGGCTGGAGCCGCGACGAGCGGCGCATCCTGCTAAAGCGCGGAGCGGACGACCGGTCGAATATTCTCCTGTGGGTGGGGTTGTACGATGGGACGTTCGCTTCCATCCTGCACGATTTGCAGTTTCGCGACTTTCAAATCTCGCCCGATGGGCAAACAATTGCAGTGACGATTCCCGGGAAGCGGGTGCTAAAGGTTTATCCATTGCAATGAGACAGCTCCCCCAAGGATCAGCGACTGAGCGAGCTGGAACGTGACTTCAGACCGCTACTAGTCAGTTGTCTACAGTCTTGCGCGAGCGGAAGGTGGGGACTCTTTGGTCAGAACGACACGCCGGAAGCGCGGCGATTTCTCAATTGGCCCGAAGTTGAGCAACTGAAGGAAATGGCGACCGAGATCCGGGAACTGCGCGGAGAATTTGGCCAACCGAATGAGCTCGTGGAGCGATTCAGTTATTACTGTTCGCTCAGAAGCCCGAATGATCTGGGGGAGCCCAAACTCGCCCGTGCATTTCTCGACGAGTTGGGGCTGACTGAGTAGCGAACGGTCGGTACGCCGCCTAAACCCCAGTTTGGCGACTCCTAGTGTAAACGGAACCGCTTGATGTGTTCCTTCAGGATGCAGGCGTTCATGATGACGAACAGGCCGGAGCTGCGGGCGCGCTCGGCAGCTTGGGCATTGATCACGCCCTCCTGCATCCACACGCCGCGGGCGCCGATGCGGATCGCGGATTCAACGATCTCGGGAACAAATTCCGAGCGGCGAAAAACATCCACGATGTCCACGTGCTCGGGGATGTCCTCCAGTCGCGCGTAAGACTTCTCTCCCAGAACTTCCGTCTCGTTGGGATTCACCGGAATCACGCGGTAGCCGGCGGATTGAAGGTATGCGGCCACGCCAAAACTCGGCCGGTACCCGCGGCCGGATAGGCCGACGACGGCGATGGTGGAGCTGGCCTTGAGAATTTCACTGGCAGGGTCGCCGGCGACAGCCGCCGACGGATAACTAGCGCCTGGATGGGAGTCCTCTGAGAGCTTGCTCATCCGAGTCCTTTCAAGTGCGTTTCGATTTTGGGCGCGGCGACCGCCGCGTGCCTGCGAACATACCGGGCGCAGATACCCCGGACGCGAAGGCCGAAATCGCACACACACGGAACCAGCGCGCCGCACCGGCGCGTTAGCCCGAAATCGTCCTTCTGAACGGCCTTGGGAAAATCCCCCCTGAGATGCATACATCATACCCAATTCCTGCTAAAAGAAAAGCGCGGTTAGTTCGAGGACTTGCGGGGAAATCGCCGTGGTCTGCGCTCGGGACGCTTGCGTGCCGCCGGTTTTCGTACTGCGGCGATCTCGTCCAGTTTGTGCTTGAGGGCGACGAGCTCCGCCGGCGATAGCGGGCGGTGGTGTCCAGCGACCAGCTTATCGAGCTCGAGATTCGCGATCCGCGTGCGCTTCATTTTCTCGACCGGATGGCCCGTCTGAAAGAGTTTGTTGCGCAGAGCGTCCCGGCGCGCGTCCGAAAGCGTGATTTCATACCAGGGCGCATCCTTGCCGCGAATCCGCGAGATGCGCGCACCGGTTGTCCGCGCGAGCGTTTCAATTTCGGCGAAGGTCAGAAGCGTCTTGAGCTTCAACTGATACGTTTGCGGCAGATGGTGCGCCTGCAGGATGCGGTTCGCCAGATCGCCGTCGTTGGTGAGGAACACCAGCCCCGAGGAGTGATACTCGAGCCGCCCCACGGGAAAGACCCGCTCGGGGATTCCGTGCAGCAGATCGCGCAGCGAGGGGCGGCCTTCGGGATCGCTCAGCGTCGAAACGAACTCGGGCGGCTTGTGCAGCATCAAATAGACGCGCTCCGTCTCCGGCCGCAGCAGCTTGCCGGCGACTTTGATGTGGTCGCGCGATTCGTCGGCCTTGGTGCCGAGTTCGGTGACCACCCGCCCGTTCACGGTAACCAGGCCCGAAGAGATAATCTCTTCGGCGCGGCGGCGCGACGCGATCCCCGCGCGCGCGATGATTTTTTGCAGGCGTTCTTCCATGGCGTTTGCGGCGTCCAAGCCGCAGCACATACAGCTTAACGGAAATGGCGCGGATGGCGAAGGGCTATGGCTATCGCAGGGCTATCGCTAGGGCTGCTGGCAGTGGCACAGTTTCCAGAGGTAATCGAAAAACGCCCGGGCGCTGGAGTCGACGGGCACTTCGCCCGAATAGGCGGACGCGCTTCCCCCCAAGTCAATCTGCGCGCGAGTGCCGCCGGGCTTCCTGAGCGTGAGCACGAAATTCGGCCTGTCGCTAAAAGTGATGTCGTTGGTCACCAGGGTTCCGGCGTCGCAGTGGTAGTGCCGGCCAAAAAGATCGCCGAAAAGAGCCTGAGCTCCCAGATCAAGGCTAAGGTCACCGTGGTAGGTCACGCTGTCGCCAGTCCAATCGAGCGTGCCTGACGCGCCAGTGGATGCGCGGAAGGTGATGTGCGTCGGCGGCGGAGCGGCGACCGCGGCAGACGGAGCGGGCGCCGGATTCGGTGGCGGTGGCGCGGGCGCGCCGGCCGCGACAGGCATGCTGCCAAACTCGTGCGGATGCGCCGGGACGTCCACGGAACCAACGGCGCCGGAGGGCACGTCCAAGACCGCGAAGCGCAGCCTGCGATTCTCCGGTTTCGCGTCGTAGTCGAAAATGTTGCGAATTCCCGTGGACTTCCAGCCCTGATAGACCGCCTCGGGCACCGGCCGCGAAAGGTCACGGGGATAAATCTGAAACGAATCGCCATTCGGAGTGTATTCGCAGATCGCCATTTGAAGATTCAGTTGCCGCGACGCGCCGCCCGGCACGAGGGTCAGCGAGTTCGGCGAAATCGTCAGCAAGTATCGGGCTTCGCCCCCGTCGCCTGGACCTTGTTGTTTTGGCGTGATCGATTCCGCCGTCAGGGAAACCGCCGTTGAGGACAACGGGGCGACACAAACTTGCTGGAGGATTTTCTCCGGTGTCTGCCGGGCGAGCGCGCCCGGTTCGGTGGCGAAATAACCCGTTCGGTACCGCAATTTGATCCCGTGCTGGTTGGACTTCACGGTAATCTTGTGAAATTTACCGTCCCATTTAACATTCTCGGGATAGTAGGCGAGTTCGTAGTAGGCCGAACTGTCGTCCAGCGCGCCCTGGACGCAGCCGGAAAGATCGTTCGTGTTCACGCAGGTTTTCCCGCCGGTTTGTTCGGCAATCTGCTGCATGGTGGCCTGCGTGTCGATGCGGGTGTTGTTTTCCCGTCCGAGCTGAGCCCCGAAGCCGCCGCCCGGATTTCTGGGGTTTATTTGGGGGGTAGAGCTGGCCGAGGTGATCTGATTGGCTTCGAGGCCGCGCGCGTCCACCGGATAGACGGCGATGCGCGCGTCCGTGAGCGCCTGCGAAGCCTTTCGAATCTTGTCCGAGTAATCGGCGGTTCCCTGGAACGAGTCGGCGCCGAAATCCGAGGAGGGCGCAATCCAGTCCGGAAACGATTCCGAGAACCAGAGGAGATTCTTGCGGCCAGGATAGCCTCCGAGGAATTTTGCGATCGAGACCATCGCGTCGGTGGTTTCGTCCACGCGAATGGCCATCTGCGCTTCGAATGTAGTCTTCTCGAAATCCTCGAGGGCCTGGATGGCCGGCGTTTCGTTTCCGCCGTTTTGATCGAGCGCGACATTCGAGGGACTGTCGGCGTCGTCCTGCGCGCTTCGCTCGATGTCCGGCGACCGGAGAGTCCTATCGACGGCCGCCCGCAGCAGCGCGGGATCGGTGGTGAAGTTCTGCACCACATGCAAAGTATGGCCCAGCACGAACACGGCGATGGGCGTCGAGGCCGGAAGAGTCTTCAACAGCATCACCATGTGCCGATGAACTTCCGACTGGTTCTGGATATTCGTGTTGAGCGCGTCCATCAACATCACGGTGGGCGGCACGCGCATCTTCTCCGGTAGGAGATTCGTATACATGTACGGCGCGGCGGGCGGAGCGATCAAGCCGCCGGGAGGAGCCGGGCTGGAATTCGCCGACGCATCAACGAAACTGAATTGGACGACCTTCTGCTGCCCGGCATGCTCTTCGTTGACTTGAAAATCCTCGGGTTTGAGGCCGCGCATCACGTTGCCGTGCGAGTCGGTGGCCACCACATCCACGGTGATCAGGCGGGTGTTGGTCTTGAGGGTGCCGGATGCGGTGGGCGCCTGCTGCGCGCTCGGAGCATTTTGCTGCGGAACAGCGACTTGGAGCGGCGGAGGAGGATTCTGTTGCGGCCCCGGAGGGGCTTGTGCCTCCGCGGCCGCAGCGAGAATCGCGATGATCGCGAAAAACTTTAGGGTGCGCATGAAACGCTCGTTAGGAGTGCTCGGAAGTGCCGGCAGCCGCGGTCCGCGCCTGCTCGGAGGATTCCGGCGCGTCGTCGGCGAGTTCACCGAGGTCGTTGGATTCACCGGACTCGCGAATTTGGGCGGCTTCCGCCGACTCTTGTGACGCGGCGGCGGCCACTTCGGGTTCATTCGGGGCGATGCCGGAGTCCGAACCGAGCGCGGCCTGCGCGAGCTGCTCGAATTCTTTCAAGCTCGGCAGCTCGTCCAGATCGGAAAGGCCGAAACGCATCATGAACTGCTTGGACGTGCGATAGAGGATGGGCCGGCCGATCACTTCCTTGCGCCCGGCCGTGGTGATGAGGCGCTTTTCGAGCAGCGTCTTGATCACGCCGCCGACGTGCACGCCGCGAATCTCGTTGATCTCCGGCACGGTGGCTGGCTGCTTGTACGCGATCACCGCGAGTGTTTCGAGCGCGGGCATGGTGAGGCGCAGCGGCGGCTGCAGGCTCTTGATGAATTTGCGCACCACGTCATGGTGTTGCGGCTTGGTGTAGAACTTCCAGCCGCCCGCGACCTTGCGGACTTCGATTCCGCGCTCGTCGGTCTGATACGACGCGACGAGGAGATCCAGCGCCGTGCGCGCCACGGTCTTCTCGACGCCGAGCGCGTTCGCGATCTGATCGAGCGTGGCGGGCTCGTCCGCGGCGTAGATGATGGATTCGACCGCGGCTTTGATTTGCTCCGCCGCGGAAGCCGCTGTTTCCTCGGGCGAGGCGGCGCTGATTTCTTCGGGTGTGTTGGTCACAGGTACTGCTCCTCGATTTTGGACATCGCGTCGGGACCGGCAAAGACCGCGTCGAACATTTTGTGCTTGCGCAGGCCGATGTCCGAGAAAAGCTCCGACTGGACCAAAATCACGGCCTGCATGCGCACCATTTCCAGCACGGCGAGCAGCGCTACGATCATCGCATTGCGCGTCGCGCACGTCTCAAAGAAACCGATCAGCGAGACCGGATCATCGGTCGCCGTCAGGCGCTGGCGCAACAGGTCCATCATCTGCGCGATGGTGACGGTTTCGTGGTGCAGCTCGAATTTCGTGACCGTCTTGCGCCGCTCGAGCACTTCGTGGAACGTCTTGATCAGATCGACGAGCGAAACGACCATCTCGCCTTCGATCGCGTCGCCGGTGTAGAGAGCTCGGTCCGGGCGCGACCATACGTGCGCCTCGATCTGCTGCTTTTCGTAAAGAAGCTGCGCGGCGTTCTTGAATTTTTCGTGTTCGAGCAAACGATGCACCAGCTCGTCGCGCGGGTCCAACTCCTCGGGACCGGCGAGCGGGTCGGCCGGAAGCAGCATCTTCGATTTGATATGGATCAGCGTCGCGGCCATGTAGATGAAGTCGGCCGAGACGTCGATATCCAGCTGTTCGAGCTGGTGGAGGTAATTGAGGTACTGCTCGGTGACCTTGGCGATAGGAATGTCGTGGATGTCCATCTCCTGCTTGCGGATCAGATCGAGCAGGAGATCGAGCGGGCCTTCGTACGCCGGCAAATTGATGCGATAGGGTGATGGTGATGCCATTCGCTAGCCTTCGCTCCTAATGTAGCAAAGAGGGCGTAGCAAGCAGCGCCCCTACGAGATCGATTTCGACGTCGCGGATGATTTTCGCACCTCGTCCCACTGGAAAATTGCATTCCGCACGCGCTTCATTGTGCGCTTCGCGGTCGCGTGGGCCTTCTTTCCGCCGGCGTCGAGGATACCCCAAACTTTTTCCGGATGCGCCTCGAATTCTTTGCGACGTGCCTGAACGGGCTCGATCCAGGTGACCAGATTCTCGGCCATCAGTTTCTTGCAGTCCACACATCCGATCGCGGCGGTGCGGCATTCACTGTCAATTCGCGTGACCATCGCGCCCGGCGAGAAAAGTTTGTGCCAGGCGAAAACGGGACAGACTTCGGGCCGACCCGGATCGGTGCGCTTCGCGCGCTGCGGGTCCGTGATCATGTTGCGTACCTTCGCGCGGATCTCATCGGGCGGATCGCTGAGCCAGATCGCGTTGCCGTAGGACTTCGCCATGCGGCGGCCGTCGAGGCCGGGCAGTCGCGGCGTTGCCGTAAGCAGGTGGCCCGGTTCGCGTAATACATTTTCCTGTCTGAGGAAGGCCTTCGTCTTCCGATTGGCCTTGAAGAAGTTCTCGGAACCGATCTCGCCCACATACTTGCGAATCGCTGGCACCATTTTGGCGGCCTCAGAAGGTCCAATTGCATTTTCCGACGCGACACCCTTAACTGCACTTAGGAAAAGAGTGTTGTACAAGCTCAACGCAACGTCCTCGTTCTTTTCGAGTAGCATCGCCTCAATGTTTACGTGGAGGCCGAAATGAGTGTTGAACCGGCGCACTACCTCGCGGCTCAACTCGACATGCGGAACCTGATCTTCGCCGACGGGCACGAGCAGCTCCACCTTCGGCTCGCCGTACATCACAATATCGGCGGTTTGGAGGAGCGGATAGCCGAGGAAGCCGTAGGTGCCGAGGTCGCGTTCCTTCAGATTCTCGATCTGTTCCTTATACGTGGGGACGCGCTCAAGCCACGAGAGCGGCGTAATCATGGAAAGCAGCAGATGCAGCTCGGCGTGCTCCAGCACGCTCGACTGAATAAACATCGTGGATTTCGCGGGATCGAGGCCGACGGAAAGCCAGTCCATCGCCACTTGCAGAGTGTTTTCGGCAACGGAAGAGGTGTCTTCGTAATGCGTGGTCAGCGCGTGCCAATCGGCAACGAAGAAAAAACAGTCGTATTCTTCCTGGAGTTTCAGCCAATTCTGGAGAGCGCCGAAATAATGGCCTAGGTGCAGACGCCCGGTGGGCCGCATGCCGCTCAAGACTCGTTTGCGCTTCGCCACTCTAAGGTCGATCCCCCGGCGCAGAAATTGGAAAAGAGAAAATGCGAAAGCTGATGCTAGCACGTTTCGCGGGGCCGCTCGCGCAACCGCCGCGCCACGACTTTGTGTTATTTGCCCTTAATCGAAATCAGCTCCACGTCAAAGACGAGCGTCTGGTCCGGGCCGATGGCCCCGCCCGCTCCGCGCTTCCCATAGGCGAGATCGGGTGGAATGAATAGCTGCCACTTCGAGCCCACCGGCATTAGCTGCAGCGCTTCGGTCCAGCCCTTGATCACGCCGCCGACTGGAAACTCCGCTGGCTGGCCGCGTTTATAGGAGCTGTCGAACTCCGTGCCATTGATGAACGTGCCCCGGTAGTTGCACACGACGGTATCTTCCTTCGCCGGCTTCGCTCCGGTGCCGGCCGTCACGATTTTGTACTGCAAACCGCTGGGCAGCGTGACCACGCCGTCTTTGGTCTTGTTGGCTGCCAGAAACGCTTCGCCTTCCTTCATGTTCGCCTCCCCCGCCTTCTGCGCTTCTTCGTCCTGCTTTTTCGTCACTTCGGCGCGCAGATCCTTGAGCGCAGCCTCCACTTCGGCATCGGTCAAAAGCGGCGTGGCACCGGAGAGCGCGTCCTTCATCCCGTGGAGCAGGCTGGGCGAGTCCAAATCCAGGCCCTGCTTATGGAAACTGCTTCCAATGTTCAGCCCGAGGGCGTAGCTCTCTTTTTCCTTTTCCGTCGCGAGAGTCGCCGGAGCTGCGCTCTTCGCCGGGGCCGCCTGTCCGGTTTTCGCGGCAGCTACCGGCGTCTTCGCCGCCGGAGCTTCATGCGGGCTCGCGGCCGGAGCCGGTTGGCTGCCCGCCGCAGGAGATTGTTGTGCTTGGGCGCTGCCCAAAAGTATCAATCCAACCGCCAGTACGTTGACCGCCAAGATAAGAGGTCTTTGCATGGACGTATTGTCACATTGGTTTGTGAGTTGCGCAAACGCGGGATTGCCCGTCTTGTAACTTTGCGCGCCATCCACCGTTGTCATCCCGAGGGTGATTTGTGCCCGAGGGCTCTCTCATCGATGGCGCTGGCTGGCGGGGACATCACACGAAGAGGGATTCCTCGGCCAAACTGCGGCCTCGGAATGACAGACCCGTCGCGTGCACTACAGCTTCAACAATTCGCGCAGCCGCTTGGTCTGCGCGCGGGAGACGGGAATTTCGCTCGCCCTCTTGTCGTTCATTTTCAACATGTAGCTCGATTTGAACCACGGCACGACTTCTCTGATGTGGTTGATGTTGATCAGATACGACCGGTGCGGGCGCCAGAAGACGGCGGGGTCGAGCGTTTCCATCAGCTCGTCAACCGTGCGGTAATTCGACACGCCTTCGGTGTCGCGCGAAAAAATGGTGATGGCGCCGTCCTGGATCGAGGCGTAGATCATGTCCTCCGCGTCAATCAGGATCATGCGCGATTGCGATTTCACGAGGAGCTTTACCGGATGCGCCTGCCGCCGCCTCGGCGCGTCCGCCCCGAGTTGGCTGACAAGCGTTTCCAGCCGCTGAACGGGCGACGTATGCGATTCGATCATTTTTTTGGCTCGCTCGAGGGCCTTCGCGACGCGCGCCTTGTCGAACGGCTTGAGGACGTAATCCACGGCGCTCACTTCAAATGCCTGGACGGCGTAGTGATCGTAGGCCGTGGCGAAAACGATTTGCGGGAGGCGCAGCTTGCGCTCCACGAGCTTCTTGATCACGCCGAAACCGTCCAGGCCCGGCATCTCCACGTCGAGGAAAACCAGGTCGGGGTCGTGTTCCTTGATCAACGCGACGGCCTCGAGGCCATTCTTGCCCTGCGCGACGATGTTGATTTCGGGAAAGCTCTTCAGCAGAAAGGCGAGCTCGTCGCGCGCCGGGCGTTCGTCGTCCACGATGATCGTGTTAATTGCCATGGATTCGCCTGCAAAAGTATAGCAAAAGCAGATGGAGTCACGGATAAACACGGATCAAATAGAGTAGCGAACATAAAAAGCTTGTCGCCCCACCGTGTGGAGAAACACAGGGTCAGGCAAGCCGGAGTGTGCGGTAGAATTGCGCGAGCGACGCCACCAAGGAGCAGCCGTGAGGAAGCGCGGTAAGGCGGGCCGGGCAAGAGTCGTCAGCAGCAAAGTACTGTTTCGGGGACGCGTGTTTACTCTGAAGCGTGATCGGGTGGTCGAACCCGGCGGCGTGGTGACGACACGCGAATTGATCGCGCACCCCGGATCGGTCGTCGTACTGCCCGTTCTCGCCGACGGGCGCATCGTGCTGATCCGGCAGTATCGCCACGCCGCGGGCCAGTATCTGTGGGAGCTGGTGGCGGGGCACAAGGAGCCTAACGAAAGCGTCGCTACCGGCGTTCACCGCGAATTGCTGGAGGAGACCGGCTACACGGCGCATCGCATTCGCAAGCTGCTGGAGATATTCCCGTCTCCCGGCCTGCTCGGCGAGCGCATGGACATATTTCTGGCCGAGGGTCTGACGAAGGGTAAGGCTCAACCCGAAGACGACGAGAGAATCACGCAGAAAATCGTTACACTGCGTGAGGCCGAGAAATGGATTCGCTTGGGCAAGATTTGCGATGCGAAATCCATCGCGGGGATTTTATACTACACGCGATTCGTGGCCGGCTGAGCGTCACGTTGACATTCGGGACCTGGAGAAGCGGCGATGGAAAATAGAGATGTCGCAAAGATCCTGCGCGAAACGGCGCAGCTGCTCGAAATTGACGGCGCGATCATCGGGCGCTACCGGAGCTACGAAAAAGTAGCCGAGTTGCTCGACGGCCTGCCGGAGCGAATCGAGGAAATCGCCACAGACGACAAGAAGCTCAAGGAACTGCCGGGCATCGGCGAAGGAATGGCCGAGCACATCCACGAAATTCTCAAGACGGGCGACTATAGCCTGCGCCAAAAACTGCTGAAGAAATATCCTCCCACGATTCTGAGTTTGCTCGACGTGCAGTCTCTGGGGCCGAAGAAGGTCGCGTTTCTTTGGAAGAAATTCAAGGTCGCCACCGTGGAGGGCTTGGAAAAGCTCGCGCGCGAAGGCAAGCTGCGCGACCTGCCCCATTTTGGCGAGAAGAGCGAACAAAATATCCTCAAGGCCGCCGAGCAGTTCAAAAACCTCGCCGGCTCGGGGCGCGTGCGCATCAACGTGGCCGACGAGGAAGCGCAAAAGCTGGTTGCCTACATCGCGAAGGCGGGTGACGCGGTTGAGTCGGTGACGCCGGCCGGTTCCCTGCGCCGCGGCCGGGAGACCATCGGCGACATTGACCTGCTGGTGACCATGCGCCCGGGCCACGACAAACAGAAGAACATTGATGCCGTGGCCGCGCAGGTCTTGAAATATCCGGAAATCGAGCAGGAGCTTGCGCACGGCGAGAACAAAGTGAGCTTCATTCTCAGCGGCGGCCTGCAAGTGGATGTCCGGCTGCTCGAGAAGAAAAGCTTCGGCGCGGCTCTGCTCTATTTCACCGGATCGAAGGCGCACAACGTCGCGCTCCGCGGTCGCGCCAACGAAATGGGCTGGACGCTCAACGAGTATGCCCTGACCACGCTGAAGGGCGGCAAAGTCGTCGCCAGCAAGACCGAAGAGGAAATCTATTCGAAGCTGAAGCTCGCCTACATCGAACCGGAGCTGCGCGAAATGATGGGCGAAATCGAAGCGGCGGAACACGGCAAGCTGCCGAAGCTCGTGGCGCTCGATGATATTCGCGGCGATCTGCAGATGCACACCACCGCGTCGGACGGGAAGAATTCGATCGAGGAGATGGGCCAGGCGGCGCGCGAGCTCGGGTACGACTACATCGCGCTGACCGACCATTCGCAGGCCGTGACCGTCGCGAACGGCCTGGACGAAAAGCGCACGCTGGAGCAAATCAAGAAAATCCACGCGGCGAAGGTGCCGGGCATCCGTCTGCTCGCGGGCAGCGAGGTGGACATCAAGAAAGACGGCACGCTCGATCTCGAGGACCACGTGCTCGCCCAGCTGGACGTGGTGGTCGCCTCCGTGCACTCCTACATGAACATGGAGCGCGCGGAAATGACGGACCGGCTGCTGGCCGCCGTGGAAAATCCCTACACGCAGATCGTCGCCCATCCCACGGGAAGGCTGGTGCTCCGGCGGGAAGCGTTTGAATACGACATGGAAGCGGTTCTCGACGCATGCGCAAAACACGGAGTGGCGATGGAGTGCAATGCGTTCCCGGATCGGCTCGACCTGCGCGACGTTCATCTGCGGATGGCGAAGCAGCGCGGCGTGAAAATCGTGATTTCAACCGACTCGCATTCGACCCGCCACCTGCTCTATATGAAATATGGGGTCGAGACCGCGCGGCGCGGCTGGATCGAGAAAAAGGACGTGATCAACACGCTGCCGCTGGAAGAATTTCTCGCGGCGCTCAGGCCCAAGCCGCACGCCGCGAAAGCGAAAGCCGCCAAGCGAAAATCCGCGTAGGCTTTGCCTTACACGGAGTACGAAACGGCGCCGTCGTCCACGGGGCCGATGGGCTTGGCTTTCGTCGCGACCGACGGAGACTTTGCGCCGCGCCGCATGGCTACAATTCCTGTCCTCACCACTTCGAGCAGGCCAAACGGATGCAGCAGCTCGAGCAGCCGGTCGACCTTTTCCTCGCCGCCGGTCAGCTCCACCGTGATCGAGTCCGTGGCGATATCCAGCACCCGCGCCTTAAAGACGGTGGCAAGCTCAAGCACTTGCGAGCGCGTCTCGCGCGTCGCCGCCACCTTCACCAGCGCCAAATCGCGCAGCAGCGCCGGCTGATGGGTCACGTCGTCCACCAGCAGCACGTTCACGAGCTTGTACACGTTGGCGACGATGCGGCGCGCCTGGTCTTCGTCGGCGTCGGTGACAATCGTCATGCGCGACACCTCGGGTTTCTCCGTGCGGCCAACGGTGAGCGAATCAATATTGAACGCGCGGCGGCGGAACAGCGACACCACGCGCGACAGCACTCCGGGTTTATTTTCCACGTAAACAACAATCGTATGGAGCATGGCTGTCCTATTCGTCCTCGGCCGTTTCGACCAGCGGATTCGGACGGCGGATCATTTCGTTGAGCGCCGCGCCGGCCGCGACCATCGGGTAAACCGTATCTTCCTGCTCGACCTTGAAATCAATCAGCACGGCCCCTTCGTGCGCATGCGCGGCACGCACGGCCGGGATCACATCCGCCCTCTTCTGCACAACCAAGCTGCGGATACCATACGCCTCGCCCAGCTTCGCGAAATTTGGATTCAGCAGCGGCGTCGCCTCGTAATTCCGGTCGTAGAAGAATTCCTGCCACTGGCGGACCATGCCGAGATAGCCGTTGTTGATGATGGCGATATTCACTTTCAGATTTTCCTGCACGATGGTGGCAAGCTCGGCCATGGTCATCTGGAAGCCGCCGTCGCCCACGATGACCCACACATCCGCATCCGGCCGCGCCACCTTCGCTCCAATGGCCGCCGGCAAAGCAAAACCCATGGTCCCCAGTCCGCCGGAGGTAATCAGCGAACGCGAGCGCTCGTGCTTGTAGTATTGCGCCTCCCACATCTGGTGCTGGCCGACGTCGGTGACGATAATCGTGTCCCGTTCGCGGGTTTCGTGCCACAGGTCGTTGATCACGTGCGCGGCGTAGAGATGGCCGTTGTCGGGGAGATTCTGAATGTCTCGGACGGCGGAATCGCCCTTCAGGCTACGAATGTGCTCGATCCAGTCCGTGTGGTTCGCCGGTTCGACCTGCGGGAGCAGCTCCAGCAGGATTTTCCGCAAATCTCCCACGAGCGCGACGTCCACTTTGACGTTCTTGTTGATCTCGGCGGGATCGATATCGATATGAATCTTCTTTGCGTTCGGCGCGTAGGTTTTCAGCGTGCCAGTGACGCGATCGTCAAAGCGCATGCCGAACGCCAGCAGCAGGTCGGCTTCTTGAATCGTCTTGTTGACCCACGCTTCGCCGTGCATACCCATCATGCCGAGATTCAGGAAGTGCGAAGCCGGCAGCGTGCCGAGTCCCAGCAGCGTGAGCGCCACGGGAATACAGGTGAGCTCGGCGAAGGCTTTCACTTCGTGCTCCGATCCGGAGACGAGAATCCCGTGCCCGGCCAGAATCAGCGGACGTTTCGCGTGCCGAATCAACGCCAGCGCCTTTTCATACTCTCCCTTGGCGGGCGAGAGATCGGGCCGGTATCCGCGCATTTTCGGCGCGGCGCCTTCCCAATCGAGTTCGCATGTGCTCTGCTGCGCGTCCTTGGTGATGTCGATCAGCACCGGTCCCGGACGTCCGGATTTGGCCACGTACATGGCTTCGCGGACGGCGTGCGCGATTTCATCCGCACGGGTGACGAGATAATTGTGCTTGGTGATGGGCAGCGTAACGCCGGTAATGTCGGTTTCTTGGAACGCGTCAGAGCCGAGCAGCTTACTGCCGACCTGCCCGGTGATGCACACGATGGGCGACGAGTCCATCATGGCCGTGGCAATACCGGTCACCATGTTGGTGGCGCCCGGACCCGAAGTCGCGACGGCGACTCCCACCTCGCCCGTGGCGCGCGCGTAACCGTCGGCCATGTGCGTGGCGCCCTGTTCGTGACGCACCAGAATGTGTCGAATCGAGCTGTAGCGCAGCGCGTCGTACGCCGGCAGGATCGCCCCGCCCGGATATCCGAAAACGGTTTTCACGCCTTCGCGCTCCAGACACTCCCAAAGAATTCGCGCGCCGGTCATTGCTGTCGGTTTTTCAGTGGCCTTGGCGCTGGCCTTCTCACTTGCTTTCCCGCTGCCCATCGTCGTCTCTCCTCAGTTCACCAGAAGTAGTGCCAAACTCACGCCCGAAAAAAATAAAACCCACCTTGCCAGCGTCTCTGGCGGGTGGGTTTGTTGAGCTTTTGATTCCTTGTGACTCAGCTCAGCGATGCCCTCCTGGCAGAGACGCGCACACGAGTCGTACTACTACAATTTCAAGGGCAAGAAGGCCGAGTTTTGCGCCACTGTTCACGTGTTCGCGTCCAGTCCATTGAGCGCCCTGGTCACCAGGGCCGCTGACGCAGTTAAGTTACCCCCCGGTGGCTTCCCGTGTCAAGGAAGTCTTCGCGTTGGGAGAGCCTACTCACATCGTATCCCCCTGGCGAAGTTGAAATGCATTAGTCCGAAGCGGTGGGAAGAACTCG
>Ga0209415_10003190_pt1 | contig 30473 bp, 25 predicted proteins | sample PeaSoiSIISIP2007_FD_187696 | JGI IMG/M metagenome (GOLD analysis project Ga0209415, IMG submission 187696) | Peat soil microbial communities from Weissenstadt, Germany - SII-SIP-2007 (SPAdes) (version 2) | ecosystem: Environmental > Terrestrial > Soil > Wetlands > Peat | place: Germany... | reverse complement strand
CCCGCCGCGCGCGCAGGCGCTACGAGGAGGTGGCGAGCGCCATCCCCAACGCCTGGGCGCACTCCCTGCTGGTCGACGTCTGCGTGCTCGACCAGGAGCCCGGCCGGGCCCGGCTGGCGGATCTCGCCGCCCTGCTCAGCGTGCTCGCGCTGCGCCTGCAGATCCGCTGAATTTGTACCCGGATGGAGCGAAATCCGCGAGCGGCCGCGCCGCACGTCAGCCGCTGATCCCGCATTCGCTTCATGCGGGCGACACGATCCCCGCCGCTACGGCGAGAACCGTGCGACGCGGTATGGCGTCAGCTCCGGGGTGTCGACCCGGCGCAGGTCGATCTCGGGGACGCTGCGGCCGTGCAGGCCGAGGCTCTTGAGCGGGAGGCGCACGTCGATGAAGCGGTCGCGGATCTCGACCAGGCGATTGAACGCGCCCGGGCTGCTGTCGAACAGGGTCTCGTCGTGGTCGCCGCGCAGTACCATCGCATAGGCGGTGACACGCTGCGTCTCCGCCTTGCCGGTGGCATCCTGGGTCACGCGCGAGGCGACTGCGGCGGCGACCTGCAGCTCGAAGGTCGAGCGCACGATGGTCTGCCGGTCGTCCGTCATGGTGACGGTGACGAGCATGCGGGGTGGCGCCGCGGGCGCCCGCCCGGCGTCCGCTTCCGGGATCGGGGCCTGGTGCGCCGGCAGGCTCGCCTTGGCCTCGAACCGCAGATGCAGGTAGTTTTCATCGCGGATCGCCTGCACCTTCCACTGCTCCGCATTCCCGCGGCCCGCTGCCGCATGGGGGATGGCGCGCCAAGGGAGCCCGGCATGGGTGAAGGCGCCGCCGTCTGGCGGCAGATAGGCATAGACCGCCGGCCGGTACGGCGGCGCGTCGCTCGTCGTCTGGTCGGCGATCTTCCAGGCGCCGTCCTCGCGGGCGTAACGCACCAGATAGGATCCGGTGTTGCTCGCCGGAGCTTCGTAGCGCGCCACCACGAACGCCTGGTCGCCGCGCACGCAGACCGCGATCGGCTCGAGACGCAGGCCGGGCTGGGGCACGCCGATGTCATAGCCGACCTTGAGGGTCGCGGCGGGCGGCGCGCGCCGCGCCATCAGGCTCGCGAGCCGGACGCCGTCGCCGTCCCGCAGCGCCTTCTCGATCTGGCCGAAGGCCGCCAGCACATCCTCCTGCGCGCGCTGCATCGGCCGCTCGCGCGCCGGCGATTTGTTCATGATCGCGCCGATCTGCGCCTTGGCGAGAAACCCCCCGACCCCCAGCGTCATGACGGTCAGCGCCGCCACACCGATCGCGACGCGCGATTTCTTCGTCATGGAGCCTTCGTCATGGAGGATGGACCCGATGGCAGGACGATTCCGGCGCCGGAGCAGGTCGCCAGATTAGACGGCCGCCGGCGCAATTTGCAATGAGGTCATGCAAATAGGCCGCCGCGAAGCCGGACTGCGGGCAACCTTCGGTGGGCGACACCGCCTATCTCACGCGGTTGCCGCTGATCGACAGCTGCGCAAAGCGGGCGGCGTTCTCGGCCGCGAGATCGCCGGTCACCGCCTTGCCCCATTCCATTCCGACGATGGCGCCGCGGCGCGCGGCAATCAGGTTGTCGGCGATCAGCGCCGAGCCGGCGCCCGGCGCGACCGAGACGGCGATGCCGATCCCCGCCCGGCGCACCACGTTGCCGGTGACCGCGACGTCGCGCAGGTACTGCCCCCATCCGATGCGGATGCCCGCGCTCGGCGCGTCCTCGATGACGTTGCCGGTGACGGCGGAGTCGGCCTCGACGCTGATGCCGGTGCCGGCCCCGTCGTTCGGGTCGGTGCCACCCGGGCGTCGCGCCAGGAGATTGCGGATCAGGTTGCCCTGGACCACGGCGAGCCGCCCGCCCTCGTTGAAGTTGGTGACCGAGACCCCGATCGCGGCGCCGTCGACCGTGTTGCTGGCGATCACCGCGCCCTCGAAGCCGAACTCCGCATAGAGCGCGACCTCGCCGAGGCCCGAGCAGGTGTTGGCGATGATCTGCAGGTTGGACGCCGCATTGCCGCGCACGGCGGAGAATGCCGCGCCGCGGACGCGGTTTCCCCGCACCGTGACGTTTGCGGCGCGAAAGATGTTGATCGCGTTGCCGTTCTGCCCGGACCCGCCGGCGCGCGCCGCGGTGTCTTCGATCACGTTGTCGAGCACCATGGTGCCGTCGTCGCCTACGTCCTGGCGCCAGATCGCGATGCCGTTGTTGCCGGCGCTGCGGATGATGTTGCCCGCGATGGTGAGCCCGCGGGCGTCGAGCGAATGGATGGCGGTGCCGCCCGCCGCCGACACCGTGGTGCCGGTGACGGCGCCCTCGATCTGCTCGAGCACGATGCCGTTTCGGGTCGGCGCCGTGATCTCGCAGCCGTCGATGCGCACGTCGCGGCCGACCGTCAGATGCACGAGCCCGCGACCCTCGGGCAGCGGTTTGCCGCCGCCGTCGAGGGTGAGGCCGGTGAGTGCGATGTGGTCGGCCTGGCTGGACGAGATCAGCGACGACCCCTGGGAGAGCACGAGCCGGGTGGCGCCGCGGATGCCGACGAGCCGGGTGCCGGTGCGCAGCGTCAGGTCGCCGGCGCGATAGACCCCGGGCGGCAGCACCAGCGGCACCCGCGCGCCGGCCGCCTGGTCGATCGCGCGCTGCAGCGCCTGGGACTGGTCGTCGGAGCTCGCCGGCTGCACGCCGAACTGGGTCGCCAGGACGCCGAGCGCCGACAGCTGCGGCGCCGGCGCGGCGACCGATTCGGTGGTCGCCAGCGCCGAGGCGACGGCGGTCAGCGCGACGAGACGGCGGCGGTCGATGTCCATGGTCCTCGCCTGATCGGGACTCGGGAGCGCCACGGTTCAAGTTCCGCGCCACAGCCGCTGTGCCGGAATGGGACAGGCGGTGCAGCCCGGATGGAGAGCGAAATCCGGGAGCCGCGGTGCCGCATTCCGAGGCCGTTCCCGCATTCCGCTCCGCCCCAAGCGGGCTACATGGCTACCCCGTCAGGGCCATCTCCCGGTGCCGTTCGCGCGCGGCCGTTGCCAGGGCGGAAAGGATCGCCTCGGCGGCGCGGACCAGGTCGGAGAGCGACAGGCTGCGGTGCAGCCGCCAGCGCGGCGCCGGCTCGCCGTGGACCAGCGGCACGTGGACGAACTGCACCAGCGGACCGCCGGGCGCGGACAATTCCAGCGCCCGCCAGTACGCGTAGTTGCACAGGTATCGGCCGGCGCTGCGCGACAGCCGCGCCGGCACGCCGGCGGCGCGCGCTGCGGCGACCAGCCTGACATGCGGGGCGCGGCCGGCGAGCGCGGCGGGGGCGCCCGGGTCGATCGCGGAGGTCTTCGGCGCGAAACCGTCGATGTCCGCCGCCAGCAGCGACCGGGAGTTGACAGCCCGGGTCTCGATGCGCAGGTGCGCGCTCCGCGTCGCCAGCCCGAGCAGCAGGATCGCGTCGGGGCGGTGCAGATCGATGAGCTTCGGCAGCTCGGCCTCGACCGCCGCATAGCTGGTGCGGAACACGTGGCCGATGCGGCCGTCGCCGTCATGGTGGCGCCGCGCGAGCTGGCGCACCAGCGCCTCGGTCGGGTTGACCGGCGCACCCGGGAACGGGCCGAAGCCCGTGATCAGAACGGTCACCGCTGCATCCTTTCTCAAAGCCCCATCGCGGTGGCGATCTGCTCGACGGCGAGCGCCGGCGACAGCTTGCCGTCCGCCACCGCCGCCTCGATGCCGGGCAGCCGCGCGGCGATCGTCCGGTCCGCCGCGAGCCGCGCCCGCACCCGGTCCTCGAGCATCGCCCACATCCATTTGACCTGCTGCTCGCGTCGCCGCGCAACGAGCTCGCCGGTGGCGCCGAGCCGCGACTGATGGTCGAGAATTTTCTGCCACAGCTCGCCGAGGCCGTGGCCGGTCAGCGCCGAGTAGGTGAGCACCGGCGGCGTCCAGGTCGCCGAGCGGGGCTGCAGGATGTGCAGCGCCGCCGCGTATTCGGCGGCCGCCGCGCCGGCGCGCGCCACGTTGTCGCCGTCGGCCTTGTTCACCGCGATCATGTCGGCGAGCTCGATCACCCCCTTCTTGAGGCCCTGCAGCTCGTCGCCGGCGCCCGCCAGCATCAGCACCAGGAAGACGTCGGTCATGTCGGCCACCGCGGTCTCCGACTGGCCGATGCCGACGGTCTCGACCAGGATGACGTCGAAGCCGGCGGCCTCGCAGATCAGCATGGTCTCGCGGGTCTTGGCGGCAACCCCGCCGAGCATGCCGGAGGCAGGCGAGGGGCGGATGTAGGCGTTGGCGTCGGCGGCGAGCCGCGGCATGCGGGTCTTGTCGCCGAGGATGGAGCCCCCGGTGCGGTTCGACGACGGATCGACCGCGAGCACGGCGACGCGGTGGCCCGTTTTGGTGAGACGCATGCCGAGCGCGTCGATCGTGGTCGACTTGCCGACCCCGGGCGTCCCGGTGATCCCGACCCGCACCGCCCGGCCGGTCTCGCCGATGATGCTCTGGACCAGCGCGGCCGCCGACTTCTGGTGGTCGGCGCGCCGCGACTCGATCAGCGTGATGGCGCGCGCCAGCACCGGCCGCTCGCCCGCCCGGATGCCGCGGGCAAGCTCGGCGACGTCGGCGGCGGGCCGGCGGATGATCGAGCGCTGTGCCATGCCGACTTTCAGTAGACGACCTCCGCCACCCGCGCCACAGGGAGCCCACCATTCGCGCGCAAGGCTCCGCACGCGCTCGGCGACCCCGGGCACCGCAGTGGCCGGGCCGCTCCGCATGCCATAAGATCCCGGCACGTCCGTAGGCCCGAACCGCGAGCACCCCATGGTCATCCTTCCGCTGTACGACAAGGACCCGCTGGAGCGGGACGGCGTGCCCTACGTCACCTATGGCCTGATCGCGGTGAATATCCTCGTCTTCCTGTTCGAGCGCACGCTCTCCCCGGCGTTCGACGACACCGTCGAGGCGAGCTTCGGATTCTTCGCGACCCGGTTGGCCGACGAGCCGCTCGGCGGCGCGTTTCCGGCGGCGGCGACGCTGCTCACCTACATGTTCCTCCATGTCGGCTGGATGCACATCATCGGCAACATGCTGTTCCTCTGGGTGTTCGGCGACAACATCGAGGACGCCATGGGGCACGGCCGCTTCCTCTGCTTCTACCTGCTGTGCGGGATCGCGGCGGCGCTCGCCTACATGCTGCCCAATCCGCATTCGCAGGTTCTGCTGCTCGGCGCCTCCGGCGCCATCGCCGGCATCGTCGCCGCCTATCTGATGCTGCGGCCGTGCGCCAAGATCGAGGTGCTGGTCGTCGTCATCCCGCTGGCGATCGACGCCTATCTGGTGCTCGGCGCCTGGATCGCCGTGCAGGTCTGGCACATCCTGATGAACGCGCAGGACGGCACCGCGTGGTGGGCCCACGGCGGCGGCATCCTGGCCGGCGGGCTGCTGGTCACCGTGATGCGCCGCCGCGAGGTGCCGCTGTTCCAGTGCGTGCATCCGGTGAAGCTGATCCGTCAGATCGCCGGAAGAGGTCGCGGCGAGCCGGGGTGACCGGTTTGTTCACTCGCCGGCTACCTCGATCGTGACGAGGACAAGCTCCGCGAGGGTGATTTCACCGGAATGGGGAGCGATGATTTCGTTCCCCTTGCGGACGTGCCGGATTTCTTCTGGAAGCCGCGCGTGGCCAAGCAAGGGCACGCACGTTCGTCTGCGCGGCAGGCGTACTGACACACTATGTCGGCGATGCCTGTCAACCGCTGCACATATCCTATCTGCACGACGGGGATCCCAATCGTCCGGTCGAGCATACCTTCAGCAGCGGCAAGAAAGCCGGTCAGACCGAGACCCGGCGGCTCGGCCAGGGCGTTCATTCGGCCTATGAGGATGCGATGGTGTTCGCCCATCGCGAGGACATCATCGACGGCCTCAAGGGAATAACCAAGGTGGCGAAGAGCGAAATGATCACCACGGGATTCGAGGCGGCACGCAAGACGATCGACTTGATGCGCGGCACGTTCAAGCAGATTCCGCCCGAACAGCTGGTGCAAACGTACGTCGACGTCGGAAAGGGGGGCAAGGCGAGCTCGGAGGCGCTGTGGAAGGCGTTCGGGAAGAAGACGATCTCGGTCATGGAGGACGGCGCCCATCTGATCGCCGTGTTGTGGGAGAGCGCATGGGCCGTCGGCGACGGCGAAAGGAATGTCAGGGCGACGCGCGAGCTCACTCAGGACGAGGCAATGGCCATCGTCACCGATCCCGAATTCGTGCCGTCGCTGACGGTCGACAGGATCGGCTCGATCCTGAAACGGCAGAGTCCTGAAACGGCGCCGGCCGCCTCGCCTACTCCGCCGCCTCGCGTCCGTGCCCGAGCCGTCGGTTGAGCTTGGTGATCAGATCCTCGGCGGCCTCGGCGATCACCGTGCCGGGCGGGAAGATCGCCTCGGCGCCGGCGGCATGGAGCTGCGCGTAGTCCTGCGGCGGGATGACGCCGCCGACCACGATCATGATGTCGCCGCGGCCCTGGCGGTCGAGCTCGGCCCTGAGCTCCGGGATGAGCGTCAGATGCCCGGCGGCGAGCGAGGAGACGCCGACGATGTGCACGTCGTTCTCGACCGCCTGGCGCGCCGCCTCCGCCGGGGTGGCGAACAGCGGCCCGATATCGACGTCGAAGCCGAGATCGGCGAACGCGGACGCGATCACCTTCTGGCCGCGGTCGTGGCCGTCCTGGCCGATCTTGGCGACCAGGATGCGCGGCCGGCGGCCCTCGTCGGCATCGAACGCCTGCACCAGCTCCTGCACCCGCCCGACTGCTGCCGACATCGCGCCGACCTCCCGCTTGTAGACCCCGGTGATCGCCCGGATCTCGGCGCGATGGCGGCCGAAGGCCTTTTCCAGCGCCAGCGACATCTCGCCCACCGTCGCCTTGGCGCGCGCCGCGTCGACCGCGAGCGCCAGCAGATTGCCGTCGCGGGTCTCGGCGCAGCGCGTCAGCGCGGCGAGCCTCGCCTCGACCGCGGCGGCGTCACGCTCCTGCTTCAAGCGGCCGAGCTTGTCGATCTGCAGCCGGCGCACCGCCGAGTTGTCGACCTTCAGCACGTCGATCGCGGCTTCGGTCTCGGGGCGGAACTTGTTGACGCCGATCACCGACTGCACGCCGGCATCGATGCGCGCCTGGGTCTTGGCGGCCGCCTCCTCGATGCGCAGCTTGGGGATGCCGGCGTCGATCGCCTTGGCCATGCCGCCGAGCGCTTCGACCTCCTGGATGTGGCCCCAGGCCTTGCGCGCGAGCTCGAAGGTCAGCCGCTCGACGTAGAACGAGCCGCCCCACGGGTCGATGACGCGCGTGGTGCCGGACTCCTGCTGCAGGAAGAGCTGCGTGTTCCGGGCGATGCGGGCGGAGAAATCCGTCGGCAGCGCCAGCGCCTCGTCGAGCGCGTTGGTGTGCAGCGACTGGGTGTGTCCCTGCGTCGCCGCCATCGCCTCGATCGCGGTGCGGGTCACGTTGTTGAACACGTCCTGGGCGGCCAGCGACCAGCCCGACGTCTGGCAATGGGTGCGCAGCGACAGCGAGCGCACGTCCTTCGGCGCGAACGGCTTGACCAGCTTCGCCCACAGCAGCCGGCCGGCGCGCAGCTTCGCCACCTCCATGAAGAAGTTCATGCCGACCGCCCAGAAGAACGACAGCCGCGGCGCGAACTGGTCGATGCTGAGCCCGACGCCGAGCCCGGCGCGCACGTATTCGACGCCGTCGGCAAGCGTGTAGGCGAGCTCGAGATCCTGCGTCGCGCCGGCTTCCTGCATGTGGTAGCCGGAGATCGAGATCGAGTTGAACTTCGGCATGTGCGCCGACGTGAAGGCGAAGATGTCGGAGATGATCCGCATCGAGGGCTCGGGCGGATAGATATAGGTGTTGCGCACCATGAACTCTTTGAGGATGTCGTTCTGGATGGTGCCGGCGAGCTTCTGCGGCGGCACCCCTTGCTCCTCGGCGGCGACGATGTAGAGCGCGAGGATCGGCAACACCGCGCCGTTCATCGTCATCGACACCGTCATCTGCTCGAGCGGAATGCCCGAGAACAGGGTGCGCATGTCGTAGATCGAATCGATCGCGACCCCCGCCATGCCGACGTCGCCGGACACCCGCGGATGGTCGGAATCGTAGCCGCGGTGGGTCGCGAGATCGAAGGCGACCGACAGGCCCTTCTGCCCGCCCGCGAGGTTGCGCCGGTAGAACGCGTTGGAATCCTCCGCCGTGGAGAAGCCGGCGTACTGCCGCACGGTCCACGGCTGGGTGACGTACATCGCCGGGTAGGGGCCGCGCAGGTAGGGCGGGATGCCCGGATACGTGTCGAGGAAATCGAGACCCGCCAGGTCGTCGGCGCCATAGGCCGGCTTGACCGGGATGCCCTCGGGCGTGAGCCAGGGAGCTGCGACGGCAGCCGACGGCGCGCCGCCCGCGGCCGCGAAGTCGACCTTGGTAAAATCCGGGATCCGGGTCATGGGTGACGGCCTCTTCGGCACCAGTGACGGTTTTACCAAGGTATCACGCAGCGCAGCATCCGTCACATCAACCCCATATCGGTGCCGCCGCGTGCGGGCGGCGTCGCCGAACCGCCACGATTGCCGCCGACGGTGCGGCCTCCATCCTCCATCCGATTTCCCACGTGCACGATCGCCGTCCCCAGCGACCGACCGCCAGCGCCGCGGCCCTGTGGCCGCCGCTCGCCCGTGGTTCCCGCTGCTGACCCTCAGCTACGCGCTGGTCGCGCTCGTCAACCGCCCGCAGGAGCCGGATACAGCGCGCTGAGCGTGGCCGGCACGTCGCAGCCGACATACACATAGGTGTCGATGCCGGCCTCGCGTTGCGCCGCCGCGTACTCGCCCGGACGTCCGGCGAGGCAGATGTGCCGGGCGCCGGCCGCCGCGAGCGCGCGGGCTGCCGCCACCGCTTGCGTTCGGTAGATCTCTTCGGATGAGCACAGGCAGGCGATGTGCGCTCCGGACGCGGCAAACGCCGCCGCCATCGCCTCGACGTCGGCGAAGCCGTCGTTGGACAGCGCCTCGATGCCACCGGCCTCGAAGACGTTCCTGGCAAAGCCCGCGCGCGGCGAGAACGCCGCAAGCGGCCCCAGATTGGCGAGAAAGACGGTTGGCCGGTCGCCGGTCGCGGCGAGCACCTGATCCGACCGATCGCGCAGCTGCTCGAACGGCTCGGCCAGCCGCAGGCTCGGCAGCGGCTCGAACGCGCATGGCCCCGGCGCCGGCAGCACCGGCGCCATGTCGAGCACCGCAACCGGCGCCTCCGCCAGCTGTGGGAATTCGCTGGTGCCGGTGAGCGCATCCTGGCGGCGCGCGACCGCCGCGGTGCGCGCCGCCCGGACCTCCGCAACCTTGCGCTGAACAAGGCCGGCGGCGAGCGCCGCGGCCGCACCGCCGGCGGCCTCGATCTCCTGGAACAGCGTCCATGCGGCGCCGCAGAGCGCCGCGGTCAGATGCTCCATGGCGCCGGACCCGGCCGCCGGGTCGGCGACCTTGGCGAGGTTCGACTCTTCCAGCAGGATCAGCTGGCTGTTGCGTGCCATCCGCCGGGCGAAACGGTCGGGCAGGCCGAGCGCCGCGGTGAATGGCAGCACCGTGACGGCGTCGGCGCCGCCGATGCCGGCTGCAAGCGTCGCCATCGTGGTTCGCAGCATGTTCACCCAAGGGTCGCGCCGCGTCATCATCCGCCAAGCCGTCTCGGCGGACACGAAGGCGGGCTCCGGGTCGAGCCCGCAGGCCTGCTCGACGCGCGCCCACAGCCGGCGCAGCGCGCGAAGCTTCGCCACCGTCAGGAGCTGGTCGGCATCGGCGGCGAGACGGAAGAAGATGAGCCGTCGCGCCGCGTCGAGCGCGATGCCGTGGGCTTCGAGCGCGCGCAGGCAGGCAGTCGCCGTTGCCAGCGCAAAGGCGAGCTCCTGCGCCTCGGAGCCGCCCGCCGCATGGATCGGCCGGGCGTCGGCGCAGCCGATCGGCGCCGCGAAGCCGCGCCCGGCGAGCTCGGCGACGAGGCGAGCAAATTCCGGCGCGGCTTGCCTCCACGCGGGATCGCGGCCGGTCGTTGCCGCAAGGCCGAGCGGATCGAGGGCGAAGCGGATCCTGGTCGCGGCGGGCGCGACGCCGGCGCGCGCGACGAGGTCCGCAAGCGCGCGCGCCGAATCCTCCGCCCGTGGCCCCAGATCGCATTCGACCGCGACGCCGGCGTCGAGGTGGATGCCGTCGAAGGCGCGGGCAATCGCGGCCTCCGATGTCGCGAGCCCGTAGCCGTGGGCGCCGATCGCCCCGGCGAACACCACCGACAGGCCGGTCGCGCCGTTCTCGAGCTCGTGGCGGGCCTCCGCATTGGCGGCGCCGGCGTCGGGATGATCGATCCGCGCCAGCACCTGCCATGGTGCCGGCGCCGGTCGCCCGGCGATCGGGCCTGCGTCGGCGGCGCCGGCATGGAGCGGCTCGATGCGCAGCCCGTCATAGGTCCGGCTGACGAGCCTCTTGTCGAAGGGCGCGCCCTTCAGCGCGGCCCCGACCAGGGCAAGCCAGGCCTCGCGCGTCGCCGGCGGAAACTCGGCCGCGAGCGAGAGATCCGGCGCGTCCGTCATTGGTCTCGTCTCCATGACGGGCAAATTGCCACGTCGGCTGGCGTCCGCCAATCAATCAGTCTTTCGGCGGCGGTGAAAATTCGCCAGCCGTTCGATCCCGCTCCTGTCGATGCGATCGAGCGCGTCGCGTATCCGGGTGCCGGCGATCGCCCGGTCGGGCACGATCTCGGCGAGCGGGACCAGCACGAAGGCACGCTCGAGCAATCGCGGATGCGGCAGCACGAGCTGCGGCTCGTCGATGGCGACGTCGTCGTAGGCGAGGAGATCGATGTCGATGGTGCGCGGGCCCCAGCGCTGCTCGCGTGCCCGCTCGCGGCCGAAGGCGCGCTCGACGTCGAGCGCGCGCGCGAGCAGCGCCTGCGGCGTCAGCGTCGTATCGACAGCGATGCAGGCATTGACGAAGGGCGCCTGCTCGGTGACACCCCAGGGCGGCGTGCGATAGTCGGAGGACCGCGCCAGCAGCCGCACGTCGCGCCCGTCGCACAGCATGTCGATCGCCGCCGACAGCGTCGCCTGCACCTCGCCGACATTGCCGCCGAGGCCGATCAGAGCGTCAATCATGCGCCCGGGCGTTCCGGATTGCGGCGGCGATGCGTAACGCCTGCACGGTTTCCGCCACGTCGTGCACCCGCAGGATCGCGGCGCCCGCCTGCACGGCGAGCAGATTGGCGGCGATCGAGCCGGGGAGCCGCTCGTCCGGTCGCGACGGCGACGCCGCGGCGATGAACCGCTTGCGCGAAAGGCCGACGAGCAGCGGCAGGCCGAACGAGGCGAAGCCGTCGAGCCGGGCGATGACCGTGATGCTCTGTTCCGCCGTCTTGCCGAAGCCGACGCCGGGGTCGAGCACGATACGGTCGCGACGGATGCCGGCGCGCTCGGCGATCTCCAGCGAGCGGGCGAAGAACGCGGCGACGTCGGCCATGATGTCGATGGCCGGATCGGCGCCGTCGCGATTGTGCATGACGATCACCGGGACGCCGTGATCGGCGACCACCCGCGCCATGTCGGGATCGCGCTGCAGGCCCCAGACGTCGTTGACCATTCCCGCGCCGAGGGCGAGCGCCCGGGACGCCACCTCGGCCTTCATGGTGTCGATCGAGACCGGGACACCGAGCCCGATGACCGCGGGCAGCACCGGCATGACGCGGGCGAGCTCGTCCTCGAGCGACACCCGGGCCGCCCCCCCATAGGGACGAGTGGACTCGCCGCCCACGTCGATGATGTCGGCGCCGTCCTGGATCATTCGCCGCGCATGCGCGATGGCGATCTCCGGCGCGTCGAAGCGCCCGCCGTCGGAAAACGAATCCGGCGTGATGTTGAGGATCCCCATCACCACCGGCCTGCGTTCACCGAGCAGCCGCTCGAGGGGCGACGGCGCGCCGGCGTCGGTCGGCGGCGTGGAGACCGCGGTGCCAGGCGACAGGCTCATGAGGCGGCCTTTGCGCCGCGCTCCGGCGGCTGTCAAGCGGCCGCACTCCATCAATGATTGATGTTCGTCAATATGTGATCTTCGGCGGCAGCACCTTGGCCTGCGCGATCCAGCGCTCGATGCGCTTCTCCGACGGGAGCAGGCGAACCAGTTTGCGCTTGCGGTTGGCGTCGGCCATCGCCTTTGCGAGATTATTGACGTTGCGGTATTTCAGTTCCTTGACGGTATCGACGCCCACCGCCTGGAGCAGCTCGGCGTAGGGCTCGCCCACGCCCTTGATGCGCATGCGGTCGGCCAAGTTCGCCCAGCGCAAAACCGTCTGCTCATCGACTCCGATCCTGGCTGCCAGCGCCTTGCGTGCCTTTGCGGTCCTGGCGGCCTCGAGCAGCTTGCCGGTCGTCCGGATTCCCTGCTGTTTCAGCTTGAGAGCCATCAACGGCCCGATGCCGGCGATGTCCATGACGGGATAGGACACAGAACCCCTCCTCATTCCATTCCGCTCGTGCCGGGGGGTCCGTGGGACACAGCTTCCCGCACGCTCAATCTGATGAAGCACGCACGAGGCGACGATTGGACCAGCAAGGTTGAACGCCCTGCCGAATTGGCGATACCGCTGGCAGGTGGGGAGCCCACGGACAGGCGGGGTCAAAAAAAACGCCGAGGGTCACGTCCGAAACCACTCGCCCGATACCAACACCGGCGTTACGCCGCCTGGTCAGCATCTCGAGACGCGCCCCCAAGAGATCCCGCACTCGCGACGGGACCGGCATCTTGAACAACGCATTTGCCGAAGACAACATGGTGCATGCGCTCGCGTGATCGAATGATTCGAAGTGTGGTATCGGGAGCACAGTTCTCTGCTGGCGGCGTCGGCGAAGGGTCTCGACGCAAACGTTCCGACGGCGAGACGCTTCGTCGCGGTCTCGGTGTAGTTGCTCCAGCTGGAAGGTGCGCGCGGCGTTACGTATGAACAGCGATCGCAAAGCCGTGCAGATGCGCACGTCGGTGCTTGGACGGTCGGCATGGTGATTCATTGGACTTGCGGATAAGAGAGTTGCGTATGAACGGCCACTCGTGCTGCGGCGCACTCGATCGGGTGAACCCGGAAGGAGGTCTCATGAGCTCTCTCGACGCGGTCCTCGACCGCATCGATCAAAATCTCGACCAGAGCCTCGAACGGTTGTTCGCGCTGTTGCGAATCCCGTCGATTTCCACCGATCCCGCTTATGGACCGCAGTGTCGCGATGCGGCCGCGCACCTCGCCGCGGATCTCGGCACGATCGGCTTCGACGTCAGAGTGCATGAGACGGCCGGACATCCCGTGGTGGTCGGCAAGGCTGGCGACGGCGGCCGCCCGCGGGCCCTGTTCTACGGTCACTATGACGTGCAGCCCGTGGATCCGCTCGATCTGTGGAGCACGCCCCCGTTCGAGCCGCGCATGGCGACGTTGCCTGGCGGTCGCAAGGTGATCGTGGCCCGCGGCGCCTGCGACGACAAGGGGCAGGTGATGACCTTCATCGAGGCATGCCGCGCCTTCAGGCAGGTCACCGGCAAGCTCCCGTTTCCGATTACCATGATGATCGAAGGCGAGGAGGAGTGCGGGTCCAAGAATCTGTTCGATTTCGTTCGCGACAACGCCGCCGAGTTCCGGCTCGACCTGGCACTGGTCTGCGATACCGGGATGTGGAATCCCCACACCCCGATGATCACCACCGGATTGCGCGGCCTGCTGTACGAGGAGATCAGGATCCGCTGCGCCGACCGCGACCTGCATTCCGGCATGTTCGGCGGTGCCGCGCAAAATCCGATCCGGGTGCTCGCGAAGATCCTGGGTGCGATCCACGACGACGACGGACGCATCACCATTCCGGGATTCTACGACGACGTTCGCGAGGTCGCTCCCGCCCGCAGGGCGGAGCTCGCCGGGCTCGGCCTGACGCCGGAGAACTTTCTGCAGCCCGTCGGCCTGAAGATTTCGGCCGGCGAAAAGGACCGCACGCTTGTCGAGCAGATCTCGACCCGGCCGACCTGCGACGTCAACGGCATCGTCGGCGGCTATACCGGAGAGGGCGCGAAGACGGTGATCGCGTCAGAAGCCTCGGCCAAGGTGTCGTTTCGTCTGGTGGTCGATCAGGATCCGGCGAAGCTCCGCGATGCCTTCCGAGCCTTCGTGCGCGCGCGGGTGCCGGCGGATTGCGCGGTCGAGTTCGTGAGCCATTCGGGCACCCCGGCGATCCAGCTCGCAGCGGACAGTCCGGCGCTCATCAAGGCGCGTGAGGCGCTCGCCGCCGAGTGGGGAAGGAAGCCGGTCGCCGCCGGCATCGGCGGCTCGGTGCCGATCGTCGGCGACTTCAAGGAGGTGCTCGGAATGGATGTGCTGATGGTCGGCTTCGGGCTCGACGACGACCGGGTGCATTCGCCCAACGAAAAGTACGATCTCAGCTCGTTCCACAAGGGCACGCGCAGCTGGGCCCGGATCCTGGCCGCCCTGGCGGACCAATGAGGGCCAGGCTGCCGACGCCCACGGACGGTCACCGCTTCACGGCGCAGGCTTTCAGATATCCGGTCACGTCGCGCGGATCGGATGGCGCTCTGCCAAAGGCGCCGATATGGTCGCGCGGCGTGCTACCGCCGCGGCTCATCGTCATGTCCGCCATGAGGTCGCGCGCACCCTCAGTAGACGTCGGTCTGGTAGCGGCCGTGCTTCCTGAGATCGGCGACGAACGCCACCGCCTGGTCGGTCGAGCGCACGCCGTGCTGCGCCACGATGTCGACCAGCGCCCGCTCGACGTCCTTGGCCATGCGTTTGGCGTCGCCGCACACATAGACGTGCGCACCGTCGGCGAGCCAGGACCACAGATCGCGGCCGACCTCGCGCATCCGGTCCTGAACGTAGAATTTCTGCTCGCCGTCGCGTGACCAGGCGAGCGACAACCGGGTGAGCACCCTGGCGGCCTTCATGGCGGCGAGCTCGTCCTCGTAGAAGAAATCGTGGTCGCGGCGCTGATGGCCGAAGAACAGCCAGTTGCGGCCCGGCGCCTTGGTTGCCATGCGCTCCTGCAGAAAGGCGCGGAACGGGGCAACGCCGGTGCCGGGACCGATCATGACAATCGGCACCGATGGGTCCGCCGGCAGTCCGAACCCGTGAGCCTTCTGCACGTAGACCCGCACCCTGTCGCCGGGCGCGGCGCGGCTCGCCAGGAACGTCGAGGCGACCCCGAGCCGACTGCGCTCGTTGATCCGGTAGCGCACCGTGTCGACCGTGATAGAGACCCGGCCGGGATGAGCCCTGAACGAGGAGGAGATCGAATAGAGCCGCGGCTGCAGCGGATCGAGCGCCTCGATGAACGCCTCCGGATCCGGGCGGACGCCGCGAAATTTCTCGATCGCCGCAAGCACGTCGAGCGTGGCGGCGTCGCCGTCGGGATCCTCGCCGGAGGCGAGCGCCTTGGCGGCCTGTCGCCGCTCGCCTCCGGTGACGTAGGAGTAGAGCTGGAACAGCATGTCGGGCGCCGGTCCGAGCGACACCGCGTCGAGCAGCACCTCGCGCAGCGCGCGGCCGCCGATGGGGAAATCCGCCGGCGCGTCCAGGGCCGCGATCACCGAATCGACCAGCGCCGGATCGTTGGTCGGAAAGACGCCGAACGAGTCGCCCACCACGTAGTCGAGGCCGCACTCGGTCAGGTCGAACTCGATGTGCCAGGTCTCCTTTTCGGAGCCGGGCCGGTTCGGGCGCGTGGCCGAGACGAGCGTTGCCGGAACCGGATGGTCGCGCCAGCGCCCGGCCGCCGCGGCCGCCTTGTCGGGCGTGGCGACGTCAGCGGCGGCAACAGGTGCGGCGATCTCGGCGGCGGGCTGCGGCGGGGCGGCCGCGAGCTCCTCGTAGAGCTTCTTGACCATCCGGGCGGTCTCCTTGCCGCCCGGCACGCACAGGTTCAGGCGCTCCTCCGTCTCGAGGACGATGGCGCTGGAATAGTCCTCGCAATTGTAGCCGCACTGCCCGCAATCCTGCTGTGCCATTGCGGCCATCATCCGTCGCCGCAATGGACGCCCTTCGGCGAGTTTCATGCGCTCGGCGAGCGGCAGGCCCTGATCGTGCCAGGGTGCCGCGCCGTCGTCGCCGCGGCGGCGAACTTGCAGCCCGCATTGCCGGTGCAGGCGACGAGGCCGGCGCGGATCGATGTCGCCGCGATACCGAGCCCGAGCTCGGCGATGGCCGCGGTCGCGGCTTCGACCTTCTCGCTCGGCACCCCGGAGATCAGCAGGTTCTGCCAGACCGTGAGGCGGATGTCGCCGTCTGCGAGATCGCGCGCAATCGACGCCAGCCCGCGCATCTGCGCCGGCGTGAGCCTGCCGACCGGCAGCACCACGCCGATCCAGTTGAGGCCCGGCTGGCTCTGCGGATGCACGCCGATATGCGCCAGCCGGTCGAAGCCGGGATCCGGGGCGATCGCCTCGGCGGGAACGCGGGTGAGCTTGCCTCCGAGCTTGTCTTCCACGGCGGCGAGGAATTTTTCGCAGCCCCAGGAATCCAGCACGTACTTCATTCGCGCCTTGACCCGGTTGGTGCGGTCGCCATGGTCGATGAACACCCGCACCACCGCGTCCGCGACCTGGACCGCCTCCGCGGGCCGCACCACCACGCCGGTGTCGCGGGCGAAGTCGCGGTGGCCGGTGATGCCGCCGAGCAGCAGGCGGAACCAGATGCCAGGCTCGACTGCGAACCCGGGCTTCACCTCGACGGCACGGAAACCGATGTCGTTGGTGTCCTCGAGCACCGGGATCGCGCCGGCCCCGTCGAACCCCACGTTGAACTTGCGCGGCAGTCCGTAGAGCGAGCGGTCGTTGAGAATGTGGAAGTGCCATTCGCGCGCGTAGGCGCGGGTGTCGATCAATTCCTGCGGATCGATGCCGGCCGTCGGCGTCCCGGTGACGTTGCGGATGTTGTCGGCGCCGGAGCCGCGCGAGCACAGGCCGAGGTCCTGGATGCCCTCCACCATCGCGACCGCATTCCGCGGCTCGACCTCGCGGATCTGCAGGTTCGCCCGCGTGGTGACGTGGGCGTAGCCGCCGCCATAGGTCTCGGCGAGGTCGGCGACCCCGGCGAACTGGTCGTGCTTCAGAATGCCGTTCGGGATGCGCAGGCGGCACATGTAGGTCGGCTGCGTCGGCGCGCAGTAGAACAGTCCGTAGTAGCGCCAGCGGAAGTTATCCTCGGGCTTTGGCGGCTCGTTGGCGGCGGCCTGCGCCTTCAGGCGCTGGTAGCCGTCGAACGGGTGCAGATCGCGCTTGAACTTCTCCTGGTCCGCCAGCTTGGCCCCGGCCTTCAGGACCCGGTCCTGTTGCGCGCAGATGGGCCGCATCGGGGCCGCTGGGCTCCGCCGGAGCCGAAACGGCCACCGCCGCGCCGCCGTTCGCGGGCCGTGCCAGCGCCTGCGCGGTTCTGGCGATCTGCAGGCCGGCGACAAAGCCCTCCAGATAGCGCTTCTGCTCGGGTTCGAAATCGCCTTGCATCGGGTCTCCGGTCTCCCGCATCGGCGCCGTCTCACTCCGCCGGCACCGGGGAGGGCGGCACCGCGTGCGGAGGATCGGACAGCGGTCGCGACGTGTAGGTCACGTAGATCGCAAGCCCCGTGAACGTGAAGCCGCCGACGAGATTTCCGATCGTCACCGGGATCTGGTTCCACAGCCACCAGTCGGCGAGGCTGACCTTGGCGCCGAGCATCATGCCGGTCGGGATGATGAACATGTTGACGACGGAGTGCTCGAACCCCTGCGCGAAGAAGATGAAGACCGGCATCCAGGCCGCGGCGATCTTGCCGATCGTCGAGCTGGTGGTCATGGCGAGCACCACCGCGAGGCACACCAGCCAGTTGCACAGAATGCCCTTGACGAAGACCGTGACGAGACCGGCGAAGCCGAATGCCGCATAGCCGGTGGTCTTGGCCTCGGCGGCCGCGATGATGCGCGAGGCGACCCCGGCGGGCTCGATCGCGCCCATGTCGGTGAGCGCGATGGCGAGCAGCGCGCCGTAGGCGACGCTGCCGACCAGATTGGCGACGAACACCCACGCCCAGTTGGTCAGCACCGCGGCGGTGCTCGCGTCGCGATTGAGCCAGGGCAGCGGCACCAGGGCGAAGCTGCCGGTGATCAGCTCGAGGCCGAGCAGCACGATGATCACCAGCCCGACCGGAAAGATGATGGCGCCGACGAGCGGCTGCCCGGTCGACAGCGCACCGGTGAAGGCGAGGCTCGTCGCCACCCCGAGCAGGCCGCCGGACAGCATCCCGCGGATGAACAGATCGCCCGGCGGCAGCGCGAGCTTGCGTCGTCCCGTCTCGATCATGGCCGTCGCAACGTCGGCCGGCTTCACGTAATCCATCTGCCGCTCCCTGATAGGCGATCCGTCGAGCCGAGCAGCTGTACGCACTTGCCGCGTGCTGCGATCGACCCAGCGGCCATTGCTGCGGGTCGGCTCGGCGGCGGGAAGCTTCGGCAAGCCATCCTCGTGGCCACACAACGCTTCGCAGCAAGCCGCGTGCCAATCGCCTGTCGCCGGGAAGACCAAATTATTTCAGTGGTTTGCCGGCAAATCCGGGAGACCCGGACGAGCCATTGCGGCAGGACTGCTGCCCTGTTTATTTTCAGCCAGCCCGCTGCTTATGCACCGCAACTTTCTACGGCAGATTGACTGAAAAGTAGGCGCGGCTGTGGGATCGGCCGGCCGGCGACCGCGGGCGCGTCACTGAATCGGCGGGATGGTGAACAGGCTCAGGACCGAGCGCGCGCGGATGTCGTAGACGCGGGCGTAGATCACGCCTTCGCGCTCGATCTCGACCAGCACCGGCGCGCTCAGCTCACGGCAATAGAACTCGCCGAGCATCAGGGCGAAGTCGGCTCCCTTGCTATCCCAGGTAGTGTGGAACTCCGGCCCAAGCTCAACCTGGGCGGCCGAATGGGGTCCGCACACGGCGATGCGCCAGCCGTGGTTCCCGGCCGGAACCTCGAGCCGCTCGACCAGCTTGGCGCGCAACTGCTGGGCGGCCTGCTTGAAGGCCAGTCCCCAGTAGTCGATCATGTAACGTTCGTCGGCCGCCCGGATGCCGCCGGCGAACTGATTGAAATGCGTGTACTGGTAGGGATGCAGCCTCACCATGTCGATCGCCGGCAGCGCCGCCAGCCCGAGCAGGACAGCGGCCGCGGCGGCGAGCGCCGGGCGTCCGAGCGTCTGCATGCGGGCAAGCAGCCAGGCACCGGCCCATCCACCGAGCGCCGCCAATGGCGGCGTGACGAACACGAAGTGCCTGATACCGTTGTACATCGCCGGCCGCGTGATGACCGTGAAGGCGATCGGCAACGTGGCGGCGATCGCCACCATGAGCAGCGCCGCGCGCTGCTGCACCGGCACGTCGCGGCGCGCCAGCGTCACGATCGCGCCGGCGATGCCGCCCAGTCCGAGCGCCAACAGCACCTCGGGGATATTGAGCACGAACAGGGTCGGTACGTAGCTGCGCGGCATGTCGGGCACCGGCAGCAGGGCGCCATCGAACATCTCCTTCCAGGGCTTCTCGAAGAAGTGGGAAAAGTACTCGATCGCGCGCAACGGATTGAGCGGCTCCAGCACCGACCACGGCCAGACCAGACCCATGATCAGGTAGGCGAGGATGATGCCCGGCACGAGGCAGACGAGGATCCGCCCGAACCGCGCGGCAGCGCTGCGGACGCCCAGCGTCCCGGCCTCGACCGCGAGGATGAACGCCGCTCCGCCGAGGGCGTAGAACCCGGAAATGCCGCCGATGACCCGGGTACCGATGGTGAGCCCCAGCGCGACGCCGACGAGCGCGACGGTCGCCGGTTGCGGCCGCGGATACTCCTGGGCCGCCCGCACCAGGCCGAGCAGCAGCACCACCATGGCGACCGCGAACGGCGCGTCCTTCGGGTTGATGAACATGTGCCCGTAATAAAGCGGGCAGATCGCCAGCAGGATCAGCGCGAGGACACCCGCGATCGGGCCGCCGAGCCGCCGGCCGAGCCGCCACGTCACCATGAGGCCGATCAGGCCGATCACGGCGCCGATCAGCCGCCTGGTCTCGAAATGATCGAACGGCAGGAGCTTGCCGGCGAGCGCTGCAAGCATGTCGAAGCCGCCGCCGTACATGTAGAGATTGACGAACGACAGCGCCCGCCGATCGGAGAACCCCGAGCCATAGAGCGACAGCAGCAGGTCGCCATATTCCGAATGGGTATAGTCGTCCCAGCCGAGCCCGTAGTCGCGGAAGGTGAACGCCACGATGACGGCGAGCGTCGTCAGGATGGCGATGGCGAGGCCATCGACCCGGCGCTCGATTGACCCGGCGAATAGGCGAGCAGGCGAGCCAAGTGGGAATCGAGGTGTGAGCATGGCGGTGACAGGGTCGTTGTGACGTGCGGTCCCGGTGGCGCTCGAACAGCCGATGCTCTATTGTATTTGTTGACGGCGAAATCGTTCTGCACCGTTCTTCCAACGTGCGCAAGTAGCAAGTCGTCGGAGTTCACACCGCAGTGCGGAAGGATGGATCGTTAATACTGGACCTTCCTGAACGATTGTTCATCCGGATGACTGGGGTTCCATGAACAATTGTTCACTCTGACAGTCGGGACAACGTGTCCCGGGCCGCATGGTTCCCCGCCTCGGCGCCGACCAGCACGGGCCGCCGCGACGGTCGCACCTGATGCTCCGGAGCATGTCCCCTCGCGTTGAACCGGGACATGCTCCGGAATCGTCCGGGGGCGCATGTTTGTGGAGATGCGAGCCCATGGTCGCCTACGACCAGCGGGCGCCATCCGCGCCTGCAGAACGGCTATGTGCTCGCCGCCGCGAACAGCTCCGCCACATAGTCCCAGTTGACCAGGTGGTCGACGAAGGCCTTGAGGTAGTCGGGCCGCCGATTGCGATAGTCGATATAGTACGAGTGCTCCCACACGTCACAGCCGAGGATCGGCGTCGCGCCGTGCACCAGCGGGTTCTCGCCGTTCGGCGTCTTGGTCACGATGATCTTGCCGTCCTTGACGGCAAGCCAGGACCACCCCGACCCGAACTGGGTGACGCCGGCCTGGACGAAGTCCTCCTTGGCCTTGGCGACGGATCCAAGATCGGCCACGATCTTCTTTTCCAGCGCGCCGGGAATCTTGTCACCGCCGCCGCCGGGCTTCATCCATTTCCAGAAGTGGATGTGGTTATAGTGCTGCCCGGCATTGTTGAAGAGGCCGGCATTCTTGCCATACGAGCCCTTGACCACCTGCTCGAGGGACTTGCCTTCCCATTCCGTGCCTTTGAGCAGATTGTTGCCATTGTTCACATAGGCTAGGTGGTGCTTGTCGTGGTGATACTCGAGCGTCTCGCGCGACATGTAGGGCGCCAGCGCTTCGTATGCATAGGGAAGGTCGGGCAGCGAGAACGACATCGGCTTTCTCCTCGGTGGGCGGAATATTGCGCAATGGAACGAGCCTTGGCGGCGCCGGAGTGATCAGTCATGGCGCCGGGTCCACAGCGACGGATCGAAGCATCGGCGCTCCGCGATGGCAGCCGGTTCTGCCCGTGCGGAAGTTGCCGACCATAGATAGGCTGTGGCCGCGAGGGGGGCAACGGTTCGGCGCCGGCCTGACGTCGGAAACGGACCGTCGGGGTCGGAATACCGGCAAAGACTCCGGTTCGTCTTCCATCGGGACATGCTTTAGAAATCGTGGCGTGGCGGCACCAATGTGCCAATGTCGACAAGACATTGGCGAAAGCGGGCTGAATGCGAACGCTGGAGCGCGTTCGCACGCAAGATACGCATGGCGGCTTGCAGGCGGTCCTGCGAACAGCCAAGATTTGCAGGATTTTCCAGGGCTTGCCGCAGCGTGCTGAGCGGCGGCTGGACGCGGGGATGAAGCGGAATGCATCTGATCTTGCTGGCGCTCGGGATCGCCGCCATCGGAGCTGGTGGCGTCATGCTGGGATTCGGCATAGCGATCAGCGAGTTCGGTCTGGGCAACACGCTGATCATGGCGGGGACCACGGCGGTCTCCGGCGGGCTGATCGTTGTCGCGCTCGCCATCGCGGTGCGACAGTTGGCGCGCATCGCCGCTCGACTCGAGGCGACCGAGGCGGCGCCCGCACCCGTCGTCGCGACGGACGCACAGCCGCGCGGCTGGGTTGATCCCATTCCGGTCGCCGTCGTACCGGTTCCGGCGCCTCCCGCGGCGCGCCCGCCGCCCGCCGCAGCGGAGCCCGACCAGCCGAGACTGCCGGATCATCCGCCGGTGGCGCGCGAACTGCTGCTGCGCGAGCCGCCGCCTCTGCGCGAGCCGCCGCCGCTCTCCCGGGGTGCGGCGCGAGCGCGGGGCGGCGAGCAGGGGACGGCGGGCAACGCCGCTGCCGAGCCGACCGGCACGACGCGGCCGGCGCGCTCGCCGCGCGGCGAGATCCCGGTCGTGCTGTCGCCGCGGGAACGCACCTTCGACAGGCCCGCGGAGCCGGCGCCGGCCGAGCGCCGCGAGGCCGCGCGTGCCGACGACCGGCCGGTCGGCGCTCAGCGCGGCGAGCCCGCGGTGTCGATTCTCAAGTCCGGCGTGATCGACGGCATGGCCTATACGATCTACAGCGACGGGTCGATCGAGGCCGAGCTGCCGCAGGGCACCATGCGGTTCACCACCTTCGAGGAGCTGCGGGTCTATCTCGCGGACGCCAGTTGACGCACGTTCAGTCGCCGGGCAAGCCGTCGGCGACCAGGATCGCGAACGCGTAGGCGAGCGCCACCTCCTTCAGCCGATCGAAGCGCCCGGCCGCCCCCATGTGGCCGGCCTCCAGGTTGGTGCGGAAGGCCAGCAGAGACCTGTTGGTTCGCCGGTGCCGCAGCCGTGCCACCCATTTCGCCGGCTCCCAATAGGTCACCCGCGGATCGGTCAGGCCGGCGAGCGCGAGGATCGCCGGATAGTCCTGCGCGCGCACGTTCTCGTATGGCGCGTATGCGCGGATGGTGTGGAACGCGGTGGCATCCGCGATCGGATTGCCCCATTCGGCCCATTCTGGCGGGGTGAGCGGCAGGGTCTCGTCGAGCATCGTGTTGAGGACGTCGATGAACGGCACTTCGGCGATGATGCCGCCGAACAGGTCGGGCCGCATGTTCGCGACCGCGCCCATCAGCAGGCCGCCGGCCGAGCCGCCGTGCGCCACGATCCTCCCCGGCGCGGCCCAGCCGGTCGCCAGCAGATACTCCGCCGAGGCGATGAAATCCTCGAACGTATGATGCTTGTTGGCGAGCTTGCCGTCCCGGTACCAGCGCCAGCCCTTCTCGGTGCCGCCGCGGACATGGGCGATCGCAAAAACGAAGCCGCGGTCGACGAGCGAGAGCCGGTTGGTGCTGAACGCCGCCGGCATCGACATGCCGTAGGCCCCATAGCCATAGAGAAGACAGGGCGCGGTGCCGTCGGGCGCCTGATCGCGGCGATGCAGGATGGAGATCGGGATGGTTTCGCCGTCGGCGCCAGGCGCCTGGAGGCGACGGGTCACGTAAGCGCCTGGATCGTGCCCAGTGGGAACTTCCTGACGCTTGCGCAAGGTGCGGGCGCGGGCGGAGAGGTCGTAGTCCCAGGTCTCGTTCGGCGTCGTCATCGACGAATAGTTGAACCGCAGCAGGTCGGTCGCGAATTCCCAGCCGCCGTCGATGCCGAGCGAATAGGCTTCCTCCGCGAACGCGATCGCGTGCTCCTCCGACGAGACCAGGCTCCGCACCACGATGCGCGGCAGGCCGTCCTCGCGCTCGAGCCGCACCAGCCAGTTCGCCAGCGCCGTGATTGCGAGCACATAGATGCCGGGCCGATGGGGCACCAGGTCGCGCCAGTTTGCGCGATCGGGGGCCGCAAGCGGCGCGACTGCAATCTTGAAGTCCTCCGCCCCGTCCGCGTTGGTGCGCAGGACCAGCATCTCGGCGTCGCCGAGATGCGGATGATGCTCGATGTCGTATTGCACCGAGGTCTGCCGCGGTGCGACCAGCCGGGGCTCGGCATCGTCGACGCCAAGATCGATCAGCCGCGACTCGGAGGTTTCGTGATCGTGGATCGCGATCTCGGCGAAGCGGCCGGACTGCAGCCGGCCGATGGCGACGAAGAACTGCGCGTCCTTCTCATCGTAGACCAGGACGTCGTCGGCGCCCGGCGTGCCGAGCCGATGACGATAGACCCGCGACGGCCGGTGGTTGCCATCGAGCCGCACGTAGTAGAACGCGAGCGAGCTTGCCGTCCATACCACCGCGCCGGCGGCGTCCGGAACCGTGTCGGCGAGATCCCGTCCGGTCTCGATGTCGCGCACCCTGATGGTGTGGAACTCGGAGCCGGCCTCGTCTGCCGACCACGCGAGATAGCGATGGTTGGGAGAGTGCCGGGTGGCGCCGAGCTGGAAGAAGCTCTTGCCCCGGGCGAGCTCGTCGCCGTCGAGCAGGATCTCTTCGCAGCCGCCGGCTCTTGGCTCGCGGCGGAAGATCGGATGCTGCCCACCCTCACGGTAGCCGACCGAGTAGGCGAAGGCTCCGTCGGCGGCCGGCACGGTGGAATCGTCCTGCTTGATGCGGCCCTTCATCTCGGCGAACAGGGCGTCTTGGAGCTCCACGGTGTCGGCGAGCGACTGATCCGCATAGGCGTTTTCCGCCTCCAGATAGGCACGGATCGCCGGATCGAGCTCGGCCGGGTCGCGCATGACCTCCTGCCAGTTCGCCGCCCTGAGCCAGGCGAACTCGTCGGTGAGCGCGACACCGTGCCAGGTGGTGACGCTCGGCCGCCGCTCGGCCTGCGGCTCGCTGAGCACTCTGTCATTGCGGTTGAGCATTGGGGTGCCTTCACGGCATGTTGCGGCGAAGCAGCGCTGCGCCGGGGAATGGTGCCTGACGGGAACGAAAGCGCGCCGCCGCTCGGATCGGCGGCCGGCTCGCGCGCCCCCGTGTCTAGCCGTCCCGCCCGTGTGGCGCAATGCGGGCGCCGCGAATACGCAAGTCACGTCCCGTCAAAGCCAAGTGATGCGTCCGCTTGTCACGGTCGATGACGCCGGTCCGTCCGTGGAAAACTGAGCTTTGCGCTCCACCGGCAGGTCTGGGGCCGATCGACCGCCCAAGCGTCATCGTCTCTATATTTCGACCTCGTCCGCATAGGCCAGACTAATCCAGTCACTCACAGAATTTGTGCGGTACTGTGAATCTTATGTTGCGTTCAGCGCAAATCAATACTATACACGCTCAGTAAATCGACGCATCCGATTCGCGGATACCATGTATCTGCCGTGTGGCCGACCGAGCCGCCAAGCGGAAATTCCAGTAATGCGGTCGATTCGGCGTGGGTGCGCGGCGGACGAGCGCGCGGCAGACCAATCGAGGGCAGGGCCCGGTTTCATGGACGACGGTGCGGACAGCGACAATTTCATCGAATTGACGGCGGAAATCGTGTCCGCCTATGTCAGCAACAATACGGTGCCGACAAGCGACATTTCGAACCTGATCAACCAGGTCCACGGCGCCCTGGTCCGGGTTTCGAGTGGCCAGGTGGAGGCGCAGCCGGAGGCATTGAAGCCCGCCATATCGGTGAAGAAATCGGTCACGCCGGAATTCATCGTCTGCCTCGAGGACGGCAAGAAATTCAAGTCGCTGAAGCGGCACCTGCGCACCCAGTACAACCTGACGCCGGAACAGTACCGGGACAAGTGGGCGCTCCCCGCGGACTATCCCATGGTGGCGCCGAACTATGCGGCGGCCCGCTCGCAGCTCGCCAAGCAGATGGGGCTCGGCCAGCAGCGTCGGCGACGGAAGTAGCCGCCTGCAGCGAGTTCGGCCGAGCGCAATGACGCACCGGCGTGCGACCGGGTCAGGCCGCGGCGCCCAGCGCGCCGCGCGCGTCCGACTTGATGCGCTCCACCATGGAGCGGAAGCCGTTGGAGCGCTGCGGGGTCAGGTGGTCGCGCAGGCCCAGCCGGTCGAACACCGCGATCGCGTCGGTCGCCAGCACGTCGCGCGCGGTGCGCCGCGAATAGAGCGCCAGCAGGATCGCGATCAGCCCGCGCACGATATGGGCGTCGCTGTCGCCGACGAAGGTCAGGACCGGGCCGCGGTCACCGTCAAGCACGACCGTGGTGTCCAGCCAGACCTGGCTGGCGCAGCCCTGCACCTTGTTGGCATCGGTCCGCGCCGCCTCGGGCAGCGGGGCGAGGCCGCGACCGAGCTCGATGACGTACCGATAGCGATCGTCCCAATCGTCCAGCAGCGCAAAGTTCTCGGTAATGTCGTCGATCGTCATGGCCTGACCGCTGCGCACTATCGAACTTTGATATATGCGCCGGGCGACCCGACGTACAGCCCGAGACGATCGGCCGGTCAAGCCGGAGGTTTCGTCTCGATCTCCCTGCGCGGCAGCGGACCGCGCCAGGCGGGCCCGAGGTCGGCCGGCGTCAGCGTGCCCGGCGGCAATCGCGCCGCGCTCGCGCCCGTCGGTCGTTCCGACGCACGCGGGCCGACCGTTGCGGTGGTCGCCACGGGCCCGGTGCGCTCGGCGCCGAATCGCTCGTTGAGGAACTCGTACAGCATCCGCGCGGCGGCCTCGGCCTTGCGGCCGAACTGTGCGGCCGCCTGCGCGCCCACCGTGCAGGTTTCCGGCTGGCGGGTGCAGAACTGGCGCATGTCGGACCACGCGGCGGTGGCTGCCGAGACCGCTTCGGTTGCTCCGACCTGCGGCGTCGGCGTGCGGTCCGATGGCGCTCCCGGCACCAGCAGGACGACGACGCTCAGCCAGAACGCCACCCGCAAGAGAAATCGCATGACCCCAGCCCTTCAGCCGCGGCTGCACTCACACCGTACGCCGCACTACCGGTGACGCTAGCAGAAGGCCATCAAGGCGCCGTGTGCGGACAAGCGTTGATTTTCCCATAATTCGGCTCGAATGCGCGGCGAATTTTCCGAAAATCTTAGTCTTCCGATTCTTGGTTAATTAGCGCTGCCGGACGGCTCGCCGACGAAGGATCCGGCCCGCCCGACCGCGCCCGGCAACCGCCTGTTCACCATGAGATGATGATTCCGCTTGTCCCGGCGACCCCGGGCGATCGCCGCAAGGGCCCCGTCGCGGCCGCGTGGCATCCGGTTTTCAACGGCTTTTCGTGTCTTTCCCGACGGCTGTCGCCGCATTGCCGCAGGGGAACGCCCTCGCCGGTGCCGTCGCGGCCTCGGTGGCAATGCCGCGCCTTAGCGTTCGTTTAAGTGGCCTCTGACACGATTGGTAAACGAGGTCAGGGGAGCGCGTCGTCGAGCGGGACGTGCGTTTTGTGTCACGTGAGCCTTCTCGCGCCGATTCACGACTACGTCGATTCGCTGGTGCATGCGTCGGCACGACGAGACGTGCTGACCGCCGCCCGCCATCGCACCTTCATCGCAGCGCGACTGCTCGGCGGCCTCATCATGCTCGCGGCGTTCCCGCTCGCGCTGGCGCTGCGCGGGGTGCCAACCGCGATCGAGGCGATGTTCTTCGGCTGGTTCATCCTGCCGATCCTGATCGCCTGGTATCTGTCGCGAACCGGCCGGTTCGTACGCGCCAGCATGCTGTCGTCGCTGGCGTTCGCCGGGCTGGCTGGCGCGGTAGCGAGCCAGAGCGGAGGCATCGCGTCGTTCGCTGCCATCTGGCTGGTGCTGGTGCCGTTCGAGGCCGCGCTGTCGGCCTCGCGCCCGGTCGTCGTCGTGGCGGCGGGCACCGCGCTCGGCACCGCCGGCCTGCTGCTGCTGCTCGGCGTCGCGGGTGTGCTTCCAGAGCCATTTCCCGAGCCGGCCACCGCGTTCTCCGCCATGGGGATCGGATCGGCCGCGCTGTATGCGACCGGGCTGGCGCTCGCGGCCGAGTCGCTGGCGCGCACTGATCGCCGAGTGCAAAGCGTCGGCGAGGCACGCTACTGGCTGCTCGCCCGCAACATGACGGACATCATCGCGCGCCACGGCCGCAACGGCAGCGTGCTGTTCGTCTCGCCCGCCGCCGAGCCGGTGATCGGCGTGGCGGAAGCCGAGCTCATCGGCCATGGTCTGTTCGACCGTGTGCATGTGGCCGACCGCCCGGCCTATCTGACGGCACTGGCCGACGCGGCGCGTGACGCCGCCGGCCGATCGGTCGAGTTCCGCCTCCGCCGCGGTCCGCTCGAGCCCGGCGGCGCGTACGGCGCGGACTTCATCTGGATCGAGATGCGCTGCCGGCCGCTCGACGGACAGCCGGGCGGCAACCGCGAAGTCGTCTCGGTGATGCGCGACGTGACCGAACGCAAGCTCCAGCAGCAGGCGCTGGAAAGCGCGCACGCCGAGGCCGAGCGCGCCAGCGCCGCCAAGGGCCGCTTCCTCGCCACCATGAGCCACGAGTTGCGCACGCCGCTCAACGCGATCATCGGCTTCTCCGACATGCTGATGAACGGCGACGCACTCAACATCGGCCCGGCGCGGCGGCGCGAGTACGCCCAGCTCATCAACGATTCGGGCCAGCACCTGCTGGCGGTGGTCAACGGCATTCTCGACATGTCGCGGATCGAGATGGGCCGGTTCGAGATCACCCCGGAGCCCTTCCTGCTCGCCGCAGTCGTGCGCAATTGCTGCGACCTGCTGGTGCTGCGCGCGCGCGAGGCCGGCATCGACCTCGTGGTGCGCAACGGCGAGGGCATCGGCGAGATCGTGGCCGACAAGCGGGCGGTCAAGCAGATCCTGCTCAACCTGCTCGTCAACGCCATCAAGTTCACCGAGAGCGGCGGCCGCGTCACGGTCGCAACCGAGGCCGAGCGCGGCTTCGTTCGGCTCACCGTTGAGGATACCGGCGTCGGGATCGACGAGGCGCATATCCCGCATCTCGGCGATCCGTTCTTCCAGGTGCGCGGCTCCTACGACCGGCCCCATGACGGCACCGGCCTCGGACTGTCGATCGTCAAGGGATTGCTGGAGCTGCACGGCGGCACTATGGAGATCGTGAGCCGCCGCCACGAAGGCACCCGGATCAGCGTGCGCCTTCCGATGGACTGTCAGAATGGCGGGCGCCGCGAGGATGCGAAGGTTGCGCCGATCGCGTCGACCTCGGTCGCCACCGATGTCAGGATGAAGAAGAGTGCCTAGCAATCCGTCCCCGACGTGCGCGGTCGACGCCGACAGCGACGACCAGCGCCACGGCATCGTCGGCTTCCTGCTGCGCTTCGTCCGGCGCAATCCGCGAGGCCTGATCGGCGGCGGCGCGGCGGCGGCTGCCGTCGGAACGATTCTCGTCAATGCGCTCTACCTGCAGCCCGGCCCGCACCCGGCGCCGATCTTCGCCGTCAAGGCGCGGCCGGTCTCCGGGGACCAGGCCGACGCCGTCGTCACCTTGCCGCGGCCGCGGCCGGCGGATCTGTTTTCCGCGCGGCCCGACGCGTCAGTGGCCGCGCGGCCGCGTGCCGAGCTCATCTCCGAGGTCCAGCGCGAGCTATTGCGCCGCGGCTTCTATGACGGGCCGATCGACGGCCTGCCTGGACCGCGCACCGACGCGGCGATTCAGGATTTCGCCGAGGCCGCCGGGCTCAAGCCGGCACCCGAGCCGAGCGAGGAGCTGCTGCGCACGCTCGCCCGGTCGACCGCCAAGGCGCCGGCGCCGCGCGGCCCGGCGGCGGCGGCGCGCCCGGATCTGATCGGCGAGTTGATCGCCCCGCCGCCGCGCCGCGTCACCGCGGTCCAGCGCGCCCTGAACGAGTTCGGCTACGGCCCGATCAGGGCCAACGGCGTGATCGGCCCCGACACCAGGACGGCGATCGAGAAGTTCGAGCGCGAGCGCAAGCTCCCGATCACCGGCCAGATCTCCGACCGGCTGGTCCGCGAGCTGTCCGCCACGACCGGACGCTCGCTGGAGTGATGCGGCTCAAATCCGCCATCTGGGTCGCCGCGTATCTCCGGCTGCGCCATATCGACGGAACCTTGGCGGTGGTGCGCCGGCGCGGCGCCGAGGAGGCGGGCGCCGTCTTCATCAAGATCAGCCGCCTCGACGGTAGGGCAGACCTGTTCGGCCCGGCGCCGCAGACCGCCTTCGACGAGTCGCATCCGATCGATCGCGCCTTCACCGCCTGCTTTGTGCAGCAGCCGGTTCCCGAAGCCGACGTGGAAACCTATCTGGCGCGCCAGATCCGGTACGATCCCGACCTGTGGATCGTCGAGGTCGAGGACCGGGACGGCCGCAACATGCTCGATCACGTGGTGACCTGACCGGGGCCCCTAGTGCGGTGGATTTGAAGTTCCCATCAGATGTGCGGCACCCTCGTCGTAGGAACGTCAAATCCAAAAACCGCACTAGAATCATATGCTTGCTAGTGCACCTTTGGATTCCGAAGTTCGCACCAGAGGATGTCGCGAAGTGATGCGAACTTCGGAATCGGTGC
>Ga0209415_10003188_pt1 | contig 30478 bp, 27 predicted proteins | sample PeaSoiSIISIP2007_FD_187696 | JGI IMG/M metagenome (GOLD analysis project Ga0209415, IMG submission 187696) | Peat soil microbial communities from Weissenstadt, Germany - SII-SIP-2007 (SPAdes) (version 2) | ecosystem: Environmental > Terrestrial > Soil > Wetlands > Peat | place: Germany... | reverse complement strand
AAGTGATCCCCGCGGGGAGTTCGCCGCCGGCATTCTTGCGCACCGCGATCAGGCGCATCCCGAGCGCCCGCAGACGTGCCGCCAAGGCTGCGCCTGCGGATCCGATGCCGACGATGCATGCGGTTTTTCCGGCAAGAGCCGCGCCCGCCGGTTCCCCAAGCCGTCTGCCTCGCATGGCCTCGCCCGCCTGCGGCAGCTTGCGCGCGAGCGCCAACATCAGCAACAGCGCATGTTCGGCCACCGACTCCGCATTGCCGGTGCCGGCGCTGGGGATGCGTGCCACCCACACGCCGGCGCGCGTCGCGGCGTCGACGTCGACGGTCTCCAAGCCGACCCCGAACTGTTGGATGAGCCCGAACGTGCCCGCGTCGATCGTGCGCGCGTCGATGGGCGCCATGTACGGCACGACGACGTCGACGCCGCGCACGTGCGCAGCGACCTGCGCGGGCGCGACCGCGTCGATTTCATGCTCCGGCAGCAGACGTGCAAGCCGCCGGCGCGCTTCCGAATAGCCTTCGTCGCAGAAGAGGATCTTCAAACGCGCCGGCCGGCGAGGAACTCCCTGGCGTCAGCCTCCGGCATGTGATAGGTCTCGGCGTCGGACGGGAACGCGCCGGATCGGATATCGTCGAAGAACCGTCCGACGGCGGACGTGGCTTCAGCGCCCAGATCGGCATAGCGGCGCACGAACTTCGGCGGCGTGCCGGCGCTCAAGCCGAGCACGTCATGGAAGACGAGGACTTGCCCATCGCAGTGCGGGCCAGCGCCGATGCCGATCGTCGGGATCGGGATCGCGCGCGTGACTTCGTCGGCGACGACGTCGGGTATCCCCTCGAGCACGATCGCGAACGCGCCGGCTTCGGCGAGTAATCGTGCATCTTCGACCAATTCGGCCGCGGCCTGCGCGAGCTTCGCTTGCACTTTGAATCCCCCCATCGCGTGGACGGATTGCGGCGTCAGACCCAGGTGGCCCATGACCGGGATCTCGGCAGCAAGGATGGCTTCGACCATCGGCAAGCGTTTGCGCCCTCCCTCGAGCTTGACCGCGCCCGCGCCGCCTTCGACGATGAAGCGGGCGGCGTTGCGTACGCTGTCCGACGTCGAAAGATGGTAGCTCAGCCACGGCATGTCGCCGACGACGAGCGCGTTCGGCTTGACCCGCGCCACGGCGGCCGTATGGCGCACCATGATGTCGACGGTGACCGAGAGCGTGTCGTCGTAGCCGAGCACGGCATTGCCGAGCGAGTCGCCGACCAAGATGATGTCGGCGCCGGCGCGATCGGCGATGCGCGCCGAGGGCGCGTCGTAGGCGGTGATGACGGCGAGCTTCACGCTGCCTTTGCGGGCGCGGATCGCCGGCGCGGTGATTTTGTCTGGCACGAGGACCTCTATCTGCTCGGCTTATGGAGCGGTCGAGTTTACTCGACCGTTTAGAGCGGTCGAATTTATTCGACCGCTGACGACGCGTCCTTCTTTGTGCAGGTCGGAATCCGCGTCCAGATGCTCGATGAACCCGATCGGGATGCCTCCCGTGACCTTGACCAACGTGTTGTCGATGCTATAGCTTTCCTGGACGATCAGGCCGCTCGAGCGATCGAACCATGCAGAGCCGCGCAGCGCAATGGTGCCGGGCAAAAGGCGCGGCAAATTGTATTCCTTGCCGGTGATCTGGCCCTGGCCCGTGACGTCGATGCGGACCAGATCGCCGTCCGTCGCGGCGACGACGTGCTCGAAGGCAGCGGTGCCCGAGCCCAGCGACGTGAGCACGCGCTGGCGAGTGGTCCACTTGCTGCCCAGCACGACCGGAGAGCCGGGCAGATCGATCATCGGCGCGTCTTCGAGCGCGTACTGCGCAGCGCCGACCTGCACGTTGCGCGGCGTGACGATCGCAAGACCGCTATCGTGGCTGACCGCGATCTTGTCGCGCGGCACGTCATGGACCGTCGTGGTGACGTCGCCATGCACGTGCGCGGCCGTCGCGCTGGCCGAGACGACGGTTCCCACCGCGAGAATCGTCGTGCGCATTTCTTCGTCGACGACCATGCCCTGCGAACGGAATGCTTCCAGCCGAACCGCCGGCATCTTCCAATCGATCCGGTCGACAAGATCGGCGTGCTGGATGACGCGCTCGCCCGCCACAAGCCGCAGCTGCAGCAGGTACGAGCCGGGCAGATCGGCGGCCGCGCTCGGCGTCGCGGCCAGGCCGGCGAGACATGCGAGCGCGAGGACTCGTCGTACGTTCATGTAACTCGGTTATCGGCATGAGCAAGCCCGGACGCAACGACCCTTGTCCGTGCGGCAGCGGCCGCAAGTACAAGCGCTGCTGCCTCGGGCGCGAGGCCGAACACGACGCTTTTGCGGACGCGCTCGAGACGCGCGTGCTCCCCCTGCTCTCACAGCTTGCCAGGTTCGCCGAATCCGCGAGCGGTCTGACGCTCGATATGGTCGCCCGCGCCGAATTCCCGTTCTGGCGCGGACACCTCGACGAGGCCGCGGCAGCTCGGGTCATCGATCATCTGATGTTCGACGTCCGGCTCGAACGGTACGGGCGCACGGCGATCGACCAGTTCTTGCTCGAAAGAGGAGCGCTGCTCGGAACGGGAGAGCGCGCGATGATCGACGCGTGGGCAGCGACGCCGCGGCGTTTGTATCGCCTCGAAGGCTGGTCCGCCGGTTTCTTGCACGTCGTCGACCTCCTCGGCGAAACGCCGGCGCCGATCGCGGTCTGGCCGTTAGGGCGCGGCGCCGGGCTGATCGCCGACGGCGCACCGCTAGCGCTGCGCGCGCTGCCTGCGCTCGAGGCCTTCGTCAGCCTCGGCCGGCCGACGACATTCGGAGCGCGCGACGTCGAGCAGGTCAGCAGCGCCGTCCGCGAGCGTCATCTCGACTTCGTGCGCAGCCAACGCATCGTCGGTATGGATGACTTCTTGCGCCTCAGCCCGACCGCGCTGGACGAAGAGGCTTCGTCGGCGCGCGAATCCGGCATCATCGTGCCGGGCGCCTGATGAGCGCAGCGCTGACACCCGACGGTTCGCGGCCCAGCGCGCGCAGCACGCGCGCCGTGGTGACCGCACCTCACGCGTTAGCGGCGCAGGCGGGCGTCGTGACGCTGCGTGCCGGCGGGTCGGCGGCGGACGCGGGGATCGCCGTGGCGGCAGCGTTGAGCGTGCTCTATCCTCACATGACCGGCATCGGCGGCGACGCGTTCTTCCTTTATTACGACGCGCGCGCGCGCACCGTGCACGCCTACAACGGTTCCGGACGATCCGCGGCGCTGGCAGATCGCGCGTTCTACCAACGCCACGGCTTGCGCGCGATTCCACGCCACGGCGGGCCAGCGGCGCTCACGGTGCCTGGTGCGGTCGACGCCTGGCTGTCGCTACACGAGCGCTTCGGGCGCATGCCGCTGCGGGCGGTACTGACGCCGGCCGTCGAGCACGCGCGCGACGGCGCACCGATCGCGCGCAGTCTGGCGCGGGGCCTGCTCGAAGAGCATGAGCTGCTCGTCGCCGACGTAGGCGCTCGCATGCTGTACGCGGCGCGGCCGAGTTACCCTATCGGCACGCCTTTGGTGCAGCCGGCGCTCGCGCGCAGCCTCGAGCGCATCGCGGCCGAGGGCCGGTCGTTTTGGTACGACGGCGAGGCTGCCGAGCACATCGAGCGCGCGTGCGCGGGCGCGGGCAGTCCATTGCGGGCCGCGGACTTGGCGGCGCACCGCGGTTTCTTCACCGATCCGTTGCGCGCGCGATTCGGCGGCTACGAATCTGTGGTCACGCCGCCGAATTCCCAAGGCCTCGCGTTGCTGTTGGCGCAAGGCATCCACGACGAAAGCGCGGGTCGCGACCAGCTCGCGCTGGGCAGCGCGGGGCTGGCTCATCTCGACATCGAGGCGATCAAGCTCGCGTTTGCGGATCGCGACACGTGGGTCGGCGACCCGGATGCCGTCAAGCCGCCGTTCGCGCGTTTGATGTCGGCCGAGTACGCTCGCTCGCAAGCGGCGAAGATCGATCCATACCGCGCGCGCAATGCCGTTGCCAAGAGCGTGGTCCCGCGCTCGCGAGCGCGGGCTGCCCGTGGTGGGGACACGACGTATTTCGCCTGCGTCGACCGAGACGGCAACGCGCTATCGATGATCCAATCGCTGTATTTCCATTTCGGTTCGTGCGTGGGCGTGCCCGAACTGGGCATCGTGCTGCAAAACCGCGGCCACGCCTTCACCCTCGATGAGGGGCGCCCGACCTCGCTCCAGCCCGGACGTTTGCCATTTCACACGTTGATGGCAGCGATGCTGCTCGAGGCGGGCGAGCCGCGTTTGATCTACGGCACCATGGGCGGCGAAGGTCAGCCGCAGACGACGCTCCAGACATCGGTCGCGATCGCCGAGAGAAACAGCGATCCGCAGGCGGCGCTGGATCTGCCGCGCTGGCGTTACGGCAAGACGTGGGGCGATGAGGTGCCAGGCGTCGCGATTGAGCGGCGCGCGGGCGAGGCCTGCATCGCCGGCTTGCGCGCGCGGGGCCATACGATGATCGTCACCGACGACTGGGAGGAATCGATGGGCCATGCCGGCGCCATCCTCGTCGATCGCGCGCGTGGCGTTCTGGTCGGCGCATCGGACTTGCGCAGCGACGGCGCCGCCCTCGGGCTTTAAATCCGATACAAGGGGCGGATGCGCGGCGCGAACACGTAGTTCAACTGCACCAGCACGATGAACGCGATGCTGACATATGTATTGATGAGACACAGCGACACGCCGAACGCGTAGAGCGCCTGCGCGACGATGATGCGCCGCTGCATGGCCTGATGCAGCTCCGGCGTCGTGCCTTCTTTGAGCAGGCCCGCGCGCGTCGCATAGCGCCAGCTCGCGTACACGAATGCGCCGAGCAGCAAGATGTTGAACCAGTATACGAGCAGCGCGACGCGATAGGTGATGAATTCGGCCAGCAGCGAGGTCGAAAACGGCGTGAGCGTGACCACGAGCAAGAAGCCGATGTGGATCCAGGTCAGATCGCGGTCGCTGCGGACAAAGGTCGCGAATTGGGTTTGCTGGGCGACCCAGAAGATGCCCACGGTCATGAACGTCATGAGGTACGGGAGCAGGCGCGGCGCCAGCGCGAGCAGCGCCTGCCAGAGGTCGCGGTCGCTGTGGATCAAGGTTGACGCCGGCACGCGCAGATCGAGCACGAGCAGCGTCATGGCGACCGAGAAGACGCCGTCGCTTAGAGCGGCGAGACGATCGAGGCTCTGACCAGCGATCAGATTATAGACCGCGCGCATGCGGGCGGACGTTCCCCGCGCGGTGCGTGCTTCCTCGGGCGCCGGAAAGGGCTAGTGGGCGAACTTCGTGCCGGGGCGCAGCTTGCTGACCGTGTGACGGTCGGCCGTGATCTGCGCCTGGTTGCCGGCCAAGACGTTGAAGGTCTCGCCCGGCAGGAACACTGCGACGCTGCCCTCGCCGACCGCGACCTGCGTCGAGCCGCTTTGCGCGGTCACGGTGAAGATCGTGCCGGTCGGCACGACGGTCGCCTGATCGGTCGCGACGTGAATGGCGCCGCTGTTCTTCTGAAGATTCTCGCGCACGCCGACCGTGCCGTGATCCACGCGCACCGCGATGACATCCGGATCGCCGGTCTGCGGATCGACTCGCACCGAGCCCACTTTGATCTGCGTGCCGTTGTCGATCGTGACCGCCAGATGCGGACCGATGGCGATGGTCGAGGGCTGGTTGGAGCTGTTCGAAAGCGTCTCGCCCGGCTGGATCATCACCGAGCCGGACGCCGGCGACGACGGGCCGTTCGCGGCCGCCACGTCGAGCGTGCCGTTGATCGCCGCGGTGATGGCGGTCGGCGCTTGGCTGTGGTTCATCGCGGTCTGCTGGATCACGCCGCGGCTGATGAGGATGAGCGCGAAGACGGCAGCGGCGGTGCCCAGCGCCAGGCCGAAGCTGCGCCAGTTGGTGACCGAGTCGACGAGGCTGCGCCAGGTCTCACCGCGCTTGGTGGTGACGTGATTGGCCGCGAAGACGCGTTCGATGATGCGATCTTCCAGGCCGCGCGGCACCGCGAGCTGCGGCACCTGGAGCAGCAGCGCCTGGAAGCGTTCGGCGCGCGTCAACGTGTTGGCGCACGCGAAGCACGTGCGGCGGTGCGCGTCGAGCAGCATCTGCTGCGTCGGCGTCAGCTGCGCGTCGAAGGACTGGTAGAGGAAGTCGAGCGCTTCAGAGCACTCCATCCTTACATGCGTCCTTTCACGACGTCAGCAGCGGGCTCAGCCATGTCTGGAGCCTGCGCTTGGCGCGATGCAGATTGGTGCGGGCCGCCTGCTCGGTCATGCCGAGGACGTCCGAGATCTCGGAATACGCGAGCCCTTGCAGCTCGCGCAAGATGAAGACCATGCGCTCCTGGGCCGGCAGCAGCGCCAAGCCCTCTTCGAGCGCTTTGTACGTCTCGCGGCCTTCGGCGCGCGTTTCAGGGCGATCGTTGACCGATGCGGTCAGCTCAGATTCGGGGACGTCTTCGATGTCAGTCGTCTGCAGGCTGGCACGGCCCATGGACGTGAGGCAGACGTTGACGCAGATGCGATACAGCCAGCTCGAGACTTTGCTGCGGCCCGAAAACGTGTTGGCATGCTGAAAGGCGCGCAGAAATGCCTCTTGGACGAGGTCCTCCGCGGACGCCGCATTATAACGGTAGGCTACGTTGTACAGCATTCTCGTGTATCGCCGCACCAGATCGGCGAACGCATCTCCGTCTCCCTTGGCGATGCGTTGCATCAGGGCAAAATCGGGCCCTGACGACACTGGTTCCAATTTCTTGGACCGTATCGGGTGCAACATTGTTACAGGTGCCCGGTCCTGTGCGAGGACCTGATCGACATCCGGCTCCGCCTTTTCGTGCTGTATGACGGGACGGCGTGGGGCGGCGCGTGCAATTGATCCCCCCGCATTACACGAGATACAGGTTCTCTGATTGTGCGAGATAACCCAGCGAGCGTCGAGTGCGCCCGGTCACCTTTGCGTACGCCGTGACCAGGCATCGCGGGACGGCCGAGCGAATCGGCCCCAGCCATCGTGCGGAACTTCTTATTAGAGGAGCTGGCAGACGCGCTTGATGACCGGAGCGGCCAGTTCCGTTATTTTTTCGTGAGCGCCTCAGGCCGGGTCCAGCCGTACGCCACCGACGACCCCGCGGCGCTGCGCATCGCGGCGCGGGCCGATGCCATCGCCGTCCATCCGATGTCCCACAGCGAAGCGCACGCCCTGATGGTCGACTTCATCGATACCCTGCTCGACGGTGAGTTGGCTGACCGTCTGCGCGGCGCCGCGAGCGGATCGACCAGCCCGGCCCGCTTCTTGCAGGTGCTCAGCGCCTATCCGCGCGCGCGCCGTTCGTGGCTGTCGTATCGCCAACGCCGGCTCGAGTCGCTGGCGCTCGACTGGCTGCGCGAGCACGGCGTCGATACTGCGGCGTTCGGCCTGGACGAGCCCGCTCGATTGGAAGAAGAAGCGACCGGCCTGCGCTTCGCGCCGGAGCTCGAAGAACGTCTGCGCGGGCTGCGCGAGCAGCTGCGCGCGTTCGGCGCCAAAGGCGAGGCGGCTGCGATCGCCCGCGCCGCGCTGCGCCATGAATGGCGCATCGACGAGATCTATCATTCGAACGCGCTGCGCGGCAATCGCCTGGACCGCTCGCAGACCGAAGAGCTGGTGATGCGCGGGGAGACCGTCGGCGGGCTCACATTGCGCGAACACCTCGAAGCGGTCAATCTGTTCAAAGCGCTGGATCGCGCAGCCGTGCTGGCGCGCAGCGACGCGCCGCTGACCGAACACGCGATCCGCGAGCTGCATGCCCAGCTCTTCGCCTCGATCGACGACGAGCAGGCGGGTGAATACCGGCGCACCGACGCGCGCATCGTCGGGCGCGACTATCTGCCGCCAGAGAGCGTGCTCGTACCCGCGCTGCTGCGCGAGTTCACCGAGTGGCTCGAAGAATCGTCCGCGGATCCGGTCGCCAAGGCCGCCGCGGCACAAGCGAAGATCCTCAACATCGCTCCCTTCTTGGACGGCAACGGCCGGGTCGGCCGCTTGCTCTCGAATTTGATCCTCGAAGCCAACGCGTACCCGCCGGCCATCGTCCACGTCCAGGACCGAGAACGCTACTACGATGGCCTGCGCCAAGCCGATAGCGGCGACATGAGCGGTCTGCTCGCCCTGCTGATCGACTGCATCGAAGCGGCGCTCGCGCGTCTCTCGGGCGCAGTACGCAGCGCCGGCAACGTCTAAGCACGCACGCATGAACCCCGAAGACCCCAGCACGCCCTCTTCGGGCGCGCCGGCCGGCGAGCTGCGAGCCGCCATCGCGGCCGCGCTTGCCGCCGGCGATTGGCCTTGGCCGTCCTCGCTGCGCAGCGAGGACGCGTTCATCGACGGACTGTGCGAGCTGGCAGCGGCATTCGAACGCGCGGGCGTCGGAGAGCTGGCGCTGGCAGCCGCCGTTGCAGACGAACATGCCGAGCGCAGCGCGATCGCGCGCGTGCTCCTCCACGCGCGTCGCGTCACGCGCGGCAGCCTGCCGGCGCGCGCAAGCGACCCTACCCGTCTCGCACCTCGCGCGCTCGAAGCGCGAACGCTTGCCGAGGCGTTTGCGCTCGTGGCAGGTGAGGGCATCGCCGATATCGTGATGCATCGCCGCATCGTCGGCGCGATCGCTGCCCCGCCGCCGGGCGTGCGCCTGCATCCCCAACGGATCGCCGCGCTCGCGAAGCGCCTCGCGTCGATCACGTTCTCGGACGATGTGCTCGTGCCGGACAGATTCGCCGGTTGGTCTGCCGCTCTCGGGACGGATGTCGGCGAGTCAGCCGCAGAACCCGACGTCCACGTGCGCGTTGGCCAGCCCGCATCGTCCGCGCTGGCGGCGTGGTTTGAGTCGCTCGATGCCGGCCCCGATGTCTGGGCGTGGCCGCCGCCGGAAGAGGCGCGCCCGCTCGTCGCGCCGGCGATGACGTTTTCGGCGTCGCGGCTCAACGGTTTCGTGAAATGCCCGCGCCGTTGGTTCTTCGATTACTTGTGCGACGCGGTGGACGACGAGGGCTCGGCGGCAGCGACCTACGGCAAGGTGTTCCACGAGGCGCTCGAAGCGCTGCATCGCGCGATCCGGCTGCCCGCTGAGTTCTCCGGCAACGCGATCCTCGAACGCCTGCACTTCGAACTGGACCTCGCGTTCGCGCGCAACGAAGCGCATTTCGCGTCGCGCCTAGAGCTCGAGGTGAGCCGCCTGCGCGCGCGTGCCGTCGCGGCGCATTACGCGCGCTGGCTGCGCGCGGAAGCGCAGGATCATCCGATGCAAGTCGAGGCGGTCGAGTCGTTGCAGCGCTGGACGATGGGCGGCCACGAGTTCGTCGGCTTCGTCGACCGCATCGACCGCCCCGCGGGCGGCGGTCCGATCACGATCTACGATTACAAGACGGGGCGCATCGAAGAAGACCCGCGCGAATACGTCGCGGCGATGCGCCGCGGCGAAGAAGCTCAACTGGCGCTGTACTACACCGTGCGGCGCATGCGGGGCGACGACGTGGGCAGGCTCGCGCTGATCTCGCTGCGGGATCCGCGCGATCCCGTCTGGGTGCTCGCGCTCGACATGACCGACGACGCCGGCGTGGCGGTCGTGGAACGCAGCGAGCGCAGCGGCGTGGTGCGCGGCTCGTGCACGCCCCAGGACATCGAAGCAGCAGTCGAAACGCTGCTCGCGCGGGCGGATATGTTGACCGGCGGCGGTCTCGAGCATTTCGATGTCGGCGAGGATCCGCCGTGCTCGTACTGCGCGTACGCGCGCGCGTGCCGCGAGCGGCCGGACGAAGGCGAGCGCGTCTTTGCGCGCTGAGGCCGATAGCTCGCTCGCACCCGCCCTGGGCAAAGTGGTGGACGCGCCGGAAGGCATCACTCTCGTGACCGGTCCACCGGGATCCGGCAAGACGACCGGGCTGGCGGCGCGCGCGCTGCGGCACGCCCGGGTCGCGCCCGCGCTGGTGATCTGCGCGAACGCCTCGGGCGTGCGCGCCTTTCGCGCTGCGCTGGAACGCTTTGGCCAGGGCCACGCGGTCCACGTCGGCACGGCTCCAGAGCATTGTCTGCGCTGGCTGCGCTCGCACCATGCACTAGCGGGCGTGCATCCCGACGTGAGCGCCGGCGGCGAGCACGCCGCGTGGGAGATCGTGAACGAGGCCGCCGCTGGTTTGCTCGATATGAGCTGGCCCGAGCTGCAGATCGCCGACCTCGATCTCAACCTGCCGTTCTTGAGCCGTCCGGAGAAGTTTCTCGAGGAAGCGGGCAATCTGTTCCGCCAGCTGCGCGGCGCGCGCATCGCGCCTGACGAGTTCGACCGCGGCAACGCGGCTGGGTTGACCTCCTTTTACGGCGACGAAGTCGAGGCGGCGCTCGCCAAGTGCGCCGATCCGGCGCTGAACAGCCGCGTCAGCCGGCGCGGGCGCGAGGCGCTGCGCGCCAACGCGGCGGTGCTCCAGCAGCAAAAGCGCGCCGAGCGGGGCTTGGCGGTGCTGCTCGGGCGTTTGTACCGCGAATACGTGCGCGCAGCGCGCAGCGCGGCCGCGTTGTCGGACGAGGACATCCTCGACGAATGCATCCGCTGGCTGAGCGCCGATTCCGCATCGGCGCGCGCGGTCGCGGCGTCATACTCGGCTATCCTGGTGGATGATGCGCAAGACGCGCACGCGGCGCTAAGCGATCTGCTGATCGTACTAGCGGCGGCGGGCATGGCGGATATCACGCTCGCCGGCTGGCCCGACGGCGCGATCGACGGCCTCGAGGGCCGGCGCTCGGCGCTCGGGGCGCTGCAGCCCGGCGAGCACATCGAGCTGGCGCCGCTCGTGCCGTCGCCGCCGGCCGCGCTGGCCCGGTACGCGAGCGAAGGTGAAGAGGTGCGCGAGGTGGCGCGCTCGATCGCGGATCTGCTCGCACAAGGAGCCCAGGTCCGGGATATCGCGGTGCTCACGCGCAGCGCAGACGCCGCGGCGATCTATGCACGGCAGCTCGCGCGCGCGGACCTGCCGATGGATGCGCCGCTCGAGCGATTCGCGCGACCGCGCGAGATCGGCGACTGGCTAGCCCTCGCAGCCGTCGTCGATGATCCGTACGACCACGAGCACCTGTTGCGCGTGTTGGCATCGCCGTTGCTCGGCCTCGGCGACGCCAGCGTCTACGCGCTGTGCGAAGACCCAGAGGCGGTCACCCAACTCGCGCTCGACGTCGGTGTCGGCGACGAGCGCAAGCGCCCCGGCGGCGGCCGGCGACGAACCGCGTTGGGGCGCAACGTGCTCGAGGGGACGGTCGACGAACGCCTGCCTGAGGACGTGCGCGAACGCGTCGTGCGCTTTCGCGCGAGATTGGCGCAATGGCGCGAGCGCTATGCGGAGCTCTCGCCGGCCGGCGCACTGGCGCGCTTAGCGAAGTCGGCCGGGTTCGAGCGCCATTGGCGTTCGGCTGATCAATCCACGCGGCCGCGCCTCACACATGACATGCTGCGCGTCATCGAAGCATTCGCGGGAGCACACGCCGGCGGCGAACGCTCGTTGGGCGGCCTGGTGCGCGCGTTCGAAGACGGCGCCGTGCCCGTGCGACCGGCGCTGCGCAGCGCCGAGGCGATCGCGTGCGACACGATCTCCGGCGCGAAAGGCGAGCGCTGGCCGCACGTCTTCGTCACCGGGCTGGCGCACGAGCGCTTCCCGCGCATCTACGTGTCACACGCGATGGCGTTTTCGCGCACCTATGGCCTGATCGTGCGCGAGAACGTGGCACCAGGCGCCGCACAAACCGCGAAGTTCGCCTGGTACTACGCGCGTTTCGAGGCGAAAGCGATGTATTTGGCGCAAGAGCGCCGCGCGCTGGCATACGGCCTGTCTCGCGGTTGGCGCACCGCGTCGGCGTCAGGCTTTGGCGCGCCGCCGCGCTGGGCAAAGGACTACGACTTGCTCGCCGCGCTGACTGCTCCCTGATCTTTCGGAGCTTTCGGTGGGGGCTTTTCGGGTTTGAGCGGCGTTTTGGGCAACATCGTCGAGTCGAAGGGCACGAATGTCACGATGAGGACGCGGATCAACCCTGCGACCGGCACCGCGATGAGCAATCCGCGCAAACCCATGAGTTCACCGCCGATCAACAACGCGAACAGTACGAAGATCGGACGGAGCCCGACCGTATCGCCGACGATGAGCGGCGACAGCACGTGTCCGCTGATTTGGTTGATCGCGAGGAAGCCGATGGCGACGAAGAGCGCGTTCTGCCAGCCGTTGGTCAGCAGCGCGACGCCGACCCCGGGGATCGCGCCGGCCAGGGCACCCAGATACGGGACTAATTCGAAGATGCCGGCGAACAGACCGATCGCGAGCGCGTAGCGCACGTGCAGCGCGAGCAGCAGCAGCGAGACGAGCACGCCGACCGCGGCGGCCACGAGCAACTGGCCGCGGATGTAACCCGCCAGCACCGTGTTGACCTGGTGCGCCAGCTCCTCGAGCTTCGGCCGAGCGGCCGCGGGCATGAGTCCGCGCAGGGCGCCGAGCAGCCAATCCGCGTCCATGACGGCGTACGCAGACACGATCGGTACGAGCACGATGAGCACGAGGCTCGATGCCGTCGACACGATGACGCTCAACGCGCCCGAGCTGATCGCCAAGCCGTTCTTGGCGACGGTGTCGGAGATCTGCGCGGGGACCGTGCCGAGATAGTTCTTGATCGCATCCGGCAGATGCGCGGCCAACGGTCCGTTGATGCTCAGGCCGGATTGGATCTGCCGCGTGAGCTGCGGCACGTCCGAGCTGTACTGGCGCAACTCGCCGACGATGAGCGGCAACGCGATCCACAACAGGGCGAGGATCAAGATCGCGATCCCCGCGTAGACGATCAATACCGCGGCCCACATCGGCACGCGCTTGCGCAGCATGCGGATCGTCGGAGCGACGAGGTACGAGAAGAACACCGAGCCGATGATGATCGTCGTGACCGTGTGGATGCGTTCGAAGAAGTGCATCAGCACGTACGCCGCTAGCGCGAGCGCAAGGACCAGCGCGGTGACGGTCAGGGCATACGTGGCACGAGCGCTGCGGACTCTGGAGCGCTCGAGGTCGTCGCTCATCGGTCGCGTGCCGCGCGCCAGACGCGTTCGGGCGTCATCGGCGTTTCGTGCGGCGCCGCGCCGACGGCTGCGCGGATCGCGCCCGCGATGGCCGCAGGCGGCGTGGTGATCGGCGGTTCGCCCACGCCTTTGAGGCCATATGGGCCTGCGCCGGGTGAGGACTCGATCAGGATCGTCGCGATCTCGGGCGCATCGACGGCGGTCGGCATCAAGTAATCCTTGAGATCGGGCCTGACGTGGCCGCGCTCGTCGAACTGCAGCGCCTCGGTGAGCGCCCAACCGACGCCCATCACCGCGCCGCCCTCGATCTGGCCGATCGCACCGGTCGGATTGACCGCATAGCCGACGTCTTGTGCCGTGGCGATCTTGCGGACGGTGACGGCGCCGGTGTCAGGATCGACGTCGACGTGCGCCGCCGACGCGGTATATGACGGCGCAAGCCAGCTCGCGAACCCGTGCGTTTCGGTCAAGCTCTCGTCGAACTCGGGGTCGTCTATTTCCGCCGCCTCGCCCTCGCCGCTGACCGCCCCGCCGGCTTTGCGCGCAAGCTCGGCCAGCGCCACGGCGTGGTCGGGCGAGCCGCGCACAAGCGCGCGTCCATCGCGCAGTTCGATATCGTCGGCGCGCGCTTCAAGCGCATCCTCCGCCAAGGTCAGGAGTTTGGCGTGCACGTCCTTGGCCGCCGCCGCGACGGCCGTGCCGGCGCTGAACGTCGAGGCGCTGCCGCCGACGCCCGCATCGTACGTGTCGGTCGCCGTGTCCGACAAAACGACGGTGATGCGTGCCGGATCGACGCCCAGCACCTCCGCGGCCATCATCGGCAGCGCGGTCGATGATGCGCCGGTGCCGACTTCTGGATTGCCCGATGCGAGCAGGATCGAGCCGTCGGCGCGGACCTCGAGGCGCGCTTTGGATTCGCCGCACGCCGAGAACCACCACGTGCATCCGATGCCGCGTCCCTCGCCCGGCCGCGCCGGCGTCCCCCAGCCGATCGCGTCCGCCGCCGCGCGCAGCGCTTCTTTGACCCGCACGCCGCTTAACGTTTGACCGCTCGGGCTTTGGTCGCCGTCCTCCCACGCATTGTGCAGCCTGAACTCGAGCGCATCGACGCCCAGGATCGCCGCAAGCTCGTCGAGGTGCAGCTCCTTCGCGTAATTGGCCTGCGGGCCGCCGGGGGCGCGCACCGGACCCGCGACGTGCTTGTTGGTGTAGACGAGCGTCGCCTCGAGATCGAGGTTCGGGATCCGGTAGGGCGCGGACGCCAACATGGTCGAGATCTGACTCGTGCCGGTGCCGTAGCCGATGTACGCGCCCGTGTCGTATACGAACTCCGCGCGCATCGCCACGAGCGTTCCGTCGGCGGTCGCCGCGCTTTTGAACGACGCGTAGCCTCCGTGGCGGGGAAACGCGTGCAAGCCGTCCTCGTGGCGCGTCCACGCCATGCGAACGGGGCGGTCGCACTGCAGCGCCAACGCCGCGGCGTACCACTCCGCGGCCATGATGATCTTGCCGCCGAACGCGCCGCCGACGAACTGGTTGATGAAGCGGACCCGCTCCCGCTCCAAGCCGAAGAACGTGGCGAGCTCGTCGCGGTTTTCGTATGGCGACTGCGATCCGCACCATACTGTCAGACCGCCGTCAGGCTCGCGCCGGGCAGCCGCGGCTCGCGGCTCGATATACCCTGGCAAGCCGGGTGAGAAACAGAATTCGGACGCGTGCACGACCACGTCAGGCCGCGCGAACGCCGTCTCGACATCGCCGCGACGGATGCGATTGTGACCGCAGACGTTGCCGCGCAACACTCGCGTCGGCAGCTTCGTATACTGTTTCCAATCAGGATGGACAAGGGGCGCCGAGGCTTCAAGCGCGCGACGAGCGTCGAGGACCGGTTCGAGGATCTCGTACTCGACTTCGATTGCGTCCGCCGCCGCACGCGCCTGTGCCACAGTGTCCGCCGCCACCGCGGCGACTGGCTCACCCGCGTAGCGCGCGTAAGGCCGCGGGAATAGGTGCTGATCCTTGATGCCGAAGTCAAGCGGCTGCGCCGGCGTGTTGCCCGCATGCGCGATCGCGCGCACGCCGGGCAACGAGGCTGCGCGCGTCACGTCGACGCGCACGACTCGAGCAAACGCATGCGGACTGCGTTTGACGACGCCTTCGAGTGCACCGTCGAGGGCGACGTCTGCGGTGTAATGCGTCTGCCCGAGCACCTTGGCCGCAGCGTCAAGACGCGGCCGCTGCTTGCCGACGACGCGCAGCGCGCTCATGCCCGGCCCCGGATCGGAGCGCGCTTTCCGGGTGCTTCGCCGGCGCGGCCCTGTTCGCGCAGCAGGCGTGCGGCCTCGTGCACGGCGGCGATGATCGTCTGATACCCGGTGCAGCGGCAGATGTTGCCGGCGAGCGCTGAGCGGGCCTGTTCGTCGCTAGGCTGCGGGTTTTCGGCGAGCAGCGATGCCGCCGATAGGATCATGCCGGGCGTGCAGTAGCCGCACTGCAGTCCGAAGCGTTCGATGAACGCGCTCTGCACCGGGTGCAGCATGCCCGCGTCGTCTGCGAGCCCTTCAATCGTCGTCACGTCTCGCCGGTCGGCGTCGACAGCCGGAAACAGGCATGCGTTGACCGGCTGTCCATCGATGAGCACAGTGCACGCGCCGCAATAGCCAGTGCCGCAGCCTTCCTTGGTTCCGGTCAGCCCGAGGTGATCGCGCAAAACGGCGAGCAGCGTCTGCAGCGGCTCGACCACGACCTCGCGCGCCGAGCCGTTGACGAACAGCGTGACCGGCTGCATCAGCGCACGGCCGCGTCGTGCATGCCGAACGCCTCATGCAGTGCGCGCTCGACCAGGACGTGGACGAGCTGACGCCGATACTCCGCGCTTGCGTGCGCGTCGCCGGCCGGCGCAGCGTCCTGATCTGCTGCCAGTCGCGATGCGTCGCTCGCGGCAGCCCCGCTTGGGGACTTGCCGCGCAGCCACGATTCTGCGTTCGCCGCGCGTACCGGCGAGGGTGCGGCGCCGCCGAGCGCGATGCGGGCGGCGCGCACCGTGCTGCCGTCGAGCTCTACCGCGACGGCGGCGCTGACGATAGCCATTTCGAACGCACGTCGTGTCTGCATCTTCAGGTAGGCGACCCGTGCGGCCGACGCCGGCACCTCGATCGCGGTCAACAAACTGCGCGGATCGCTTTCGGCGCGCACGAAATCGACCGCGAGAACGCTCGTAGGACCGGACGCGATATCGGCGATCAGACAGCGCGCATCGCACGCGAGCAGCGCCGTCGAGATGTCTGCTGCGGGATGGCCCGAGCACAGATTGCCGCCGATCGTCGCCACCGTGCGCAGCTGTCGCGCGCCGAGACTTGACGCCGCGCGCGCGACCAGCGGCGCGTGTGCGCGGATCAGCTCGTGCATGCTCGCCTCGCGCGCCGTGACCAGCGCGCCGATGGTCAGCGTCGCGCCGTCGAAGCTGATCTCGCGCAGCGCGGGAATGCGTTTGACGTTGACGATCGCCGTCGCGTCCGCGATCGCCCTCGAATCGCGGGTGCGCACCGCAAGCCCGAGCAGGCTGCCGCCGGCGAGCACGTGCGCATGCGGCGCAAAGCGATCGAGCAGCACGAGCGCCTCATCGACGAAGTTAGGTTCGAAGTACTGCACGGCGCGCCGCCCTTTCTCCGCATGCCTCGCGACCGCCTACGAAAGGAAGGCGCGCAGGGCCGCGGAAGACGTCGCGCACATGTCCTCGGGGCGACAGGGAAGCCGGTGCGAATCCGGCACGGTCGCGCCACTGTAACCGGGGAGCCGCCGGCAAACGCCACCGCAAGGGAAGGCGCCGGCACCAAGGCGATGATCCGGAAGTCAGGAGACCTGCCCCGAGGCGACTGCGCGATCGCGGACGATCGCGCCGCTCCACGTCTCCTTCGCTGAAAAGGGGCAGGGCAGTGGCCACATTCCAACTCGGCGCAACGCGCGCCGCTCCTTCCAAACTCTTCTGGCTGTTCGGCTTGAGCGCGGTGGCGCTGTGCTTGAGCGCGGCGTCGCTGGCGGTCGGCAGCGTGCCGCTTACTGTTGGCTCGATACTCGGCGCGCTCGCGCATCCCTCGACGTCTGGTCTGGCGCATGTCGTGGTCTGGGATATCCGCTTGCCGCGCTTGGCGATAGCTGCCTGCGTCGGTGCCGGCCTCGGGGTTGCCGGGGCGATGCTGCAGGCGCTTTTCCGCAACCCGCTGGTGGATCCGTATGTCACCGGCGTATCGGCGGGCGCGGCCGTAGCCGCAAGCGCGAGCATCGCCTTCGGCCTCTCGTTCGTGCTCGTGCCGGCGTTCGCGTTCGCCGGCGGTCTGGCGTGCGCGGTGCTCGTGACGGCCGTCGCGGCAGGCGCCGAGTCGGGCGCCAATCTGCGGCTCGTGCTTTCCGGTATTGCGATCTCCTCGCTGTGCGCGGCTGTCGTGACCATCGTGCTGTTGAGCAGCGGTTCGTCCGACAGTCTGACGATTTTGGGCTGGCTTGCCGGCGGCATCGGCGGCAAAGGATGGAACGACGTCGCGCTAACCGTCAGCTACGTCGCTGCCGGGTCGCTCGTCGCGCTGTTCCTCGTGCGCCAGCTCAACGTGCTGCGCCTCGGCGCCGAAGCCGCCGCCGGACTTGGTTTGCGCGTCGGCCGCGCGCGCTTTGCGGTGTTGGCCGCGGCCGCGCTCATCGCCGCCGCGTGCGTTGCTGTCTCGGGTATCGTCGGGTTTGTCGGCTTGATGGTGCCGCATGGAGCGCGCCGCCTCGTCGGCGGCGATGCCGCGTGGCTGTTGCCAGCAAGCGCGATCGCCGGAGCGATCGTGGTCATCGTGGCCGACGCGTGTGCGCGCAGCATCGCCGCCCCGGCTGAGCTGCCGTTGGGGGTGCTTCTGGCCTTCGTGGGCGTGCCGTTCTTCCTTATAATAGCGCGCCGGCCGGTGGACCTGTGAACGCGCTGCTGTCCGGCCGCGGCCTGGCTGTCAGCTACGGCTCGCGCGAGATCTTCGCCGGCGTGGACGTTTCGATCGCTGCGGGGAGCCTGGTCGCGCTTGTCGGGCCTAACGGCGCCGGCAAATCAAGCCTGTTGCGCGTTCTGGCCGGCACGCAGAGCGCTGGCGCGGGCGTCGTCGAACGGACGCAGCGAGTGGCGCTTATCTCCACGGCGCTCGCGCTGCCGCCGGACGTGACGCCGGCGCAATTGTCGGGCTATGTGCTTGCCATGCGCCGGCCGTGGTGGCGACTCGGGCAAGACTGCGCACAGCGCACTGCGATCGCCGCCGCACTCGAACGGACGGGTCTGAGCGAACGCGCACACGACGCGGCCGCCACGCTGAGCGCCGGCGAATTGCAGCGCGCATGGATAGCGGCGGCGTTGGCGTCGGACGCCGGCGTTCTGCTGATCGACGAGCCGACGACGCATTTGGATCTGCGCTATCAGGTGGAGGTCTTGCGCACGCTCAAAACGATCGCGCGCGCCGGCGCCGGCGTCGTCGCCGCGATCCACGATCTGACGCTCGCCGCGCGCTTCGCGGATTCGATCGCGCTCCTCGCCGGCGGCACCATCGAAATCGGTCCCCCGGATTCAGTGCTTCGCACCCCGATCCTCACGCGCGCCTTCGGCGTCGAAGTCGGCACGCACCGCGACGCGGAGGGCTACATCGTATGCACCCCGCGTTGATCTCGCGCGCGCTCGGCGTCGCGTGCTGCGTCGCTCTCGTGTTGACTCTGCCGATGATGGTCGCAGCCGACCCGTCGTCACCGCCGCCTGCGCCTCAAATGCCAAGCCCAACACCGTCGCCGAGCCCGACTGCGTCGACGAAGCCGCCGGTGAAGAACGACGGGATCGTTACGATGTACGAGAATTATCTCGGCAAGATCATCGTGCACGCCTCGCCACGCGAGGGCTATACGATTCCAATGGTCGAGCTCGAGCGTTTGGGCGCTCGCACGATAGGCGACGTGCTGCGGTTTGTTCCGGGCGTCATCGTGCGTCAGAACGGCACGGCTGGGTCCCTGCAGACGGTCGCGCTGCGCGGCAACAGCGCCTCGCAGACGCTGATACTTCTGGACGGACGCCCGGTGAACGAAGGCGACACCGGCGTCACCGATTTTACTTCGATGCCGCTCGACGGCGTGCAAAGTATCTCGGTGATCGAAGGGGGCCTGTCGTCACGCTACGGATCGGGCGCGATCGGCGGCGTTGTAGAGATCGTCACAAAGAATCCGTCCTGGCAACCACGCGATTCCATCTATGCGCAAATCGGGTACGAGGGGGAGTTCGCTAGCGGTGCGGGCGTGACGGCGGCCGGCCCGCAAGGCGGTCTACGAGTGGACGCGTTCACGCGCTCGGCGAACAACACGTTCGATTATCCGAGCTTCGAGAGCATTCCGAACGGTACGCGCACGAACAACGACTTGCATGCGTCTGACCTGACGCTGTGCGCATGCATGCGTTTTGGCCGCCAATTCGAGGCGGATCTGCATGTGGATGACAACACTGGAACAGTAGGCGCGCCGGGCAGCACGGAGTTCGGCCCGCAGTTCACGAGCGTCTTCGCGCGCCAGCAACGCGACGTCGATCGCAATTCCCTCAACCTGAGCTACTACGCATCGCCGAACGCCTCGACGAGCGTGATTTTCTACGTCGACGGCCGGCGGCTGCATTTCTACGATACGACACCGTCTTTTCCGTACGACACGCTGACCACCGCTACGCAGCGGGGGTTTTCGGTGCTTGAGACGGTCGCAGCGGGAACCGACGATACGATCACAGCGAAGTACGAGCAGAACGGCACCGCCGCTCTGTTCCAAGGCACGGACTACAGCCCGATGCAGCTCGTCGCGCGCGACTCCACCACCGACGTCTACGTGGGCGATGAATATCATAGCACCAACGGCGGCCTACACCTCGATGCGGCGGTCCAGAGTGCGCACACCCAGGGCGTCGGAGCCACGACATTGCCGAGCTTTGCCGCCAGCGAACAAGTAGGTGGCACGGAAGGGCTATATGGCACGTTGCTGCGCGCGAGTTACGCGCGTTCGTTTCGCGCTCCCAATCTGGACGAGCTATACTTCCCCGGCTTTGGCAATCCCGCGCTGCACCCGGAGTACGCCTCCACATTCGATGTCGGAATGCTCACTAATGACGCGCTGGTCGACGCTTCAGCGACGTTCTTCGGCAGCGACACGAACAACCTGATCGTCAACCAAGCGATCGATATGATGGGCGATTTTTTGCCGTTCAACGTCGGACGCGCGCGGGTGCGCGGCTACAGCTTTCAGCTGAGCGACGCGCAAAGCCGGCGTCTCGGCGCGCAACTCTCATACACGGCTTATCCGGTCGCAGAAGATCTGAGCACTGCGCCCGACATCAACGGTATTGTCACGAGTGGCAACCGGCTGCTCTATCGACCGAGCACGACGACGGGCTTCGAGATCTGGCGACGCGCGGGTTACGAACCGCAGCCGGATCGAGCGATCGGCGAGGACGGTCTCGATGTACTCGTGGTTGGGCGCCAGTTCGCGGACGAGGAGAACGTGCATCTGTTGCCTCCGTACGCGACGGTCGGCCTGCACATTTCGCGCAACATCGCGCGGCATCTCACGCTGCTGCTGCGGTTGGACAACCTGACAGACGAACGCGTGCCGCAAGCATACGGTTACCCGGTGCTAGGCACCACGTTCAGCGTGCGGCTGACCGCGCATTGAAGAAGCGGCTGGCAACTTCCCACACCGCACTCGCGGCCGCGTGTGTGGCGCTGGCCGGTGCGCTGTGCGCGTGTACACACGGCCGAACGGATTCGAGCCCTCCACCCGCAACGGCGTCCCCCTCGAGCCCGCCCCGCGTCATCACGCTCGCGCCCTCGCTCACCGAGATCGCCTACGCGGTTGGATGCAGTGACGCGTTGATCGCGGACACGAAATACGACGACTATCCCTCCGCGGCAAAAACGCTGCCGCATGTCGCGGATCTCTCGCACGCGGATCTCGAGCGCATCGCCCAGCTGCGTCCGACCGTCGCAGTCGCGCTCCACGACCAAGAACATGAGGGCGCGCCGATCCAAGCGCGCCTCGGCGTACCCGTGGTCTATCTCCCCAACCGTCGTTTGAACGATCTGTACGCGGACATCGCCGGCGTCGCCGCCGCGTGCAACCGCACGGCCCAGGGAAACGCGCTTGCGCGCGACATCAAAGCGCGCCTCGCGCGCGTCGTCGCCGGTCAACCGCGCGGCGGACGCCGTCCGCGCGTGCTGTTTCTGCTCGGATTGCCGGGCTTCACCGCCGGCAAGTCGTCGTATATCAGCGACCTTATCGCGCTGGCTGGAGGCGACAACATCGCGGGCGACCTCGATCAACCCTATCCGGACTTGAGCGCCGAGGCGATCGTGCGCGCAGACCCCCAAGTGATCATCGTATCCAACGACACGCCGTTCGGCGCAGATGTTCGCGCTCGCGAACCGTGGCGCAGCACGACCGCCGTGCAGCGCGGGCGCGTGCTGCGGCCGCCCAATGATTCGATCCTCGAGCGCAACGGCCCGCGCGTGGTGCAGGGTCTGGAGTGGCTGTCAGCTCAGCTTCGGTAGGTGGCTTCCTCGCGCGCCGTGCTTCTTGGACGTGTCGAGCTCGCCGTGCCGATCCACGTCGAGATCGGACAACCGGTAGAAGACGATCTGCGTTCCGTCGGCAAACCCGACTTTGACCAACGGATCGTCTTTGTCGCCGGGCACGACCGCGTGCACGCGGCCGGTGTGGCCGACCCACGCGCGATGCACGTCGGTGAAATACTCCGGTTCGATGTCGCGTTGGCGGACGCTCACGGGTCTGCCGACGAGAACTTTTTCCGTACTCATTCGATCCAATCGTCGCGCGCTGCCGTACTGCGCGGGACTCGCAGCGGCTTGAAGGGAATTACGCGACCCGATGCAGGCACCTTCACCATCGCCTTTGGTGTTCGTGGCGTGCGCGTTCGCGGACGCGCCGGCAGCACAAGCGGCCATTCGCGCGCTGCTCGGCAGTGGCGTCGCCCCGACCGAAGTGGCGATCGGCGCGGCGGGCGCTGAAAAGCCGGTCGCCGCACAGCTCGCGCGTGAGCTGGGTATCGGCGACGACGTCGACCCCGCGGATCCGTTGGCCGGCGCTCCCGGACTGGCTTCTGCGTCGGTCGGAGCGAGCAGCGTGGACTTTGGAGGCGTGGTCGGCTCGCTCGTCGGCGCGTTGACCGGAGCCGTGCTGTCGCTCTTCCCGACGTTGACCATCGTGCCGCTGGATGCCCACTATCGCACGATCGGCGACATGCTCTTATTCTTGGTTGTCGGCGCTCTTGCCGGTGCTACGCTCGGCGGTGCCCTCGCGCCGCAGCGCTCGACGCACACCGCGTTTCGCATCGTCGACGAGATCGAGCATCACGGCTTCGCTGTGGTCGCACGGCTCGACGCGTCGCGCGCTGCCGCTGCCGCGCACGACCTTGAAGGCAGCGGCGGATTGCACGTGATTCGCGTCCCCGAGGACGCGTGATCTATCAGCTCTGACGCGATCAGTCCGTTCGAGGAGCTAGGGACGCCCGCTGGACAGACGCTGCTGCGCGCCCTTGCAGACTTCACGGAAAGCCGCATGACCGCGGCGGCGGCACAGGCGCGCAAGCTGGCGCCGCCTGCGCTTGCCGGCGCTGCCTTAGCGACGTCGTTCGCCCGACGGCGCGCGCGCAAAGCGAGCAAGTTCGCGCGCGCGAACGAGATGTATTTCACGCGCGAAGGCTACGAGCAGTCCACCTCCGAGGCAGTGGCGCGCCATCGCGCCGCTCGGTTCGCCGCCTTCAATAGCGTTGCCGACCTGTGCTGCGGCATCGGTTCCGATTCCATCGCCATCGCAGGCGCTGTTCGGGCGAACGGGCGCGTCGACGGCGTCGACTGCGACGCAGACGCGATCGCATGTGCCCGCTTGAACGCGGCAGCGAACGGGGTGGACGACGCGGTCGCTTTCCATGTGGGCGACGCGCTGGCGTGGCCGCTGCGGCACGACGCGGTGTTCGCCGATCCGTCGCGGCGCTCAGCGCGCGGGCGGACGCTTCGCGCCGACCAGTATCAGCCGCCGCTGCACGCCGTCCTGGAGCGCGCGCAGGAGATCAAAGATCGCGCCCTGTGCGTGAAGATCGCTCCCGGTCTGCGCACGGACGCGGATCGACTAGCCGCGACCTGCGGTGCGCCCGTCGAGCTCGAGTATGTATCCGAGCGCGGCGAATGCAAGGAGGCTGTCATATGGTGCGGCGCGCTGGCCAGAGCCCATGGCGCGCGCCGCGCTACGGTCATCGACGCGAACGGCGTGCACGTGCTCGATGCGGAGCCGTTCCGCGCCCGTGCCGGCGCCCTCGATCGTTTTGTCGGCGAGCCCGACCCGGCCGTCATCCGCGCCGGGCTGCTGGGCGCGCTGTGCGAACAGGCGCATGCGACACTGCTCGATCCTGAGGTGGCGTACATGACCACGCGCACTGTCGCGCACCAGCCGTTCGTCCGCTGGTTCGAGATCATCGAGAGCGCGCCGTTCAATGTGAAGCGGCTGCGGGCGGCGCTGCGCGCGCGCGACATCGGCGAGCTCGTCATCAAGACGCGCGCGTTTCCGCTGCGGCCCGAAGAGATCGCCGCGCTGCTCAAGCCGGCGGGTGAAGCGCGCGCCACTCTGCTCTGCACGACGATCCGAGGGAAGAAGACCGCGATCGTGTGCAGGTCAGGAACGGATGCGCTGCAAAGCGCGGGCGCATGATCAGCGCGGTCATCGCGGCCGCTGGCCGGTTGGAACCGGGCCTCGCGAGAGCGTATGGCACCGACATCAAAGCGTTGGCGCGCATCGGCGGCAGAACGCTGCTGGGCACGCTCGTCGATGCGTTGCGCGCAGTGCCGGAGGTCGGCCGCATCACGGTTGTCGGGCCGCGCGCCGTGCAGGACGGCACGCTCGCGGTCGACGCGTGGCTGGACGAGCGCGAAAGCGGCGAAGAGAACGTGATCGCCGCGCTGCGCAGCGCAGGCGGCGGCCGTTGTCTCGCCTGTGCGGCAGACCTGCCATTCGTCACCGCCGGCGCTATCGCCGGACTGCTTCGCCTAGCGGCGCCCGGCGTGCAGTGCGCGTATCCGATCTTCACGCGCGCGGAATTTCTCGGCGCTTTCCCTGGAGCGCGTTCGAGCTTCGCGACGCTGGCGGACGGGGAGTGGACCGGGGGCAGCGCGCTGGTGCTTGATGCTGACCTCATGCTTCGCAACGAGGCGTTGATCAAACGCGCATTCGCGGCGCGCAAGAGTCTCTTGACGCTCGCGTCGCTGCTCGGTCCGGCGCTGGCACTACGCTACGCGACCCGGCGGCTTACGGTCGACGGCGTGCAGGCGCGTTTGAGCGCGCTGATCGGCGGTACGGGGTTGGCGGTGCGCGGCGCCGACCCTGCGCTTGCGATGGACTGCGACGAGCCTGCCGATTTCGAGTATGCGCGCCGGCGCTTCGCGGAGGCGACGGCGTGATGAATCCGGCGGCGCCGCGCCCGCAAAACCAATTCGCGCTCTCGTTCTATTGGTTCGCGTGGGAGCTGCACTGGGCCGCGCTGCTCGGCGCGACGCTGCAAGCGGAGATCGCCCGCTTCATGCCGCCCACGGCGTACGGCCGCGCGACGGCGATACTCGGCGGCGTGGGTGCGATGCTGGCGATCCTCTCGCAGTTCGGCGCCGGGCGTGCGTCAGACGTGCTGCGCAAACGCATGCCGTTCATCATCCTCGGCACGCTGCTCGACGTTGCAGCCCTGTACGCGTTTGCGTACGCGCCCTCGTTCGGCGCGGTCGTCGCCGCGTTCGCTGCTGTCCAAGTGGCGCTCAACATCGCCGGCGGGCCATACCAAGCGCTGATTCCCGATCGCATCGCCAAGGCCGGCCAGGGACGCGCATCCGCATTCATGGGGCTGATGCGTTTGGCGGGTACCGCGGTTGGTCTCTTGCTCGCGAAGCTCGTCGTGCATCAGCCCGGGCCCGGCGTGACGCCGGAGATGTACACGCACAGCTTCGTCGTGCTGGTAACGGTGATCAGTGCGATCTTGTTGGCCGCGCTGGTGGTCACGCTGCTCGGCGTGCGCGAAACGTCCGGGGACATACCGCCGGCGCAGCCGGTGCTCGCCGATTGGCCGCAGCGTGCCAGCTTCTGGTGGTTGATCGTCTCGCGTGCGTTCGTCAGTTCAGGATTGTATCTCATCTTGCCGTTCCTCGGGTTCTATCTGCGGTTCGCGCTGCACGTCGAGCACTACCAATCGACCAGCCTGACGCTGCTGCTGCTCATGGTAGGGTGTTCGCTCGTTGGAACAGTTCCCGCCGGGCTGCTCGGCGACCGCTTGCCGAAGAAATCTATCATCTATATAGCGCTCGCGCTGCTTGCGGCAGGTTCGCTCGCCTTGACGGTCACGACCACGCTTGCGCCCGTGGGATTGCTGGCCATCGGATTGGGGGTCGGCTGGGGCGCGTACTATTCGGTCGACTGGGCGCTCGCGACCAATCTGCTGCCGTCCGGACGGGCGGGCGCGTTGATGGCCATCTGGAATCTTGGCGCATCCGCACCGCAGGTCGCCGCGCCGATCGTCGGCGGTCTGCTCGTCGACCGCGTGGGGGAGGCCAGTGGTGACCTTGGATTAGGGTACCGTCTGCTGTTCGCGCTGGTCGCCGCGTTCGTCGGCGCGGGTGCATTCGCACTGTCGTTCGTACGGGAATCGCGTGAAGGATTGGCGCGACGGACCCCCTAAACGGTGGCCACTCCAACGGCACTTGCAAGGAGCGATCAACGGTGAGAAAAGTATCGGTTTTGCTCATGGTGCTCGTCGCGAGCATCGCAATGACAGCCGCCTGTTCGAAATCGGACAATCAATCCTCGAGCTCGAATACGGCTGCCAACACGGCGGCCACGGCCGCAGCGACGGCCGGCGCTATGGCGAACAACGCCGCGAACTCGGCGGCCACCGCTGCGGCGAACGCCGGCAATAGCATGTCCAGCGCGGCCGCGGGGATGAAGCACATGGTCGCAGCGGTCACGCTGCCGATCCCGCTCGCGAAGCTGCCGTCGGCGACGGTCGCTAAGGGCGATGTCGCCGCGGGCGCCAAAGTCTTCTCGGCGAATTGCGAGAGCTGCCACGGCGCGGGCGGCAAGAACGGCACCGTCGGACCCAGCCTCGCCGGCATCGGCATCAAGGCAGGCCAGGTCGCGTACATGGTGCAGAATCCTACGGGCGTGGACAAGGACTCCGGCATGCCCAAGCTGCCGCTGTCCGCGACCGACGTCGCCAACGTCGCCGCATACGTCGCGTCGCTGAAATAACGACGAAGCCCTCAGCTCGCATCGCTGCGCGCCGCCGGTCCGTCGTGATCGAGCGGCGCGTTGCGTTATCGCCGCCATGAGCGCCAGCCTGTTCTGGTTCCGGCGCGATCTGCGCCTCACCGACAACCCCGGCCTGCACGCAGCGGTCGCGGCGGGCGGTCCGGTGTACGCGGTGTTCTGCGTGGACGAGCTTGCACGCCTCAACGCGCGCCAGAACGCATTCGTCACCGGTTCGCTGCGCGCGCTGCGTACTGCGCTCGACAAACGCGACGCGACGTTGACGCTGGTCAACGGATCGCCGGCGACCGCGCTGGTCGAGACCGCGCGCCGGCTTGGCGCAAAAGCCGTGTACAGCTCTCGCTCCTACGTGCGCTCCGAACGACGCGTCGAAACTGCGGTCGCAGACGCGCTGTACGCTGCCGGCATCGAAGTGCACGCGCTCAAGGGCGACGTGGTGCACGAGCCCGAAGCGGTGGCGGAGCGAAAGCAATCGGCGGGCGACGGGTATCGGGTGTTCCCGCCCTTCCTCGCCGCGTGGCAGGCGCTGGAGGTCGACGTGTCCTCGGGCGAGTCGTTCCCCGACGGACGCGACGATCAACCTGGAGCGCTGCCGCCCGAAGACGGTTCAGCGGCGCTCGCACCTGGCGAGGCGGCAGCGTACGGCGCGCTGGAGAAGTTCACGACCGCCCGTGCCGCCGACTACGCGGCGAACGCGCCCTATCCGGCGCGAGACGGGACCTCGAACCTCGCCCCGTACTTGCGCTTCGGCTGCATCAGTCCGCGAGTCGTGCACCAAGCGCTTGCGCGCCGCATGTCATGGTCGTGGACCCTTGCGCAGGAGCGCGCCTCGATGGCGCTGTTCGTGCGCCAGCTTGCGATCCGCGATTTCTTCATCCAGCTCGCGTACTTCGTCCCCGCTGTGCACGACGAATCGCTGCAGGAGAAGATGCGCGCCTTTCCGTGGTCGGAGGACGCGGCGACGCTGCAGTTGTGGCGCGAGGGGCGCACGGGGTATCCGCTCGTGGATGCGGGCATGCGCCAGCTGCTCGGCCAAGGTCTCGTGCATCAGCGCGCGGCGATCTGCGCCGCCTCGTTCTGCTGTTTCGATCTCGGACTCGACTGGCGTCTCGGCCGGCGCGTCTGGATGGACGAGTATCTCGCCGCGGACGAAGCGCTGTGCGACGGCAACTGGCAATGGTTGGCCGGCGTGGGCTCGGACCAAGCCGCCTATCCGCGCATCCACAATCCAGAGAAGCAAGCGCGTCAATTCGACGCGCAAGCCGTCTACGTGCGCCGCTGGATCCCCGAACTGCGCAAGTTGCCCACCGCGGCCGCGTTAGCGCCCTGGCGCGTCGACCGGCAACACCAGATCGAGCTCGGGTTTTTTACGCCGGGCGTCTACCCGCGCCCCGTGGTCGAGCACGAACGCGCGGCGCGCGAATTCCTCGCACGGTACCGCGCGTTTCGCCCTACTGAAACCTAGACGCCAGCTCCGACGCGAACGGCACGCGGGGCATCTGCCCGGTCGCGGCGCGCGCGGCCAGATACAGATCGCCAAGCATCCACAGCGGCACGAGGAACGGCAGGGCGAATGCGCTCTGCCAGCCGATGACCGGCACGTTGGCCAGCAGAGCATAGATCCCGTACAGCGCCAGCCCGAGTCCGTTCACGCCGAGCGCCTGCAGCACGTGGAAGCGCACGAACGTGCTGCGACCCGATGGCAACAGCAGCAACAGCAGCGCGAGCGGCCACAGCGGATAGCACATCGCCGCGAGCGCTCGCTCTTCGCCGCTCGGCGCAGCTACAACAACGGCTGGAGCGGTCGAATTCATTCGACCGTCGATCGGGCCGCTCGCCGACCATGTGCCGGGGCGCGGCGCTTGCGCCGTGACGACGGCGGTCTTGGCCGACGCGCCTTGGAGCGCGCGGCCGAGTCTGCAGCCGGGGCAGATCCCGCTTTCCGAACACGTCTGACAGATCTCGCGGCCGCAATCGTGGCAACGCAGCGCGGTCGCCAAGCGCGGATGATAGTAGCAACCCATGAGCTTCGAGCCCCCTTTTGCCCAGCTCTACCGCGAGGCTTCGGCCTGAGTTTCACCAAACATCATAAAGCAATGACCTCTTCGCGGCTGGTCAGCTACCTGCGCCCGTTTATCGCGCCTATGCTGGCCGGGCTGTTGCTCAGCGCATTGGCCTCGCTGGCCACCGTCGGCTACGCGGGCGCCGTCAAGCTGCTCGTCCAAGCCGTCACCGACCACAGCGTGCAGGGCTTAGCGATCGCCCTGGGCGCCGCGCTCGGCCTGAACATCATAAAAAATGCCGCCCAGTATTTCGGCGGTTACACCCTCACCTCGGTCGGCCAGCAGGTGGTGCGCAAGATCCGCGGCGACTTGTTCGCGCGCATCCAGTACCTCGCGCTACCGACCTTCGACAAGTGGCGCGCCGGCGACATCTTGTCGCGCTTCTCGAACGACATGAACATCTTGGTCGAGGGGGTCTCGGCGCTGCCGCTCTTCGTCAGCGCGTGCCTGACCCTGGTGGCCGGCCTGGCGTTCATGTTCTACCTGAACTGGCAGCTGACGCTGGTGACGATGGCCGTCGCGCCGATCGTGATCTGGGCCGTCTACACGTTTTCCGATCTGCTGCGCCGCGCCACCACCGTGGCGCTCAACCGCATCGCCGACCTCAACTCGCTGCTGCAGGAGTCGCTCGAATCGATGCGCATCATCAAGGCGTTCACGCGCGAGCGCTACGAGATCGCGCGTTTCGACGAGCGCAACGCGGCGAACTTCGGCGCTTCGATGAAGCTGGCGCAGATATCGCTGACGCAAACGCCCGTCATCGACTTCGCCGTCATGGTCGGCGTGTTGATCCTGGCGGGCTTTGCGCTGTTCCAGGTGGTGGCCGGCACGCTGACGGTCACCAAGTTCTTCATGTTCTTCACCGTGACGACCACCGTGGCCAATCCGATCTCACAGCTGTCCAACTACGTCGGCAGTCTCAACAAGGCGTACGCGGCCGCCACGCGCGTCTTCGAGCTGATGGATCTGCCCGCCGAGTCTCCCGACGAGCCGGACCACGTGGATCTGCGCGACGTCAAGGGCGCCGTCGAGTTCGTGGACGTGCGTTTCAGCTACGACGGCACGCGCGACGTGCTCAAGGATATCTCGGCTGCGGTCGCACCCGGTGAAGTGGTGGCGCTGGTCGGGCCTTCGGGCTCGGGCAAGACGACGCTCGTGAACCTGGTGCCGCGTTTTTACGACGCGACCAGCGGCGCCGTGGTGGTCGACGGGCACGACGTCAGCGGGATCACGCTGCGCTCGCTGCGCCAGGCGATCGCGATCGTGCCGCAAGATCCGCTGCTTTTCTCCGACACGATCGAGGAGAACATCCGCTACGGCCGGCTCGATGCGACGCGCGCGCAAGTCGAAGACGCCGCCCGGCTGGCCAACGCGCACGAATTCATATCGAAACTGCCGGACGGCTACGCCACCCTCGTCGGCCCGCGCGGCGCGCGCTTGTCGGGCGGCGAACGCCAGCGCATCGCGATCGCGCGGGCGATTCTGCGCGACCCGCGTATCTTGATCTTGGACGAGGCCACCTCGTCGCTGGACGCCCACTCGGAGGCGCTGATCGGCGAGGCCCTCGATCATCTGCTGGTCGGGCGCACCACGTTCATCATCGCGCACCGGCTCTCGACCATCCGCCGGGCGACGACGATATTAGTCATGGCGGAGGGCAAGATCGTCGAACACGGGACGCACGAGGAGCTCCTGCGCCGCGGCGGCCTGTACGCCTCGCTCTACGAACGCCAGATGCTCGAGCCGGCCCCGGCCTCTGCGACATAGGTTTTGTCCCGTCGCGGCCGGCGGGCCCAGGTCCTACTGTCCCGTTTGACAAGCGTGCATTTCATGCTATAATGTTTGTCTGTGCCACCTTGGGACGATAGCGCCGACCGACAGGAGTGGTGCGAGTTGCAGCCTCGCCACCTAACCGCCGGGACCCCGCCG
>Ga0209415_10003187_pt1 | contig 30482 bp, 31 predicted proteins | sample PeaSoiSIISIP2007_FD_187696 | JGI IMG/M metagenome (GOLD analysis project Ga0209415, IMG submission 187696) | Peat soil microbial communities from Weissenstadt, Germany - SII-SIP-2007 (SPAdes) (version 2) | ecosystem: Environmental > Terrestrial > Soil > Wetlands > Peat | place: Germany... | reverse complement strand
ATGCACGAGGTGGCCGAGCTCGGCGTCGCCGCGCACTGGAGCTACAAGCAGGGCGCGCCCAAGACCGAGGGGCCGCAGTACCGTTGGCTTCGCGAGCTCCTCGACATCCTCGAACACGCGTCGGGGCCCGAGGAATTCCTCGAGCACACAAGGCTCGAGATGTTCCAGGACCAGGTGTTCTGCTTCACGCCCAAGGGCGATCTGTTCGCGCTGCCGCGCGGCGCCACCCCCGTCGATTTCGCCTACGCGGTCCATTCCGAGATCGGCGACACCACCGTCGGCGCCAAGATCAACGGACGCCTGGTACCCCTGCGCACTCCTTTGCAGAACGGGGACCAGGTGGAGATCGTCACCTCAAAAGCGCAGACGCCGTCGCCGACCTGGGAGCGCTTCGTGGTCACGGGCAAGGCGCGGGCTCGCATCCGCCGCTTCATCCGCACGCAGCAGCGCCAGCAATATCTCGACCTCGGCAAGGCGATCGTGCAGAAGGCCTTCCGCCAGGAGGGCCAGGAATTCGCGGAGAAAGCGCTCGAGCCTGTGCTGAAAACCTTCGAGGCCGAGACGATCGAGGATCTCTACGTCGCCGTGGGCGAGGGATTGCACACGGGCCGATCCGTGGTGCACGCGCTCCATCCGCCGAAGCCCGACGACAAGCCGCGCAAGGTGGTGCCGCTCTCGGAGGCGCGCGGCAAGAGCAAGGGCAAGACCTCGGACACGGCGGTGCCGATCCGCGGGCTCATCCCGGGCATGGCGCTGCACTTCGCGGGCTGCTGCCATCCGCTGCCGGGCGACCGCATCGTCGGTATCGTGACGACGGGGAAAGGCGTCACCATCCACACCATCGATTGCGAGACCCTGGAGAACTACGCCGACACGCCGGAGCGCTGGCTCGATGTCGCTTGGAGCAAGCAGGGCGACCCCGATCAAGCCCATGTCGGACGCATCGCCGTCACCATCGGCAACGAGCCCGGCAGCCTGGGCGCGCTCACCACCATCATCGGCAAGCAAGCCGGCAACATCACCAATCTCAAGATCACCAACCGCTCGCAGGATTTCTTCGAGATACTCGTGGATATCGAGGTGCAGGACCTGAAGCACCTCACGAACATCATCGCGGCGCTCAGAGCCGCGCCCTCGATCAATTCGGTCGACCGGGCTCGCGGCTGAGCGCGCGGAAGAGAAGGAGGCAACTGCCATGACCGCAACCCGCCGTCACCTTCGCCTCGGCGTCAATATCGACCATGTGGCGACCATCCGGAACGCCCGCGGCATCAAGCATCCCGATCCCGTGCGCGCGGCCAGGCTCGCGGCGCAAGCGGGCGCCGACGGCATCACCGCGCATCTGCGCGAGGACCGCCGCCACATCTCGGACGACGACATCCGGCGGCTCAGCGCCGAGATCGACCTGCCGCTCAACCTGGAAATGGCGGCAACCGACGAGATGCTGAAGATCGCGCTCCGGCACAAGCCGCATGCCGCTTGCATCGTGCCGGAGAAGCGGGCCGAGCTCACCACCGAGGGCGGACTCGACGCGGCCGGCGGGCGCAATCACCTCGCGCCCTTCGTGCGCGAGCTCGTGGGCGCGAAGATCCGGGTTTCGCTCTTCATCGATCCGGAGCCGGCGCAGCTCGACGCCGCTCGCGCCTTGGGAGCGCCCGTGGTGGAGCTCCATACCGGCGCCTACTGCGAGGCCGAGGGAGAGGCGCGCGAGCGCGAGCTTCGCCGGATCACCAAGGCCGCCGCGCACGCCGAGGCGCTCGGCCTCGAGTGCCACGCGGGGCATGGGCTCAGCTACGAGACGGTGGGCGCGGTCGCTGCGATTCCCACCATCGTCGAGCTCAACATCGGGCATTTCCTGATCGGCGAGGCGATCTTCAGCGGCCTCGACAGCGCGATCAAGCGTATGCGCGCCGCCATGGACAAGGCACGCGCCGACGCGCAGGGCGCCAAAAGCGCGTGATCTTTCGTCCCGGGCCGGCCTTGACTTCCCATGTCCGCATGGGCTTCATCAGCGGCCCTCCTCAAATTGCAGAGCCACGCCCGTGGCGTGATGGATTCCTTTCATGAAGAATAAGGCCCAAACCAAGGCAGAGGGCGGATTGCGCGAGACCGTGCGCACGATCGTCTATGCGGTCTTGATCGCTTTTGTCGTTCGGACCTTCCTTTACGAGCCATTCAACATTCCTTCGGGCTCGATGGAGTCCACGCTGTTGGTGGGCGACTATCTGTTCGTCTCGAAATACTCCTATGGATACAGCCGATACTCCCTGCCGTTCGGGCCGCCCATTTTCTACGGTCGGATCCTGGCGCGCCAACCGCAGCGCGGCGATGTCGTTGTGTTCAAGCAACCCGAGCACCCCTCGGTGGATTTCATCAAGCGGCTGGTCGGCCTGCCTGGCGATCACATCCAGGTGATCGGCGGCACGCTCTACATCAACGACGTCGCGGCGAAGCGCTCGTATACGGGCCGCTATCTCGATCCGGAGAATCGCACCGAGCGTCAGCAATACGAGGAAGTGCTGCCGAACGGGGTCAAGCATACGATCCTGCTGGAAGGGCTCGAGACGAAGCCGCCGCCGCGCGACTGTCCCGTGAACAAATTCACGGAGACCCGTGTCGAGGCGGAGAACACCTGCCCGTTCGTGGTGCCGCCGGATACCTACTTCATGATGGGCGACAACCGCGACAACTCCGCCGACAGCCGGGTCGCCAACAGCGGCGTCGGGTTCGTGCCGGCGGAGAATCTCGTCGGCCGCGCGGAGTTCATTTTCTTCTCCACCGACGGCTCGGCCGCATGGTGGGAAGTCTGGAAATGGCCGCTTGCCATCCGCTACAGCCGGCTATTCTCGGCGATCCGGTAGGATGACGCCGAGCGGTCCCGACCTCGATCCCCTGTTCGAGATCCTGGGTCACCGCTTCGCAGACCCGAAGCTTCTCGCGGAAGCGCTCACCCATCCGAGCGCGCATGCACGGCGCAGTCCGCGCCGAAGCTATGAGCGGCTCGAGTTCCTGGGCGACCGGGTGCTCGGCCTAGTGGTGGCGGAGCTGCTTTGGCGCCGATTTCCCGACGAGGCCGAGGGCGAGCTCACGCGGCGCCATACCGGGCTGGTGCGCCGCGAGAGCCTGGTCGAGGTGGCACGGGCGCTGGGTCTCGGCGCGTTCGTCATTCTCTCGCAGGGCGAGGCGCAGGCGGGCGCGCGCGACAACCCCACCGTCCTCGCCGACACCTGCGAGGCCGTGATCGCCGCGCTTTATCTCGATGGCACCCTCGAGGCGGCCCGCCGTTTCGTGCACCGCTGCTGGGAGCCGCTGCTGCAAACCACCCCGGCGCCGCCGCGCGACCCCAAGACGGCGCTGCAGGAATGGGCGCAAGGGCGAGGTCGCGGATTGCCGATCTACGAGACCGTTGATGTCGCCGGTCCCGCGCACAAGCGGGTATTCACCGTGAGCGCCAGGGTCGAGGGGGTTGAGCCCACGACCGCCAGCGGGAGCTCCAAGCGCGCAGCGGAGACCGCGGCGGCGGCCGAGCTGATCGCGCGCCTGGCGAGCGACCCGTCGCAGGGCCGCCCGTCGTGAGCGAGCGTACCGCCACGCGCTGCGGCTATGTCGCGCTGATCGGCGCGCCGAATTCGGGCAAATCGACGCTGCTCAATGCGCTGGTCGGCGCGAAGGTCTCGATCGTCTCGCCCAAGGTGCAGACGACGCGCCGGCGCGTGCTCGGCATCGCGGTTCACGAGAGTGCGCAAATCATCTTCGTGGACACACCCGGCATTTTCGCGCCCGGGCCCGGGCGCCGACTCGAGCGTGCGATGGTGTCGGCGGCGTGGGCGGGGGCGGGGGATGCCGACCTCGTGGTGCTGCTGGTGGACGTAACGCGGCCCGATGACGCCGATACGGGCGCGATCGTCGAGCGGCTCAAGGCGGCCGGGCGCAAGGCCGCGCTCGCCCTCAACAAGATCGATCTGGTGAAGCCGCCGGTGCTGCTGGATATCGCCGCAGGGTTCGCGAAGCATGGGATCTTCGAGCCCATATTCATGATTTCCGGCCTGACCGGCGACGGCGTCGCGGATCTGAAGCGGCACCTGGCGGGGGCCCTGCCCGAGGGACCGTGGCTCTATCCGGAGGATCAGCTGTCGGACCTGCCGGAGCGCTTGATGGCGGCGGAGGCGACGCGCGAGCAGATCTTCCTCCAGCTGCGCGACGAGCTGCCCTATGCCTCGACCGTCGAGACCGACAAGTGGGAAGAGCGAGCCGATGGCAGCGTGCGCATCGAGCAAACCATTTTCGTGCAGCGCCCGAGCCAGAAAGCGATCGTTTTGGGCGAGCACGGCCAGCAGATCAAGCTGATCGGCGCCCGCGCCCGCACCGAGCTGGAGGCGCTGTTCGCGCGCCGGGTGCACCTGTTTCTATTCGTGCGCGTCGAGAAGGCCTGGACCGAGGATCGCGAGCGCTACGAGGCGATCGGTCTCGACTTCGAGAGCTGACATTCCATGCATTGGAGCGAGTCGGGCATCGTGCTGGCGGTTCGCCGCCACGGAGAGAGCGCATTGGTGGCGAATGTCCTGACCCGCGATCACGGCCGTCACGCGGGCCTCGTGCACGGCGGCCAAGGGCGCCGCGGCCGAACCGTGTTCCAGGTGGGGAACGCCGTGCAGCTTACTTGGCGCGCCCGGCTCGACGAGCATCTCGGCACCTATGCTGGGGAGCTGGTCACCGGCCACGCGGCCCGCGTCATGGAGAACCCGTCGCGGCTCGCCTGCCTTGCGTCGGCGGCGGCCATGGCGGAGGCCGGATTGCCTGAGCGCGAGCCGCACCCTCGTGCCTATGACGGACTCGCGGCGCTGCTCGACGCCCTCGACCGGGACCGCGGCTGGGCTCCGGCTTATGCGCGCTGGGAGCTGGCGCTGCTGGCGGAGCTGGGCTTTGGGTTGGACCTCGGCCGCTGCGCGGCGACGGGCGTAACGACCGATCTCGCCTATGTCTCGCCCAAGTCGGGACAGGCCGTCTCGCGGGCGGCCGGCGAGGTCTACCGCGCGCGCATGCTGCCGCTCCCGGCCTTCCTGATCTCGGACGCTCAGCCCGACCGCGACGCGGTGCTGGATGCGCTGCGCCTCAGCGGTTTCTTCTGGGAAGAGCGCATGTTTCGCCCGCATGGCCGGAAGCTGCCGGCGGCGCGCACGCGGTTCGTTGACCGACTCGGGCGCGAGGCCGCAGTATCGCCCGCGTGATCGTGCACTGACATCTAGGTTCCAATGGCCACTTCCCCCGCCGCCGCCGTGCGCGACGTCGATTTCGCCGCGGCGCTCGGCGAGCGGTATCTCTCTTACGCGCTCTCCACCATCATGGCGCGCTCGCTGCCGGACGTACGGGACGGCCTCAAGCCCGTGCATCGCCGGCTGCTCTATGCCATGCGGGAGCTCAACCTCGACCCGCGCTCCGCCTATAAAAAGTGCGCGCGCGTGGTGGGCGACGTCATCGGCAAGTTCCATCCGCACGGCGATGTCGCGGTCTACGAGGCGCTGGTGCGCTTGGCGCAGGATTTCGCACAGCGCTATCCGCTGGTCGACGGGCACGGGAATTTCGGCAACATCGACGGCGATAACGCCGCGGCGATGCGCTACACCGAGAGCCGGCTTACCGAGGTGGCAGAGGCGCTGCTGCAGGGCATCGACGAGAGCACCGTCGATTTCCGGCCGACCTACGACGGCGAGGGGCAGGAGCCGGTGGTGCTGCCGGCGCGGTTTCCGAACCTGCTGGCGAACGGCGCGAGCGGGATCGCGGTGGGCATGGCGACCAGCATTCCCCCGCACAACGCGGCGGAGCTCTGCGCGGCACTCGTCCATCTCGTGAAGCACCCGCGCGCCTCCGTCTCGGACTTGCTCGCCCAGGTGCCGGGTCCCGATTTCCCGACGGGCGGCGTTCTTGTCGAGGCGCCCGAGGCCGTGCGCGAGGCCTATGCGACCGGGCGCGGCAGCTTCCGCTTGCGCGCCCGGTGGGAGGTGGAAAAGCTCGCCCACGGCGCCTTCCAGGTGATCGTGACGGAAATGCCCTACCAGGTGCCGAAATCGCGCCTGGTGGAGCGGATCGCGACGCTGCTCGAGGAGAAGAAGCTGCCGCTGCTGGCGGATGTTCGGGACCAATCGACGGACCAGGTCCGCCTGGTCCTCGAGCCCAAGAGCCGCAATGTCGATCCCGCCGTGCTGATGGAATCGCTGTTCCGCGCCACCGAGCTCGAGGTCCGTGTGCCGCTCAACCTGAACGTCCTCGACGCCCAGGGCGTGCCGAGGGTGATGCCCCTGAAGGAGGCGCTTCAGGCCTTCCTCGATCATCGCCGCGTCGTGCTGCAGCGCCGGACGCGCTTCCGGCTCGATGAGATCGCGCGGCGGAGCGAGATCCTGCGCGGGCAGATGGTCGTCTATCTCAATCTGGACAAGGTCATCAAGCTGATCCGGGAGAGCGACGATCCCAAAGCCGAGATGATGAAACGCTGGAAGCTCAGCGACATCCAGGCCGAGGCGATCCTGAACATGCGGCTGCGCGCCCTGCGCAAGCTCGAGGAGATCGCGATCCACAAGGAGATCGAGGCGCTCGAGGGCGAGGCCAAGGACTTGAAGGGTCTGCTCTCCGACGAGAAGCGGCAATGGAAGACGGTTGCCGCCGATATCGCTGAGGTCGGCAAGCAGTTCGGTCCTGGCACGCCGCTGGGCCGGCGTCGCACCGAGATCGGCAAGCCGCCGGCAGAGCTGCAGGTCCCCGTGGAAGCCCTGGTCGAGCGGGAGCCTTGCACCGTTATTTGCTCGGAGAAGGGCTGGATCCGCGCCGTTCGCGGCCGGAACGTCATGCTCGGCGACATCAAGTACAAGGAGGGCGACGGTCCGCGCTTCGCGATCGAGGCCGAGACGACCGACAAGCTGCTGCTGTTCGCGACCAATGGCCGCTTCTATACGCTGGGGATAGACAAGCTGCCGGGCGGGCGCGGCCATGGCGAGCCGTTCCGCCTGATGATCGATCTCGGCAACGAGCACGACGCGGTGGTCCTCCTACCGCATCGGCCCGGTCTCAAGCTTCTGGTTGCCGCCAGCGACGGTCGCGGTTTCGTGGTCGCGGCTGACGAGGCCTTGGCGCAGACCCGGGCCGGCAAGCAGATCCTGAATCTCGGCGATGGCGCGGTGGCGCGCGCGGCGGCGCCGGTGGCCGGCGATACCGTGGCGTCGGTCGGCGAAAACCGGAAGCTGCTGCTGTTCCCGCTCGCGGAGGTGCCCGAGATGGCGCGCGGCCGCGGCGTCATCCTGCAGCGCTACAAGCAGGGCGGCCTCTCCGATCTCAAGGTGTTCGCCCTGAGCGACGGCCTGACTTGGCGCCGGGGCGATCAGACCCGCACGGAGACCGATCTCCGCGCCTGGATCGGCACCCGTGCGCAATCCGGCCGCATCGTCCCCAACGGGTTCCCCAAGACCAATCGGTTCAGCTGAGCCATGGCGGAGCCCACCATCCTCGATGCCAAAGGGCTGCGCTGCCCCCTGCCGGTACTGAAAGCACGCAAGGTCATGAAGGGCCTGCCGATCGGTGGCATCTTGCGAGTACTGGCCACAGATCCCGGTGCGATCAAGGACTTCGAGGCTTTTTGTAAGACGACAGGTTATCGGCTGGTGGCCGCGAGCCAGGCAGGGGACGTGCTGACTTTCGACATTCAGAAGAGCGGTTAGCTAATTGTTTTTGCTTGCTTCTTCTGGAATCTGTTTTCCGATCTCTCGGTAGTAGCGCTCCGCGCCGGGATGCAGCGGGACCACCACGCCTTCGAGCGCGGTATCCAACCGGATCTTCTGGCCCATGGGATGGCCCTGGTCGAGGATCCTGCGATTGCCGTCGTGCCAAAGCGCCTGGGTGATGCCGTAGACGAGGTCGTCGGGCACATCCGCATTCACGATCCAGAGTGCCCGGGTGCTGATGGTGGAGGTGGGCTGGTCGATGCCGGCATAGGTCCCGCTGGGAATCGTATCGGCGGAGAAGAACGAGTACTTGCGGATGAGCCGGTCCGCGATGTCACCGCCGAGCGGCACGAGCCGGGTGGGCGTGGTGGTCGCGAGTTCAGAGATCGCCGGCACAGGGTAGCCCGCGAACAGGAAGAACGCGTCGAGCTCGTCGTGCGAGAGCGCGGCGGCGGCCAGCGAAAGGTTGCGGTAGTCGCCCTTGACGTCTTTCTCGGCGATGCCGGCGGCGTCGAGGATCAGCCGGGCATCGACCAGGGTTCCCGACTCCTTCTCGCCGAGCCCGACGCGCTTGCCCTTGAGGTCCTTGATGCCGGCGATCGGCCCCTCCGCCCGGACGACCAGATGAACGCTTTCGGGGAACAGCGAGGCAATCACCCGCAGCGATTTGATCGGCGGCTTGCCCTTGAAGAGCCCGGTGCCTGAGTAGGCGCCGAACGCGACGTCGGATTGTGCGAGCGCGGACTCGAGCCGAGCGCTGCCCACGGCCTGCACGTTCTCCACCGAGCCCTGGGTCGCCTGCGCGACCGCGACCAGGCCGGGGACGCCGCAGCTGCCGCCGCGGTCGCAATCCCGAGACCCCGGCGGCTTCGAGATCGCATTGGCGAGCATCCCGCCGATTTGAAAATAGGTGCCGGTGGTGGCGGCGGTGCCGATCCGGAAGAAGCGGATATCGTCCGCTGCAGCACGCGCGCGGCCGCTCGCGAGGAAGGGAAGACCGAGGAAGCCCGCCAGGATGCGTCGACGCGCGAAGTTCCCCGCGCGCGAAACCTCAACGGTTCGCGACGCGCTATCCCTTCGGCGCATCGGCGTCATGGATGGCGACGCCTCCTTCGGTCGGAGAACGTATCGATCCTAACCTCAATTCCCGCGTCCGAATACCCCAGCAGAGGATTTTTCATCGCATCCACCGATTTGGCGGAGATTTTTTCCGCCGACGATGTTGACAGGGGGAGATGAGGCACTATGTTTGCGGCCGTTGTTTGACGCGCTCGTGGAGTTGCGTGGAGTTTCGCCCGACATGACCGCCAGGGTTCGGATCTCGCGACGACGAATTCGCTAGCAGCCCCTCGGGGCTGCGAAGCGCGGCTGCGCGTTGGCGCCGCCGCGTCGTTCCACCGAACTCCTGCTCAACTCCCAACCCGTGAAGGGGCGGTCATGGCCGAGCAATCCTTCCGTCTTGTCAAAATCGCCGACGGCGTCCGCTACGAGATCGACACCGACCGGACGCGGCTGGACATGCGCGTCATCCACGGTTTCCTCGCGGCCTCCCACTGGGCGCGAGGCATTCCGATGGCGACGCTTCAGCGCGCAATCCGGCGCTCGCTGCCCTTCGGCCTCTACAAGGACGGCCGGCAAATAGGCTTTGCCCGGGTGGTCACGGACAACGCGACCTTCGCCTATGTCGCCGATGTATTTGTGTTGGAGAGCGAGCGGGGCCAGGGGCTCGGCCGCTGGCTGGTGGAGAGCATCCTCGCCCATCCGGGCCTGCAGGGCCTGCGGCGCTGGCTGCTCGGGACCCGCGACGCCCACGGCCTTTACCGCAAGGCCGGCTTCACCGATCCGGCGGCGCCCTTCGGCTTCCTGGAGCGGCTCGATCCTACCGTCTACGAGAACGCGGTAGAGCGACGGAGGGGGCTTCGTCGCGCGGTCTAGACGGCGGCGCTGACACTTCCATCGAGCTCGTCCAGGGTAGTCCGGGAAGGATCAGCGTCGCGCCGTGCCGGACGCCGGCCCGCCGAAGCTCCAACGCAGTCCCGTCGAAATCAGCCCCGATCTCTGCGTGGCCCCGAACCGGCCATCGGCGTCGATGAAAAGGTCGAGCTGCGGGCTCGCCGTCATCACGATGCCGAGGCCGGCGGTGGCCTGGGTCCGATCGGGCGGCACGCCGGTAAGGGTGAAACTGCCCGCGGAGGGTACGCCTGCGAAGCTCGCGCTCACGCCCGTGGTCCGCGACCCCACTTCCTCGCTCAGCCCCACGCGGACCTCGGGGGTGAGCCACCAGCCGCCGGCGGTGCGGTAGCTGGTGTTGAACCGGACGCCTGCGCCTACCTGGGCCGATGAGGTTGTGTGGCTTGCCACTGAGAGATCGGCGCCGGGCGCACCGGTCTCGACGAAGCTGCCCTCGCTCAGATGCGCGTAGCTGAATCCCAGCCAAGGGATCGCGGCGCCGCGGGCGCCGATCGGAGCCGCCTACTCATCTCGATCGCCGCCGTCACCTCGTCGCCGGCATGGGTCGAGCCCGCCGTCCCGCTGCCGTCGATGCCCCGCGTGAGCTTCACGGAGTCGTGCGCGTAGCCGCCTTGCGCGTCGATCGCAAAGGCACCGCGCTGCCAGCTCGCATAGGCCGAGACCCGCCAGCTATCGATGCTGCCTTTGGAACCGCTGGCGCTGGTGGTGACGTCGTCGTGGGCGAAGGCATCGGCGACGCCAAGCAGCAGCCCATTGCCGAAAGCATGGTCGAGCCCGCCCACCACGCCGCCGCCGGCCTCGTCGAAGCCGGCGTTGACTCCGCTTGCGGTGGTCGAGGCGAAACGCCCGAAGGGACGTAGCCAGAGCCGGCTCGCGGAGCTGGGCCAGGCGCTCGGCCCCTGCACCAGCTGGTCGGGCAAGCCCGCATAGGCGAGCTGCGGCGCGAGCGCTGCCCGCGCCACGCTCGCGGTCGTGCCGCGCGCGTCCTGTAGATGGCGGAAGATCAGCATCGAGACGTCCTGGCTCTGGCCCAGGAGCGAGGTCGCGATCGAGGGGATGCCGGTGCTTCCAAGCGCGCCGCCGGGCAAGAGCACGAGGTCGAGCGTGTTCGGCCCCACCGCCACCACATTGGGCGTCGGCGTGCCCGGTGGCAGGCCCGTGGTGGTGACGGCGTCGAAGCCGTCCGCATCGTCCTTCGAGATGGCGCCGGTCGCGGTGAGGAACGTATAGAGGCGCGGGACCTTGTAGTTGCCGGTATCGAAACTCAGGTGCAGCGTGCCGTCGATGGCGGCGGTGCCGGGCGAGCCCACGACCTTGAGCTCGGAGCTCGTGGCCGGGTTGACCTCGATGCCGAGGGTGCCGGCCTCGCCGGTCGCGTAGCTCCCGCTCAGGGTCATGGTGCCGATCGAGCCGCCGGGAATCACCGTGCCGTTGTTGGTGAGCGCCCCCGCGAGCGTGCCATGACCCGAGAGCGTGGCACTCGCATCGACGGTGATCGCGGTTGCGGAGAAGCTCGCACCAGGATGGGTCGCGTCGCCGATCCGTAGCTCGCCCGCGCCCACGTCGATCAGGTTGATGGGACCACCGCTGTTGCTGCCGTCGAGGATCCATAGACCGGAGCCGACCTTCACGAGGTCGCCGGTGCCCGTCTCGGTGCCGAGGAAGACGGTGCTGGCGTTGTTGCCGCCCGCGAGAAGATTGGCGGCGCCGAGCGCCACCGTGCCGTCGCCGGCGATCGAACCGATGTTGAGCGTGTTGGAAGCGGAGCCACCGCTCGGCAGCGGGCCGCCGGCATTCGAGACACCGCCGATCGACAGCGTCGATCCCGTGTTGCCGACATAGGTCGCCTTGCCGCCGTCGGCACCGCCCTCGAACTGCACGAGTTTGGCGCTGTCGATGGTGGCATTCCCTGCGGTCGAGCCGCCCGTGAACGTGACCGTGCCGCCCGCGACGGTGATGGTCGCATTGGCGGCGGTGGCGCTGTCATTGAAAATGACCTCGCCGCCTGAGCTGCCTGCCGTGCTGTCGCCCGCTGCGCCCACGGTGATGATGGCGTTGCCGGCGGTGGCGTGCTCGTCGAATTGGATGTCGCCACCGCTGCCGCCATGGGTGCCGCCGGTGGCAGTGAGCGTCGAGAAGGCCGCGCTCGAGGTGCCCAGGAAGAAGACATTCCCGCCGTTCGCAGAGGCGACGTCGTTGCCGTGCGCGGTGATCATGGCGGTGCCGGCCGACGCCGTGTCCGTGAAGGTGAGCACGCCGGGCGCGCTCGACGCATCGCTCGACCCGAAGACGTCGATCGTCGCCGTCCCCGCGGTGGCGGCGGTATGGAATCCGAGCGTGCCGCCTATGGCACCCGCGGAACCGCCGAGCACTTGGATCTTGGCGCTCCCGGCCGTCGCCGAATCCGTGAAGTCACCGGTACCGCCGCTTACGACGCCGCTGAACGGGCCACCGGCGATGGTTATCGAGGCGTTCTGAGCGCTGCTGTTGCCTTGGAAGATGAGCAGGCCGCCGCTGCTGCTGACGGCGCCCCCTCCGCCGACAGTGATGGTCGAAGTAGCCGCACCCGCTCCGCCGGTAAAGTCGAGAGTGCTGCCGACGCCGCCGAGGTTGCCGCCCAGTACCAGGATGTTCGCACTGCCGGCGGTCGAGCTGTCGGTGAATGTGCCGATGGCGCCGGCGGCGCCGTTGGCGGATCCGCCTTGGAGGGTGATCGCAGCGTTGCCCCCTGTGGCGTTTCCCTTGAACAGGATGGAGCCCCCGCCACTCCCCACGCTGGTGTCGCCGGCGCCATCGATCACGATGCTCGCGTGGCCCGCCGTGGCATTGTCGGTGAACTCGATGAAGCCGCCGCCACCGCCCTTGGTGCCGCCGGTGGCGGTGATCGTCGAGAAGGCCGCGGTCGAGCTGCCCTCGAAGAAGACGCTGCCGCCGACCGAGGATGTCGTCGTATCGCCATGCGCGACGATCATGGCGGTGCCGGCGGAGGCGGTGTCCGTGAAGATCAGGACGCCCGGCGTTGCCGCGAAGACATCGATCGTCGACGTGCCCGCGCTCGAGCTGCCCTGGAAGGCGAGGGTGGCACCCGGGTCCACCGTGAAATGGGTGACCGACAGGCTGACGCCGGGATGCGAGAGGTCGCCGATCGCCAGCTCGCCCGAGCCCACATCGACCAGATTGATGGGGCCGCCGGTGACGCTGCCGTCGAGCGTCCATGTGCCGGTCCCGACTTTGGCCAGACCACCGGTCCCCGTGAAGGTGCCGAGGAAGGTGGAGCTCGCGTTGCTGCCGCCCTCAAGCAGATAGTTGCCGCCGAGCGCCACGGTCCGTTGCCGCCGATCGAGCCGATATTGAGCGTGTTGACGACCGAGGTGCCGTTGGCGAGAGTGCCGCCCGCGTTCGAGACGCCGCTGATCGACAGTGTCGAGCCTGCATAGCCCAGATAGGTCGCTTGGCCGCCATCCGCCCCGCCCAGGAACTGCACGAGCTTGGCGTTATCGATGGTGGCGTGGCCCGCCGTCGAGCCGCCGGTGAAGGTGACCGTGCCGCCGGAATCGAACGTGGTGGAGCAGGCCTTGCCGGGTGTGGCCGCGCAGGTGCCGCCGTTGAAGATGGTGGCGTTGGCCGCGGAAGCGCTGCCGCCGAAATTCACCTGCCCATCGTCACCGCCGAGCGAGCCGCCGGTGATGCCGATCATGGAGGTGCCCGCGCTCGAGTTGCCCGCGAAGATGAGCGCGCCGCCAACGGAACTGGCGGTGACGCCGCCCTGCACGAGGATATCCGCGCCTCCAGCCGTCGAGCTGCCGGTGAAAGTGCCGATGCCGCCGGCGGTCGTCGTGCCGCCGCCGCCCCCGGCCGTAATTCCGGAGTTGCCGACGGCGGCGCTGCCCCGGAGACCAACGATGCCGCCGAAGATGGTGACGTCGGTCATCCCCGCGCCGTCCAGGACGATCGTCGCGTTGCCCGCCGTGGCTGTGTCGGTAAACTCGAGGAAGCCGCCGGTGACGTTGATGGTCGAGAAGGCCGCGGTCGATGTACCCTCGAATAGAACGATCCCGCCGTCCGTAGAGAGCGTCGTGTTGCCGTGCACCGTGATCAACGCCGTGCCAGCCGAGGCCGTGTCCGTGAAGGTCAGCACGCCAGCCGTGCCCGTTGCGTTGCCCGCCTCGAAGACGTCGATCCCTGCCATGCCGGCGGTCGAGCTGTTCTGGAAACTCAGGGTGGCGCCCGCGCCCGGGAGCCCTCCGAATGCGCCGTCAATGTTAACAGCGATACTCGCGTCGCCCGCGGTGGAATGGTCGAGGAATGCGACGCTGCCACCGGCACCGGGCCCGTCCGCGCCGCTGATACTGATGTTGGCGCCGCTCGGGTTGACGTTGAGCGGGTTGAGGCCGCCGGCGTTCGACGTGTCGTGAAAGACCAGACTGCCGGCGGCGAGGCCGGTGCCGGCGCCCAGTACGTTGTAGAGGACCGAGGAATCGCCTGCGCCAGCGCTGTTGCTGAAGTTGATCGTGCCGGCGTGCGGTCCCCCGACCTCGAAGCCCTTGGTCGCCGCGGTCTGGTCCACAACGCCCGCGCCGGTGAGATTCAGCACGACCGGCCCCGGATTGCTGGTCGCCCCGACATTGAATTCGAAGGCTTGGCCCGTGAATTGGATGCCGCCGACCGTATTGGTCACGGTACTGAAGTTGACCGATATGGCACCGCTGCCGAACACGGCGGTATCGGCGCTGCCGGGGACCGTGTTCGGATTCCAGTTCGTGCTGGTGTCGAAATCAGCGGGGCTGGAAAGGGCCGGCGCCGTCCAGGTGATCGACGCCGCCGCAGCGGGGCCGCTTATGAACGCGGCGAGTGCGAGCGCGCTCAGCGCCGTCCCGGAGAGCGCGGCGTGCGCCACCCGCCCGGCGGGTGTACCGCTGGAAATGCGGCTTTTCATCTGACCCCCGACCCAACCGCAACCTCGATGCGGCTTTGCCCCTGTCACGCCGATGATATTGTCCGAATTCTGTGTCTGGGCATAGGCTATCTCGTTGTGGTCGATGGAAGAGAACAATTGATCGTTGTATTCGCGCAACACCCGGCCGGTATTGGAATTTCTACGCAGAGGGGTCTTGCGACCGCGGCTCCCCAACGGCGAAGGCGAGTTTCGTTGCAGCGCCCGGCGCAGACTCGCGATCCCCGCCGCGCCGTATTAAAAGAGCCGTAAGAACCACCACTTGGAGAGGGCTCTCATGGTCGCGACCGTTACCATGCCGAGGCTGCTGCACATCGGCGCCGGCGCGGTGGCAGAGATTGCGACCGTGCTCGCGCGGCTCGGTGTGCGGTTTCCGCTCATCGTGACGGACGGGTTCATGGCGAGTTCCGGCACCCTCGCCAAGGTGACCGACCGGCTCGATCGCGCCGGCCTCGCTTGGCAGGTCTTCTCCGATACCGTGCCGGACCCGACGGACACCGTGGTCGAGGCGGGCGTCCGGGCGTTGCAGGCCGCCCCTTACGATTGCCTGGTGGCGCTCGGCGGCGGAAGCCCGATCGATACGGCGAAGGCCATCTCGGTCTTGGCCGCCAACGGCGGCAAGATGCGAGATTACAAGGTCCCCAACGAGATTCCGAAGGCGGGCCTGCCCTTGGTCGCGATACCCACCACGGCCGGCACCGGCTCGGAGGTCACGCGCTTCACGGTCATCACCGACACCGAGCGCGACGAGAAGATGCTGATCATGGGCCTCGCCTGCTGCCCCGCCGCGGCCATCGTCGACTACGAGCTCACCTTTTCCATGCCGTGGCGCCTCACCGCCGACACCGGCATCGACAGCTTGACCCACGCGATCGAGGCTTACGTCAGCAAGCGCGCGAGCCCCTTCACCGATGGCGTGGCGAAAAGCGCCATGGCGCTCATCGCGAAGCACATCCGCACCGCCTGCCACGAGCCGCAGAACGACCAGGCGCGCGAGGCCATGATGCTGGGCGCGACCCAGGCGGGCATGGCGTTCTCCAATTCCAGCGTCTGCCTCGTCCACGGCATGAGCCGCCCGATCGGCGCGTTCTTCCACGTGCCGCATGGGCTCTCGAACGCCATGCTGCTGCCGGAGATCACCGCATTCTCCGCGCCGGCGGCGCTCGAGCGCTATGCCGACTGCGCGCGAGCCATGGGCGTGGCGGCGGAGGGCGAAGGCAATCAGTCGTCAGTGGCTCGGCTCCTCGACGAGCTCCGCGCGCTCAACGCCGACCTCAAGGTCCCGAGCCCGCGGGATTACGGCATCGATGCCCGGCGGTACACCGAGCTGATGCCGACCATGGCGAGCCAGGCGCTCGCCTCAGGGTCGCCTGGAAACAATCCGCGCGTGCCGACGCAAGACGAGATCATCGAGCTCTACAAGCGCGTATACGCCTGAGGAGGAGCCATGGCCAAAGCCTTCGCCTCGCAAGCCGACCTCTCCGACAAGAAGACCACCTTCGCCAAGCTCGGCGACGGGCTCTATTGCCTGACCGCCGAAGGCGATCCCAACTCCGGCGTGATCGTGGGCGACGACGGCGTGATGGTCGTGGATGCCCGTGCCACTCCAGTGCTCGCCCGCGAGCTGATCGAGCGCATCCGCGAGGTGACGGACAAGCCGATCAAGTACGTGCTGCTGTCGCACTACCACGCCGTCCGCGTGCTGGGCGCGTCGGCCTACGGCGCCCAGCACATCATCGCGAGCCAAGGCACCTGCGAGCTCATCCGCGAGCGCGGACAACAGGATTTCGACAGCGAGGCGCAGCGCTTCCCGCGGCTCTTCCGCGCGGTCGAGAGCGTACCGGGTCTGACCTGGCCCACCCTGGTGTTCGACCGGAGCCTGACGCTCTTCATGGGAAAGCGCGAGGTACAGATCCTGCATCTCGGCAAGGGGCACACCCAGGGCGATACGGTGGCGTGGCTACCGAAAGAGAAGGTGCTGTTCTCCGGCGATCTCGTCGAGTATGGCGCGGCGCCCTATTGCGGCGATGCGCATTTCCGCGAGTGGCCGGAAACGCTCGAGAGGCTCCGCGCGCTCGGTGCCGAGAAACTGGTGCCGGGGCGCGGCGAAGCGCTCACGAGCGCCGCCGAGGTCAACCGCGCCATCGACGGGACGCAAGGCTTCCTGCGCGACATGACCCGGGAGGTCGAGGCCGGCGTGCGCGCGGGCCGGCGCCTCAAGGAGGTCTACGACGCCGCCTACAAGGCGATGGCGCCGAAATACGGCCAGTGGGTCATCTTCGAGCACTGCCAACCCTTCAATGTGTCGCGCTGCTACGACGAGATGAGCGGCGTCGAGCATCCGCGGATCTGGACCGCCGAGCGCGACATGGAGATGTGGAGGTCGCTGCAGGGTTGAGAGACCGCGGACTGAACCAAAGGGGGGTCGCATGCGTCGCATCATTCTGCTCATGGTATTGATCCTGCTGGGGGCGTGCGCCACGACCCCACCGCAGCCGAAGCAGTTCGACGTCTTTTTCCAGGTCAATTCCGCGAAACTGACACCCGAAGGGCAGCAGGTCGTGGACACGATCGTGGCCGCGATCCGGGATAGGAAACCGTCGTCGGTCGTGGTCGAGGGCGAGGCCGACGGCGCGGCGCCTCGCGACGCTCAGCTGGCGGATCAGCGTGCGACCTCGGTCGCGGCTGCGCTCAAGGCCGCCGGTGTCGATCCATCGAAAATCGCGCAGCACGCGGCGCTCGCGTTGCCCGCTCAGCAGGACGCTACGACGCGCATCGCCACTCACAAGGTGGCGGTGCAATTGATGCCGTGACGTAAGCCCGACGATACGTCGCAACGCCGGATGGCTCCGGCAATTCAATCTGGGGAATCGTCATGACAAAGGCGCTTGGTGCAGAATTCATCGGTACGTTTTGGCTGGTGCTCGGTGGCTGCGGCAGCGCGGTATTGGCCGCGGCCTTCCCCAATCTCGGCATCGGTTTTGCGGGCGTAGCCCTCGCTTTCGGCTTGACCGTGCTCACCATGGCCTATGCGATCGGTCACATTTCAGGCTGCCATCTCAATCCCGCGGTCTCCGTGGGCCTTTGGGCCGGTGGCCGGTTCGCCGCGGGCAAGCTCTTACCTTATGTGATCGCGCAGGTGCTGGGTGCGATCACGGGCGCGGCGGTGCTCTATCTCATTGCCAGCGGCAAGGCGGGCTTCTCGCTGGCGGGCGGCTTTGCCTCCAATGGCTACGGCGAGCACTCGCCGGGCGGTTACTCGCTCGCCGCCTGTTTCGTCGACGAAGTGGTGCTGACCTTCATGTTCCTGATCGTCATCCTGGGCTCGACCGATGAGCGCGCGCCCAAGGGGTTCGCGCCGCTCGCGATCGGCCTGGGGTTGACGCTCATTCACCTGATCAGCATTCCCGTGACCAATACCTCGGTCAATCCGGCGCGCAGCACCGGGCCCGCGCTGTTCGTCGGCGACTGGGCAATCGGTCAGCTCTGGCTGTTCTGGCTGGCGCCGATCGTGGGCGCTCTTGTCGCCGGCGCCGTTTATCGCGGGCTCGGGGCCCCCAGCGAGACCTGAACCCCGCGCTACCGTCGCGGGCGCGCGCCGTCGGGCTTGGCGGTTGCGCCCGCGCGGGTGATGGATTTGATCTTGGGGCGCGACCTGCCGGAGGCTTCCGAGATCTTCTGATCCTGAGCCTCGATGATGTCTCGCGCGGGCGCATCGCCGTCGATCCCGCCGAGCGCGGAGATCGGCACCTTGCGGTTCGAGCTCTGCGAGCCGTCCTCGTACAGCACGTTGAACAGGGCGAACTCCCCGACGGTTAGGTGCTTGCGGGCCATCTCTATCTCTCCTGTCGACTTGCGGCCTTCTTATAGACGGTGGTGTCTTCGCTGAAACGACTTTTTCACAGGCGTGCTAGGCTTTCGCTCGATGACAGGTGACCCATCCAAGGCCCCGCCGAACGCGAGCGTGATGCCCTATGCGGGCGGAGATCCGGCCGCCGCGACCGAGGATCCCTCGGGAGAATTCTTCGCCAAGGTCGACGAATACGTCGGCGCCGGCGGACCGATCCTCGGCGGCGACGTCTTCGACTGGGTGCTGACCCATGGCCGAGCGACGCTGCGCGGCCTCGCCCTCTTCGACGAGCTCTGCTGGCGGATGGTGGGCAAGGGGCTGCCGCTCTGGCGCGCGACGTTCTCGACGCCGACCCTCCATCCGCAATTCCTTGGCTACAACTACCGCTGGTGGCGGGATCGCGGGATTGCCGAGGAGTATCAAGTGCTCCGGGGCATCGATCAGACGCTGGACTACCGCGAGAGCCCGATCCGCAGCGTGATGGAGCGCGGCGAGCCGGTGCGCTATCGCCTCGCGCAACCGGAAGCCGAAGCCGCGATCGCCGCCTTCCCGATGCTTGGGCGGCTCAGAGACGCGGGCGCCACGGACTATTTCGCCTGTCCGTTGACCAGCTTCAACGGCCGCTTTCAGACCACGACTTGGACCACCGACCGCGCCAGCGGTTTCGAGGCCGGCGAGATCGCGCTCATCGAGCGCTTGTTGCCCGCGCTCGCGGCGGTCGCGGACGCCAAGGTTATGCAGCGCATCGCCGGAACTCTCCTCGACGTTTATCTCGGCCGTACGGTCGGCCAGCGCGTCCTCGATGGCGAGATCCGGCGTGGCTACGGAGAGCGACTACGCGCAGTCCTGATGGCCACTGATCTTCGCGGCTTCACGGCGCTCTCCGACCGTTTGCCGGGCGAGGAGCTGATCGAGCTGCTCGATGACTACTTCGAGGCTGTGACCCAGCCGGTGCAGTCCGAGGGCGGCGAGGTCCTGAAGTTCATCGGCGATGGCGTTCTTGCGATCTTCGCGGTGGGAGAAGGGTCCGAGGCGGACTCGACCGCCGCCGCGCTCAGGGCGGCGCGGTCGAGCCTCCACCGCCTCGACGAGCTCAATCTGCGCCGGATCGCCGCGGGTCGCGGGACGCTGCGGGTCGGCATCGGCCTGCATCTCGGCGAGGTGTTCTACGGCAATGTCGGTGCCACCGACCGGCTGGATTTCACCGCCATCGGCCCGGCCGTCAATCTCACCAGTCGCCTCGAAGGCCTCACCAAGCGTCTCGACCGGCCACTCCTGGTCTCGGATGATTTCGCGCGCGCCTGCAAGCAGCCGCTGATCTCGCTCGGCTTTCACCCCGTGCGCGGCTTCAGCGAGCCCGCGGAGATTTTCGGCCTGCCGGAAGGATAGGCCCACTCAAAGACAGCGAGTCATCCACGGACTGACATAGCCGGTCGCAACGACGGTTCCGTCTTCCACCAGGGTATTGCCGCCGGCCTCGCGGGAGTACCAGACCTTCATTTTGCCGCGGAATTTCCGGAGCGTGACGTCGAGGCGGGAGTGGTCGTGCAGCCATTCCTCCCGCAGGACCAGCTTGTCGTCGGTGACACGCTCGGCGCTGAGGATCGCGTAGGCGCTCCGGGGTGCGCTTGGTCCTGGGTCGTAGATCATCGATGCTTGGCCCGACGGTTCTGCCGAATAGGTCGCATGAGGATGGAGCGGACTTGGCGCTTCCCCGCAATCCGGCGCCCAAGAGCCGAGCAGGTCGAAACCGCGCAGCGTCTCCTCGAGGGATGGCGCGGCTGCCGCCGGAGCCGTGATCGCGATCGAAACGGCAAGCAGCAGCCAACACATCCTCGTCACCAGGGCTCACCCGCCGCGCGCGTCGCGGATCGCCCGCCAGAGCCGTTCCGGAGTGGCGGGCATGTCGAAATGCCGCACGCCCAGGGGCACGAGCGCGTCGAGGATGGCGTTCATGAGAGCGGGCGGCGCTCCGGCGGCTCCGGCCTCGCCGCATCCCTTGATGCCCAGCGGATTGGTCGGTGATGGCGTCGAGCGCTCGACGAAGTCAAGGTTCGGCAAGTCGTCCGCGCGCAGCAGGCAGTAGTCCATGAACGAGCCGGAGAGGAGCTGCCCCGAGGCGGGATCGTGCACGACGCGCTCGAAACCGGCTTGGCCCAAGCCTTGAGCGACGCCGCCGTGGAGCTGCCCTTCCACCAGGAGTGGGTTCAGCACGCGGCCGAAATCGTGAACCATAGTGTACCGGAGGATCGCCAGCGCGCCGGTCTCCGGATCGATCTCGACCTCCGCGACATGGCAACCGTTCGGAAAGGTCGGGTTCGGGGGGAGGTAGTCGCCGTCCTCGCCGAGACCGGGCTTGCCGCCGGGTGGCGTGAATCGGGCCTCGAAGGCCACGCGCGCAATCTCCGCAAGGGGAATCCAGCGATCGGTACCCGCGACGATGAAGCGGCCGTCGTCGAACTCGATATCCACTGGCGCCGTCTCCAAGAGTTCGCTCGCGATCTGCTTCGCGCGCGCGAGCATGGTCGTCATCGCGGCGTCGAGCGCCGCGCCGGCGATGCCGAGCGAGGCGGAGCCGCCGGTGCCGTGCCCGCTGGCCACTCGGTCGGTGTCGCCTTCCACCACTTCGACGTCGTCGATGGAGAGGCCGAGTCTTGCGGCGACCAGCTGCGCGAAGGCGGTCTCGTGTCCCTGGCCGTTCGACATCGCGCCGAGATAGGCGATGGCGCGACCCTCGCGGGTGAGCTCGATGCGCGATCGCTCGGCCCAGCCGCCCGCGACGCGCTCGACGTAATGCGCGAAGCCGATGCCGCGCAGCTTGCCGTGCCGTGCGGACCCGGCGCGCCGTCCGGCGAAATCGGACCAATTCGCGCGGGCGAGTGCGGCGTCCAGCACGCGCTCGAACTCGCCGCTGTCATAGACCAGGCCGAGCGATGTCTTGAACGGGAGCTCCGCGGGCGACACCAGGTTGCGGCGCCGAAAGTCCACGACATCGACGTTGAGCTCCCGTGCGGCGGCATCGATCAGGGATTCCAGCAAATAGATTGCCTCGGGGCGGCCGGCGCCGCGGTAGACGTCGACGGGCGCGGTATGGGTGAAGACGCCGGTGACCCTCACATGGATGGCGGGTGTGCGGTAGACGCCGGCGAGAGCGCTGGTATTGAGAGTGGGTGAAAGCGGGCCCTCCGGCGCGAGATAGGCGCCGAGATTGGCCGTGGCGTTCACGCGGAACCCCCGGATGTGCCCCTCTCTATCGAGGGCCAGCTCGCCGCGGGTCACGTTGTCGCGGCCCTGGTAGTCGCCGAGGAAAGCCTCGCCGCGCTCGCCGATCCATTTCACGGGCCGCCCGAGCTCGCGTGCGGCATAGAGCACCAGCACTTGCTCGGGATAAAGCGAGTTCTTCGCGCCGAACCCGCCGCCGACGTCGCCGACGGCGACGCGGATTTCCTGCTCGGGCACGCGAAACACGAACTTTGCGAGCTCGTGGCGGATGCCGTGCGGCATCTGTGTCGCGGTGTAGAGCGTGAAGCGGCCCGTTCCGGCGTCGTAGAGTCCGAGCGCACCCCGCGTCTCCATCGCGCCGATGACCACGCGATTGTTGACGAGCTCGACGCTCACCACGCGATGAGCCTGGGCGAATGCGGCATCGACCCCAGGCTTGTCGCCGGCTTCCCAAGAGAACGAGACATTGCCCGACGCTCCCTCGTGGACCTGCGGCGCTTCCGGTGCGCGGGCCTCTTTCGTGCCGATCGCTGCCGGCAGCGCGTCATAGTCCACGACGATCAGCTCTGCGGCATCCTTGGCCTGTGCCACGCTCTCGGCCACGACGACCGCCACGCCCTCGCCACAGAAGCGCGCGCGATCGCGTGCAAGCACGGGAAAAGTCGGGCGGATAACCGGGCAATTCTCGGTGCCGGAGATCCCGAACTTGGGCGGGACGAATTCGCAGGGAATGCCGCCGATTCCGTCGGCGTCGAGGTCCGCGCCGGTGAAAATCCCGAGCACGCCCGGCATCGCGCCCGCTTCCGCGCTATCGATGGAGAGAATGCGCGCATGGGCATGCGGCGAGCGCACGAGAACGGCATGCGCTTCGTCGGGCTCGCGTCGGTCTTCGATGAACTTGCCGCGGCCGGTCAGGAGCCGCGGATCCTCCTTGCGCTTGACGGGTTGACCGAATGCGAACTCGCCCATGGATGCTCCGCCTGTGACGGCGGGTCCGGCGCCGAGGTGGATCGACCGGCCGAGATAATGGCCAGCGGCCGGTTTATTGACAAGCCGGCTGCGTCATCACGCGCACTTGGGAGCGAATGAAACTTTGCCTGTGACATCTGCTCGCCGCACCTTTGCAGCGGCGCGCTCAGCAACCAACTCGACTGCTGCGCTGTCGTGTTTGGAGTGTAAGGAGAGTGCAATGACTGTGTTCATGGTCAGCCGGCGGGATGATCCCGCGCGGCCGCTTTTGCTGGTGACCGCGGAAGGCGCGGATGAGGCGGTCGTTAAGATCGAGGAACAGGAGGAGGTGGGTACTCTATACGAGCGGGGCTATCGCGACTCGCCCGAGGGCTACACCGCGTCGGAAGCGGACGAGGCGCTGCTGCTGCAGTGGAAAGCGTCGGTGGAAGACGGGATTTCCGACGGCGTGCTGGATGCGGGTTCGAGAGCCTCGGAATGGGTGATCTTCCTGCGCGAGCCCGAATTCGATCCCGACCTCGAGGAAATCGGGGCGGCGGACGAGTGCTGAGCCGTTCGCGGGTCTCCGCTAGCCGAGGCTCTCCCTCGCAATCGCCAGGACCTGGCGAAGGACGGTCATGTCGCCGACCTGATTGGCCAGGAGGAGGATCAGCTTAGCGTTCACGAGGCGCGACTGCTCCTCGGTGAGGCCGCGATGGAGCTCGATCAGCTCGGAATAGAACGCATCGGGATCTTCGATGTTGGACTCGGTGCGGAGCGTTGCCATGGACGCTACTCCTGAAGAGCCAGCGCGCGCTCGAGCGCGCTGCGGATTTGGTCGGCGTCCGGCCGCCGCCAGCGCCCGGCCACATGCTGGTCCGGGCGGATGAGATAGAGGGTGCCGGGTCTCGCGTCGTAACGCTGGGCCGCTCTGCCGGACGGGTCGGCGAGGGCACCGGGGCCGATACGCTTCACCGCGACCGGTACCGGGCCGTTGGCAAGCGCGCCAACGCTCGCGGCCGCGCCGTCGTCGCCGAAACAGAGCGCCGTGAAGCCGTTCCGCAGCTCCCGGAGCAGCCAACTCGTCTCGCCGCCCTGTGGGGTCCTGATCGGCGCATCCGCCGCCGGGCTGCCGGGACGCAGCACCGGCGTGAAGGCATCGCGCTCGGGCGTGTTGAGCGGCGATGCGTCGAGGGTGGCGGGGCGCGAGAGCCGCCCGCTGTTGACGAAGCCGCGCGCGAAGGGATAGCGCTCCGCCAGGCTCAGGGCTGCATCGCGGAAGGCGGCGCTCGCCGCTGTCTTCGGTGTCATGAAATCCGTCGCGCGGGTGGAATGAAGAATGTTCTCGTCGGCAGCGGGAATGCGCTCGGCATCGTAGCTATCCAGAAGCCGCTCGGGCGCCGCGCCCTTCAAAACCAGGGCCAGCTTCCACGCGAGATTGTCGGCGTCCTGGACTCCGCCGTTACCGCCTCGGGCGCCGAACGGCGAGACCTGATGCGCGGCATCGCCGGCGAAGAACACCCGGCCGTGGCGGAAGCGCTCGAGCCGCCGGCACTGGAACGTGTAGAGACTGCTCCACGCCACCTCGAACGCGATCTTGGGGCCGAGCATGCGGCGCAGCCGGGCGACCACGCGCTCCGACTGCAGCTCGAGCTCGGGATCCGCGTCCGCTCCCAGCTGCAGATCGATCCGCCAGACATCGTCGGCCTGCCGGTGCAGCAACGCGGAGCGGCCGCCATGGAAGGTCGGGTCGAACCAGAAGCGCCGCTCCGGCGGAAACTCCGCCCGCATTTTGACATCGCTGATGAGGAAGCGGTCCTCGAACACCCGGCCCTTGAAGTCGAGCCCCAGCACGCGGCGCACCGTGCTCCGCACGCCGTCCGCCGCGACGAGATAATCGCAACGCAAGGCGTAGGGCCCGTCGGGTGTGTCGATATCCACGCGCACGTGGTCGTCTGCGGGTACGACATTTGTGACGCGGTTCTTCCAGCGGAGGTCCAAGCCGTCGCCCGCCAGGGTCTCCGCGCGGGCGACGAAGATCTCCTCGGCGAGATTCTGCTGGAGGTTGATGAAGGCGGGAAAGCGGTGACCTTCCTCGGGTAGCAGGTTGAACTCGTAGAGCAAGCGATCGCCGTGAAACACATTGCCGCGGTTCCAGGTGACGCCGCGCGCCATCATGGGCTCGGCGCAGCCGAGCCGGTCGTAGATTTCCAGCGTGCGCTTGGCCCAGCAGATCGAGCGGCTGCCCACGCTGACCGTGTCGTCCTCGTCGAGAACCACGGCGGGAATGCCGCGCAGGACCAGATCGATCGCGAGCGCGAGCCCGACGGGTCCGGCACCGACGATGATCACGGGGTGTTGCGCGGGGCGCGGCGCGCGCTGATCGGCGCGCGGACGGTACGGGTAGCGCGGCGCGGTGTCGCTCATGGAAATATCCTACCGGACGCTGCGAATGGCCGCATCGCTTGACCGGCCGGCCTGGCGGGAGCCACAGTCGCGGCCATGAGTAGCTATCTCGCGTTCCTCGGCATCTCGCTCGTCGTGATCATGACGCCCGGGCCCGACACGGCGCTCACCATTCGCAACACGTTGCTGGGCGGTGCGCGCGGCGGCGTGTTCACGGCGATCGGCGTTGCGGCAGGGCAGATCGTCTGGGCGCTGGCCGCGAGCGCGGGCGTGGTTGGCCTGCTCGTGACCTCGGCGCCGGTGTTCGAGGCTCTGAGGCTTGCGGGAGCCGCCTACCTCATCTGGATCGGCCTACAGACGCTCTACAGCGCCTTCCGGCCGGGAGCGGCGACCCTCGGTGCCTCGAGTGGTCGCGCCGAGCGTCGTCTCGGGCGCGCTGAGGCGCTTCGGCAGGGCGTCATCAACGATCTCGCCAATCCGAAGATGGCCGCGTTCTTCGCGAGCCTGTTCCCGCAATTCGTGCCGCAGGACAGCGCGTCCTTTGCGGCGCTGATGGTGCTGGGTTTGGTGTTCTCGGGCATGACCTTGGCGTGGCTGGTGGCCTACGCCCTGGCCGTCGCGAAGGCTGGCGATATCTTGCGCCGCAGCGGCATTCGACGTGCCATCGAGGGCGTCACGGGCGCGGTGCTCATCGCGTTCGGCCTGCGTCTCGCGAGCGAGCACCGCTGAGGGGGCAATCACGCGCCGAGTTGTACCTGCACGTCGTCGCCGACCACGCGGATCGGATAGGTCTTGATGTCGCAAGGGATCGGTGGGCCGAGCCCCTTGCCCGTCTTGACCTCGAACCGTCCCGCGTGGAGCGGGCACTCGATCACCTCGCCATCGAGCCAGCCGTCGGACAAGAGCGCGAACGCGTGCGTGCAGATGTTGGAGGTGGCGTAAATCTCGCCGCCCAGGTTGTAGAGCGCGATCTGCTCCTCGCCGACGGAGACGCCCAGGACGTCGCCGTCCCCGAGTTTGGCGCGCGGGGCTACCGTGACCCAGTTCCCGTTATCGGCCATGGATCACGCGTCGATTGTCGTGCCGCAATTCTCTTTCAAACACGCAGGTCCCTCCACTTTCCCCGGCGATCACAAGCGGCCGCGATAGTTGCGGGGTCGTCGGGCTTTGGCAAGGCCCTAGAGTCCATGCTGAATCAGCTGATTCAAGGCCTCCACATCGGCGCGACGCCTGGCGTTGCCTTGGGGACGGGTCCGAGCCAAAGTGCTGACCGGCGGGGCGCGGTCACCTGCTCTGGGGAGGATGGGAGGAGCACGGGGACATGGGCATGGCTCGGATCGGGATCCTGGGAATCCTTGCCGCGATGGGTCCGGTGCTCTTCGGCTGCGCCGAGGATGTGCCGCCGCCGTCGTCGCCCCTCAGCCCAGCGCCCGAGGCCTGCCAGCAGGCGGCGCGCAGTCTTGGCTTTATCGTGCTCGGTACCGGCGAGCTCGAGCCGCAACCCGATGGCTCGGCTGCCTATCCCATCCTGGTCCAGTGGGGCAATGACGGCGCCGTGCACCTGCGCTGCCGCACCGACGGCGCCGGCGGCGTCACGCTGGGATAACGGAGTTATTCCGCCGCAGAGCCGGCGAGGCCGATGCGGACCCGGCGGTTGTGCCGGCCCTTGTTGTCGATCTTGAGGATGCGGACCGGCGGCGAGCCGCCGGTGCCCGTGAGGTGAGTGCCGCCGCAGGCCTGACGGTCGAGCCCGACGATCTCGACGATGCGAATCAAGCCGTCGGGCGTGGGCGGGGGGGCCACCGAGCGGCTTCGAATCAAGCCGTGCTGTGCCTGGGCTTCCTCGAGCGGGACATAACCGAGGGTCACCGCGACATCCTGAGCGATGATCTCGTTGATCGGTGCCTCCAACGCGCGAATACGGTCATTGTCGGCACCGGGCAGGTCGAAATCCATGCGCGCGGTGCCGTCCTCGTACATCTGCACGCCGGTGACCAACGCGCCGTCGAAGGCCTGGTAAATCAGCGCGTTCAAGATGTGGGTATCGGTGTGCAGCTGGCGCATGGTGCGCCGGAACGTCGGGTCGACGGCGGCCTCGACGGTGCCCGATGGCTCGGCGGAGCCGGCGAGGACGTGCCAGAGCTTGCCCTCGGCGTACTCGAAGCCGGTCACCGCGGCTTCGCCGTGTTGCCAGCGCAGCACGCCTCGGTCCGGCGGTTGACCGCCGCCGCCGGGATAGAAGGGAGATTGAGAGAGGATCAGCTTGCCCGGCTGAGCCTCCAACACCTCCGTCTCCAGGGTCAAGGTCTCGGGATGGTCATGGCAAAAATAATGCGGCATCGCGTCACCGGCGGTTTCGGACTCGTCAGCGACGGAGATCTAGGCGAGCCGCGCTGGTCGCGTATTGGCGAAAATTGCGAGGCGCTTGGACCCTGCCGCGGCACGGGCAAACTGCCGCGGCGTCAGCGCATAGGCGCGCTTGAAGTGCCGCGTGAGCGCGCTCTGATCGTAGAAGCCGGCGGCGGCTGCCACATCCGCGATCGGCAGTCCCCGTCGCAGTCCGCGACAGGCGGCGCTCAGCCGGATCTGCGTGAGGTAGGCATGCGGCGTGAGCCCGACTGTGCGCCGGAACAGTCCGATCAGCTGAAAGGTTGTGAGCCCAACCTCGTGCGCAAGCTCGGTGAGGCCGAGATCCTCAGCATGACGGGCCCGCATCGCCGCGATGGCCGTGGCCAGCAGGACTTGGTCGCGCGGAGCCGCCTTGATGCGACCGCCTCCGCTGCCGTGGCGCTCGAATAGCCGCCCGAAGGTCCCGACCAGCAGCTCGCGCTCGCGGAAGGCGTCGCGGCCCTCCTCGAGGGCGCGGTGCAAAGAGAGAAATCCGCCGATGAGATCGGCGTCTCGAAACAGGTTCTCGGTGAAATAGGGCACGGCCACGATGCCCAGCTCGGCCGCCACCGTATCGATGGCGGATTGCGTGAGGTAGAGCGAGCGGTATTGCCAACGCCGGCTCCAGCCCATCCAACCCGCATGCGGCTCGGCCGGATTGAAAACGAAGAGCGCGGAGCGATGAGCTTCCTCGACCCGGCCGCGGCTCTTGATGACGGAGCCGCCCTGCTCGGTGACCGCGATCACGAAGGCCTGATGCGTGTGCGGCGGATACTCGTGGGTGGTGAAGTCCGCGCGCATCAAGCTGAGGCCGCTTGTGTGCCGATCCCACCAATACTGCGTGGTGTTCCTGGGATCCACGCGGGCCATTCTCGAGCGCTCCTGCCGAGCTTGCAATTTTCGCCAATATCCTGGGCCGCATCATACTCATCATGGCCGCAAGCGGAAACGTGAGCCGCACATCTCCACCCAGCGAGGTTCATATGATCGCTCGCCTATGGCGCGGCGCGGCGGAAGCCGGAAATGCCGACGCTTATCAGCGACACGCCACCACAAGGGTGTTTCCGGGTCTGCGTGGTATCCCGGGCCATCGCGGCGCCTGTCTGCTCAGAAGGCCGGAGGGCGGGCGCACCGAATTCCTGGCCGTCACGTTCTGGGACTCGATCGACGCGATCCGTGCGTTCGCCGGTGCAGACGCCGAGAAAGCCGTCGTCGAGCCCGAGGCCAGAGCGGTTCTCGCGGAATTCGACGACTTCGCGCGGCACTACGAGGTCGCCTATGACGGCCTCAATGCTCCGCCTTCTGCTTCGCCCGCTCGCGCTCGAGCTCGCGGAGCTTGAAGCGCTGCACCTTGCCGGTTTCCGTACGCGGCAGGTCGCGAACGAACTCGATGGTCCGGGGGTACTTGTAGGGGGCGATCTCGGCCTTGGCGAAATCTTGGATGTCCTGGACGAGGGCATCGCTCGGAACGGCGCCGGGCCGGAGCACGACGAAGGCTTTGACGATCTCGCCGCGGCCGGTGTCGGGAGAGCCGACGACGGCGCACTCCAGCACCTTGGGGTGATCGAGCAGCGCGGCCTCCACTTCGGGTCCCGAGATGTTGTAGCCGGAGCTGATGATCATGTCGTCGGTGCGCGCCTGGTACCAGTAGTAGCCGTCGGCGTCCCGGCGATAAGCGTCGCCCGTCAGGTTCCAGCCGTTCCGCACGTATTTCTGCTGCTGCTCGAGGTTGTCGAGATAGCGGCAGCCCGTGGGCCCGCGGACGGCAAGGCGCCCGACGGTATCGGGCGGCACGGGGTTGCCGTCGTCGTCGACGACCTCGGCGCGGTAGCCGGGCACTGGCTTGCCCGTGGCGCCCGGCCGGATCGCTTCGCGTGCGGCCGATATGAAGATGTGCAAGAGCTCCGTCGAGCCGATCCCGTCGATGATGCGGATGCCGGTGGCGCGCCGAAAGGACTCGAACACGGGTAACGGCAGGGTCTCGCCGGCGGAGACGCACTCGCGCAGGCTCTTGAGATCATGCTTGCCCGCGTGATCCGCCATGGTGCGATAGGCCGTGGGGGCCGTGAACAGGATGGTGGCGCGGTGGCGCGCCACCGCCTCCAACAGCGCGTCGGGGCTGGGCTTCTCCACCAGCAGCGTCGAGGCGCCCACCCGCATGGGAAACAGCACCAGGCCGCCGAGGCCGAAGGTGAAGGCGAGGGGCGGGCTGCCCAGGAAGATGTCATCGGCTCTGGGCTTCAGCACATAGGGCGGGAAGGTGTCGCAGACCGCGAGGATATCGCGGTGGAAATGCATGGATCCCTTGGCGACGCCCGTCGTCCCGGAGGTGAAGGCGATCAGCGCGACATCGTCATGAGAGGTCTGGGCGTTCTCGAAACTCGCGGGTTGCCGCCGCATGTGCGCCTCGAGGCCGTCGCTGGCGTCGGTGTTGAAAAGGATCGTCCGAATCGGGCGACCGACACGCTCATAAGAATTCTCAAGTTCCGCCTTCAATATACTGTTACATATTGAGAATTTGACCTCTACCTTGCTCAGAATTTGGCTGAGCTCTCTGGCTCTAAGTAAAGGCATGGTGGCAACGGCGATGCCCCCGGCCTTGAGCACGGCAAACCAGCAGGCGACCAGCATCGGCGTATTGGCCGCGCGCAACAGGACACGATTCCCCGGCACCAGGCCGAGGTCGCGAACCAGCACGTTGGCGATGCGGTTCGCCCTTTCCAGGAGGTCGGCGTAGGTCCAGACCTCCTTGTCCGTGCGCAGGCAAGGGCGGGCGCCGTGCCCCTTCTCGACCATGCGGTCGAGAAGCTCGACGGCGGCGTTGAGGTGCCGGGGGTAATCGAGCTCGGGCACGGTGCCGTATTCCATCAGCGGCCAGAGCTCGCGGGGCGGCAGATGATCGCGTGCGAAAGTATCGAGGTGGCCGCTGGGGTCGAGCGGGCCGCTGGGATCAAGGAGCATGGGTCGCTTCGGGCGTGCGGGTGGGTGCCGCGTCCGGCATCGGCATCTCGACGGTCACGCTGTTGGAGGGCGG
>Ga0209415_10003186_pt1 | contig 30484 bp, 31 predicted proteins | sample PeaSoiSIISIP2007_FD_187696 | JGI IMG/M metagenome (GOLD analysis project Ga0209415, IMG submission 187696) | Peat soil microbial communities from Weissenstadt, Germany - SII-SIP-2007 (SPAdes) (version 2) | ecosystem: Environmental > Terrestrial > Soil > Wetlands > Peat | place: Germany... | reverse complement strand
GGTAACCCATTGGGGTCTCTCGACCTTTCCGGGTAGCGGCGTGTCTTCGTGTGGACGCCTCACCTAACGAGGAATCCGTACATATCGTACTCCCGTGTGTCAACCCCCGAAGAGGGCCGCGGTTCTTCCGGCGCCGATTATCGCCTATAGATGGGAACATCAATGGCGGGCCGCGTCGCCATCGTCACGGGGGCGAGCAGCGGCATCGGCGAGGCGATCGCGTCGGCTTTTGGGGCCGAAGGCGCGGCGGTCGTTCTCGGCGGGCGGCGCATCGAAGAGCTGGAGCGCGTCGCAGCCGGCATTACACGCAGCGGCGGGAGCGCGCTGGCGGTGCCGGGCGACGTGCGCCGCGAGGCCGACATCCTCGAACTGTTCGCCACGGTGAAGCGCACGTACGGCCGCCTCGACGTGCTGGTGAACAATGCCGGCATCACCGCGCACAAACCGATCGACGAGATGTCGCTCGACTATTGGAACGACGTGCTGGCGGTCAACCTCACGGCAGCATTTCTCGCCACGCGCGAAGCGGTCAAGATGATGAAGGCGCAGGACCCGCAAGGTGGTCGCATCATCACCCTCGGCAGCGTGTCACAAAAGACGCCGCGGAAAGACTCCCTCGCCTACACGGCCACCAAACACGCGCTTGCGGGGCTAACGCATCAGGTGACGATGGACGGACGCGCGTACGGCGTCGTCGCATCGATCATTCATCCCGGCTCGACGCTCAGCGGTTTCTCGCGCCAAACGACGGGCCGGACGGTGGCCGGCCCGGGCCCGACCCCGCAGCAGTACATCATGGCCGCCGCGGACGTGGCCCGCGTTGCAGTCCTCATGGCGACGCTCCCGCCGGAAGTGAACCTCTACGAGGCAACGATTCTCCCGAATCAAATGCCGTCGTTCATCGACCGCGGATAAGACGAATGGACGAGACGTTCGAGCGGCTGAGGGCGCTCGACGGCAAGCGCGTTTGGGTCGCCATGCTGCGAGCCAAGGACCAGAACGGCCCGGCCGTCTACCGCAGCGGCGATTTTCGCCTCTTCGACCGCCCCGGCGCCGCGAGCAATCCGGTGACGCGGATCGTCGACGCCGACGGGCTGTCGCTCGTCACGTTTCGCGGTTCGGACACGCTCTCGGTCGTCGACGGGGCGCTGCGGGTAACATTGCGTTCGTCGTTCCGCATCGACGTGCTCGACCGGCCGTTTCCGCCGCAGGCCGGCGCCGCCGCCGCGATGACCTTCGAACGCGCGGCGCGGGAACTCGTCGCTGAATTGGAAGCGGGCTTTCGCAGCGCGCTGATCCTGCGGCCGGATCCCGATCCCGCGGCGAGCGTGCGGGCGCGCCCCGGCGCGCTGCCGGTCGAGGAGGGTCCGCTGATCGACAATTCGGTGCGGTTCGCGGTGGGACACGCCGCGGCAACGCTGCGCCCCGAGGGTGACGACGGCATCCGGTTGACGTGCATCGGATCGTCGCTGCGCGCGGGGCGGCAGTTCGCCGATTTGTTCGAACCGGCGAGCGGCGCTCGCTACGCCTTCGAGCCGGATGAGATCGCGCGACTCGGGGCGGACGTGCGCGCGTTTCTGAGCAACCGGCGCGAACGCTTCGTGTCGTTTTCGGGTTCGGCCTAGAGGATTCGCCTTCGGCGAATCCTCTTCACGAGCGGCCGAGCAAGCGCAGCGCGTTGCCGCGATCGATTGCCGCTGCGAGCGGTGGATCGAAATTCAACGCTGCCAGACCCGCCACGTTATCGGTGCCCTTGCGATACGGGAAATCCGTTCCAAACAGAACCTGGGTGGACGGCACGAGCCGCAGGAGCGCGCCCATCGCTTCCGGGTTCGACGCTTGCGCGGTGTCGTAGTAGAACTTTTTCAGCACGTATTCGACGCCGTTCGGCACCATCGCCGCACTGGCCGGAAGCCGGGCCTGCTCGTTGAAGCGCTCGATGAGGAAAGGCATCGTTCCACCGGCGTGCGAGAAGATCACGCGCACCTCCGGGTAACGCGAGGCCGTCCCGCTGAACACGAGGCTGGCAATCGTGCGGGTCGTGTCGGTGCCGAACTCGATGATCGCCGGCGGGACGCCGGGAACGAGGTTCTGACAGCAGTCGTTCGCGAGCGGGTGGGTGAACACGACGGCTTTGCGCCGGTTGAGTTCGGCCCACAGCGGATCGAACGACGCGTCGCCCAGATAACGTCTGTCGTAGCTCGTGAACAGGCCGATGCCTTCGACCTTGAGTTGATCGAACGCGTAGGCAATCTCGCGCAAGCTGCCCTCGACGTCGGGCATGGGCAGCGCAGCGAAGATGCCGTACCGTCCCGGATACGTTCGGCGCAATTCCGCCATGTATTCATTGCACGCACGCGCCAAACGCCGCGCAGCCTCGACGTCGCCGAAGAAGATGGCCGGATCGGGGGCGATCGAGAGTATCCCGGTCGCGACGCCGGCCGCATCCATATCGGCGAGCAGCGTCTGCGCGGTCGAGCGGCGCAGCGTCGGAGAGGTGGCCCGTCCCGCTGCCTGCACCGCATCGGTGAAGAACGGCGGGTTGGGGTGGCGGTGCACGTCGATGCGGTTGCCGGCCGCGCCCTGCGCGCCGGCGAGGCTGCCGTTCAGTCCCGCGGCCGTCAGCGTGGCGGCGCCGGCGAGAAAGCGAGCGCGGGAAAGACCCTTCATGTCTGACCTCCCGGGGCGCGGACTTGCGTCCAGACCCAAAGCAGATTCGCCAGCATCAGCGAACCGATCACGACGAAGACTGCCGGGATCCCGAAGGCGGCGGCGACGCTCGCACCGAGCAACGGTCCGACGAAGCGCCCGATAAATTGCGCCGTGGCCGTGAATCCGTAAACCTGACCGCGCGTTTCCGGCCGTGCGATGCGGCCGACGATCGCGTTTGCGCTCGGCAAAATGCCGCCCAAGAAGACGCCGACACCGAAACGCATCGAGACGAAGGCCCAGATATTCCACGCCAAGGACTGGGGCAGCGTGAAGCACGCGGCGCCGGTCAACGAGATCAGCAGGACGCGGCGATAACCGATCTTGTCGCTACGGCGGCCGAGGAATGGCGAGCTCAGTAAACCCGCGATCCCGGTTGCTGCGATGCAGGCGCCGGTGATCGTCGTTTTGAACGGGACGTCTCCGAGCAGGTGTCCGACGAAGATCGGCACGATCGGCTGAATGCCGATCGAACAAATTTGCGCCAACATGATGACGAGAAACATCGGCGCCAAGTCAGGGTGCAGCACGATCTCGCGCAGACTCTCGAACCGCGACGAGGTGCCCCTCTCGATGACTTCGGGCTTCGCCCGCACCTCGCGGACAAACGCGACGCAAGCCATCGCCAGCAGCATCGATGTCGAGCCGGCGAAATAGAAGACGTCGCGATAGTTGTGAAAATGATCGGCGAGCAAGCCGCCGAGCAGCGGTCCGATCAGCGCTCCCGTGATCTGTCCCGTCGAGAGCCAGCCCAGCGCGTACCCGAGCCGCGTCTCGGGGACTTGCGTTGCAACGAGCGCCATCGATGCGACCGAGAAGCCGCTGAAGGCGCCCGAGACCGCGCGCAGCCCGAGCATCTGCCAGGGCGCCGTGCACAGGCCCATGATTCCCATCGTGATGCTGGCGGCGATCGACGAGCGCACCACCATCTTCTTGCGGCCGATGCGGTCGCCGATGCCGCCCCAGATCGGCGAAAACACGGCCGACGTCAGGGCGCTGGCCGATATGATCGCCCCCGCCCAGAATTCCACCGAGGATAGCTGCGTGACGCCGTTTTGTTCGATGAATTGCGGAAAGAACGGAACGGCGATGGTGTTTTGCGCGGACATCGTGGCTTGAACGCAGACCATCAGCGCGAGCGTGCGCTTCCAGGAAGGGTTCAACGGCGCGTGATGGCTTCCGCCGGTTCGGGGCGGCGCGAGCGCCAAGCCGTCAACCGCTCGTAGCCGTGTGCGGCGCGCAAGAGCGTCGGCTCGTCGAACGGTTTGCCGATCAACTGCATCGCCAGCGGCAACCCGTTTGGGCCGAAGCCGATGCAGACCGACATCGCCGGTGACCCGCTCAGGTTGAAGGGCATCATAAAGCTCGGTTTATCGAACCCGCCCCACTTGGGAACGTCGTTCATGAGCGGTGCTTCGCCGCCGGTCGCGGCGGTCAGCAGGAGGTCCACCTCGCACATGACGGTCGCCAGGTTGGTGCAGAGTTGACGCTGCCGCTGCAGTGCCGCAACATAGTCGGGAGCAGAGATCGTCGCGCCGAGCAGTAAACGGTCGCGCAGGCGCTCGCCGAAGTCGAAGAAGCGCGAGCGCAAGCGTTCGCGATGGATGGCAAAGCCCTCGCTCAGCGTCACGATCGTGAGCGCGGACGTCCATTCGATCAGCGGCGGCAAGGTGACGTCGCGGATCACCGCGCCGGCAGCGCGCAGTTCACCGATCGCGGCTTCGAGCGCCGCGTGCGTGGCGGGCTGGACCGGGTTGTCGCGTTCGAAGAAGTGGCGCACGATGCCGATGCGCAAGCCCCGCACCCCGCGTGCGAGGTCGGCGCAAAAATCGGGCACCGGGCGGTCGGCGGACGTCGGATCGCGCGCGTCGTGGCCGGCCGTCGCTTGCAAGAGCAACGCGCAGTCCTCGGCGCTCCACGCCAGCGGGCCCGCGTGATCGAGGCTGAACGCGAGCGGCAGGATGCCGGCTTTGCTGACGCGTCCGTAGGTCGGCTTGATGCCGGCCACACCGCAGAACGCGGCGGGCGTGCGGATCGATCCTCCGGTATCGCTGCCGGTCGCGCCCAGCACGAGTCCGGCCGCGACCGCTGCGCCGCTTCCGCTCGACGAGCCGCCGGTGTGGCGGTCGGGATTCCAGGGATTGCGCGCCGGGGGCCAGGGCAGATCGAATGACGGGCCGCCCAGCGCGAATTCATGCGTCGCGAGCTTCCCCATGAGGACGGTGCCGGCGCCGGCGAGCTTGCGAACCACCGTAGCGTCGGTGGTGGGCACGTTGTCGATGAGTTGCTGCGAGTGCGCCGTCGTGCGGATCCCGGCAGTTTCGTAAATGTCTTTGAGGCCGATGGGGATGCCGTGCAACGGCCCGCGATACGCACCGCGCGCGATCTCGCGTTCCGCGACGCGGGCTTGCTCGGCGGCCAGCTCCAGCGTGGGCGTGATGAACGCATGCAGCACCGGCTGGAGCTGCTCGATGCGCGCGCTGCAAGCGGCGGTGAGCTCGACCGGCGAGAGCGCCTTGCGCTCGATCTGACGCGCGGCTTCGGCGATCGTCGGGATCGCGCTCACGGCGGCAACTCGAGCGGCGCGAAAACGAGCATCGGGTCGCCCTCGGCGGGCGTGTTCACGCGTTCGATCATCGCCTCGATGTGGCCGTAAATCCCATGCAGTTCGTCGATCGTCTCGGGCGCGATGTCGAGGCCGGCGCGGCGGAACAGCAACGCGAGTTCGTCGCGGCTCATGCGAATATCAGCGATCTTCCGATCCGGTCGGCGGACGAGCAGGAGGGTAACGATAACAAACTTCTAACGACGTTCCGGGTAACCTTGGTGTTGAGGGATACGGGATGAGCATTCGCTCCAAAGCCTTCGGCGTTCTTGTGATAGCCGTTGCGATCGGACTCTTCGTCAACGTCGCCGGTTCCCTGCGGGCCCAACAACCGGCAGCGGTCGCGCTGACCGGACGGGTGAGTTCGGCGGCCGAAGGTGTGATGGAAGGCGTTCTCGTTACCGCGCGGCGTCCCGGTTCGCCGATCAGCGTCACCGTTGTCAGCGACGCGCAGGGCCGCTACCGTTTTCCCGCCTCGCACCTGGCGCCCGGCACGTACGGATTGCAGATCCGTGCGATCGGCTACGATCTGGCCGCGCCGGTGTCCGTCGTCGTAGGGCGCGTAGCGACCACCGCTGCCGATCTTCGGCTCAAGAAGACCGCCGATCTCGAAGACCAGATGTCGAGCGGCGATTGGATGATCGGCGTGCCGGGAACCGACGAGCAGAAGCTGGGCCTCTTGGATTGCACCGGCTGCCACACGTTGCAGCGCGTCGTCGATTCGCATCACACGGCCGATGACTGGCATAGCAACGTCCTCCCGCGCATGGGGAACTACACCTTTTCTTCGTTCTGGCTGAAGCCGCAGCCGTTCAGAACCGCGCGCGAAGCCAGGATCGGACAGTCGCAAGAACTCGCGGATTACCTGGCGAGCATCAACCAGAGCACGGGTCCGCGGAAGTGGCCGCTCAAAACGCTGCCGCGCCTCAAAGGAGCATCGACCCACGTCATCATCACGCAATATGACTTGCCGGATCGCTTGGCTCAGCCGCACGACGTCATCGGCACGCCGGACGGCACGATTTGGTATTCGGATTTCGGCCAGCAATTTCTCGGGCGATTGAATCCCAAGACGGGTGTGGTCACGGAGTTTTCCGTCGCGGAATTCAAGCCGAAGTATCTGGACGGCTCGCTCGATCTCGAGATCGATCCGCAAGGCGAGTTGTGGCTTGCGAATCTGTATCAAGGCGGCATCAGCCGCTTCGATCCGAAGGCGCAGACCTTCAAGCAATGGGCCGTGCCGCCGGCGGCGCATCCGGACTTCACCCAAGCCTCGATGGTCATGCCGATTCACAACGACGTCGACGGCAAAGTCTGGACGAACAATCAGGACGACCATTCGTTCCGGCGCCTCGACCCGGCCACCGGGACGTGGGAGACGTTCGGCCCGTACTACTACCCGGGGACCACGAAATCGTTCAACGCGTACGGCATCGTGACCGACGCGTCCAACGGTCTGTGGGGGTTGGATTTCGGCGCCACGTCGATCGGCCATCTCGATCCGAAGACGGGGGTCTTCAAGATCATACCGACGCCGACCGCGGCTTCCCACCCGCGGCGCGGTCGCATCGACGAACGCACCGGGCTGTTGTGGTTTGCCGAGTTCGGCGTCAACCGCGTCGGGGTCTACGACACCAAAGCCGACAACGGAACGGTCAAGGAATATCTGATGCCCACCCCGTGGGACTCTCCGTACGACGCGGTTCCGGACAAGAACGGTAACGTCTGGACCGGATCGATGTTCACCGACCGCATTTCACGGCTCGATTCGGCAACCGGACGCGTCATCGACTACGAACTCCCGAGCACGACCAACACCCGCCGCGTTTGGGTCGACAACAGCACGAATCCGCCGACACTGTGGACCGGTGCCAATCACGAAGCGGCAATCGTCAAACTAGAGACGCTGCCGTAGCGAATCAGAGTTTGGCGATCAGCTCCTCGATGCTTACGGGTCGTGACGTCGCTTTGAAGCGCGCCGCGGCATCCAGCGCCGGCTGCAACATCTTCGGATCGAGGCTCGTGGCGTAAGCCGTGCGCCGCATCGCCTTGATGCTGTCCAAATCGATCTTTGAATACTTGGCGAGAATCGGTGCGGTGAGATCGCGATGCGCGTTGGCCCACACGGCCGTAGCGGTCATCGCGGACACGAACCGCTTCGCGAGATCGTGATTCTGCGCCAGCCAATCGCGCGTCGTCACCCAATTGCAGACGAGCACCTGCGGGCCGAGCGCCGCATACGGATTCCCGAACGTTCGGCTGGTCGTCGCCAGCGCGTTCAGCAGCACCGGTTCGCCGATGTAGCCTGCCGCGACCGTTCCGCGGCTCAGCGCGGCTGCGACTTGCGGAAACGGCAATTCGATGAACTTCACCGAACTCGGATCGGCCTGATTCTGACGCAGCCACTCTTGTATCGCAAGCGTCGTGAGCGAGCCCAGCGACGGGACCGAAATCGATTTACCGTTGAGATCCGCCGGATCTTTCAGCGTCGAAGATTTGTCGACGCACAAGAACCCGGTCGGTTCCGTCGCCCGGAACAAGCCCGAGCCCGCGATCGTAGCGAACGGGACGTTGTGAATCAAGCCGTTGGCGATGACCACCGCGTCGCACAGGCCGAGATCGACGGCACCGGCGGCAACCGCCGTTGAGATTGCGCCGCTCCCCGGGAACACGCTGACTTGACCGCTGATCCCCGCGCGATCCAAGAAGCCGCCGTCGAGCGCGTAGAACGGCTGCGCGAACGAGTCGGCCAGAATCGTTCCCATGCGAACGACGGGCGCGGACGTTTGCGCGCGCAGCTGCGAGGCCCACGTCGCAGAGGCCGCAGCGCCGAGCAGACCGATCGCCCGGCCACGCGCCATCTTCATGTCGACCTCCTCGCTTCGCGTGCGATGAACGCATCCAGATCGACGACGCGGTTGTACGAATCGGCCGTGAGGAAGTCCGGTTCGGCGGCGGCGAAGCAGCCGCCGGTGCGCAGCGCTGCGAGCGCGCGCTCGACGCCGCCGGCGGCGGCGAACAACGTCGCCGAGGGAAACATTACCGCGGCCGCTCCGGTCGCGACGATCGCCTCGAGCGCGGGTTGCGCGCGCGCCGACGCATGCGAGAGATTCGCCAGCTGCGGGCCCGGTACCGCGGCGCATACGCGTGCCAAATCGGCGAGTTCGTCGGCGCCCTGCACGAACGTCATGTCGGCGCCGGCCGCGCGGTACGCACGCGCCCGCTCGATGGCAGCCTCGGCGCCGAGTACGCTCCAGGCATCGGTGCGGGCGCAAACGACGAAGCCCTCGTCTTCGCGAGCGGAGAGCGCGGCGCGAATTTTCGCGACCATTTCATCGACCGGCACGACGCTCTTGCCCGCGATGTAGCCGCAACGCTTGGGCATGGTCTGATCTTCCATGAATAACCCGGCGACGCCGGCGCGCCAAAAGGCGCGCACCGTGCGCCGCACGCTGTTGGGGCCGCCGAAGCCGGTGTCGGCGTCGACGAAGAGCGGGACGTCGATCGCGGCGGCGATGCGCCCGTAGTGATCGGCATAGTCGTTGAGGGTCATCTGCCCCGCGTCCGGCTCCCCGAGCAGCGTACCCGCGGCGGCGAAGCCGCCGGCCATCACGGCCGGAAAGCCGGCCCGCACGATGAGCCGCGCCGACAACGCGTCGTACGCCCCGGGCATCACGAGCAGCTCCGGCGCGTCGATCAGCGCGCGCAGCCGAGAACCAGGGTGCGTCACGCCGGCCGCTTCGCGAGCACTTGCAGCTGCGGCGCCGACTCACGCGTGCTCTTCTCCCACGCTTCGATTTCCGGCAGAAAGCGCAGCGTCAGGCCGATGTCGTCCAGTCCTTCGAGCAGCGCCTGCCGCTCGTGGGCGTCGATGTCGAACCGGAACGCGCTGCCGTCGGGCGCCGTCACCTGCTGCGAGCGCAGATCGGCGCCGAACGTGCGGGTGCCGGCGGCCGCGACGACGAGCCGCTCCAGCGCTGCCCCATCGTCCGGCGCGAGCACGACCGGCAGCAGTCCGTTGCGCAAACAATTCAGCCGGAACGATTCGGCGAAGCTGCGCGCGACGACGCACCGGATGCCGAACGCGGCCAGCGCCCAGACCGCGCTCTCGCGCGAACTGCCGCAACCGAAGTTCGCGCCCGCAACCAGGATGCGGGCGTGCGCATACTCCGGACGATCCAGCACGAATCCCGCGGGCGATCCGCGCTCGGCCTCCCGCCGGCGGCGAAAGAGCATGCGCGCGTAATCGGGCCGGCGGCCGACGTCGAGCGGTGCGATGGCATCGGTGTCGACGTTGTCCTCGATTAGCGCAACGGCGACGCCTTCCACCGCCTCGAACGGTTTCATCGCGTGACGACCAGGCGCGGATCGGCGATGAATCCGCGCAAGGCGGTAGCAGCTGCGGTTTCCGGACTCGCCAGATGGGTGCGCACGCCGGGGCCCTGCCGGGATTCGAAATTCCGGTTGCTCGTCGACAGAAAACGCTGACCGGCCGAGCCGAGGTCGCCGTTGGCGCCGACGCAGAGCGAACAGCCCGTCTCGTGCCATTCGAAACCGGCAGCGCGAAAAACAGTATCGATGCCGCGCGCCTCGGCAGCGCGCTTCACCGCGAGCGAACCCGGAACGACGATCGCGCGCACGCTCGGCGCGACGTGTTTGCCGCGCACGATCTGCGCCGCCCGCTCGAGATCTTCCAAGCGCGCATTCGTGCACGAGCCGATGAACACGCGATCGATGGCCAAACTTTGCAGCGCTGTACCGGGCGTCACGCCCATGTAGGCGAGAGCGCGCTCGAGGGCGCCGCGTTCGGCGGCCGGTGCGTCGGCGGGATCCGGGACCCGCCCGTCGACGCCGACGGTCAGGCTGGGGTTCGTCCCCCACGACACTTGCGGCGCGAGGTCCGTGCAATCGACGTCGAGATCCCGCTCGAACACCGCGCCGGAATCGCTGCGCAGGCCGGCCCACGCGGCGGCGGCGCGATCCCACGTCGCACCGGCCGGCGCGTAGGGCCGCTCGCGCAGCCACGCGATCGCGCGCTCGTCCGGCGCGACGATGGCCGTGCGCGCGCCCATTTCCACGGCCATGTTGCACAGCGTGAAGCGCTGCTCGATCGAGAGCGCATCGACCAGCATGCCGGTGAACTCGACGGCAAAGCCGGACGCGCCGCCGACGCCGAGGCGCGCGATGAGATGCAGCGCGACGTCTTTCGCGCTGACGCCTGACGTCAGCGTGCCGTCCAGCCGAATGCGCATGGGCCGCGGTTTTTTGATCGCCAGCGTCTGCGTCGCCAGGACGTGTTCGAGATCGCTCGTCCCGCAGCCGAACGCGAGGGCGCCGAGCGCGCCGACGGTGCAGGCGTGGCTATCCGGACAGGCGTGCGTTGCGCCGGGAAGAACGAGGCCGAGCTCGGGGGCCACGACGTGCGCGATTCCGGCTTCGTCATCGTCCACGTCGAACAAGCGGAAGCCGAACCGCTCGGCACCGGACCGCATCTCGCGCATGAGCGGTGATTCGGCGGAAACGCGAGCGACTTCGCTGCGGTCGCTCGTGGGCGAGGTATGATCGAGGACGCCGAACGTCAGGTCAGGCCGCCGGACGGCGCGGCCGGTTTCCACCAGACGTTCGAGCGCATGCGGACCGTGCAACTCGTGCAGCACATGACGATCGACGTAGACCACGTCGCGACCGTCGGCGCGCCGCGCTACGCGATGCGCATCCCAGATCTTGTCGACGAGCGTGCGCGCCACCGGAGGTATGTTATCCTTACGAAGGATAATTTACTTCCCGGGAGACGAGCATGGCAAACGAGCGAACGGCGAGGTTAGCCCAGACGAATTATTGGGACGAGTTGTTCGCATTGCGCGACCGTCAGCGAGCCGACCGCAGCACGGCGCTGCAGGTCATCGACGAAGAAGACCTTCCGCTCGAGGTCAATCGCCAGGGCCTGATGCGCTGGTACATGCATCCGTCGATTCGCGACACCGTGCTCTCGACGGTGATGTTCTTCGAGCAGGAGATCCCGCCGGGCAGCCGTTCGGGCCGGGTCAAGTTTCAAGGTAATCAGGTCATGCTGATCCTCGAAGGCGCGGGCTACACGATGCTCGACGGCGTCAAGCACCAATGGAAGGCCGGCGACGCCTTGAACCTGCCGTTGCGCGAGAACGGCATCGTGGTGCAGCACTTCAACCCCGACCCCGAAACGACGGTGAAATTCGTAGCGGCCGAGATGAATTGGTTCGACTGCGCGAGCGTCGACCGCGGTAGTGGTTTCGAGCAACTCGAGGACTGTCCCGAGTATTCCGCGCTGAAGGCTCAGGAGCGGCGCGGTGGCTGAGGTCGAGCGCACGCGGGTCCGCGAACGACCGCCGTTGCGCGATGACCCCTACGAAGCGTCGTACCGCTTTCGCAAGGAACAAGCCGACCGCCAAATTAACGGACCGGTCGTTGTGCACGCCGAGGACCGCGAGGTCTTTCAAACTCGCCAAGGCCGGCTGTGCTTCTTGCTCGATCCGCTCACGGCGCCCGAGACGCCGCTGCATCACTGGCGGCTCTTCACCCACGAGGTGCGCACGAAGTCGGGACGGCATCGCCATCAAGGCGGCCTCGTCATCTACGTCGTTTCCGGCACCGGCTACTCGATCGTCGAGGGCGAACGCGTCGACTGGAAAAAAGGCAGCTTACTGCTGTTGCCGATGAAGCCGGGCGGCGTTGAGCACCAGCATTTCAATCTCGATCCCGACAAGCCGTCGGTGTGGGCGGCGTTCAACCCGATCGCGCTGAGCGAACACGTGGCCTCGCAGCTGCGGCAAACCGAAACATCACCGGAGTATACGGAGGGTTAAGCACCATGCTGACCGCGCGAGAAAATCAACGTCTGACACAGGTCGGTCCCGGAACGCCGTGCGGCGAGTTGTTGCGCCGTTATTGGCACGCCCTTTGTCCGACCAAAGAGCTGTCCGGCCAGCAGCGCAAGAAGCGCGTGCAGATCTTGGGCGAGCAGCTGGTCGCGTTGCGGCTGGACGACGGCTCGTTCGCCTGCGTAGGCGAACAATGTCCGCATCGCAATGCTTCGTTGTACTTCGGCTTCATCGAGCCGGACGGAATCCGCTGCTGCTATCACGGCTGGAAGTTCGATTGCGCCACCGGCGCGTGTCTCGACCGCCCGTTCGAAACCGCGCAGCCGACCGTGAAGATGCGGCTGAGCGCGTATCCCGTGCGCCAGCTCGGCGGCTTGCTGTTCGTCTACATGGGCTCCGACCCGGCCGCGGCGCCGCCGCTGCCGCGCTGGGACGTGCTCGCGCGGACCGATCGCCCGCGCACGCTCGCCATCATGCCCATTCACAAATGCAACTGGCTGCAAATTCAGGAGAACACCGTCGATAGCGCGCACACGTACTACTTGCACGGCGAGTTCGCGGCGGTCAACGAGTTTGCGACGGCCGGCGTCGCCCAATACTATCATCGTCCGATCGAGAGCTACGACTGGGCCGTCTGCCGGTGGGGCATCGAGAAGACGCTCGTCTACGGCGGTGACCTTCCCGAGGTCGAGGTTCGACCGCCGCTGATCTTTCCGAACATCCTGCGCATTCCGGTCGGCCCGGTCGAGTCGATGCACTTCCGCGTTCCGATCGACGACACGCACACGCGCATCATCTGGGCCGGTCTGATGCCGGAGGGATCGGGGCCGCTGGTGCCCGACGAGGAGGTGCCGTACGAGGTGCGCGTCGATCCGCCGAACCTTCCCATCGAAGACTACGATACGACGAGCGTTTGGCAGCAAGACCGCGTGGTGTGGGAAACGCAGGGCGCGATCGCCGATCGTTCGCGTGAGAATCTCGGTGCCACCGACCGCGGCATCGTGATGTTCCGGCGCATGCTGGAAGAGCAGATCGATCTCGTCGAGTCCGGGGCCGCGCCGGCCGTCGGCGTCGTGGCTCCCGAAGATGCCGAGCAGATCATCACGTTCGAGAGCGCGACGACGCCGTGGAACCGCGGGGTCGCGCCCTGGCACCCCGGTGCGGAGGTCGGGGCATCGCATGGGTGAGATCCTCGGCATCGGGCTGAGCCACTATCCTGGCCCGCTCGTGCCGGGGCGCTTCTGGGCGCGGATGCTCGCGCGCAACGTCAAGATCGGGCGCGTCTCACCGGCGCTGTTCGAGGATAAAACGCAGTGGCCCGACGCGATGCTGGCCGAGTGGGCCGACGACGAAGGTGCGGCCGCCGGCGAAGCGCACGAGGCGCGGCTCTTGGCCGGCTACGAACGCCTGCGCGAAGAGCTCCATCGGTTCGATCCCGATCTGGTCCTGATTTGGGGTGACGACCAGTACGAAAACTACCGGCGCGAATGCGTGCCGCCGATGGCCATCGGGATCTTCGATTCGGTCGCCAGCCGGCCGTACATGCTCGGGCGCGGCGTGTTCGCCACCAACGAGAATCCGTGGGGAGCGGCACCCGAAGACGAACTGCAAATCAAGGGCCACCCGGCGGCGGCGACCCAGCTCTATCGCGCGCTGATCAACGAAGGCTTCGAGCCGGCCTATTCGCTGGCGTTCCCGCACCCCCACGGGCTCGCGCACTCGTTCAACAACACCGTGCTCTTCCTGGATCGCGAACGCGCGGGCTTCCCCTATCCCATCATCCCCTTTCACGTCAACTGCTACGGTAACGCGCTGTTGAGCACCGCGAGCGAAGCGATGGCCGAAGGCGGCGAGGTCGTCACGCTTCCGCCGCCGACGCCGCGCCGGTGCTTCGAGGTCGGTGCCGCAACCGCGCGCTTCTTCGCCGCGAGCCCGTGGCGCGTCGCGCTCATCGGCTCGTCGAGCTTTTCGCACGGGTCGTTGACGGCCAAGCACGGGCGTTTGTATCCGGACCTCGATGCCGATCGCGCTCGCCTGGACGACCTCTCGGCCGGCCGCTGGACGCAGTGGGCGGCGCTGACGCCGGAGGCGATCGAGAATGCGGGACAACACGAGATTCTCAACTGGGTCTGCCTGGCTGGTGCGATGAGCGCGGTGCCGGCACGGTGCGAGATCGTCGACTACGTCGAATCGCACCTGTTCAACTCCTCAAAATGCTTTGCGGTATTTCGCCCGCTCCCTAAAAGAGACGCAAATGAAAGACAGGCAAGTGAAGCCAAATCGCCGGCGCTTTCTCGGTAATTCGCTCTCGGCGCTGCTCCCGGCCACGCTGCCGTTGTTTGGGAACGCCGTCCGGGCGGCGGACTTGCCGCTGCTGCACGTCGGTGCGATCACGATTTCCGATTGCGTTCCGTTCTATGCGGCGATGCAGCAAGGGTACTTCACCGCGAGCGGCGTGAACGTCGTCACCGAATCCGAAACCGGCGGCGCGCTCGGCATCCCCGCGGTCGTGGCCGGCGCCTACGACATCGTCTACAGCAACATGGTGTCGGTGCTGCAGGCGATCGGGCAGGGCATCGATCTGCGCTTCATCGCCGGCGGCAACACGCTCAATCCGCCCGACACGACCGGCTTGTTCGTGCGGCGCGGTGAGGGTTTGAAGACCGGCAAGGACCTCGAAGGCAAGAGCATGGGAATCAACGACACGCGCAGCCTGCAATTCATGTATGCGCGCGGCTGGGTCAAATCGACCGGCGGCGATCCCGACAAAGTCACCTACCGCGCGGTGCCGTTTCCCGACATGGCCGACGCGCTGAAGAACAAACGCGTCGACAGCATCATTCCGAGCGAGCCGTTTTTCTCGATGCTGCGCAGCGATACGACGCTCGACCTGATCGCAAACCCGGGCCGCACGGTGTTCCCGAACGGCCGCGTCGCGGCCTGGATCGTCAGCGGCGATTTCCTCACCAAGCACCCCGACCTCGTGCGCAAGTTTCTCGCCGGGATGCAAAAAGGCTCGGATTGGGTCAACGCCAACTTGAACGGCCCGGCCTTTACGCAGCTGATCGTCAGCTACACGAAGCTCGATCCGGCGCGCGTTGCGGCGATGGGGAAGGGCCGAACGTCGATCGGCGTCACCGCCCGCGACGTCGGGCGGATGTACGATCTCATGCGAAGCAACGGACTCTTGAACGCGGACATCGACGTCGGATCGAAAGTTTTCGTCCCGTGAATGAAGACGCGCGCTAGCGGCGTCGTGCTGGTCATCGCCCTGCTCGTCGTCTGGGAAGGGAGTGTCCGGCTCGGGTTCGTGCAATCGTCCAACTGGCCGCCGTTCAGCGCCGTCTTGGCAGCGCTCTATCACGGCATCGTCAGCGGCGAGTTGCTGAGCATCATCGGCTCGAGCATGTGGCGCATGCTACGCGGCTACGCGCTCGGCAGTGCGCTCGGCATCAGCGTCGGCGTCGCCATCGCGCTCGCGCGTCCGGTCCGGCTCACGCTCGAGCCCACGATCGAATTGCTGCGGCCGATCCCCATTACCGCGATCGTGCCGCCGCTGATCTTCGTCCTCGGCTTGGACGACCGCTTGAAAGTCATTTGCATCGCGTTCGCGACGTTCTTTCCGGTCGTTACCAACACGATCAGCGGGGTGACCGCGGTCGATGCGACCTACCTGCGGGTCGCGCGCACGTTCGGGATCCCCCGGGCGCAAACGATCCGCTCGGTCATCGTCCCGGCAGCGTTACCGTACATCCTCGCCGGGCTGCGCACGAGCCTGGCGATCGCGCTGGTCGTGACGGTGATCGCCGAGATGCTGGCCGGAGACCAGGGCATCGGTCATTACCTGCTCAGCATGCAGTACGCGCTGCGCGCGCCCGAGATGTATTCCGCTATCATTTTGCTGACGCTCGTTGCGTACTGTCTCAACCGGCTGTTCGTGCTGTGGGAAAACCACGTGATCGGCTGGGCGCGGTCGCGCGAGGTGCACGAAGCGCCGTGAACAGCGATGCGGACGAGCGCGCCCTGCGAATCGACGCCCTTGCGAAGACGTTCGGCGGAAAACAACCGGTCATGGTGTTCGAAGGCCTCTCGCTCGACGTGCGCGCCGGCGAGTTCCTCTCGATCGTCGGACCGAGCGGCTGCGGAAAGTCGACGCTGCTGCAGGTCGTGGCGGGGCTGCTCCCGGCGAGCGGCGGCCGCGTGCTGCTCGGCGGCCGCGACGTCACCGGCGCGCCGGCGCACATGGTGTATTTGTTCCAGCAATACTCGAAGTCGCTGCTGCCCTGGATGACGGTCGAAGACAACGTGATCTTCGCCTTCAATCATCGCCTGCATCTCGGCGCGCGGGAAGCCCGCGAACGCAGCCGCGAGCACTTGGCGATGGTTGGCCTCCAGGAATCGGCGAGTGCCTACCCATGGCAGCTTTCCGGCGGGATGCAGCAACGCGTGGCCATCGCGCGCGCGCTTTCCGCCGATCCGAAAGTGCTGCTGATGGACGAGCCGTTTTCGTCGGTCGACGCGCTCACCCGGATGGAGCTGCACGCGCTGATCTCCGAACTGTGGGAACGCAAGCGCTTCACGACCGTGCTGGTGACGCACGATGTCGACGAGGCGATTTTTCTCGCTGACCGCGTCGCGGTGCTCTCGCGGCGGCCGGCGACGATCGCCGAACTGGTCGCAACCGAACTCTCCCGCCCGCGCCGGGCGGTCGAAACGTACGAGGATCCGCGCTTTCTCGCACTGCGCCACCGGCTGCTCGAGCGTCTGCTGCGCAAACCGGAGGAGCTCGATGCAGCGCCTCGCTAAACGCTGGACCGACCTCGTTCCGGGGGCGCTGTTTCTACTGGCGATCCTGGCGCTGATCGAGTTCGCAGCGCGCACGGGACTGGTCAACGCCGCGGTCGTTCCCCCGCCCACCACCGTCGCGCTGGTCTTCGCGCACATCGTGACGACCGGGGTGTTCGTCGTACCGGTGCTGCAGACGCTGGGGACGCTGTTTACCGGGTACGCGGCCGGCTGCGTGGCCGGGATCGCCTGCGGCGTGTTGATGGGCTCGTTCCGCGCCGCCTACAACCTCTTCGAGCCGCTCACCGAAATGGTGCGCCCGATTCCGAAGCCGGCGCTCTTGCCCGCCTTGATGCTCTTCCTCGGCCTCGGCTCGACGATGAAGATCACGCTCGTCGCGCTGGCGGCGTTCTTCCCCGTGCTGGTGAGCACCGTGCAAGGAACGCGCGGCGTCGACGTGACGATGATCGACATGGCGCGCACGTTCGGGTACGGGCCGGCCCAGATTCTCTGGAAGATCGTCTTGCCGGCCGCCGCGCCGTATTTTGCCGTCGGCATGCGCGTCAGCCTAGGCATCAGTTTGGTCGTGATCGTCGTCGCGGAGATGCTGACCACGAACGGCGGCGTCGGCGGCGCGCTCATCGAGATGCAGCAACAGTTTCAAGTGCGCCAGACGTACGGCTGGCTCGTCGTGCTGGCACTCATCGGATTCGGTCTCAACGCGCTGTTCGCGTGGGCGGAGCGCCGCTTGACCTTCTGGTCGGCAGCGTCCTAAACTAGCGGCATGGCCAACAAGATCCCCCCGCCCTCGCCCGAGCGGCCACCGTTGCGCACCAACGTGTTCGAATTCATGCAGTACGCGAACACCTCGCTGGCGCCGCTCTTCCCGGCGTACCTCGAGCGGGGGTCGATCGTCCCCGCCGCGACGCTGTTCATCGGCGGCGAGGACGCCGAGTACGGCCACTTCTTTCACGACAACACCGAGGAGGAAGTCGGGCTCGTCATCGCCGACCGCGGCGCGCACAAAAACACCGGCAGCGTCATGGTTGCGCCGCTGCTGCACGGCGTGAATTGCTTCCTCAAGGACCCGAAAGACCCCGAGAGCTTCATGCTGACCGTCATCACGCAGCGGCAACGCGAGCATGACCCGCAATCCGAACGGGTGTTCTTCCGCTGCGGGTGCAACGAGGTGCTGTTCGAGCATACGTTCGATGCAACGCCCGCCGACACGTTCCAAACGGACGTCGACAAGATTCTTTTGACGACGCTCGAATCCGGGGATGCGGCGGCGGCGTTTAACGCCGACCAAGCGCTGCGAACCTGCAAGCGCTGCGGCAAGGTCAGCCCGCCGTTTCCCCTCGCGGCGTGGGGCTGGCTCCAGCACGCGAACCAGCATCGCGCGGTGGCGCGAGCCCGAGCCGTGCTGACGGCATCGAGCCTCGAAAGCGCCGCGCCGTGAGCGTCGAAACCATCCTTCCGAACGTCGAGCGCAAGCGGTACCTCAACGTCTTACCGTTGGCCGGCGACGCCCGCTCGTACGACGAACGTCCGGTCTTGCTCGAACACATCGATCCGCAACTGTTCCTGAGCCGGAACTCGCTCGCGCAACCGTTTTTCCTCATCTGCGAGAAAGATACCGTACTCGCGGCGCTGTCGGGCGACGCGATCGTGGAGTTTCGCGAGTGCTCGGTGTTGCAGCACCGTCTGGCACCCGGAGATTTCGTCTACGTTCCGGCCGGGACGCCGCACCGGATCGTGCCGCGGGAACCATCGTTGCACGTCCGCTATAAAGCGCGGGTGTCCGATCTCGAAGGTGTTGCTTGGTATTGCGAGGCCTGCGGTACCGAGCGCCGGCGGATCGAGTGGAACGCGCAGGAAACGTTACCGCAAGAGGGCTACGCGCAAGCCTGCCGATCCTACGCCGCCTCGGTGGAGGGTACGCCGTGCGCCAAGTGCGGCGAAGCGGCGCCGGTGCTCGACTGGGGCGATACGCGCTGGGATGCAATTGCCGCCGCGCTGCGTCAAGCGGCGGAGGCTGCAAAAACCGTTACGTCCGATCGCTGAGCCGAAGCTGCTTGACGTAGCAGGCGCACACCGGCGCCGTGAGAAAACCTATCGTCCCTTCAGCCTCCCTTTGCGCGAGAAACGAGCGGTGACATGACCGATATTCGTGAGTTCATGACCAGCTGGGCGCCCGGCGACGGGTCGTCAATGATAGCCTGGTCCAACCGGAAAAAGGAGAGCTTGCGCGGGACGGCCACCGGCAAGCGGAAGCCGCCGGACTTGCGCCCGTTCGATTTGATCAAGGCGCCGCATCAGTCCGTCGGCCTCCTCGCCAATCCGGATATGCGCGTCAGCGTCGACAGCGCGGCGGGCCCCGCGCCGATCTTCCACCGCAACATCGACTTCGACACCGTGATCGTTCAGTTCGCCGGCAACTGCCGCGTGGAAAACGAGATGTCGGTCGAGCAACTTGCAGCGGGCGAAGTGCTGCTGATTCCGCGCGGCATCGCCCATCGCAGCATCGGTGATGCAAACGCGCTGCGCATGATCGTGCACTTGAAATCGCCGGTCACCCAGCACATGGGCGAGGAACTCTGCACGAGCCGCACGCAATTCGACATCCGCCGCGTCGGCGGACCGGACTATTCGGCGGCCGCGGCAGCCAAGCCGCAGACCGGCGCGGTCATCGAAAAGATGTTCGTCTGGGATGAAGACCCGGCCGACGCGGTCCAGGTGCGGCGCGTGGCCGAAGAGTTGATCGGCGTCACCAGTACCGAGCGCGAAAAGAAGCTCAGCGCGGTCAAGAAGCTGCGGCCCTTCGATCTCTTCACGGACATCACCGGCCGCAAGGGACCGGGCCCGAAGGTTATGTCGAGCGCGTTCAGCTTGATGGAAGTGTACAACACCGTCGGCGAACAGTTCGCGTTTCACCGAGCGCTCGACAGCGAGGAGTTCGGCTTGCAGTTCATGGGCGTCAACACGAACATGTCGGAGTTCGAAGAGGGCCGGGTCATGTCGCCGGGTGACTGGTTCCTGATTCCGCTGGGCATCGCGCATTCCGTCAAGGATTGCAAGCCCGATTTCCGGCGGATGGTGCTCTACTCGCGCTTCCCGTTCGAGGTGCTCGCCAAGCCGTCGATGCACGCGCACGAGAGCCGCTTCGAGGTTCGCGAGAACGTGCTGGAACCGGCGCCGTGGCATAGCGAAGCGCGCGAACTTGCCGCAGCCGGCGCCTAACCTCCGCACGCGGCTCGGCCGCGCGCTCGGCGGGCTCCTGATCTTCGCGCTGTCGCTGTCGGCCGCGTCGTCGGCGGTCGATCCGTACACGATCGACGTCATCCTCAACCAAACCGGCGCCAACGCGTATCCCGGTCAAACCGAGACCGAAGCCCTCAAGGTCTTCGAGCGGTGGGCCAACGCGCACGGCGGCATCCGGGGCCGGCCGATCCAGTTTGCGTTCTACGACGACCAAACCGATCCGAAAGTCGCGGTGCAGCTCGCGGGTCAGCTCATCGCCAAGAAGCCGCTGGTGATCCTCGGGTCGGGCCAGGTCGCGACGTGTGCCGCCATGGCCCCCTTGTTCGAGAACGGTCCGGTCGACTTTTGCTTCACGCCCGGCTTCTCGCCCAAGCCCGACTCGTACGTGTTTTCCGCCTCGGCCTCGTTACAACACATCTTGCCGACCCAGGTGCGCTTCGCTCGCGGAAAGGGCTGGACGCGCGTGGCGAACATTTCCGTGACGACGGCCACCGGGCAAGCTTCCGACGCCTCGATGCGCTACGCCATGACGCTGCCCGAAAATAAGACCATGGACATCGTCGACTGGGACACGTTCAACCCGTCGGACATCAGCGTCGTCGCGCAAGTCGCCCGCGTGAAAGCGTCGGGCGCGCAAGTCATCATCACGCCGGCCTCGGGGCCGGCGTTCGCCACGCTCTTGCGCGGGCTGAACGACGCGGGCGTGCACCTGCCGGTCCTCACCTCGGCAGCGAACGAGCAGCCGGAGCAGCTCAAGCAGTATGCCGCCTTCATGCCGTCCGACGTGTACTTCAACGGCATGCTCTACTACGCGCGCAACACGATTCGTCCCGGCCCGTTGCGCGACGCGATCGATGAGTTCTACGCGGCCTTCAAGGCGGCCGGCGCCAAACCGACGCCCGACAGCGGACAAGCGTGGGATCCCGCGCTGATCGTGCTGTCCGGACTGCGCAAGCTCGGGACCTCGACGACGCCGGACAAGCTGCGCGACTACATCCTCAACCTGCACTCCTTCGCCGGATCCAGCGGCTACTACGACTTCCGCAGCCGCGACCAGCACGGCCTCGACGACTCGGACGTGATCTACGTGAAGTGGGACCCGAAGATCGCCGACTTCGTCAACGCGTCGCGCCGCGGCGGCCAGCCGCTGTGAGCGCGTCCACCGTTCGGTTCGTGCGCTATCCCGGCGAGTCGGCGCAAATCATCTTTGCGCCGCTCTTGCTCGCGCGCGAGCGCGGCTACTTTCGCGACGAGGGGCTCGACGTCGAGGTGATCGAGCCGCCCGATCACCCGTGGCAGTGCGTGGCGCGCGACGACGGTGATGCCGGCGTCGGGTACATCGATTACGGCGGGCAGCCGATCTTTCGCGGGCGCTTTAAAGCGGTTGCGGTGCAGGAACGGCTGACGGCCGGACGCGGGTTGCCGGCACTGCTCGCGCGCCCACAACTGATCGACGACGGGACGTTGCGCGACGAGTCGGGCCTGCGCGGACGGGCGATCGGGTTGAGCGGCGGCCGTGGCGACGATTACCTCACGTTTGCGTTTCCGCTGCGCCGGGCCGGCCTCTCGCTCGCCGACGTGCAGATCGTGCCCGTTCCGCACGAGGGCGCCGCGCGCGACGCGGCGCTCGAGCGGGGAGCGATCGACGTCATCATCGGGCGCCGCCCGCGGGGAATCGCGCTCGAAGAGTCGCGCGGCTTGCTGCGGCGCTGGCTGGTCGCCGGCGAGATCGAACCGGATTGGCAGAACCGCTTCATCATCTTCGGCACCGAGTTCATCAAGCGCGCGCCGGCGGCCGGGCGTGCATTTCTGCGCGCGCACCAGCGCGGCGTCGCGGATTACCTCGCGGGTACGCGCAGCGGCAAGCCCAGTCCGGAATTCCTGCCCGAACTGTGCCGCTTGTCGATGGAAACGCCGGAGCTGCTTACCAACTGCGCGCCCGGCGGATTCCCGGTCGATCCGCGTATCGACGTTGCCGGCGTCGAGCGCGACGTCGCGTTGCTCCGGGATGCGGAACTCTTTCCCGCCGGCGTCGCGGTCGACGAGCTCATCGACCTCACGTTTGCGCCCGAAGCCGCGGTGCGCTGAAACCGGTGCCGCAGGCGAGTCTCGAAGGCTGGCGATTGCCGGGCAACGTCGTTCCGCCGGTAACGCCGTTCGATGCAAACGGTGCGGTCGACTATGGCGCGCTCGGGCGCGAGATCGATTACGTCGTGGCGTCGTCGCGGCCGGCGGCGATCTGCGTGGCCGGGGTCGAAGCGCAAGAGTATCAGTACCTTACCGAGGGCGAGCGGCGCACGCTGATCCGCGAGACGATCGCGTTGATCGCCGGCCGCGTCCCGGCACTCGTCGGCGTTTCGCACGCCTCGTTCCGCCGCTCGATCGAACTTGCAGCGTACGCCCGCGAACTCGGCGCATCGGCGGTGCAGGTGCTGTTGCCCAACCGGCCTTCAGGTGGTGCGCCGACGACGGCCGAAGTCGTCGCGTACTTCGAGGCGATCGTGCGCGAGAGCCCCTTACCGGTCGTCGCGTACCACAATCAAGGTCCCGGTGCCGACCTGGGCGTACCCGCATTGCTCGAGGTGCTGGCCATCGACGGTGTCGTCGGCTTAAAAGAAAGCTCGCGCAACCAGCGTTTTTTGGCGAACCTGCTGCGCGAGACGCAAGCGCGCCGCTTGGCGGCGGTGTTCACGACGCTCGAAGTGTTGCTCGGCACGCTGATCCTGGGTGCCGCGGGCGGAACGATGCCGCCGCCCGGTTCCGCCGTCGCGCGGCTGCTCGTCGACGCGTTTGCGGCGAACGATTTGCCGACGGCGGTGCGGGCCCAGCAGTTGCTCAGCGAAATGCCGGCGCGCTGGATCGGTTTTGGCCTGGTCGCCGTTTCGAAAGCGTCGCTGCGCGCAATCGGCGTCGATTGCGGCGTGACCTATCCGCCGTTCGGAGCGATGCCGCAAGCGCAGGTCGCGGAAATCGAAGCGTTTTGGCGCTCCGCGATCGAGGTCTTTCCAGCGCTACGCGTGGGTGCCGGAGCGCTGACTCAGACCACCTCGTAACTAGGCGCGGCCGGCTTTCGTCAGGATGTCGGTGACGATCGTGCCGAGTCCGGGGAGAACGGAGCCGAAGGCCTCGTTTCCGCCGTTGGCATAGGTCTTGCCGGGTTTGGGCGCGAGGATGAGGTTCGTTTTGGGAACGTCGACGCGCAGCGATGCGTATTTCGTCTCCTCTTGCCACGCGATTTGCCCCTCGCGCGACAACAGCCAGTTCACGTAGAGCTTCGCCGCGTTCGGGTGCGGCGCCGAGGCGATCACGGAGACCGCGCCGGCGCCCGGTCCGATCGCGCAGCCTTCCTTCAGTTGATCGAGCGGAATCGGGGCGATGGGCAAGCCCGCATCCATGGCTCCCGCCGCTTCCTCCGCCGAGACGAACCCGCCGATCGCGTACCGTCCTTGCGCGAGCGCGTCGACGAGCTGACGTTGATCGCGACCCATGACGACGTCGAGTTCGCCGAAGAAGCGCTGGAACCAAGGTACGCCGAGCGTGGGCTGCTTGAAGATGTAGCTCGCCGGAACGCCGCCCGCTCCGATGACGCGGATGTCGTTGGAGCAGACTTTGCCTTTCCATTTCGGATCGACGAGGTCCCAATAGGAACGGAACGAGGATACCTTCGCAAGGTTCGTGTTTACGTAGGCCACCGGATACAAAATGGCGGCGAAGCTGAGGTTGACGTTCGGCTCGGTCCCGTCGTTCCACCACAGCATGTTCTGCAGCCACGCCGATCGCTCGCGAATCTCCGGTAAGACCAGCAGCGGGTCGAGCGGCACGAGACCGTGCTGTGGTTTGAGTCCGCGCAGCACGACGGTGCTGCCGTTCACCCAAATATCCCCGAGGAAGCGTCCCGCCGCGCGTTCGGCATTGAGCTTCGAGAGCAGCTGGGCGCCGACGCCCATCGTGCTCTCGATGTGGATGTCCGGATACACTTTCTGGAAGCGCGTGACCAGCGCAGCGTAGAAGTTGTCGCCCGACGGGCCGTAGAGGACCAGCGACCCTTCTTGTTTCGCGGCCTGGACGAGCTTGTCCCAATCGGCGGGCTTCGAGTAATTGATCGCCGCGCCGGCCGGTGCGCCCGTTGCGAGCAGCGCGCCCGTTGCGGCTGCGCCAATCAGAAACTCGCGTCGTGGCTGGGCTGGCTCTCGCATCGTTGATGACCTCCGTTCGTGAATGGATTCGGTTGCTGAGGAGTCCGCCCTGCGGCTGCTAGCGGCCCGAACGAATGCCGACGTTGTGGCCCAGGGTGCGAACGAGAATCGCCATGCTGGTCGTGATCGCCGTGATGACGACCGTCACGACCGTCGCCGACTCGCGTTGCCCGTCGAAGACGAAGTTGATGGCGAGCAGCGACAGCGTTCGCGTTTCAGAAGTAGCGAGCAAGATGATGTTCGACGTGGCGTTGGCGGCGAACATGAACTTGATCGCAGCCACGACAATTAACGTCGGTGCGATCAGGGGCAAGACGATCTGAAAATACGTTCGGATCCAGCCGGCCCCGGACATCCGAGCGCTTTCCTCGAGATCGGCGCGCAGCTGCAGAAAGGCGGCTTTCAGCGTTTGGGTCGAGAGGGTCATGCCGCTGAGGATGACGGCGATGACGATGACCCAAATCGTGCCGTAGATCGGCCGAAAGATCGGGGTACCGACGAACATCCAGAGCAGGCCGAGTCCGGCCAGCGCACCGGGAACGACGCTCGGCAGCCAACACAGGAAGTCCAGCACCGCCAGCCCGCGCACCTCGCGGGCGCGAACGAGAACGTACGCCACGATCGAGAAGAGGATCGGGGCGACGATCGCCGCGATGCCGGCGACTTCGAGCGTGTTGAACATCGCCTGGGCGAAGTCGGGCGTGCTCAGCGTGCGCTGCCAGTTCGCCAGCGTCCACGCGTGCGCCAGGTTGAAAAAGCCGAAACGCGTCATCAGGCTGCCGGCGATCACCGACAGCAGCGGTACGATGACGAGCAAGCCCGCAACGCCGGCCACGAGCGAAAACACCGGCCAGCGCCAGCGCCCGAGGTCCATCGGGGTCGGCGACATGCGCCCGGTCACGGTCGTGTAACTGCGGCGCGTCGTGAGCCAACGCTGAACGGGCACCGCGACGAGCAGCAAGGTCAACGTGACGCTGCCGAGCGCGGTCGCTTGACCGAGCAGCGGCGGCACTTGCTGGGCCAGGTCGACGATCTTGGTCGAGAAGACGTAGAAGCCGATCGGGACGCCGAGCAGCAGTTCGATCTCGAACGACTCGAAAAGACGCACGAAGCCGAGGAAGAACACGATCACGAGCGGCGGTGTCATGATCGGCAGCGTCAGGCGCAGCAGCGTGCGCCAGCGACCGGCGCCCGACATGTAGCCCGCTTCTTCGAGCGCTGCGTCCATGTTCCGAAAGGCCGGCGTCAGCAAGATGACCTTCTCGGAGATGTCGCGCGACATCAGGTGCACCCAGACGATCCCGCCGAACGAGTAAACGTTGAAGGGACCCCTGACGTGGAAGGCTTGCAAGATGAAGTTGTTCAGCACGCCCAACGGATCGAGTAGCAGGATCCAGCCGAGCGTCGCGGAGAGCGGCGGCAGAAAGAACGACAGCCAGAAACAGAATTCGAGCGCGCGGCCATGGGGCATGGCGGTGCGGCCGAGCAGCCAGGCCAGCAGAATCCCGATCGGAAACGAGAGCGCCTGATAGCACAGGCCCACGGCAACGGTGTTGCGCAACGCCGAGAAGAGTCCGGGGCCACGCCAGGCTTCCGCCCACGCATCGGCGGCGAAGACGGGCGCGTGACCCGGCGGTGCGACGTTGAAGCTGTTGATGAAGATCAGCGCGAGCGGGTAGACGACGAAGAACCCGATCACCGCGATGAGCACCGCGACGACGACTTGCGCCGTGCTCGGCCACGTCCGGGGTGACAACCTCAGTCGGCGATCAAACGGCAGGACGGGACGGGAAACTCGAGCCACACCTCGTCGCCTCGAACGAGCTCGGTGTCCGACGGCACGCGTGCCCGAAACGTCAGGCCGTTCACCTCGACGCGGCACTCCGACTGTTCGCCGAAGAACGAGACCGACTGGATGTGCGCCGTGAACCTGTTGGGCCTCGCATCACCGCCGCGATGAAGGCGCAGGTGTTCCGGGCGAATCGTCATCGTGCCGGTCGAACCGGCGGTTGCGCCCGAGGCGTTCGTGACCTCTAGGCGGCCGAAGCTGGTCTCGACGGTACACACGCCGTTCGGACCGGTTTCGGCAACCGTGCACGGGATGCTGTTGCTGACGCCCAGGAACTCCGCAACGAACGCGTTCGCGGGTTTCTGGTAGAGCTCGCGCGGCGTCGCTTCTTGCACGATTTCGCCGTGTTCGATGACCGCGATGCGGCTGCTCATGCTCAATGCTTCGGTCTGATCGTGCGTTACGTAGAGGGTCGTGATGCCGAGACGGCGCTGCAGCGCGCGCAGTTCGGTGCGCATCGTATCGCGCAGCCGCGCGTCGAGGTTGGAAAGCGGCTCGTCGAGGAGCAGCAACGCGGGCCGGCGGACGAGCGCGCGCGCCAGCGCCAGCCGTTGCTGTTGTCCGCCCGAAAGCTGCGTCGCAAAGCGGTCGGAGTAGCCTTCCATCTCGACGAGCGCCAGTGCCTCCTCGACGCGCTGGCGCATCTCTTTCGAGTTCGTCTTGATGCCGGCCACGTTCAAGGGGAAGGCGACGTTTTGGAAGACCGTCATGTGCGGCCAAATCGCGTAGCTCTGGAACACCATGCCGATGTCGCGCTTGTTCGGCGGAACGAAGAGATGTTTGCTCGGCGACGACACGAGCTTGCCGTGAATCGAAATTTCGCCGAGCGTCGCGTGCTCGAGCCCGGCAATGCAGCGCATCGTCGTCGTTTTGCCGCAGCCGCTCGGGCCGAGCAGCGTGTAGAACTCGCCCTCGCGGATGTTGAAGCTGACGCCCCGGACGGCTTCGACGAGCCGTCCCTGAGCGGTATACGACTTGTACAGCCCATCGACCGTAACGGTGAGATTCTGCTCGGTGCTGACCATGTGCTCCCACGGGCGTTTTGGCTGCATCACCTTTAGCAGAGGGTTGGGCTTTCCATGCTTGAAACGGCCGAGCTATGCGCGTCGTTGCCCTCGAAGAACACATCACGATCCACTCGCTCAATGTGGAGATGGAATCCACCACCGTTGCTCGGCCCGGGAGCCGATCCGGCGCGAGCCGAGCGGCCCTGCTCGAAGATGTCGAGGGCGAGCGGCTGCGGACGATGGACGAAGCAGGAATAAACATCCAAGTCCTGTCCGTTCCCGGGCTGGGAGCATGGTCGTTTCCGGCCGACGCAAGCCCGCCGTTCGCGCGGCGCTACAACGACGGGATTGCGGACATCGTGCGCGCGCACCCCCAACGGTTCGCGGCGTTTGCCCACTTGCCGTTGACGGCTCCGGAAGCATCCGCCGACGAACTCGAGCGCGCGGTGCGCGAACACGGCATGAAGGGCGCGCTCATCAGCGGCCAGTGCGACGGGAAGTTTTTGGACGATCCGGTCTTCGAGTCGTTGTTGACCCGTGCCGAGAAGCTCGACGTTCCGATCTACATCCATCCCGGCGTCCCGCCCGAGTCCGTGCAGGTAGCGTACTATCGCGGCTTCAGCCCGCAAGTGTCATCGATGTTCGCGACCACCGGCTGGGGCTGGCACACCGAGACGGGGATCCACGTCCTACGGATGGTGCTGGCCGGGACGCTCGACCGGCATCCGCGTCTGCGGCTCATCATCGGCCATATGGGCGAGATGTTGCCGACGATGCTCGCGCGGTGCGACGATTTTCTGCGGCAAAAGGACACCGGGCTACCGCGTTCGGTGAGCCAGACGATTCTCGATCACGTGACCATCACGACGAGCGGCTTCTTCACGCTGCCGCCGTTTCTCGCCGCGCTCCTGACCTTCGGCGCCGACCGCATCTTGTTTTCAGTCGACTACCCGTTCAGCAACAACGCGGTCGCGCGCAAGTTTCTCGATGCCCTGCCGCTCGCGCCGGATGACCGTGAAAAGATCGCTCACGGCAACGCGGACCGGCTCTTAAAGCTGGCCTGACGCTTCGGCTTTGATGCGCGACGTACACTTGGTCGGTAGCGTACCGCTCGCGAGCACCGATGAGGTCTTTCGCGCGTGCGCCACAACGCTCGGCGAACGTTTGAAACGCTATCCGGACGGCGAAACCGGTGCGCGCAAAGAGTGGGTGCAGTGGCAGTTGCGCTCGCTCGTCGACCATCCGCAGTTCGAGCTCACCGCGAACAAGCCGATGGTCATCACCCATGGGGTCGCGCCGTCCGAACGCGTCTACTACCGGCTCAAGCCGGGAATCGAACCGGACGACGTGCGCTTCGGACCGCTCGGCTATGCTGAGAACGCCGAGGCCTCGTACGCCGAATTCGCTCGGCTACGTTCGAACGGCGTCATCCCCGCCGCGGCCCGGTTCATGGTCGCGATTCCGAGTCCGCTCGCGTTTCTCTGCGTGTTGATCGCAGCCGAAGATCGCGCGCGTGTCGAATCGGCGTATATCGAGCGCGTGGTCCAGGAAATCGGCGACGTTACCGCAGCCATTCCGCTGCACGATCTCGCCATCCAGTGGGACTGCGTCTTTGAGATGTTGATTCCGGCCGGTGCCCGGACGAGCCACATCGACGACTCGCGCGAAGCCCTGATCGAGCGGCTCGCCCGGATCGGCAATTGCGTTCCGGCGCAGGTGCAACTCGGCTACCATTTCTGCTACGGCGACATGGGCCACCGCCATTCGATCGAACCGGTCGACACGTCGATCATCGTCGATATGGCCAACCGTCTGCGTCGCGCGCTCCACCGCCGGCTCGACTTCCTGCACGTCCCGGTGCCGCGTGGACGGAACGATGATGCCTACTTCAAGCCCCTTGCAGCGCTGCGGCTCGAAGCTGAGACGGAATTCTACCTCGGCCTGGTACACTACACCGATGGCGTCGACGGAACGCGGGCGCGGATGGCGACGGCTTCACGCTTCGTTGACCGCTTCGGCATCGGGACCGAGTGCGGATTTGGGAGACGCCCGCCCGAGACGATCGTCCCGCTGCTCGAGATTCACGCCGAGTGCGCGGCCGGCTAGTCAGCGCGCCGCGGCGTCGCTGATCATCTCCGCGGCCTGAAAGCCCTTCTCGATCACGTTGTATTTCACGGCGGTGTCGATCACCGGTTGGATGTCGGATGCCCGTACGATGGTTCCGACGTGCGTGCGCTGCATGTGCCGGATGAGATCGGGGTCGAGCTTCGTGATTTGCGCGACGTCCTGGACGGTGTCGTCGGGATGCGCGAGCGCATACGTGGCTGCCTCCGCCACGACGCGCGAAAAGCGTTGCGCAGCACTGCGGTTGGCCGCGATGTAGCTTTCCGTAGCGAACCAGACGCCGAGCAAGAATTGCTTGCCGACCGCGTCGTAGATATGCCCGGCGGTGCGCGCGCCGGCAGTATGCGCCGCCGCGTAGGCCGGATTGCTGAGGATCGAGCCGTCGACGCGGCCTTGCTCGAGCGCCGCCGTCGCGGCCAGCGCCGGTAACTCGAAGAAGTGCACGGTCTTCGAATCGCCGCCGTTCGTGTCCATCCAGGCTTGCATCGCCATCGTGTCCAGTGACTGCAGCGCATTGGTGCTGATCGTCTTGCCGTTGAAATCGCGCGCCGTTCGCAGCGGCGACGCGCTCGCGACGACGAGGCCGGACACGTCGGTGCCGACCCACAAACCGGAGGGCGCGAGTACCATGAGCGGGATGCCGCGCAGGTGCGCCTCGATGAGCGCGACGAGACTAGAGACGCCGACGTCGAGCGCCCCGCCGGCCACCGCGCCGGACACGGCGTTCCCGCTGCCCATCATCGTCAGCTCGAGTTTCAAGCCGGCCCGCTCGAACATCCCGACGCGGTTCGCATACAGCACGGGCGAGATCGAGTCGATCGGCGTCGCGCCCACGCGGATGGTGGTGAGCGCCGGCTGAGCGGCGGCCCGTGATGCGAGCGATGCGGCCGCCAACGCTCCCCCGATAACCGACACGCACGATGCGCGATTCATGGACGCTCCATCTTCATAAACCGGCGGTGACGATTCGAACAGGTGTTCGATTTTCGAGCCGGCCCTATCATGGTAACACCGAGCAAAGGGTTGCCGGAGTCGGGGTAGTGGGCTATAGTGGTACTAAGTGGATGCTAGTGGTGCCTAGTGGAGTACCC
>Ga0209415_10003185_pt1 | contig 30488 bp, 27 predicted proteins | sample PeaSoiSIISIP2007_FD_187696 | JGI IMG/M metagenome (GOLD analysis project Ga0209415, IMG submission 187696) | Peat soil microbial communities from Weissenstadt, Germany - SII-SIP-2007 (SPAdes) (version 2) | ecosystem: Environmental > Terrestrial > Soil > Wetlands > Peat | place: Germany... | reverse complement strand
ATTTCCGACAGCAGGTAGGCAAACTCATCAGAGGCATAGGCGGGTCTTGCAAATGCCGTGATCAAAATCCCGGCACAAAAAATAGCGATCATAAGCAGTGCGGTGCGTTTCATTGTCCCCTCCCTTTTTGGTTACTTAGTTTTTGCGCCTGGCGCCCCAGGTTCGCGCTCGTTCTTTGGGCGCTAACCTGGATTCACTGTACTCCGGGCTGGCCCACCTTTACGTTCTTCTTTGTAAAGATGGGGACGGCGAGGTCGGCGGCGAGAGCTTTTCTTCGCAGGCACGAATAAGCTTGCTTTGAGCCCTGCCATCCCTGGCGCTCCGCAAGGCCGGCCATCCCCCGTTTTTCGTTGACGGGAAGCTCCAAACGGGATAACCTTGATAGAACTAGGTTATCTCAGAGATAACAAGAAGATCTTTGAAAATCCAGCCACGGTAAACGAGGCGGCTGCTCCTGGCCGGCATGCGCAGTCCCAAAACGGAACACAATTAGAGCCGTAACTCCAATGTTATCTAGATTTTGCGTGTAAGTCGTTTAAACTCAAAGATCTAGCACATAGTCGCAAAATAAATCCTTTGTTTTAAAGATTTTGCAATTCGGAAGGGGGAGGGGGGTACCTAGTAGTTAGCCTGTGTCCGATCCGGAAAATCCACACGCCAACGAACATCAAGAGCCGTGCTGATCTTGCCGTGGTTGCCCTGCGATAGCTTGTCAGATGAGGCCCCGGCGGACTCGCTGAAGGAAATCTTCGGCATCGGCACGCGTCTTCTCCATAATCTTGGGATCGTTGCCGTGTTCGACTTCCATTTCTTGAAGTACAAGTTCCACAGCAACTTTCGGTTTGTATCCTCGCTTTATGAGTGTGCGCGCACGCTCCTCGAAAGCGGCGCTAGTATCCCGTTTCGCTTCCGGTTTGGTCGCCGAGAGGCTAGTTGCGGCCTCGCATGTGTGCTGGCGAAACTTCGCAGCGGCCAGTCGGTCGTAAGCACCCTTAGCCTCTTCTCCGCTAAGCAGCGTGGGCACAGGGAATCTCCATCTACAGTTGGAGCAGGCCCAACCATTCACATCACTCTCGAGCCAGATCAGTGAGCGCTCCATATCGGCAAACCAATGTCGCACCGCAATGGACAATGACATGATATAGCAGCAATCGCTGGAACCATTGATTTCATGGTCAAGTGGTGTTCGCGACATCGTGCCGATGTCCATAAACAAATCGTCTCCGACAACTCCGCAAGTATTGATCCAGGAAGAATGACCAAGGTCACTTCACTGAATTGTGATTTCACGATTGAGTGTGCCATCCTACATCGTGCAAATCTCTGCCGTTGAGAAGATACCTCGAGAAGAAGATGCGGTTGAGCACCAACCCATCTCGACTGCGGCACCGGTCTTCAGCATTATCATAGCGGTCCACAATGACTGGATCGCACTCGATGCATGTCTGCAGTCCATCGAGCAACAGACGCATGCGCCAAGCTTTGAAGTCCTCGTGGTCGACGACGGCAGCATCGAAGTTGCTCCTGAAGGGATCCGGGAATGGACCCGTCACCTTCCGCTAACTATTGTGCGACAATCTCACGCGGGAATTCCCAGCGCCAGAAATCGAGGCATTCAGGTTTCCAAAGGCTCCGTGTTGCTATTTGTGGACGCAGACTCCAGAACCCAAACAGGCTGCCTCGCAGCCCTCGCTACCACTATCGCAGACTCGCCGCAGCACGACTGCTTTCAGCTCCGCCTGGTTGGAGATTGTTCCGGGCCGGTTGGCCGGGCAGAAGAGCTACGGCTGCGCACGTTCCAGGAATTCATGCTTCAACCGGACGGTCGCATTCGATACTTGAACACGGCCGGGTTTGCCATTCGACGAACCAGAGTGAATATTGATGAGGGTCTGTTCGATCCTGTCGCGCTCCGGGCTGAAGATACTTTGTTGTTGGCCAACCTTATGCAACGTGACGAGCTTCCCCTGTTTGTTGCCAATGCCACCGTGCAACACGCCATTCCCTTGTCTTTGATGAGGTGCGTCCTCAAAGACATGCGCTCAGCCTATCTGGAGGGAAGAACGGATGACATCATCGCTGCAAAGGGAGTGCGGATCCGACTCAGGCATCGAGAGCGTCTGAGAATGCTCGCGAAGATGTGGAAGATTGCCGGCCAGGACTCCATTGGAAGGTCGGCCTGGTTTGTGCTTGCGGCCAGGCACACGCTGCGACGGATCGTCTCTTTGGTTTATGGATGTCTGGGAATCAGGCCGAAGGCCAAGAGTTCCACAAACTCCGCCTGAAGTCGATATTGAGCCTGTATAATCATTAGAGAATCTCGATAGTTGGATGGGGTTTTCCTGCTATCTCCTCCCTCACTTAGTTTCGTCACTGTTTAGTGGCTGCCATTGTCGGACCGCAACGGAGGAGTAGTGTCTATGAAAGCCGGCCTGCGAGGAATAACTCTAGCCATGTGCCTCGTGGCGGCCGCCATGACATCTTGCTCGCGTCCCACGCCCAAGGTGTCCAACTCCTGGGACCCGAAGGCAGCGGCAGCCTACCTCGACTACCGGGCGGGCTGGTGGATGCAATGGCCAGGGTCTGCCCGTGATCACGGCACCTTTTGTATTTCGTGCCATACCGCCTTGCCTTATGTGCTCTCGCGGCCCGCTCTGCGTCCGGCACTGGCTGAACAAGGTTCCACGGTGACTGAGCGCAGGTTGATCGATAATGTCACCAAGCGCGTACGGCTTTGGAAGGATGTCGGACCGTACTACAGCGACCCGGGATACGACGGCAAAGCCGCCGAGTCGCGCGGAACAGAATCCGTTCTCAATGCGCTGATCCTTGCCAGCCACGACGCACAAAGCGGGCGACTCAGCGACGACACGCGCGCCGCATTCGACCACATGTGGACGCTGCAGCAGACCACCGGAGATGACCGGGGCACGTGGCATTGGCTTCAGTTCGACCAGGAGCCCTGGGAAGCAAACGATTCTCCGTACTATGGCGCTGCGCTCGCAGCGATGGCTGTGGGAGTAGCTCCGGAAAATTATGGATCGAGCGCCCAAATCCAGAACAATTTGCAGCTGTTGCGTGAATATCTGAACCGGAAGAATGCGACGCAGTCCACAATCAATCGTGTTTTCTTTCTCTGGGCTTCGACCAAATTGCCCGGACTACTGCCGCCTGAGCAGCAAAAGGCTATCGTCAACGAAGTTCTCAGCAAGCAACAAGCAGATGGCGGTTGGAGACTGGCTTCCCTTACCTGGAGGTGGAGCCGTTGGAGTTGGCACGGGCTCGTGAACATGTGGATCCGGGAAGATGGGACCCCGATGGACGGTAAGAGTGACGGTGTAGCCACGGGACTGATCACACTCGTCCTGCAAGAGGTGGGCGTCTCACGCGACAATGTTCAACTACAGCATGGACTCTCATGGCTCATGAGCAACCAGAATGCGACAGAAGGTTTCTGGCCTGCTTCATCGGTGAATAAACGACGACACATGTCTTCCGACACTGGACGCTTCATGAGCGATGCTGCGACGGCATACGCCGTACTGGCGTTGACGGAAAACCAACGGGCGCCAAGTGCTGTGACATCCGCGTCTAATCGGTGAGGTTGGCTCCTTCCGCATATCAACGGGAACATATGAAAGATTGCCGGCAGTTCTATATCGATGGGAAATGGGTTGAACCCAGCCAGGTCCGCGACTTCCTGGTCATCAATCCTGCGACGGAGGAGCCGATCGCGACCATCTCGATGGGGGGCACCGTCGATGTTGACAAGGCGGTGGCTGCGGCCAAACAGGCATTCGAATCGTATTCGGAAACGACTGTGAAAGATCGCCTGGCGCTGCTGACGCGGATCATTGAACTCTATCGGTCCCGGATGGATGACATGGCGGAAACGATTTCGCAGGAGATGGGGGCGCCCATTGGCCTGTCACGAGCTGCGCAGGCTCCTGCGGGGCTCGCACATTTGTCAGAAATTGTAAACGTGCTTGGGCGCTTCAAATTTGAGGAGCTTAGGGGCTCAACCCTTATGCGAAAAGAGCCCATTGGAGTTTGCGGACTCATCACCCCCTGGAACTGGCCGATGAACCAGATCGTCTGCAAGGTGGCTCCAGCCCTGGCTGCGGGGTGCACCATAGTTCTGAAGCCGAGTGAAATGGCCCCATTGTCCGCGTATTTGTTTGCGGAGATTCTTCATGAAGCGGGCGTGCCTGCGGGGGTTCTCAACCTCGTCAACGGCGATGGGCCGACCGTGGGTGCTGCGATGTCCTCGCATCCCGATGTGGCTATGGTCTCCTTCACTGGGTCCACGCGTGCCGGAGTTGCAGTGGCATCGGCGGCTGCTCCCACCGTGAAGCGGGTGACACAGGAACTCGGAGGCAAGTCAGCGAACATTATTTTGGATGACGCCGATCTGGCGAATGCGGTCAAAGAGGGCGCGCACGCATGCTTTCGCAATAGTGGTCAGTCCTGCAACGCGCCCACGCGTATGCTGGTTCCTCGGTCCAAAATGGCCGACGCGGTCAAGGCTGCCGAGTTGGCAGCCGGGACGACCAAGGTAGGTGACCCACTCACAGCCGGCACCCACATGGGGCCGCTGGCCAGCAAAGCTCAGTTCGAGAAGGTGCAGCGCTTGATTCGCGAGGGAATCAACGAGGGCGCAAGGTTGGTTACCGGGGGGCTCGGTCGTCCGGACGGTCTGACGAAAGGCTACTTTGTAAAGCCGACCATATTCGCGGAGGTGCGCAACAACATGACCATCGCACGCGACGAGATCTTTGGACCTGTGCTTTGCATCATCCCTTATGAAAACGAAGAGGACGCGGTCCGAATTGCGAACGACACTCCTTACGGGCTGTCGGGTTTCGTGACTTCAGGAAACATAGAACGCGCACGCCGCGTGGCCAGGAGAATTCGCGCAGGCAACGTGCACATCAACGGGGCGCGAGTCGACTTCGGGGGTTGTTTCGGAGGCTACAAACAGTCGGGTAACGGACGGGAGTGGGGCGAGGCCGGGCTGGAAGAATTTCTTGAACTGAAGGCCATCTTTGGTTACGAGGCTTCGCGGAAACTAGAAAAATGAAAATTCGGAGCTGAGGCTTTTCCCCCGAACTGGAACGGCTGCCGTCTTTTATAGGGATCGATACTTCCTTTTGAGTGATCTAAAGCGACGGTTGTATATAACTTACGTCACTAGACATAAGTGTTTCTATTTACATACACTTGTATAAAGTCAGAACTGGCCCAAAAAGGGCGATAATAAACGGCAGATCTATTACATTCCCGTGCCCAACACATGCTCCCCCATTGTGGCCGGTGAACAATGCAATCGGGAGCGCCTTGACGGACGTACCAACAACGCTAGCATTCAGTGCAACTGAAGCGCACTCGACTTCCCAAAATGGGAATCAGGGCACCTCGGAAGAACTCACGCGCATTTGGCAAGAGATTCTGGGCGTTGACTGCATTACTCCCGACCAGAACTATTTTGACCTGGGGGGAGACTCATCTCTGGCTGTACAGATGTTCGCTCAAATCGAAAAGACCTTTAAGGTCAAGTTGCCGCTAGCAACCCTTTACGAAGCCCCCACGATCGAAGAACTGTCCAAGATTCTCTGCGGTGAGACGGCAGGTTCTGGTTGGTCGTCACTGGTGGCCATCCAAGTTGAAGGTTCGCACCCTCCTTTTTTCTGCATGCATGGCGCTGGTGGAACGGTGCTGATGTACCGCGATCTTTCGCGGCATCTGGGTAATGATCAGCCATTTTATGGGTTGCAGTCGCAGGGCCTGGACGGCAGTTGTGCGCCGGCGACGACCGTCGAAGAGATGGCGGCTCTCTATGTAAACGAGATTCGAAGAGTTCAGCCCCATGGGCCGTACTTTCTCGGCGGCTACTGTATGGGTGGAACAGTGGCGTTTGAGGTGGCGCAGCAACTACAGGCGGAGGGCGAACCCGTTGCCCTGCTGGCGTTGTTCGATACCATGAACTGGCATAAGATTCCGCTTACATTCTGGAGCAAGAGTTCCCATACGATCCAGCGATTATTCTTTCACGCTGCCAGTTTGTTTAGTGTTGATTCAGCAGGAAAAGGCAAATTTCTTAAAGAAAAGTTTGACACGCTGAAAGGCCGGATTCCAGTGTGGCGCGGTATGCTGCTCTCCCGGTTCGGCAAGGGGACGAGGAGTGCAGATTCAGATTCCTTGGTTCTGGGACAAATCTGGCAAGCAAATGACCGCGCCTCATGGAACTATATCCCGAAACCATATCTCGGCGTGGTCACGGACATCCGCCCCGCGAAGCAGTATCGAGTATTCAGCAAACCAGATTTGAAATGGGATCGGCTGGCACAAGGGGGAAACGACGTCATCGTTTTGCCGGTCAATCCCGCTATGATGCTGGTCGAACCTTTCGTCGAGCATTTGGCTGGCGCCATGCGGCAATCCATCGATGCCGCGATGGAGCGTTGTAACGCCCATTCATCAAGGGAGACGGAAGTCAAGAGCGTGTAGCCCCGGAGGGAATCGATTGACAATCGGAGACGGCTGGACCAAGACCTGGACCTATTTCAAGAACGACTGGCACGAGGGCAACATTGGAATCATGGGTCCGCGGACGCATGCCGCCTGGCTGTGCTCGATAGTATTTGATGGGGCCCGAGCATTCGAAGGCGTCACTCCGGATCTTGAGCTGCACTGTGCGCGCGTCAATGACTCTGCAAAGAAGCTGTTTCTGAAGCCCACCGTCTCGACGGAAACGTGGGTCAAGCTTGCCCGCGAGGGTATTAAGCGGTTCGACAAGGACGCGGCGCTTTATATCCGGCCCATGTACTGGGCGGAGAAGGAAGGCCCGTGGGTGCAGGCGCACGATCCCGAGTCTACGCAATGGTGTCTTTCCATCTATGAGGCACCCATGCGAATACCCAAGGGATTTTCGATCACATTGTCTCCTTACAGGCGGCCAACGCTGGAGACGATGCCAGTCGATGCCAAAGCGGGCTGCCTTTATCCCAATAACTCCCGATCGCTTTTTGAGGCGCACTCCCGGGGCTTCGATAACGCCATTGTGTGCGATGTGCTGGGCAATGTTGCCGAACTCGCCACTTCCAACATCTTTATGGCGACAGACGGTGTGGTGTTTACGCCGCAGCCGAACGGGACGTTCCTGGCGGGCATTACCCGGCAACGAGTGATTGGACTGTTGCGCGATGCCGGAATAACCGTGGTCGAGAAGACAATGAAGTACAAGGATTTCGAAAAGGCCGATGAAATCTTCGCTACAGGAAACTATTCCAAGGTCGTTCCCGTGACTCGGATCGGGGACCGTTCCCTGCCCTTTGGCCCTTTGTACACCAAGGCGCGAGAATTGTATTGGGCATTTGCACATTCGTCATCGGCGAGCGTGCCGGCGACTTCGGCGGCTAAAGTTTAATGTGAACCCTATGCCGACTTCCACGATGGTCGCTATGCTGACCCCGATTTGGCAGCGGGTGCTGCAGCTTTCGTCGGTCGATCTCGAAGACAACTTTTTTGATCTCGGCGGAGATTCCTCGTTAGCGTTGCAACTGTTTAACGAAATCGCACGCGAGAGCGGGCGAGAACTTCCGCCGGTGACGATCTACTTTGCGCCTACCATCGCGGCCTTGGCTGCCGTATTGGAACAGCCTGCCGACCTGCGCTTTCCGCCTCTGGTGTTGCTGAAGGATGGCTCCGCAGAGCCTCCACTCTTTGTTACTCACGGTTTGGGGGGAAGCGTTATCGATTTTTTCCAGGTGGTGAAAAATATCCGGACGTCGCATCCGATTCAAGGCATGCAGGCGAAGGGTATGGATGGGACGGAAGAGCCGTTCGACCGCATCGAAGATATGGCTCACTGCTATCTGGATGCGATTCGGCAAGTGCAACCCCACGGACCTTACCTGCTGGCCGGTTACTCTCTGGGTGGGCTGGTCACGTTTGAAATGGCACGGCGACTGACCGCCGATGGCGAAAAAGTGGCGTTGCTGGCGATGCTGGACTCTTACCCGGACATACGTTACCTGTCGTTGGCGCAGCGCGTACGCCTGGTAACGCGCCTGGCAACACGACGCGCGACTAACGCGATGAAGCTGCCGATGAGTGAAGCTTTTTCTCTGGTCGTCCGGCCCTCTCGGCGCCGCGCGCGCGGACCAAGTGTGTCCTATCAACCTCCGCCCAACGTGCCGCTATCACCTGCCATGAAACGCGCACGGGAGTGCGCTTACCTGGCGTTGACCCGCTACCAGCCCAGTTTTTATACCGGCAAGATACGGTTCGTGAGAGCCGCAATTCCCACCGATTTCCCTGCGGATCCCGCAGCAGTTTGGGCACACCTGGCGAATGACTTCGAGGTAGAAACGGTGCCCGGCGATCATCTGGGAATCATGTCCGTGCATTACGAGAAGCTAGCATCCGCAATCTCTCGCTATGTGGAGGAATCGCTGCGTTAGCCAGCCTATCGAACCGGAGGTTTCATTCCGGTCTCGCCTGCTTCACCCTTGCTTGTTTCCGGATGGCGAGTTTGAGGTTGGCGACCTTCGAGGTCGGCGAGGCCGACTCTCGCGACAACGTGCGAACTCGCAGCGCGAACATCTGGCAGCGGCCATGCATGCGCAACTGCGGAGCGAGTTTCTTCAGGTCGGTCAGCATTAGAACTCGCGGGATCGAATCGGAGAAAATTCTTGGCTTTCTTTTGCCGCGAGATGCCTGACGAAATCCATAAGGAAAACTCGGCGACAAACGGGACCGGATCCAGGAGACTAAAGGTGGCTGACGTGATTTTTCGACTATATAGCGCCTTCAGCAACCTCTTCAGTTCAGCCATCGGATAGCGTGACTTAGCAATGGCAACAATGTCAGTGATCTCGCGGATCCAGGCTGCGCTGTGGGGCGTTTCAACGGGAACCACGGACAAGCCAACTGCTTGCCGCCAGAGTAGATAGGGAAAATCCATTCCCGCGGCTTTGCCCAACGTATGCCAGCCCCAGGTTCTGGGATTAACGTCGAGAATCTTGTACTTTCCATCCCGAGGATCAAATTTGAATTCCACTTCAGCAATTCCATCGAATCCGATACTTTCCAGGAATCGCTGTCCGGCTGCTTGCACCGTGGGTTGGTCCGTGGTTTCTACGAATGTGCTGGCGTTGCCGAATTCGACTGGATATTGTCTCCTGCGTTGGGCCACAAGCGACGAATACGTGTGCCCATCCTTGCACAATGCACAGAAGGAAAACTGATTCTCTCCGCCTCCTGGAATCCGCTCCTGCACCAGAATTTCATCTGGCGGAATGTATCTGCTCATTTGAGCAAATGCTCGTTGCAACTCTGCCGGATTTTCGGCCGGCAAGGCTTTGATGTTCGTCTGCGGAAAGAAGTGATGATTGATGGCGGGTTTGAGAATTACCGGGTAAGGAATGCCTTCTGCTTCTAGCTCGGCCAAAGAATTGCCAAGCGAAGTCCAGGGGACCGCAATTCCCAACTCGTTGGCCCGGTGATAAGTCAGCCGTTTGTCCAAGGCAAATCTTGTGACTTCGGATGGCGCTGTTGTAACCCGAAAGATTGAACTCAACAATTGACGGTTGGCGGACACGCTTTCGACGTACTCGTCGGCGACCGGAAATATGACCCAACCGTTGAGCTGATGCTTCCGCCCCTCGGAGAGGAGTACGTCAGTGATTGCCTCTTTGGTTTCGACGAATCGGGTTGTGTATCTGGAAAACTGGGCAATTGACTTGGATCGGTCTCCGTCGAATACCCAGATTGGGATACCATGAGCGCCCAAGCTTCTCACAATTCCCAAGCCGACAAAATTTGCGCCTAGAACAATCGCTCCTGGTTGATTTTTATCAATGTTGCTCATGAGCTCCGTTTCATTTGCTGGCTGCGTGGTCAATGGGACGAAAATCGCGCGCCCGTGACCGCTGCGGCTAATCGTGGCCCTGCATTTGAGGTTCCAGTTACGAATCGCAATGTCGGGCCCAAGGTTTTCTCGGCGATCACCCCCACCATGTAGAGTCCGTCGACCGACGTTTGAAGATTCGTATCCAGCATTGGATATCCATCTGGCGTTTTCTTGATCTTCTGTTTCAGAAAAGGATCCAGAATTTGATATTTGGAGATATCGATCCGGTATCCGGTCGCAAGCACAACCGAATCCACCTGATCGGTCGCACCGTCGCTCAGGGAAAGTTTCAATCCTGGCCCTACTCTGGTCACCCCGGTCACAGTTACGCCGGTTCGCACCCGCACACCTTGTAGCCTCGATGGTAACCAGTAGGCGCCCACGGGTCTGGCGCAATCCTTCAAAAGCTTCTCCTGTATATCAGGTGATTGCCGTCGGAAGAGATCTGGATTGGCCATTTTTCTGGCCGTCCACACATCCCCCAGATCTGTCGGAGGAATGATTCGGTACGAGAGTCCCCGGAGTGGCCCGGGCGTTAGTTGTCTGAATAGGTGTTTACGCCATGCGAAGGGACGAAATGCCAACGCTGGAGCGCGAGTGAGAATTTGAACCTCGACCTGGTTTTCATGCAGAAGGGCTGCGTATTCCAGTGCGCTTTGACCTTTTCCGATCACTGCGACGCGCTTCCCTCTAAATTGTGAGAAGTCACTCAGATCGGAAGAATGAGGCGCGAGTTCTCGCGGGATGCCGGCAAATTGCTCGGGCCGATAAAAGAAGGGTCCTATGCCAAGGGCCAGAACTACCGACTTGGCATGCATTCTTTCCCCGTCGTCCAGGGTGAGCTCAAAAATATCCTGGTTATGCGAAACATTTCGAACCTGGCGTGTATCGAGGTTGGGAGCGACCTGTTTTTGGAACCACTCCCCGTAGGCGATGAAATCCTCGATTGGTAGGGGGTCGGCGATCTTGCGTCCAATTGCTTTCTCGTAGGCTGTGATGGACAGACGCTTCTGCGGAGCTGCAATATTAGAGGCTTCACTTTTCGACCGAAGAAGCATCCCGGCCGGCATATTCTTCTTCCAGAAAGCCATTGATTGCCCAATAACGTAGGGCTCTACGCCTGCGTCTCGCAGATGAGCTGCGGTACTCAGTCCGTAGGGACCGGCTCCGATGACAACAACTTCCTTAGTTTGTACCGGTCGTCTCACAGGTAGACCGGGCGCGACCATTACCGTCGATTTGGACAAGGCTCTCTCCTGGCTTGTGAATGATCTTCGCTAAACACAGAGGGAAAAACGACCAGATCTCTTGAGGAATTGGGAGGTCCTGGGGAATTTGATCTTGGGGCATTCTGGTCTGAATGTCAAGTTACATCCGTCATCCATCCGTTGTTTGGCGTAACGCCTTTAGAATAGGGAGGATCGGTGAGGGGGCATGAAATGCGCCTATCTGGCAGGCGCTAGCTGTCGGCGAAATCGCTGTCGCGGAGTGTGGGAGTGATAAACATCCTTGCGGTTGCGGCATCGCCGACGACGTATTACGGGCTATCCATAGAGAATTCCTGCAGGGAGCTAGACAGAGTCGTCGCCGGACGTCTAGCTTCGTTAGTATGCAGTTTTTTTTGTGAGAGAACCTATGAACCGAATTCGGGTAGGCATAGCTGGCTTCGGCACAGTCGGTCGGGCGACCGCGGAGATTATTTCCGCGCATGGCGATCTGATTGCGCAACGTAGTGGAATTCGGCTCGAAGTCATTGCTGTGTGCCGACGCTCAGGTGTGAGAACCGAAGACATTCCCGCGGGTGCCCGGGCGGTTTCCGATTGGAAGCAACTCGTCGCCGCCAGCGATATCGATGTGATAGTTGAAACCATGGGCGGTACCGATGAAGCCCGACAACTTGTGCTGGCGACGTTGAAACAGGGGAAGCCCGTAGTCACTGCCAACAAGAATCTTGTGGCCACACACGGTGACGAACTCTTTGCTCTCGCGGCTTCTCAGAATATACCCATTGGTTTTGAAGCTAGTGTGGCAGGTGGCATTCCTATTCTACGAGTGATCCACGAATCCACCGCGGGCGATCGTTTACACGCGGTGTATGGAGTTTTGAACGGAACGTCAAACTATATTCTTACTCAAATGGAAAGCCGTGGAATCGAGTTCGAAGTGGCTTTGAAGGAGGCCCAAAAGGCAGGTTACGCCGAAGCAGATCCGACTTTTGATATTGACGGTTTGGATGCTCGAGACAAGCTCTGCATTCTCGCTCGCATGGCGTTTGGCGGACGCCTGAAGGTGTCAATGATTCCCACCTGCGGCATCCGGCAAATTCGGGCGATCGATGTCCATTCGGCAAATCGTCTGCACAGCACCATCCGCCTCGTTGGTTCGGCCGAGAATACGGAAAGCGGCATCGAACTGTCGGTGCGGCCATGGATGGTCAGTCTCCGGTCGATGCTGGCTAAAGTGGAAGGCGTGAATAATGCAGTTTTCCTAGTCGGCGATAAGATCGGCATGCAGATGTTTTATGGACGTGGTGCCGGCGGCGAAGCGACTGGTGCAGCCGTGGTTTCTGATCTCATCGAAATTGCACGGGACTTGGCAGCGGGGCAGATGAGTGCCAAGAAAATCTCAGGATTCCTGGATTCGCGCGATCTCGAGCTCTGCGTGGAACCTCGACCTGTGAGCTGGTATTTGCGCCTCACGGTGAAGGACCAGCGCGGTATTGTGGCTCGGGTAGCCGAGGTTATTGCCCGACACGATATCAACATTGATTCACTGGAGCAGGAGCCACACATGCCGAAAGACCGCGTGTCGTTCGTCATCACGGTAGAGCCCGTTTCCGAGCCAACAATTCGTGCTGCTATTGATGCCATCAACACCTTTGAATTCATGGTCGAACCTGTTCTGCTGCTGCGTATTGAGTAGTCAACTGTAGCTACAAGAGCGACCCATGTCCTAGCGCGGCCTTCTCAGCCGGGAACGAAGTGCTGGAATACGCAGGAGGCGCAGCGATCGAAGACCAATGGGGAGTCCCCGGCACCCGGATGAGTTCTTTGGATGCAGTCGGGAAGGCGCTAGGGCAGGATTTGGAAAGTGAAGGATCTACGCTAATTGAAGGGTTTTTATTAAGCCGGGCGGCGCTGCGTCATTAGCGTGCGTGGGCGAATTGGGTCATCTTGGCGAGTTCGCCTTTGATAACTTTTCCGGTTGGAGTGAGTGGCATTGAGGGGACAAGCAAGATTTGCGACGGTCGCTTGTAGGGCGCGAGATGTTGTGCGGCGTGATGTGCCAATTCGACCTCCGAAGTTGGAGAGGAGGGCGAGAGTTGCACGAAAGCGACGACTTCCTCACCACCTTCCGTTCCTTCGACCGAGCGACCAATGACGGCGGAACGCACCACCGCTGGATGCGCGTTCAGCACCGCCTCGACCTCCGCTGGGTAAACATTTTCCCCAAATCGAATGATCAACTCCTTAGTGCGTCCAACGATGAAGAGATATCCGTTTTCCAGTCGGGCCAGATCGCGCGTATTGAACCAGCCCTCCGGATTGATAGCCGCAGCCGTCTCCTCCTGGGCACGATAGTAACCCTTCATCACATTTGGACCGCGAACCCACAATTCGCCGACTTCACCGTCGGCCACTGACTTGTAATCAGGTCCGACCACCTGAACCTCCACTCCGGAGAGAACCTGGCCCACCGAAGTGTCGGTCCGGTACTCTCCAACCTTGGCCTGGGAAATGTTGGGAGAGCATTCGGTGACGCCGTAACCGTTGTGCAGCACCATGCCGAACAGGCTCTCCACTTGTGATTTGAGTGCGGGTTGAAGCGGGGCACCGGAGGATGAAATGATGCGCAGGGCAGGAAACTTGAGCGACTTCAATCCCTTCAACTTCGCATAATCCGCCAGCAGAGAAAACATTCCGGGGGCACCTAACACAACCGTCAACCGCTCTTTCTCGAGCGTAGCGAGAGCCGCTACCGGATCAAAGCGGGAGGCCAAATACAACGTCGCGCCGCTGAGCAACGAACCCAAGAGGACCACCGAAAGACCGACCGCATGTGACATCGGCAAGACGCAGTAGAGCCGGTCATCCTGACTCAAGGACCGGATCTCGGCTGACACTGCAGCGACAAATAGCAAGTTGCGGTGCGTCAGCATTACGCCTTTGGGAAGCCCAGTTGTACCAGACGTGTAAAGTAACGCGGCGACGCGCTGGGTAGCCTCGGGGTCGATTGGTTCGGGCTGGACAGTCTCGTCTAGAGGACCGATTCCGAGCGGGCCTAAGCCCGCAACGTCCGCGACGACCGCGCCATGTCGCTTGGCGTGTTCTCGAGCATGCGGCGACACGCTGGTAGTGTAGAGCACTTGGCGGGCGCCGCAGTGATCCAGGATCTCGTCGACTTCGCGCGCCGAGAGCCGTGCGTTGACCAGCACCGGCCACGCATCAAGACTCGTCAAAGCCAGCAGAAGCACGACGAATGCGCGGCAGTTCTCGCACACGATCATAACCCGGTCTCCCGGGCGAACGCCTGAGTCGCAAAGCCAGCGCTGAGTTTTGGAGACGGCAGATGCGAGTTGTCGGTACGTCCAGGCTCCCGAGGCCTCCACCAAGGCAGGTCGATCAGGCGAACGCTCCAACCATGGTTTGATGACATCACTAATTCGCTCAGGAAGGTTCATCAGGAGCTCGGTGATACCATCGTGAGATATTTCCGACATAACAGGATCGTAATGCTGTGAGCTTTCTGGCTGCCGCGAATAACGTAGGCAACTTCAAGAAATCAAGAGAGGCTTTTCTTTTGAGACTACAGGTTGCTCACACCGCTGTTCGACTGCGACCTGTGTCCGGCGAAGCCAAATCTCCCGCCAATAAGCGTACTCACCGCGCGGACAGCCGCCAAATGCCACGCAGGCGCATCCGCATAACGAGCCTTCCAGAAACACGGTGTTGCGGAGTTGCCTCATCTCGCCGGTACCATCAACGATAATCTTTTCAGGTTTGCACTCGACCCGGCGGCGCTCGCCACACGACTGCCCCATCACCGGGGTGAAGAACAACCCGCGGTTATAAGCTTTCTTATTCAGAGTCTTTGCGATACTGTCCAGCGGTTTGATTTCGATCCACTCGCCTGACCGAAGATTCAAGCTTTCTACTGGGGTCGAGTTTTGACTGCCCCGGGCGTAGGCGCCTAGAAATAGCATACGAATCTTCCAGAACAACCAAATACTGACGCGCTTCGCCATTTCAGGGATGCCACAATTGCCCGAGCGAAGTTCGTCGAAGCACTTAGCGAATCGTTCCCAGCGCGACAATTCATTGGTCGCGTTCAGGATTTCGCTAGCCTGACAAAAGTAGGTTTTCGGACCAGTTGAGGTCTTGAGCCGGGCTCGCAACTGTTTGCTACTTTCCGGATCGATACTCGATTGCATCAGACTCGGGCCATCAGCTCTGCGCAGCCATGCTTCACGCCAGAAGATTGTGCACGCCTTTTGACAACCATCGTGGGCCGTGCCCGAACAACGCAATCCTTCGAGGAGAACGACATCCGCCGCCGGAAATTTTCGCATCCCTGAGGTCTTTCCGTAGTAGCAGGTCTTCACGATGCGCTTGGAGACGCGAAACCTTCTCCCGCAGAACTCCGTCATTTCGGGCATGAACGGAAGCCTGTCCAATGTGCCGTCGGCGTCTAGGGTCTGCAGGATTTCTTCGGGAGACTTTACTTCTACTACATCGCCAGGGCGGAGGTTTAGGGTTGCTGCTGTCATGTCTATTCATTCAACTTTTCATGGAGACTTTCTCGGCTCCGCGAGCTTTTTCTCGTATGCGATCCATCGGCTTCGTAATACTAGATGTTCGGGAGATCATCCAAACGATGAACCGGTTGAGCAAAGACGCCGGAAAGAAAACCGGACGCAGAAAATCAACGAACAACACCACCCGGGAAGAATCGCAGTCGCTCCACACTTCATGCGGGTGGCTGTCGTCGAAGATCGTGCTCTTCCCTTCCTTCCAGGATCGCACGTCGCCGCCGACACGAATTCTGCAACTGCCTTCCGGCCCGGGAACGATCAATCCTAGATGGTAGCGGAGCACACCCTTATACATTCCGCGGTGTTCGGGGATATGTTTCCGGGGCGCCAAAATGGAGAACATGGCCGACTTCATCCCTGGGATTTTTTGCAAGACTCGCACCGTCTCCGGGCATCTTGCACAGTTTTCTTCGGCTTTTTCGCCGTACGCATAAAGCCAGAAGGTTTTCCATTGTTCCCCCTGGGTCAGAACTTTCTGATCTTCGGAAATATCCTGAAAATTTGGGATGTCTTCGCGGCGTGACAGAACCGCTTCCAATTCTTTGCGCACTTTGGACCATTCCGCTTCTACGGCAGGCACCCACGGAAATGCTTCAGGTTCAAAGAACGTCTTGTCGCCGTCGCGAGAGAACATGATTCCTTCAACCATCCGTCGCAGCACTCCATGCTGGAACGTTTTTTCGGGCTTGGAAGTCACTGGCGCGTTTGCCTTGATGCTGACTGCATCCATCGTAGTTAATCCTTTCACAGGGGAATACGTGTGCTCTCATTTGGTCGTTTGATTTGGATTAGCACACACTCCGCAGTGTCCACAGAGCCAATGCGATCATCAACGGCGACTTTCCAGCCAGGCCGACGATGCGCAGGATCTTGTGCCATGCCTTAAGGCCAAGTCCTAACGGACGCCATAAGCTCTCCTTGAGAACACCTACTTTTCGGAGAGTTTGCGTGATCCGCCAAGTGCACGAGGTTCCGGCCGGGAAAAACCCAAGATCGCCTGGCCCGAACCGACGCTCCTCACCCTTGTTGTTGGTCATGAAGGCCTCACCCGAGATGACAATGATCGCCTCATCCATGCCGTAACACCATCTGAAGCTGCCTGGCGTGCAATCCCAGACCACAATGTGCGAGGTCCGGTCATGACTTCTCACTATTTTCTTGCAGCGTGCCACGGGCGACCCGCTCACAATCCACTCGGGTGGTATGGGCTCGGGCTCAAGTTCAACCGTCGCTGGGGCAGTTATCAGGATGGATTCGGAAATGGCAGTGCCCGGAATACGATTGATGGATGCTGCTTTCTCGGTCATCGGGAAAATCGGTGAAGCTACTTTTGACACGCGCATCCTTTCTAGGGCAGTGCTGGGCGTTTTCGCGAAGGTTGATGATAGACGGCCGCCATGGCGGGAAATGCTGAAATGTCCGTTCTTTTCGTTACCAGATAGTGCAGCCAGTTTCGATAAATGCTCGTGGCGGAGGAATGCCATGTGTTCTGCAACCTGTCGACCAGGGCAACTTCGGGGAAACCTTCCATCAATTCTTCTCGTCGATCAGACAGAACAACCTCTCGAAAATCGGTCAGAAGATTCGTGGCTGCTGCATCGAAATAGCCCTTTGGCATGGAGGGATAGGTCTCTCGTTCTCTCCTGAGAAATCTCTTGATGTCTCTCCGGTATTCTTTCAGCAGAGTCAGGGCCCCGTACTCTGGATGACCCTGGAAATGTACGAACAGGCTACGTTTTTTCTTCTTTACGAACGAGTCCACCCCGCCGTCAGTTGATTGAGTCAGCACGAGGTAGCCGCAAGCCGCCAGTGCATCCGCCTGCACTTCGTTCCATCGAGAATGCGGGAGTCGTACGCGTTCCCCAGTTCCGTGGCCCAGTTGGTGGTTCCCAGTCCTGGTAAAGTCAAAGACACCGAACTGCTTGTCCCTCAGCGGGCAGCGGTCGATACCATCGCTATGGAGGACGCCAGCGTGGGCCGCCAAGCAAGACAATACCGTCGAGACGGTGTTGCTTTCCGCCCAGTCCAGAACGTTAGTCAGGGGAGACCAGTAGGGTTCGTGACGCAGGTTGGGCCGCCGTGGCTCGGTTCCGGTCATGATTACACCGTCAAACCGGCTGTTCAACAAATCGTCGGTACCGAAGTAGAAGTTGCGTAGATGCTGCTGTCCTCGTTCTCCGCGCTGGACTCCCGAAAGCGAGTAAAGCGTGAGAAACACGGGAACCGTTCCGGCCGCAGCATCCAAGAGGTCGAAGAATTGGATTTCCGTGTCTTCGAGTGCCGGGTCCGGCATGTTGTTGATGAATGCGATTCTGACGCAATCCGGGGGCGTGGGGCAGATTTCGAGCGACCGAGCGCGCAACTTTTTTCTCTCCGCCCAGCGAGGCGGGACTTGGCCTCCATCAATGATTAGTGGCATGTGTCATCCCCCATACTTATCGCCTTTACGAAGTGTCTTATCTTGCTTTCTCCAATGCCTGCGCAAGGTCCTCAAGAATGTCGTCAATATGCTCGATACCCACGCTGAGCCGAATCATTTCCGGCGTGACGCCAACCTTGGCTTGTTCTTCCGGTGTAAGCTGCCGGTGTGTGGTGGACGCCGGATGACACGACAACGACTTGGCATCGCCCATGTTCACCATGCGCTTGAAAAGGCGAAAGGCGTTGAAGCACTTCCGGCCCCCCTCATAACCTCCCTTCACCCCGTAGGTCAGCAGCGAGCAGAAGTTGGAGCCCAGGTATCGATGAGCCATGGGATAGAGCGGATTGTCGGGAAACCCGACGTAGTTCACCCAATCCACCATCGGAGATGCGCGCAGAAATTCCGCAACCTTCCGTGCGTTCTCCACATGGCGCTCCACGCGCAGGGCTAGCGTCTGAATCCCCTGCAGGAACAAAAATCCGTTAAACGGAGACAGCGTGGCGCCAGTATTTCTCTGGCAGACGGTCCGGCAACGTGCGACGAACGCCGCCTCTCCGTAATGATCGACATAGACCACTCCGTGATAGGCGATCTCTGGCCGGTTGAACATATAAAACTTTTCCGGATACTGCCGCCAGGGAAACTTCCCGCTATCGACGATCATTCCGCCGATACTGGTGCCGCCCCCTCCGATGAACTTGGTCATCGAATGCACTACGACGTCGGCACCATACTCGATAGGCCGCAACAAAATCGGTGTGGCGACGGTGTTATCGACTACCAGAGGCACACCGTGCTTGTGCGCGACTCGCGCCAAGCCCTCTATGTCGGCAACGTTTCCCGCCGGGTTACCGACACTCTCGCAGTAGACCGCACGGGTATTCTCGTCGATCAATTTCTCCACATCCTCGGGGCGATCGCTAGCCGCAAAACGTGAACAGATTCCACGCTTCGGGAAGATGTGCGCCAGCAGCGTAAAAGTGGCGCCATACAACTGCGGAGTAGAAACGATGTTGTTCCCGGTTTCCGCAATGTTGATGAGCGAATACTCAATCGCGGCCATCCCGGAACTGACGCTAAGGCCGTCGACACCGCCTTCGAGCGCGGCCATGCGCTTTTCCAGCACCGTGTTCGTGGGATTGCCGATGCGGGTGTAGATGTTCCCCTGAACTTCCAGATTAAATAGAGCAGCACCGTGTTCGGCGCTATCAAACTCGAAGGCGACAGTCTGGTAGATCGGCACCGCCACGGCCTTCGTCGTTGGATCGCCATCGTATCCAGCGTGAATCGCAAGTGTTTCCCGCTTCATCCTTCCATCAGCCTTTCAATGCGTGGTTGACTTCCTACTTCGCCGTGGTGGCAACCTTCGTTACTGGAGCAGTTGCCGGACTCTGAACGCACGCTTTCGCCATGGCTTGTGCGAGACGTCGAGCGGCGAAGCCAGCGCCGAATGCGAACCGCATCACCGGCCCAAAGCTGATAGCGGCCGCAACTCCCACGAAATAAATGCCAGGCATGGACGACTCAAAACTCGATGACAGTATCGGGCTGCCGTTGACTGTCTTGACCCCAGCGCGAATTTCACAGCTGAGGAATTTCAACCGTTCCAGGTCCACCTTGTAGCCGGTCGCAGCAATGATGTGCTCGGTCACAATCTCGCGCTCAACGCCGTCAACCGCCCGAACCCTTAAATGCACTTTGCCGTTCTGAACCACAGCTCCTCGCGGCGTGCACCCGAGATGCAACGGCACTTTCCCCATCACTTTGTCGCGAATGAACCACCCTCCCGACGGACCAAGCGTTCTACGGACGGCTTCCACTCGAAAACGTTCAGGTAAATAGTGAAATGCGAGAGGGAAGTTCGCAAAGAAGCGCGAGCGTATGCCCGGGCCGAGGCCCGACTGCGGATGTCTGATTTGTTGCCAGAGCGAGCGCGGTCCGCCTGTTGGCTGGCTGTGGAACTTCAGGTCCTGCCTGCGACTGACGAGCTCCACACGGGCGCCAGCTTCGTGGAGCAATCCAGCCAAATCCAGCGCAGAAGAACCGCCGCCAATCACGACGACGTGGCGGCCCCTAAACGGCTCGACCTCGTGATGGCGAGCACTGTGAGAGAGAAACTGCGCCGGCAGATGCATCAGGTTCTCGGGAACATAATCGAAGTGGGTGATGCCGACGGCCAACACAACCGATCTGGCGTGAAGCCTTTCACCATCTTCGAGCTGCAACTGGAACCCATCGCCCCACCGATCGACACTCACCACCAGCTTGTCTTCGAGCTCCGGCACCATGCGATCCCGGAAGGCCAGTCCATAAGCAGTGAACGTTTCCAGGCGCACGGGCGTACCAGAATCGGCATATTCAATGCCTTTCTCAGAACAGAACTGCCCTAACGTGAATGCGCTTTCCGGATCATAAATATTGGAAGCAAAGCCGTCCGACTTCAGCATCATGCCCTTCGGCATATGTGCCGCCCAGCTATCCATGAGGCGGCCGAAAACACGGAATGGAACACCGCTGCGCCGCAAATGCGCGGCTACCGAAAGTCCATAAGGACCCGCGCCAATAATCGCAGTGCTTAACATGTCGGAGAAACGCTCCTTAGTATGGTTTGTCTTTTGCTTGCTTACTTCTGGAACTCGGGGGACTGTGCTAGTGAATCCGGGGGAAATTCGAGGGAATAATCGTGATTATATCACAGGTCGGTACCGCCCTCCGGCCTCTCCAGCCTTTAGTGTCAACTAGATACAAGGCCGGCGACATTACGTTAGCATGGGTACTTCTGGCCCAGTGTTAGCGCTTTTCGAGCAGACATACGCCTGTCCATGGATAATTTCCGGGGTTGCCTTTCGGCTCGGGAAGCAAGGACAGTAGTTCCACCGGCGCCCGCTTGAATTGCGTCGCGGTCTTCAGCAATCCATGAACTTCCTTCGCATCCCAGCCATACCGGGCAAAAAAGTCCGCGCCTTCGGAAGGGCCAAACTTGAAAGCGGCACCCGCCTCGCTGAGTTGCCTGCCGGTCGTGCGCTGCATCAATCTGAGCTGACCCGGGGAAGCCAGGTCGATAATCCAGCTCTGAAAGTGCTGCCCAGCGGCAAGGTCTTTCGCCAGCGACCCAACTTCCTCGGCCGTGAAATAGATAAGCAGGCCCTCACTCGCGACTACTACCTTTCTTGCACGGCGATCAAGTTCCGCGAAAAGTGTGCGACGGGCCGGCACGTCTGACAAATCCAAGGAGACTCGCTCCACCCGGCATTGAGGTTTCTCATTCCGCAAGATCTCCTCTTTGTAGGAAACGATGTCCGGCAGATCGACCTCCACCCACTGCAGTGTGGCGGGCAAATTCATCCGGTAGGGCCGCGCATCAAGTCCTGCGGCCAGGTTCACAATCAGCTCTGCTCCCTGGTGAATTGCCCGGGAGAGAAACTGATCGAAGAGATATGTGCGCGCCACCCAAGCCCACTCGTGCTTGTTGCCATCGGGCAGCGTGTTCGCGATCTGGAATCCATGCGTGCCAGCCAAACGCTCGGCGTAGGGGTCACGAAACAATGCGTCGGGCCGTTCGGTTTCCCGCGCACGAAAATATGCTACCCAGCGAGCAGTATCAGAAATGCCGCGAACCGTGGAAATTGACTGAGTCATTGTCGGGTGCCGTGAGTTTGAAAATCTGGCAAATACGGCAGTGTGTGATCAGCTATTCAACCAACTGAAGATCTTCTCTTCTTCTTTCTCCCAGAGAAGAACCGATTGGAATACCTGCACGCTCGAACCAAAAACGCCTGGCCACCCAAGCGAAGCATATCGCTCCTAGGGCTGTCCCAAACGTATTTGTTATTAGATCAGTCGTGCCTGAGTTTCGCGTGGGCAGAAATGCCTGCATGACCTCGATGGTCAGGCTGACCGCAAATCCGAATGCGATGGTGACAGTTGCCGGATGTTCGACCCTTCGCACCAGTAAGAAATAAGCAAAGAAGAAGAAGCCGAGTGGAATGAACCCAGCAATATTCATTCCGATGTTCTTCCAATAATTCGAGCCTTCGTAATACTCGTTCCAAGGTCGTTCGAGAAATGGTTCATGTAGGACGAAGAAACGTTGCGGGAGAACCAGATCCGTCGCCCAATCCACCTGGTTATGAATAACATCTCCGCTACCTTCATTGAAAAGATAGACAGCCGCCGCCCTATCCGGCGCTGCAACGGCGGGGCGGCCGCTTCGCAACCAAGTCTGGTAATGTTGCGCAACTTGACTGGCTGTGAGTCCTCGATGATAGATCGCCGCTCCCATCACCGCCCCTGACCAAGTATCGGTAGTCAAGGAGGAGTTCCCGATAACGAGCTGGCCGCTCAAATCTTCATCGGAGAATCCGAAGTCTCGAGAAATTCTCACCAGCGTGCCATTTGCGTAGATTGACGTGCCTTGCTCGCCTGAGTTGATGGTCAGGAATACTGGCTCATCATTGCGAAAAACGTGGCCTACATAAATCCTTGCGGACCTCGAACTAGGTTTATTGCCCAGGTTTCTCCGCACGAGCGACAAATCATCTAACGATTGGCGCAACGCGAACGAGGTGGAACGAGGTTCGGCGGGATAAAAAGAAAGAATAGTGCCCGAGCCATCAATCTGGCTCGGTTCTAACCAGATCTCGAGGCATGCGCCATTAGTCGAGTTGCTCGTCTTGAATCCATGAGCACTCAACAAGCTGCCATGATCCCCAAAAAGAAGGCCGTTTCTATTACTCAGCCAGCTGACCTCATTCTTGGGGGCATGGAATGGCCATAATCCAGCCGCGAGGATGCCACTGAGTACCAGCGCACACAACGCCGTCAAAAGCATCCGCGGAAACGAATTCTGCAACCCTCGGCCTTCTGACTCGATCAAGCGGTTATTCAACTGATCTGCCTGCGGGTAAGCCCGCGGGTCCTGAACTCTGAACCACAGGAATCTCAGGTTTCTTTCCCGACTTCACAAAATATTTCTTGGTCACCAAGTAAGGAAGCATAAGAACTTCCGCCACGGAGGGTAGAGGGTCTTGGAGACAAAATACCGATTCAGAGCGTGTACGTCTGAGGGATCCCCAGTAGGAATGCAGACTCAATTCGCCGTCCCATAGATCCGAGGCAGCAGTTGGCAAATCTGTAACCATTCTAAGCCAACCGACGCCTGCTCTCGCTCTGCAACGCTCGACCTGCTTACCAACCTGATCTGCGTACAACAGATAGGGAAAGTCCACACCCGCTGGCCCACTGATACTGTGAAAGCCCCAAGTTCGCGCGTTTACATCCAGCAACTTGAATCGGCCATCCCGAGGATCCTGCTTGAACTCCACCTCCACGAGCCCATAATAGTTGATGGCTCTGAGAAAGCGTTCAGACAGTTCTTCAATTTCAGGATGTTCTATCGTCTCAACATATGTAGCCGCTCGTCCAAATTCTCGGGGATGCTGACGAAGCCGCCTGGCAACCAAGGTACTATGCGCTTCGCCATCACGAAAAAAGGCACAGTACGAATACTGCCGCTGGCCGTCCCCAGGAATGATCTCCTGGATAAGAATCTCCTCCGGCCTAATCTGGCGATTCGCTTTGCGAAACAAATCGTTGAGTTGATCAGGGGTCTCGGAACGCCATGCTTTCGCGCCTGTGGCATAAAAGAAATTCTCTTTTATGGCTGGTTTGAGGGCCAAGGGAAGATAAGCGTACAAGTCCGCAAGATCTCGCTCAGTTCTGGGATTAAAGGTGCGGGGAACCGGTATCCCCAATTCTGCGGCACGCTCGTAAGTGTTTTTCTTGTCCCACGCCCATCGCACTGAATCCCAGCACCCTGTGGTGACCCGAAAGAATTCTGCAAGCTGATTCCGATGACGCGAGAATGCGGCAACTGTTTCATCTCTGGTCGGGAATAGAACCCAACCCTTCAGACTGTAACGCCGTCCGGCTTCCAACACACTCTCGACAGTACTGCGCTCATTTCGCAAGTCCTTGACCCTCACCACCCGGGCTACGTATTTGGAGAATTGTGAAACCGAATGCTGGTCATCAATGACGCAGACCGGAATGCCTCGGCGTCCAAGGCTTCGAGCAATACCCAGCCCTGGGTGCTCGCCACCGATGACAATTGCTCCCACTTGCTCTGCGTTCATGATGTCTTCCTGATGGAGGTCCGCATGGCGGAAATGGAACTATCGGCCACTTCTAGAAAGGCCAGAGACGAGCTCTCGGGATGCGAAGTCCGTACCCGCCACGAAATACAGCAAAGGCCCGAAGCTCCGGGCTGCAGTGGCACCAATGAAGTACAGCCCAGGGACGGAGCTACGGAAACCGCCTGCAAGCTTGGGATAGCCATCAAATTGTCTTATATCCTGTGTGAGTTCTGGCGGAAGAAAATCGTATCGTGATATGTCCACCTGGTACCCGGTTCCCAGCAGGACATGATCCACACGACGTTCGCTTCCGTCATGAAGTTTGAGGGCAACCTCGTCGCCAATCGCACTGGCCTGCGACACGGTACATCCAGTTGTGATGTTGACCGTTGCTAATCGCTCAGGAAGCCATCTAGCTCCCGCAGGCCGCACAGCTCGAGTGCGGATTCTATCGCGAAGCCTTAGTGGAACGTAGGATACGAGCCTGGGGTAGGCAACGAGACGGCTGATGCCGACCGGGCCTACATCGTGCGGAGAGTAAAGCAGCGATGAAATCGGGCCCATATGGTGTAACCAGGAATGCATGCCGATCCAGCGCAGATGGGATTCGCGCACAATCACTTCAACTTGGGCATTCGCCTCATGCAGGAGGGCCGCCGATTCTAGCGCGCTCTGTCCTGCGCCAATTACAGCGACTCTCTTGCCAGCAAACTTTCTGACGTCCCGTCCCTCATAGCAATGAATTGCTTGTTGCGGAGAAAGATTCTGGAATACTGCGGGTTTTTTCTTAAACGGGCCAATTCCTGCGGCGATCACCACATATTTCGAACGGATCTGTTCGCCGTCTTGCAGCGTAAGACTGAATCCGGGCTGGTCCCGATCGACACGCAGAACGGTTCTCTGGTCCAGGTCTGAGGCTAATTGATGCCGGAACCATCTGCCATATTCTACAAAGGTGTCAAGAGGAACTGGTGCGCAAGGCTCTCTCTTCGACGTAGCCTCATAAGCCTCAAGTGTGAAGGCTCTATCAGGGTCGGACAGACTGGATGCTACCCGAGGCGAGCGTAGCAGCATCCCCTCCGGCATCTTGTGAGCCCAAAACTCCATGGGTTCCCCAAACACGCGCACCGCGATGCCTTTCGCTTTGAGATGAACACCGGCCGAAAGGCCATAGGGGCCCGCGCCAACGACCGCAACATCACAGTGAGCCGAAGTTCGTACCGTATGAGTTTTCGCCGAACCTATGACAACGCTATTTGCTTTCACGACTGATCGATACTCCTTTCTCGCGGGTTATTTCGCTCCACCGAATACTGGAAACCCGACGTGGGGACCACGTTAGAACTTCGATCTTTTCAAACAACCACGAGATTCCGTGTGCTGCTCTCGTTCGGATTCACCGGAAGTTGGCAGAGAATCTCAGCGATCCTCTCGCCGGCATTACCGTCCCAAAGTGGGGGGATTGAACCTGATTTGGTTTTGCCTTCAAGAATTTTCGCCAACTCGGAATGCAGTTTGTTGTTGTCCGTACCGATCAGCGTGTTCGTTCCCGCAGTCACCGTCACGGGGCGCTCTGTGTTACCACGCAACGTCAAGCAAGGGACTCGCAAGTACGTCGTCTCTTCCTGAATTCCGCCCGAGTCGGTGATGACCGCAGTAGCGCGTCGCTGCAGGGCAAGAAACTCAATATAAGGCAGAGGATCCAGCAAGTGAAGCTTCACAGCATTCGTACCGAACTCCGAAATACGCCGGCGTGTCCGAGGATGGACCGGAAAAATAACATCCAGCTCCTCGCTTACCGTAAGCAGAGAATCGAGGATGGTCTTCAAAGTTGCGGGATCATCGACATTCGACGGCCGATGCAACGTGACCAGAGCAAATCGGTCAGGCAATCCATTTTTCGGGCATCGCATGGCAGCGGGCAAAAGTCGCACTAAAGAATCGATCATCACATTCCCAACAAGGTAAATCTTCTCCGGCTCAACGCCCTCGCGTTGAAGGTTTTCGTCTCCATCTGCCGAAGGAGTGAAAAGCACATTCGCCAGTCGGTCGGTGACGATGCGGTTGATCTCTTCAGGCATGCTGGGATCAAACGAACGCAGACCGGCCTCGACGTGGCCGACTCGGATGAGTAATTTTGAACACACCAAAGCCGCAGCGACGGTGGAATTGACGTCCCCGTAAACTAAAACAATGTCTGGCCTTCGCTCCAACAAAACCGGTTCCAGGCGGATCATGGTCTCCGCCGTTTGCCGCGCATGGCTGCCCGAACCGACCTCCAGGTTCACATCCGGTGCCGGCATATCAAGTTGCGAGAAGAAGACGGCCGACATGTTGGCATCGTAATGCTGGCCGGTGTGAACCAAACTCTGACGGACCTGCGGCCGCTGGTTGAGTGCGCGTATTACTGGCGCGGCCTTCATAAAATTCGGCCGCGCGCCCACTACGTGTAGGACATGCATAATTCCCTGTTCACCTCGTTCAGGATGTTAGTGATTGTTGTCGAGAAAACGTCCTCGAAAATTGCTGAAATAAACTTTCCCGGTGTAATTCTCTAACCGATATGTCGATACAAGAGTTTGCCTACAGTTTTTAGAATGGGATCTGACAATATTGGAACTATTTGGCGGAGGAATGCCCTGTCCCAGCTACCTGGAATGACTGGGGGGCTATGTGGGTACGCCCAGTAATTCAGTGGCTTGCCGACCGCTCCCCAGTGTTCCTTAAATGATATTAGTCCGAGGTTATCGTTGTCTGAGCGACCCAATTCAAGTTCCTCGATTCCTTCGTCTTTGGCCCCCTGTATTGTGTTCCAGAACAGAAGCGCCATCCCCCCGAATCTATGAAACCGGGGGTCGCTGGCACCGTACTTGTAGACTATCGACTTCTTATGTGAGAGCGTGAGAATACTCGCAATAGGCAAATCATCCTTGTACGCCACCCGGATTTTAAGGTTGTCGCCAAAGGCATCGATAAGTGGGCGAAACCAAGACAGAGGTTGCGGGGGCAGGCATTGACGCCGGCGAGTGGCTACCAGCAGTTTATGAAACTTTTTAAGCAGATTTTCTGATTTCCCTTCTTCGTAACGCAGTTTTTCCCGTTCCGCCCTTCGAATCTTCCTCTGCACACAACTTTTGTGAAAGTTATTAAACAGCTCCTGTTTGCTTTTACGTAGATCCAACCTATGAATACGGTATGTAAGGCTTTTATGGAGTCCGGTTCGCACACCCGGCTCATAAGAAGTTGGCCTGATCTCTACGTACCTCCACTTGCCTACGTCGACCTGCTCCTTCATATTGAAGAGCAGATCATCAACTTCCGCCGAGTTGCTTGCTAAGGGATCGCAGTGATCGGAAAATGGCAAGGAAACGAGCCGCCGCCCCGTCAACCAGCTCTTGACGCGGCAAGAAACCAGACCATTGGTCAGATCGGTCCCGCGCGAACACGTAGTCATTACGACCGGTTCGTATCCGTAGGCGGTCTGTAATGCTCTGAGCCAGCTTGTACTATGAAAGACTGAAGCTTGAGGATGACTACTGACTAAACTTTCCCAGCGCGAATCGGACAAGGGATCGATTTCGCAGACGTTCGTTGCAGAAGTTTCCACTTTCATTGAAAGAGAAAGCGCCGCAGGGGCGCCTAGCTGGGTTGCTACCTCGATGCCATAATTCATCAGCTAGGGTTACCTCCCGTCACCTATACGCGTATTATTTCTGGCGCCACAATAGTTTCAGACGCTCCGCTGGCTGATTTATGACGATGTGTAACGAGCTCCGTTCGAGGTGCTCACCGCCGGTGTTGTCACCTGGTCCAGAGCGCATGTTCGGAATGTGAAGATAAGCCGACCATCTTTTTCACTTGCATATGCGATTCGAGCACGTTCGTTTCCGGAGCCCTCGATTCGCAAGTCTTCGCCATCTTCGACAAGCTTCATCTCCGCCCGCTGCCGCCACCACCGGTTCACCTCACCCGGGGTGGTTATCCAAACGTCCTTCTTCTCCCTCAAGTCAGCCAAGTGCGCTAACAATTCCTCGTATATAACCCTCTCCCGGGCCTTCATGACGTAATCCGGATGGACGATAAAGCTAATGAGTCCATGTTTCTCCATGATGAGCCCGATCTGCCGTTTCCAAAGGCCGGTCGAATAATCATTGAGAATGTGAAACAACATGTAATCTTGGGTGGTGGTCACCGGCAATTCCAAGATGTTACCAATGAAAAATGGCATGACTGTACAGCAGCCGCCATGTTGCGGATCCAAGTGCGCCACATTTGGAACTGACATGTCGTAAGAAAACTGGAGTGCGTCGTACCACAACTGCTTTCGATACAAAACCGCGGCTCGAAATCCCTCGGTCCTGTACTTTTCGCGGTAGGCATTGATCTTTGCGGCGCGGCGGAGAAACTGTTCCCGGTCTTTGTACAAATGACCATCATGGTTCAGATCGTGGACGACCACTTCGAAACCGCGTTCACGGATGGAGGCCAAAAAATGCGCACTGACGCGGTAGCGCTCTTCCGGAACAATCTGAAAGGATGCCTTGATCCCGAAGGAATCATCGATGTCCATCAGATTTGGACAGAATTCCCGCCCTAATTCTGTCTCCACATCGTGGGTCATGATCGCGCAACTGGATGCCCTTTCCGGCCAGAACCAAATAAACGGGACCTGTCGAACTCCGCTCGATTTAATTGCCAACTGCAACACCTGCGCGGTTAAATTGTCGACGGAACAATCGACTGGCCAGTGAGGAAAAGATTGGTTTTCCCAACCCTGTAAATGGAATTTCTTTAGATAGTTTCTCGCAACAAACGGCAAGGCAGGCCGGACGAGGTAGTACAACCTGGTTAACGCGGACTTAACGTATCGACTATGCCCATCCTGTGCATATTGTTCATAACGGAGATTTTTGACTAATTCGGCTAGATCAAATGGCAGGACAGTTGTTCCATCGGAAACGGTCGTGTCGAGTAAGGCATCGTGGAGACCGTTCTTGGGAGAATCAGGGACATGCCGGCCACAATACTTCCCATAGCAGACGGTCTCTCCTCCAAAGCGAAAGTATCCCTTGGTTTCCGAAAGAGCACCTTTTAGCGCAAGCTGAACGTAGCGCTCGGGACATCGATAATAATCAGAAAGACACTTACTCACTGTTGTTTGGGGCTCCGATTTGTCAACTTGTGCGACGCCTTACAGTTGTTGTAACAACACAACTGCTCGGACACGCTTTGGCATGGACCAGGTCGAGAAATTATCATTCCCACGTACGTCGAAGGCCTGTCGCGCGTGCGACGAACCCATGAAGCCAGGGCGATTCGCCTCATTACGATGAGGCCACTGGCCTGTTTAGCAGAGTTCGGCGACGACGTCCGCGACTGTCATTAGCCTGGCGGCGCGCTCGGCCGCGAAGGAAATGACGGCTTCCAGCAATGCAGGCGTGCAACCGAAGCGAGACGGTTTGTTGACCACATCATGAGAATAGAAGATAAGCCAAGTTTTGCGGTTCTCGTTTTCGAGGATCAGCTCTTTGGCCGAGTCAGCCTGATCGATATCACCGTAGAGACTATTGGCACGAAGCAGATTAAGATCGACCTCCGGCCCATTGAAGCCACTGCAAGTGCCGCGACAGCTCCGCATTCGCGGACCCAACCGCCTTTTCGCGGTCAGCGTCACTTCGCCGTAGGGGTAGGCGAAATTGTTCGACGGACCCACGGGGATCCTTTCCTGAAGGGCTTTTTCGCAGTGGTCCACATCCTGCCAGAACAGTTGGAACGGAGTGCTTTGCGCCGAGAGGTGGCTGAACGTATGGCTGGCCACCTCGTGTCCACGCTCGATCAGAGAACCCAAGTCTGCGCTACGAAATTGCTCGCCAAGATCGTTGTCTTTGCCCATCAACCCCATCGTTACATAGTAGGTGGCTTTTCCGCCGTAGCGCTCAACAATTGACGCACCGTTCGTCAGCGCGCTGCGGGGGAAGTCATCAAAGCTGAAGGTGACGATCGGCCCGCGGTCTCCAAGCGGCATTAGACGGCTGTGGAGGGAGCACCAGGCACAGCGTCGCACTGCCCCAATCCGTGCGCGCAAGTTCAGCATCATGCGATAGACACGGGCTGGTGCAGCGTGATTTTCACGATCCCGTCGTCAGGCACCATTCGATCCTGTGGGAACACCAACCGGGAAACTCCAGCTTTGTTTTCTGACTCCTG
>Ga0209415_10003184_pt1 | contig 30493 bp, 27 predicted proteins | sample PeaSoiSIISIP2007_FD_187696 | JGI IMG/M metagenome (GOLD analysis project Ga0209415, IMG submission 187696) | Peat soil microbial communities from Weissenstadt, Germany - SII-SIP-2007 (SPAdes) (version 2) | ecosystem: Environmental > Terrestrial > Soil > Wetlands > Peat | place: Germany... | reverse complement strand
CGAGCCGCAAAGCCGAGTGATCAATGCGGATCGCGCATGGCCAGACTAAGGGTCGCCGTCCTGATCTCGGGACGCGGCAGCAATCTCCAATCTTTGCTCGACGCCTGCGAACGGCCGGATTTTCCGGCCGAAATCGCTCTCGTCATCTCCAACCGAGCCGACGCCGGAGGGTTGCAGCGGGCGGAGAGGGCCGGCGTTCCTCGCGTCGTAATCGATCACCGGGCTTATCCCGATCGCGAAACATTCGATGCCGCGATCGACCGGGCGTTACGGGATGCCGACATCGCGCTCGTCTGTTTGGCCGGCTTCATGAGACTGCTCACCAAAGCCTTCGTTACGACCTGGCAAGGACGGCTGATCAATATCCACCCGTCCTTGTTGCCCAGTTTCAAGGGTATGCATACCCACGCTCAAGCCTTGGAGGCTGGCGTGAAGATTCATGGCTGCACCGTGCATTTCGTCACGCCGGATCTCGACGCCGGACCGATTCTGGCCCAAGCGGCGGTCCCGGTGTGCCCTGATGATACCGAGGCCGTGCTCGCCGCCAGGGTTTTGACGGCGGAACACCGCCTCTATCCGCAGGCCCTCAAACGACTGGCGGAAAAACGCGCCCGCCTCGAAGGCGACCGCGTGATTCTGGACGACGATTTTAACGCCGACCAGATTTTGCTCAATCCGGCGGATTGAGTCCGCCTCGTCACATCGGCGGCTTGAGCCCGTCCTTGCCGACCACCACCCGCGCCGCGCTTAAACTGCCGTCGACGGCCTTTGTCGCCGGCGTATAGATCGGCAATCCCGCCTTCAATTCCTTGCGATCGAACGACTCGAACGTCACGATCGGCGCATTTGGCGGCACCGAAATCTTGATGCTGCCCCCTTTGTAGGAGAGTTGCAGGTCGCGCCCGTTGGCGCTTTCGACCACGGCATCGACCGTGGCATTGGTCATGCTGCTGCCGGGGGTCAGATCCCAATCATAGTGACCTTCGCCGGTTCCCCGCATCTCGTCCGGGAACACCACCACTTCCAGCGACTGGAGTCCGCCGTCTGCGGTGGGCGCCGCCGCCGTACCGATGAAATTGCCGGGTTTGATGGCGGACATGTCGAGCGCTTTGACCGCCGACACGCGCACATTATCGGCGAGAGCGACCTTAACCGAAGGGCCTTCCCTGGTGGCGATCACCAAGACGTTTCCCTCGATCGCAGAAATAACACCTCGCACGCGGATCGGCGCAGCGGGGCTTTCAGCCGATGACGGGATGGAGAGAGACATCCCGGCCAACAGAAGGCCGAGCGGAACCACAGCGGAGCGAAACCATTGGCGCATGACGTTGACCTCCCGAGACGAAACGGGAACCAGCACACTCTGGTCCCGTCCGTGTCAAAGGGAAGATGGGAAGCGTTAATCCTCGGCGCCAGCCTCATCGTCGTCATCAAGCGCAATCGGAACACCTGGCTGCAATTTCGACGTGCGGATGGCCAGCGCCGATTTGACGTGACTGATATTGGGCGCCGCGGTCAGCTTGCTGGTCAGGAAGCGCTGATACGCATCCCAATTCTCGGCCACCACCTTTAATAAGAAATCGGTCTCGCCCGCCAACATGTGACATTCGCGAACTTCCGCCCATCCTTGGACCAATTCTTCGAACGCCTTGAGATCGCTTTCCGCCTGACTGTTCAAGCCGACGTGAGCGAACACGGTCACGTTGAAACCCAAAGCGACGGCATCGACATTGGCGTGATAGCCCCTGATGAAGCCGGCTTCCTCAAGCGCACGCACGCGGCGCAGGCAGGGAGGCGCCGAGATCCCTGCCCGTCGGGCCAGATCGACGTTGGTCATACGGCCATCATTCTGCAAATCGTGCAGAATGTGCCGATCGATGCGGTCAAGCTTGACCCGCTGCATATCTTCTATAACTCCAATATTCGACGCAATTGAGCAATTATATTACAGAGGCAACCCCACCCCGCCAAGACCTCAATCTCGCTCTCGCCCAAGATCGTCCCCAGGGACCGATGGAAAGCGGGCCGAGGACAGATCGCACCTCGCCAAAATGCCTATGTTACGACTCTAAGTCATTATTTTACGGGGTCATCTGTCGAAGTTTATAATAATTTAAACTTGTACGAGCGTCCTCGCGACCCTACATTTTCCCAATCCCGCACAAGACGAGGAGTTTCTATGATGACAAGTCCCATCGTTTCCGCCGCACCCCAGGTCCTGGTTGGTCAAGCCGCCCCCGACTTCACAGCGCCGGCGGTTATGCCGAACAATGAGATCAATGAAAGCTTCAACCTGAAGACCTACCTGGCCGGATCCTATGGGTTGCTGTTCTTCTATCCGCTCGACTTCACCTTCGTTTGCCCGTCCGAAATTCTGGCCCATGACCATCGGGTCAAGGCTTTCGCCGAAAAGAACGTCAAGGTGATCGGTGTTTCGGTCGACAGCCACTTTACCCATCTGGCCTGGAAGAACACTCCGGTCGAAAAAGGCGGCCTTGGCCAAGTACAGTTCCCCTTGGTGGCCGATCTGACCAAAAATATTGCCAATTCTTACGGCGTTCTGCTGCCGGGCGGCGTCGCGTTGCGCGGGACCTTCCTGATCGACAAGAACGGCGTCGTGCAGTCCCAGCATGTCAATAACCTGCCGCTCGGACGCAATGTCGATGAGGCTTTGCGCCTGGTCGACGCCTTGCAGTTCCATGAAGAGCATGGCGAAGTTTGCCCTGCCGGCTGGCAAAAGGGTCAGGCCGGCATGAAGGCGAGCACAACCGGCGTCGCCGAATATCTGGCGGAGCACGCGGCGGCTCTCTGATCGTCGAGACGCGCTCATGATGCCTGGTCGGGACACCGCTTCGGTCGTCCCGACTTTAACCTGCATTTCTCAGGCCCCTGCCGTCGGCGCGGATGAGAAATGCAGGTCAATTCCCTCTCTTTTCCTTGAGACGACAAAGCTCTAATGTAGCGGCCGATCTCTTTTCCTTGTCGACGCGAGGCCTCTTCCGATGGCGACCCATCATTCCAAAGTTCTTATCCTCGGTTCCGGACCGGCTGGCTGCACTGCCGCCATTTATGCGGCCCGCGCCAATCTCTCTCCGATCCTGGTTGCCGGATTGCAACCGGGCGGACAGTTGACCATCACCACCGACGTCGAAAACTTCCCCGGCTTCGCGGACGCCATCCAGGGCCCATGGCTGATGGAGCAAATGCAGGCGCAGGCCGAGCATGTCGGAACGACCTTCCTCTATGACACCATCGTCAGCGTCGATCTCTCCCGGCGACCGTTCGTCGCCGTCGGCGATTCCGGCGACACTTATTCAGGCGATACCCTGATTATCGCCACCGGCGCCACCGCCCGTTGGCTGGGCATCGACAGCGAACAGAAATTCCAAGGGTTCGGCGTCTCCGCCTGCGCCACCTGTGACGGATTTTTCTTCAAGAAGAAGGAGGTCGCCGTCGTCGGCGGCGGCAATTCTGCGGTGGAAGAGGCGATTTATCTGGCCGGTATCGCCGCGAAGGTCACCTTGATCCATCGCCGCGACTCCTTGCGCGCCGAAAAAATCGCCCAGGACCGTCTGTTTGCCCTGCCCAATGTTTCGGTGATCTGGGACAGCGCCGTCGACGAAATTTTAGGCGGCGAAAACCCGCCCGGCGTCACCGCGATCCGGCTCAAAAACACCAAGACCGGAGCTTTGTCGGAGTTGTCGGTCGATGGCGTGTTCGTCGCCATTGGGCACAATCCCAACACCGAGCTGTTCAAGACTCAACTGACGATGGACGATGAAGGCTATCTGATCACCACGCCCGGAACCACGCAAACCAACGTTCCCGGCGTCTTCGCCGCCGGCGATGTGCAGGATAAAATCTTCCGTCAAGCCGTCACCGCAGCCGGAACCGGCTGCATGAGCGCACTGGAAGCGGAAAGATTCCTTACCCACCATGGACATAACGTGACTTCATCGGCAGAATAGGGAAAGTTTTAGTCTTGCCTGCCCGCGGCCGCACGGGTGGGCAAGCAATGACACTTTCGGCCGGGACAGATCCATGGACTGGGATAAGCTAAGGGTGTTTCATGCCGTCGCCGAAGCCGGCAGCTTCACTCATGCGGGAGAATCGCTCAATCTCAGCCAATCGGCGGTCAGCCGACAAATCAGCGCGCTTGAGGAAAGCCTCAATGTCCCGTTGTTTCATCGCCATGCGCGCGGGCTGATTTTGACCGAACAGGGTGAGTTGCTCAATCGCACCGCTCGCGACGTCTTCACCAAACTGGCGATGACGGAAGCGCAATTGTCCGAAAGCCGCGAACGACCGCGCGGCCCGCTGAAAGTGACCACCACGGTCGCCTTCGGCACGCTCTGGCTGACGCCGCGAATTCGCGAATTTCTCGATCTCTACCCGGAAATCCAGATGTCCATCGTGCTCGACGACGGCGAGCTTGACTTGGCGATGCGCCAAGCCGATGTGGCGATTCGCCTGATGCCGCCGCGCCAACCGGACCTCGTGCAACGCCATTTGATGGACATGCACTATAAGGTCTACGCGTCCGCCGATTATTTGAAACGCTACGGCACGCCGAAAACCATCGAGGATCTGGACGACCAGCGAATCGTCGTCTATGGCGACGAATCGAAGCCGCCGGTCGACAATATCAACTGGCTGCTGGAGGCCGGCGCGCGCGCCGACGCTCCACGGCGGCCCGTTCTCAAGGTCAATAATATCTACGGGATCATGCGCGCCGTGCAGAGCAGCTTAGGCATCGCCGCTCTTCCCGACTATTTCGCACGCGAGGCGCCCGACCTGGTGGAAATTCTGCCCGAACTCAGAGGCCCCAGCTTCGATGCCTATTTCGTTTATCCGGAAGAATTGCGGCATTCGAAGAGAATCGCCGTCTTTCGCGACTTCCTGATCAAGAAGATCGCCGATCAGAGCGAATAGACGGTTGCAAGACGTCACCGGTCGGACGCCAGAGAACAGTCTGACGACCGACCGGCTTATCCCCCATGCCCGTGCTGCCACACACTTGGGTGGGGAACGAAGCGAGATCCCTCGCGAAATACCGAGCCGACCGATCGGCGGCTTCCGTCGCCGATCGGTGTTACTCGAACGTCATTCGCGTCACTTATTGCGTTTCATCGTCATGTCCGTATGACACTTCAGGCAAATGATCTCGTTGGCTTTGTGCCCATGATGGCATTGGTCGCATTCCGCCGACGATTTCGCCAGGTGATTGTCGTGAGGATTGGGGGTCATATCCGCTGTCTTCTTGGCGATCTTCTCGAACGACTTATGACATTCGAGACACTGGTCGGTATCGACGGGTTGCTTCTTTCCCTCGCCATGACAATCGACGCAGGTCATCCCGGCATTCTTGTGCTGATCGGCGGTAAACGGCGCCTGATCGGCGGTAAACGATTTGTGTTGTTGCGCGAATGCGGCGGACGTCGCAAAAACCAAGCCCAACAAGGTGCAAACGATAAAGCTTCTTAAGGACATAGGTTCCTCTTATTCCGTCAATTCGGTGGAAACACCAAAGGGGTCCGCCAGATGGCGGACCCCTGGTTCCTCTAGGGCATCACAGATACCCGTGGTTGGGTGCGGGTCAGGCTTTGGCGAGTTGCTGGCCAAGGATGTAACTGAGCGTGATGGCGCGGCCATGGCTCAGTCCGGGCGCGATCATCGGATAATCGGATCCGAAGAAGTTGCCCATCATATTGCCGATGGCGTAAAGGCCCGGGATCGGATTGTCCTCTTTGTCGAGACACTGCATGTTTGGATCGACATCAAGAGCACTGACGCTGACCAGAAGCTGCGTATGGATCGGTAGCGCGTAGAATGGCCCCTGCTCGATCGTGTACATGAGGTGGGCTTCTTTACCGAAGTCCTCGTCCTTGCCTTTGTGGGCGAGTTCAGTGTAGCGAGCCACGGTCTCTTGCAGCGCCTTGGCGGGAACGCCGATCTTCTCGGCAAGCACGGCGATGCTGTCGGCCTGGAAGGCGCGACCGTGCGCCACCGAGTCTTCGAGCATGAACGGAGGCTCCAAGACCGGGCCGCCCATGCTGGTCTTCAGCGTGGCCATGTCCGTCGCGTACTTCGAATCGACGATGGCCCAGGCCTTGCGGCCCGGCTGCACGAAACGGGAGCAGCATTGAGTCGCATCGGGCTGGTTCTCGTTCTCATAACGAAGGCCGAGCCGGTTGACATGCAGAAGGTTCTGATTGGCCGCCATCAAGTCGTTGCCGAAGGGCGGTGCGGGGATGGTATGCATGACGAGCGGGAATGGTGCGTTCGACAGCTTGGCGCCGATCCAACTGGCCATGTTGAGGCCGTCACCCATATTGCCGCCGACCGGCTGGTAGATCGCGGTTTCGGCATATTCGCCCCATGGCGAGAAGGTGCGCAGCATTTCCTTGTTCTCGGTGTAGCCACCGGAGGCGAGGATCACCGCCTTCGTGCCGAGGAACTTGATGTAGCCGCCCTTCGCCTTGGCGATGACACCGGTGACGCGGCCGCTCTTGTCTCTGATGAGCTGTTGGGCTGGCGTGCTGTAGCGGATGTCCGCGCCCTTTTCTTTGGCCAGACGTTCGACAAGCTCGACGAAATGCGGTTCGGTTTCGATATTTTCGCTGCCGTGGCTCGACTGCGCGCCCTTCTTGGCGAAGGTATGGGCGGTCGGATAACCGGGAGAGGTGCGCGAGACCGTGTAAGGGTCGAGAACGCTGACCGAGATGCCATTGGCCTCGCAGAGGTCGATGTAGTGATCGAAGACCTCGCCGCTGCGATAGGCCCACATCCGCACCAGGCTCTGATGAACACGGTTCTGGAAATAGGCGATCAGGTCACCCACCAGTATTTCGGTATCTATGGTGTAGCCGGCGGCCTTCTGCACCTTGGTGTTAACGGCGGCATTGTCCTTGCCGCGCGCGGAGAACGTTCTAAACTTCTCCAGCACCACAACCTTGGCCCCTTGCTCGGCCGCAGCATGCGCGGCGATGAGGCCGGAGATGCCAGCACCGATGATCACCAAATCGGCGGTCACGGTCGATTTGATCTCGCTCTCGGAAATCGGCGCGGGCGGATTTTCCCAACTCGGCTTGGTGGAGACCGCGGCGCCTTTGGGGGCATCGGCGGCGGCGGCGGAGGCGACACCGGTGGCCGTGGCGACGCCGGCAACACCCGCGACGAGAGATCCCTTCAGAAAATCCCGACGACTATTGAGACGGGTCGGATCATCATTCTGCTTTGACATGCTGTACCCTTTCCAAAGACGAATTCTTCCAATTTACTTTGTCTTTTTGGCCATTTCCGGGACCGTGCCATCGGATGGCGCTTCGATCTCCCGTGCCGGCTCTATGGATGTGAGAGAAAAGAGGGGCCCCCTATAGCATGGGGCCCCATTCAACTTACAGACCGAGCATCTTGTCCAAAAGCACGACGACATTGACGCCGAAGGCAACGCCGCTCTTTGGATTGCCTTTATAGGATGTGTAGTTTTCCGAGGCCTGCAGGGCATTGGGATCCATGACGTACATCGCCCACGGACACACGATGACGCTACCCGCCAGCGGGAAATTAGCATCCACACCAATCGCCTTCTCGTCGGGGCCCGTCGTGTAGTTGGTGTTGAAGGCCTTGAGGAACTTCTGCTCATCCGAGGAGACGTGCTGCCAAATGAACTTCAGCGAATAGCTGTCGAACGGTCGGCTGTGGAAAGGACCTTCCAAGGTGATCCCGGCGTCCAACTCGTCTTGCACGCTGTAGGCGCTCGGAACGCCGGCCTTGGGGTCGAAGCTGGCATAAAGGCTGCTGTAGACGCTCACCGCCGTCGGGCGCGGCGCCGGACTCTCGCCCGCTTCCCGCCAAATGGTCTGGCGTCCACCGACATACATGCCATCCGTCCCATTGTGGGTCTTGCCGGTAAACATATCAGTTTGCTTACCGTCGTTATGATAGAACATCAGTTCGTAGGATTTGGGATAGCGATCCGTTTTGTACGTGGTTTCGTAGGTTACGTTCGCCAGATACAAGCCGACGTTGGGATGGACGAGATAGAGGTCGTTGCCGCCCGGGCCATATTGCGCCGGAATGGTCACGCTGCCGGTCATCCCTTCCCAGCCTTTGGAGAAGGGGAACGCGGTATTGTACCGCCAGTAACCGGCTTGCGCCGTCACGTCCGGGGTTATCTTATAGGCGGCGCGCCCACCGAGATTTGCGTAGGGAGGCGGTGCGAATCCGATGCCATCTTGCAAGCTGATTCCCTGACACAAGAATCCCTGGTTGCAAAGCGGCTTCGCAAAATAATTCCCCGCATTGCTTTTGCCGGCTTCCAAATCCAACCGATCACCGAAGAGCTTCTGTTCCCAGGTGAACTGGTTCATATGCGAAACATAAGGAATGAACGGACCGGCGTTTCCGATGAGCGAATCGCCGCCGTTGGAGCCGAAGATATTGCCGTTCTCATGCGGACCGGGCACGAAGAGATAATTGAAATGGACAGTCGATCCAGTCAAGCCGACGAGCTTTTGCAAATCGGTATCGAGACCGACATTGAACATCATCAATGATTCATGTTTGCCGGTCTTTTCGCCCATGCTCCCATTATTTATATCAACGTTGACCATGTTCAACGTCGGCTTGAAGCCGGCCGCGTGAAGCTTATCGCCCAACGGGGCTAATGGTCCGGGTATGCCAGGGCCGTTGATGTAGTCCAGGACCCCCCCACTCCCGGGGGCCTTGCCCGGGCCTGCGGACGGCGCCTCTTGCGCCGCCAAAGCGGGCGCGAACGCCATCAAAGCAAGGGCAGAGATGACTGTCAGTTCCAATGTTTTTGTTCTTGGATGTCCCATGTTGATTGTCCCCCCTTAAAATTCTCAATAAATTCCGTAGATGTATGTCCTTGTCGGGACGTCGTTTAGCCCTTCTTGTCGATGAAGACGTCATGCGGACGATGGAGCCGTTACTGAACCGGAGTGGCGTCGGGCTCGCTCGTCAACCATGTGGGCTGGTCATTGCCCCTGGGATGGCTCAAATCGACCATGGTCATATCGCTGGTGATCTGCCATTTACCTGGTTCGTCCTTTTTGGGTGTTTTATGGGAAAGACGCGACACACTATTCAGTCCCATAGCGTTAGAAACGCGCCTTATCCATTATAGATGTCTTTCTCATTACTACTATTTTCTGAATCGCGTCATTGATGCGGTGAATTTATAAGAATTAATAGTTTGCAACTAATTCTTTTTAAACATCGCGGTTATGGCGCGGGAACATAAGCGAGCAAACCAAGGCCACTCCGGGAAACTCGGGCGCTGGTCACCGCGCCGGCTGCCATGAGCGCCGTCACGATGATCGTGGGTCGTCCGAGCGGTAAAAACACCGCGATCAAGGCGCTGGCCGCGGAGCCCGTGCCCATCTGCACATATCCGATGATGCCGGACGCGCCGTGACTGAGAGCAAGATGGACGAGGGGCACCGCACTTTGGACGCTCGCTCACATCTGGTCGCCCTATTGACCGGGCAGTTGATCGAAGCCCATGGACTTGCGGGACATCGAATCGGTGCTGGCGGCTCACGCCCCGACTTTGAAGCGCCGCCGCATCGAGCCAGCCTGCCGCTCTACGCTGGCGGACGCCAACAGGGTTCGTCCGGACAGCTCTCGCTTTTCGGTTCCATCATGGAAAATTCACCGCCACGACAGGACGTCGTCGACGGTTTTCGGCGTTTATGTTGGCTCGCCATAACCACGATGTTCAAAAAGAATTAGTTTTAAATCATTAAAATCACTACAGTTGTATAAATTACACAATCGTTAAAATAATATATGAACAATATTGTCAACAGAAATAGCTGAAATATGCACCAGCATCATTGAATGGTATAAATACACCATATATTCCCATAATACGCCGCAAAGTAAAAAATATCAGATTGGACTTTGGAAAAATGGTAGACACACCATGTCTCCGTTCCAACCAGAACTTATTCCGGCGGCGTCTCAAGCAAATATCATGTCTACTTAAGGACAAAATGAACAAGATTAGTATATTCGGGTCCCATGCGTGCATGGTCGCCGCACTGACCATCGTTTCTGTCGGCCCGGTTTCTGGCGAGGAAAAGAAAACGTCAATGATGCCCGGTGGATCTGCCGGCAACGCCGTCGGCGCACTGCCCCCCGATGGGCTCTATTTCAACGCTGACGTCGCCATCGAACAAGGGAAAGTAGTGGATGGAAACGGCCGCGTCGCCAAGACGCCCGGCGGGGCGACGATCAAATCCTCGCAGGTCGACGTCACGCCGTCGCTCCTATGGGTGCCCGGCGTCTCGGTCCTGGGCGCGCGCTATGCCGCCGGTATCGCCCAGCCTTACGCCTGGCTGAATGCCGATTTCGGCGGCGCTTCGACCGGAGGCGATTCGACGTCAAGCAAAGGCTTTTTCAACACCGTTCTGATCCCCGCCGCTCTGTCCTGGAAGGTGGCGGACGACCTGTTCGTCGGATCAGGGGTTACCGTCTATGTCAAAGACGGGCATTTCACACATCGTTACAACCAGGCTTTGGGTCGCGAAACATTGACCAACGGCAGTTTTGCCAACAACTACTGGACCCTTCAGCCGAATTTCGCGGTGAGTTATCTGACGAACGGCTTGAATTTGACGATGAACCATACCGTAGACTTCAATACGAAAAACGACGTCACCCATTACGAGTCGGGCAATACCTATTATCTTGATCTGACGGCCACCAAACGATTCGGCCCATGGACGTTCGGCGCGATCGGCAACTATCTCAAGCAATGGGAACCCGACAAGGTGAACGGCGTCACGGTTCCCGCCGTCGCCGGTTTCTCCTCGACCGGCAACCGGAGCGAAGTCATCGCCCTGGGACCGCTCGTCGCCTACGACTTCGAGAAAGCGACGTTACGCTTGCGTTATCTGCATCCCTTGCGATCCGAAAATCAGGGCAACATCACCTTCATCCACCTTGATCTGTCGATTCCTTTTTCTTGATGAAAACGGCAACCCGATTTCTCACCCTTTCTCAAGGCGCCTCGGTCGTCGAGACCGCCGACGGTGTCGCGGCTGGCGTCGTCATTCCCGAAAACGCCCTCTATTGGGTTCTGCATACATGACATCCAGGAGATGGCCTCGCCCGTGCACCAGATGAAAATGAAGATCAGTAATTCTTCTAAAGCATCGAATGGAGACGACGATTGAGTGAGAACACAACGGGGAAGCATCCCCTCGCCGATACCGGAGGGCCATCCTTGCGGACTGTGGCAATGCCCGCCGACACCAATCCCAGCGGCGATATTTTTGGCGGGTGGCTGCTATCGCAGATGGATATCGCGGGTGGAAATGCGGCTGGTCTTCGCGCCAAGGGGAGAGTCACCGCGGTCAGCGTCGAAGCCATGACCTTTCACAAGCCGGTTTTAATCGGCGACGAGGTGAGTTGCTACACCACGATCCTGCGCGTCGGACGAACCTCGATCCGGGTCAAGATCGACACCTGGGTACGACGCGGCTTCCGTTCCGATCTCTTCAAGGTGACCGAAGGCATCTTCACCTATGTTGCGATTGGCGACGACCGGCGACCGAGGCCGGTGCCACAGGATTGAGGACGACGTTGCCACGGCTCCGCCCACTGATCGCGGACACCGACATGACATCGACTCCTCGTTACAGAGTCTCTTAATTCTTTCAAAACCAAGCTCGCCGGAGAGGGCAAATGAGCAAGACAACGACGCTTCAGTCGGCCATCGAAACGATCCCGTGCGGATCAGTGGTGATGATCGGCGGTTTTATGGGCTGCGGATCCCCCGATAGCCTGATCGACGAATTGGTTCGTCAGGGCAAGTCGGATCTAACGATCATTGCCAACGATACAGCCCGGCCCAAGGTCGGCATCGGCAAACTGATTTCGGCGAAACTGGTCCGCAAGGTGATCGCCAGTCATATCGGCACCAATCCCGAGACGCAAGCACAGATGATCGCCGGCGAGATCGAGGTGGACCTGGTTCCGCAGGGCACTCTGGCCGAACGCATCCGGGCGGCCGGTTTCGGTTTGGGGGCGGTGGTGACGCCGACAGGCGTGGGAACGGTCGTCGAGGACGGCAAACAGACCATCGAAATCGATGGCACGGTCTTTCTGGTCGAATTGCCGCTTAAGGCCGACTTTGCCTTGATCAACGCCAAACGGGCCGATTATCGAGGCAATCTCGAGTATCGATTCACCGCAAGGAACTTCAACCCCTTGATGGCAATGGCCGCCGATAGGGTGATTGCCGAGGCCGAAGACATTGTGCCCGTGGGGATGATTTCCCCGGACATGGTGATCACTCCTGCTGTCGTGGTTGATACTCTTGTGGCCAAGGAGACGCGCCATGGATGATAAAACGCTCATTGCCAAGCGCGTTGCGCTCGAACTCAACGACGGCAATCTGGTGAATCTTGGCATCGGACTTCCGACGCTGGTTGCTCAATATCTGCCGGCCGGCATCGATGTGACCTTCCAGTCGGAAAATGGAATCATCGGCATGCAGGCATTGCCTGCGGACGCCTTTCCGTCCGCCGACCTGACCGACGCCGGCGGCGCACCGATCGGGTGCGTGCCGGGCGCGTTCGCCTTCGATTCGGCCATGTCTTTTGGCCTGATCCGTGGCGGTCATTTGGACGTCACCGTGCTGGGCGGTTTGCAGGTCGACGAATTGGGGCATCTGGCGAACTGGATGGTTCCGGGCAAACTCGTGCCCGGAATGGGGGGAGCCATGGATCTGGTGTCCGGCGCCAAGCGGGTGATCGTGGCGATGACGCACACGGCGAAGGGAGAACCAAAGATCCTGAAACGCTGTACTCTGCCACTGACTTCGGTTCGGAGCATCGATCTGATCGTCACGGAATTGGCGGTTTTGCAAACGACGCCCGAGGGATTGCTGTTGAAAGAGGTCGCACCAGGGGTATCGGTCGAACAGGTTTTGGCTGCCACCCAGGCACATTTGATTGTGCCCGAACAAGTCCCTGTCATGCCTCTGGCCGCGTAAGGGCCTGTAACAGGCTGCGTCATGCGAGAGCGCTTTGCGATCACGCGAATTTACTCTCTCTTCCGTCATTGCCGGGCTTGACCCGGCAATCCATGGATCCCCGGGTCAAGCCCGGGGATGACGACAACTCAATGTAATTCCGTCAGATCCCCCTTCACCCGTCACGCTTTTGGAACACCTCGACATGTTTGCAAAAGACCTCTTCAAGGGCAAACGCATCCTCGTTACCGGCGGCGGCACCGGGCTTGGCAAGGCCATGGCGGGAAATTTCATTTCACGCACCGAGGATCTTAGCCCAAAAGCCTTCGATGCCGTGGCCAATATCGTCATGCACGGCACATTCTATGTCACCCAGGCGGTGGGGCGCCGGTGGATCGCGGGGGGTCACCGGGGCAACGTGGTCTCCGTCGTCGTCACCTGGGTGCGCAACGGCGGTCCCTTCGTCGTCCCCGCCGCCATGAGCAAAGCCGCCGTTCAGGCGATGACCATGTCGCTGGCGTGCGAATGGGGCCGCTACGGCATCCGGCTGAACGCCATCGCGCCAGGGGAAATTCCCACCGAAGGAATGAACAAACGCCTTATGCCGGGGGAAGAACCCGGCGCCCGCACCGCGCGCGACAATCCGCTGGGGCGCGCCGGAACGCTGGCCGAGATAGAGACCCTCGCCGCGTTCCTCCTCTCTGGGGGATGCGACTGGATCAACGGCGAGACCATCGCCATGGATGGAGGGCAATCCTTGGCGACGGGAGGAAATTTCTATGCATTGCGCGAATGGACCGATGCGCAATGGATTGCGGCGCGCGAGTCCATTCGGCTGCAGAACGACAAGGATCGACCGAAGCCGAGCGTATGAGAAATACAGGTTAACCGGCAATCGTGTGACCGACCGCCTCCTCCTTTTCGACGGCGACCACCGACTTCGCCGCGTTCGCGGCGAGAACCTTAGTTTGCCCGGCGTCCACCACCGTCTTCTCGCCTTCGTCCTCCTGCAGGCCCTTCTTGAACGCCTTCACACCCTTGGCGAGGTCCCCCATGAGATTGGACACCCGACCGGTGCCAAACAACAACATGACGATGGCCAAAACGATGACCCAATGACCAATGCTGAAAGACCCCATGCTACCGCCCCTTCCTTGAGAATCGCCTCCGATCCGGCGAAAGGCCCGAAGGGACGCGACAGTTGACGCCCTGACCACCATCGGGCCGGGAATAATGACAGGTGGACGGCGCCGTTCGCGACACCGTCCGTGAACCGCTCAGCCGATCGGGCTGAGATCCGTCTTCCAGATCAGCAGCAGGGCGATCAGATCGACGACAACCAACAGTCCATAAGCGCCGGGATACCCCCCCAGATAGGCAAGGCCGAACGCCAGAATGGCGAAGGCGCAACAGCGCAACACGGATTGAATGGGTTGGATGACGGCCCAGGCCATGATGAAGGCTCCGCGGTGAAACTTGGTGGCCACCAACGAGGTGGTCAGGTTGGTGCAGCCGGCGAGGGCAAAGCCCATCATGAACAGAAAGGCCCACAACATGACCGGATTGCACATGAAGATATCCAGCGCGACCGCACCCAACCACCACAAGGTGTAGACGATCATACTCGGTTTGGTGCCGATCTTCTGAATGAGCCAGCCCCAGAAGTAGGCGCCGGGTCCGCCGATCAAGGACGCCGCAGTCAAATAGAGGATGGCGCTCTTGAGATCGTAACCCATGGCCACAAGCCGCGGGACGAATTGGCTGATCACGCCGACAAGAACGATAAAAAGGGCGCCGGAGGCCGCCCCCATCAACCACACATCCTTCATGCACAACAGCTGCTTGATGGAGAAGGGGCAGACATAGGCATCCTGCTGACGGCGGCTCTCCGCAATCTCCTCGGACGTCATCGGGTCGTTATCCGGAGAGCATCCCAATTCCTCGGGCGTATTCCTGGCGAACAGGACAATGACGAAAATCATCGCGAACATGCATGCCGAGATGCCCCAAAAACCACCCCGCACGCCGAAGGCCGCGACCAGCCAAGCCATGAAAGGCACATAAAAGGCGGTGGAGGTGGCCTGTCCCATGGTGGCCCAGCCCAGGGCCAAGCCCTTTTTTCGCGGGAACCAATTGGTAATCAGCGTGACGCCGCCGACATAGGCGAAGCCGACATCAAAAAAACATACCCCGGAGAACAGGATGACGAAGCCCGCCAGGCTGCTCCACGTCCCCAGCAGACCGAAGCAAAGGCCGCTGACGACCAGACTCACGATGGTGACAAACCTGGCGCCCTTCTTTTCACAGATCTTGGCGCAAATGAAAGCGCCCGCGATGGACGCCCAGGACGCCGGCGTCGCCCACGCCAACATCGTATTATAGTCAAGGTTAAAACTGGAAGAAAGTACAGGAAGAATAATATTCAGGCCATGCACCATGGATCCAGATCCGATCCAAAACAACAACCCCTGGATAATTATAATAACCCAGCCATGAACGCCGAAATTACTTTTCGTATCAGATAATTTCTTGCAGTTATCCTCAGAAATATCGACCAATTATTCATCTCCCGTCACGTCCCCATTCATTATTTTTTCAACGGCCGCCAAGGCCTGTCGTCCGTTGCCTTTAGAGATCGTTTTCCCGGCTTTTACAGTAGCGTCAACCTAATGTCATCGCGCTCTAAGCATTGCGGACACCTCCCAGAAAATTCACCACGACCTGCTTGAGCTCTTGCATTTGGCCCGACAATGACCCCGAGGCTTTCAACACCTGGTCGGACGCCGTACGGGTTTCCGATGCGGCGTGACCAACGCCGCCAATCGAGGAAGAGATTTGCTGGGTTCCAACGGCGGCCTGTTGCACATTGCGAGCGATCTCGCTCGCCGCCGCCGATTGCTCCTCCACCGCCGACGCGATGGCGGCGGAGATCTCGCTGATTTCCGAGATGCGCCGAACAATACCGCCGATAGCGCTCACCACATCCTCGGTCGCCTCTTGTACAGACGTGATTTGCACATTGATCTCGTCGGTGGCTTTCGCTGTCTGGTTGGCGAGGCTTTTCACCTCGCCGGCAACGACGGCAAAGCCTTTTCCGGCGTCGCCGGCCCGCGCCGCCTCGATTGTCGCGTTGAGCGCCAAAAGATTGGTTTGTGCGGCGATGCCATTGATCAAGGCGACAATGTCACCGATTTTCGCCGAACTGTCGACAAGACTCCGCACCGTCGCATCGGTTCGGTTGGCTTCCTCGGAAGCCTGACGGTTGGTGCTGTTCGCGTGCTCGACCTGTCGCCCGATCTCGCCGATGGAAGCCGCCAGTTCTTCCGCGGCCGAAGCGACGGACTGCACGCTCTCCGATGTCCGATCCGACGCCAAAGAGACGATGGAGACTTGATGGTTTGTCTGCTCGGCATTGCCCGACAAGGCCTGCGCGATCGCATCCATCTCGGCACAGGCTCCGGCGACGACCACCAAGGCCTCCGACACTTTTTTATCGAAGTCTTGGGTCAACCCTTCGATCGCGCCACCACGCCGTTCGCGCGCCAACCGCGCCGCCTCTTGTTCGGCGGCAAGTCGTTTGACATGGATGGCGTTCTCTTTGAAAACACCAAGCGCCCGCGCCATCTCGCCGATTTCGTCGCGACGTTCGACGCCGGCCACCGCGACGTCGAGATCGCCTTCGGACAAGGACACCATCGCCCGCGACAACGCGCCCAAGAGTCGCGAAACGATCCGAACGACGGAAAGGCTGAGCGCCATGGCGGCGACAACCACCGCCAGCGTGACACCGCTATAGGCGAGAAGCGAGAGATAGGCCGTCCTGCTGAGACCTTCCGTCTCCCTCGCCATTTCGCTCCGATATTGCCCGATCAAATCCAGAAAGACGGTGTCGCGTTCTTCCAGCACCCCCGGCCAGGTCCGCGTCTCGGCGGCATCCGGCAGCGGCTCCCCTCTAGCGAGGGCCATAACCGCTTTACGCACGACACCAACGGTAACGCCATCGGAACCTTCGGTATATTTTGACAACCGCTCAACGATCGTTGGCGGAGCCTGCGCGACGATGGCGGGAAAGAAGACCTCTTGAAGACGCATTCCAAGGAAGAAATATTCCGCCTGGGTAACGGGAAGCTGGCGAAGATCAAGCGCGAGCGCCGCGATGGCTCCTTCCATCTTGGCGCCCTCGGTAAACTGCAGCAACGCATGGAATCCATCAGTCAACCGGGCGATTTCGCTGTCGTTGGCGGAAAGGCCGACCCGTTTGACCAGATCAAAAGCGCGCGGAGACGTCGGTTGCAAATAACCGGTGACATCGCCGGGAGTCGCTTGGCGGGCATCGACGGCGGCGCGAAGCGATCCGATGCCCTCGAAGCGCTTTAAGATGAAGTCGATATCCTTGCCCGCCACCTCATCGTCGAGAGGCACCGCGGCAGCCGCCGCCCGGAAATCCGCCAAAGCTTGATCATTCGCCGCTCGCGCCGCCACGAGCGCCGCGCGGGTCTTTTCGTCGCCCGTGGCCGAAAAGCGGATCGAGAGCGTTCCTTCCGCGGGAGACGTTGACGCGGTCAGTTGAACCACGGAAAAGAGCAACGTTTCCGACCTCTCTATCTGCGCCAAATGCGCATAACGGTCGAAACTTCTCTTCGATAAGACGAACCCCACCGCCACCAATCCGAGAAGGCATGGAACAAGCGACAGAAAAAGTAGCTTTCTTAGACTTAAGCTCCCCATTTTTTATTTTTCCTTGACGAACCACCCCATACACCGGCACAGCGCATGATCAAACGCGCTGCACCGGTGTCTCGACGGGTTTTTTTACTTTTTTTCCACCTGCGTCTTTTTAAATCTGTCGAGCATGGCCCGCGGCGTTACGGTTGGGCGTTCGTAACGAGGACACTTAACGCCCTCAAAGCCGGCGAGATATTTCGCGATATCCTTCAGGGCCTCGAGATCGTAACGGCTCATCATGGTAATCGTTTCCATGAGTGGCGACCCACCGCCATGGACGCCGGCAACCGCCTGTGCGCCCTCGAAGGCATCGCACAACTTGTCTTCCATCATTCGCATGACCCGGTGCGTTTCTTCCGCCGTGTATGCCGGATTCCGCATAATGTACTTGTTGCAGAGCTCGGCAGTCTCGGGCGCATAGAAGGATTCTTCCGTGGGCAGAGATGCGCAAACGCCCCCTGTCAAATCCGCCAATGTCTCATATTCATGGTAAATTTTCTGACCAGCCAGTTTGCGGCCCGCGTTGGTCAGGATCTCGTCGGGCACCCACGACCCGTTCGGGAATTGAACCGCCCGATATGCGGACGCTTCACCGGCGGCGAAGACGAGCTCGGCCGTCCCGATGATATCGCAAATCTTCTCCCGGACGTGATTCTCTTGCGCAATGTCATTCACGTCGGCGACCAGCGCGGCTTGCGACGCGATGACCTCCGATACCGCGGTCTTGCAGCCGGTGTATGAATGTCTGTGATAATGCGCGAACATCAGGGCGAGATATCCGGCGTATTGAATGACATCCGGATGATCGAAGCCGTTCATGAAAATTCTGTCTTCGGGAACGAAGACATCATCAAAAATGGTCAAGGATTCGACGTCGCCGACCTTGTTGAACGGCGCCTGAATATGGGTTCTTTTGTGATGCTGACCGGGAAGAGCCATGAGCTTGACGCCATCCCAATCGGCCGGCAGCGCAAACGAAATGGCATAACCCTCGTCGCCCTTCCCCATGAATTTGGTCGGATTGACGATGATTTCGTCGACGTAAGGCGCGTTCGAGTTGCAGATTTTCGCGCCGCGGACGATGACGCCCTTGCAGGGCTTTCCGTCGACGCCGACACCGTCCACGTCCGTCTTGATCACATGGACGAACTGATCCGGATCGGGTTGTTGATGCGCCCTCTTATATTTGGGATTGCGGGAGCCCTTCACGTCGGTCTGGGCACAGTTGCAGATCAGGTCATGCTCCTGACAGAACAAAAGGTATTTGTTCAAGCGATCATGATATTTCGTGCCGCAGGCCTGATCGCAGTCGTATGAAACGACCGCAATAGCATTGAGGGCATCCGCCCCCATGCAGCGCTGGGTGCATCCGCCGACACGGTGGCAGAGCAGCCTCGTCATCAACTGCTTTTTGAGCAGATCGTCCTTGGACTGGTGAAGGTGCGTGAAACGATTGATTTTCTCGCCGGTGAGGTGCGAGGTCGCCGTGCAGACATCTTCGAATTCGGGATCATTGGCCATATCATAGGTCTGCTTCATGACATAGCAGCCTCCTTCGATCCAATTCCCCGACCTGTCGACCTGCTTCCCATTCAAATAGACGTTTGGCTTCATCTTGAGCAGTCGCGCTCTATAAGCCTCATAAGTACCGACACCCATGGTCCTACTCCTCATTCACATTACTTCGAAAACTTATTGAACCTCGGCAAACCGCACCTAACTCTGAGCGGAAGCCACGTGATCGAACGGAGTGACGTCCGTCAGCCAAAACAGGGTCACGTTGATCAGAGCGACGACGACCAGCAACGCGTAGGCGCCAAAATATCCGCCAAGGTAGGTGAGGCCAAACGCCAGAACGGCGTAAGCGCAGCACCGAATGATCGCCTGGATGGGCGCAATGATCCCGAATGCCTTGATGAAGGCCCCGCGGGGGAACTTATCGACCGCGATCGCAGTGGTCAGGTTCGTCGCCCCGCCAAGGCTTAACCCGCACATGATCAGGGAAATCCACAGCGTGACCGGGCTGAACTCGAACATGTTCAGGACGACGGCAACGATCCACCATACGCTGTAGAAGATAAGGGCAAATTTGCTGCCCAGCTTCTGGCCGATCCAGCCCCAGAAGTAGGAGCCGGGGATGCCGATCACCGCCGCGATGGCCAGGTAAAGAACGGCGGTGTGAAGATCATATCCCATGGTCATCAGCCTCGGCACGAGCTGACTCAGCACACCGATGAGGACGACATACACCCCGCCCGAAGCCAGCCCCATGAACCACACGTCCCGCATGCCCAGCAACTGCCTGGTCGTCAGGGGGCAGATGTAGGCCTCCTGCTCATCCCGGCTTTTCGCGATATCCTCGGCCGTCATGGGAATATTATCCGGCGAGCAGCCGAACTCTTCCGGTATGTTCCTGGCGAAGACCGCAACCCCGACAATCATCAAGAACATCAGCACCGAGATGCCCCAGAAGCCATACTGCACGCCAAACACCGAGAACAGCCAAGCCAGGATCGGCACATAGATCGCGGCGGAAAAGGTCTGCCCCATGGTGCACCAACCCAGCGCCAGACTCTTCTTCTGGGGGAACCAGTTGGCGATCAGCGTGGTTCCGCCGACATAGGCGAAGCCCGTGCTGAAGAAACACACCCCGAAAAACAAGATGACGAAGGACGTCACCGTCCCCCAGGTCCCCAGCAACCCGAAACAGATGCCGGTGGCGAACAGACAGATCATGATCGTCGACTTTGCGCCTTTTTTCTCGCAATATTTGGCGCAAACGAACGATGCAACGACAGAACCCCAAGTTGCCGGGGTCGCCAGGAACAGTAATGTATGATTATCAAGGCCATAGGCGGCGCAAAGGGTCGGGATAATAACATTCAGACCGTGTGTGTTTGACCCGGACGCCACCCAAAACATGATCCCTTCCATAAGGATGATCGACCATCCACGCGGACCAAAGTTGCTTCTGCCTGAATGACTGACATCCTGCTCTTTTTGAATAAAACTTGAACACTCAGCCGAAGCAGCGCTTGCTTTCTCACTCATGACGCTTCCCATCCCTTATATTTTATTACCACCCGATTAGGGCGACTCGCTCTTTACAAGCATTGTTGTTTCTTCTTTCGCCCCATCGGGCCTTGTCCGGATACTAGATGTCCACAGCCACCGCATCAGGGCAGATCGTAGTCATGGGCGACCTCCTCTCCGTTGAGGACGCGAAGAACGCCGAGCGCCAGCGATTCGAGTTCGTTCTCGCCGGGCAGAACCTCGACCGGCGCGATGAATTGGATGCGTTCGGCGATCCAACCGGTGAGCAATGTGGAATAGGCGACCCCACCGGTGAGCACGATGGCGTCGACCTTTCCCGCGACCACCGTGGCGAGATCGCCGACGCCTTTGGCGATCTGATAGGCCATGGCGCGGTAGACGAGTTCGGCCTTTGCATCGCCGGCGGCGATCCGCCGCTCGACCTCGATTGCCGAGTTGGTGCCGAGCAGAGCCACCAGACCGCCCTGGCCGCGCTGCATCTTGCGCATCGTCAGATGGGAATACTCGCCGGAATAGCAAAGTTCGATCAGCGAGCGGCAATGAAGGCGACCGGCCCGTTCGGGCGAGAAGGGACCTTCGTCGTCGGAGACGATATCGACGACCTGACCTTGGCTATGAAGGGAAATGGTGATGCCGCCGCCGAGATGCGCCACGATGATGTTGGCTTTGCCATAGGCAATTCCAATCTTTTCCGCAGCCCTGCGGGCTTGCGCCCGCGAATTGAGAGCGTGAAACAGGCAGAGCCGCGGCACCGCCGGATTGCCGGTCACTTTGGCGATGTCCGTCAGTTCGTCGGTGCAAATCGCATCATAGATGTAAGCGGGAATCCCCAATCCCTCGCCAAGCTCGAAGCCGATAACGGCGGCGACATTGCACGCATGTTCGGAGGTCGGACGGTTCATCAGACGATCGATCATCCGCGTGTTGACCAGATACGCCCCCCCCTTAACCGGCGGAAGCGACCCGCCGCGCGCGGCGATGGCGTCCAACCGATCGACCGAGACCCCCGCCTTTTCCAAGGCATCGAGGAGCGCTTGCTTGCGCATATCGTACTGCGAGGCCGCCGTCGGATATTTCGCCAATTCCTCGGCGGGATGCTCGACGTTGGACTTGAATACTTCCCGCGCCCCTTCGTAGACGGCAATCTTGGTCGAGGTTGATCCCGGGTTGATGGAAAGAATGGTTTTCACGTCAGACATAAACGACCTCTTGGCAGGCGGCGGCGGCCAGGGCGACCGACATATGCTTGTCCGCGGTGGAAGAAGAACGGGAAACAAGAACAATCGGAACCTTGGCGCCGACGACGAAACCGGCCGATTTGGCGCCTGCCGAATAGACGAGCGCCTTGATCAGCAGATTGCCTGCCGTCAAGGCGGGAACGACCAGAAGATCGGCGTCGGCCGCGACCGCGCTCTGGTACTCTTTGAGGGCAACGGCCTCGCGATCGACGGCCAGATCGTAGGAGATCGGCCCCTCGACAATGCACCCCGTCAGTTCGCCAATCTGGTTGAGGCGCTTGAGTTCGGCGGCGTCGACGCTTTCGATCAACTTTGGATTGACCTCTTCGGTGGCTGCCATCACGGCGACCTTGGGCATCTCGACGCCCATCGCCGCAAGAGCACCGACGGCGTTCTCGATGATCTGGCGCTTCTGGGCAAGATCGGGAGTAGTGTTCAGCGCCACGTCGGTGATGGCGAGGAGCTTGTGGTAGGAGGGAATTTCGAGGAAGCCGATATGCGACATGATCCGCCCGGTCCTCAGATTGCTCTCCTTGTCGACCACCACCTTCATCAGAGGAGCCGTCTCCAGACGGCCCTTCATCAGGAAGTCGACCTCACCGGCATGGATGAGTTCGACCGCCTTCCGGGCGGCGGCAACCGGATCGACGACATCGACGATCCGCGACGTCGCCCCGGTGTCACCAAGCTCGGCGAGGCAGGCTTTGATCCGCGCCGCGTCGCCGATGAGCACCGGCGTAACCACCCCGTCCTTGACCGCCAACAGCACGGCTTCCAAGGTATGGGCATCATCGGCGGCGACGACGGCGACACGCTTGCGAACTTTGCTTTGCTGCAGCCGCTCTACGAGTTGTGCAAATCCGGTGAAGGTCATGCCAGCACCTCTTCCGCCGCAGCCTTGTCTTTCGCCTGGTCGTAGCCGGAAAAAGTCTTGCCTTCCTCAGCCAACCGCTTCAGTAACGGCGCCGGTTCCCACAGGAATCCATGTCGCTCGTGGAATTCGCAAATCCGGTCGTAAACCGTCTTCAGCCCGACAGTATCGGCATAGAACATCGGACCGCCGCGATAGGCCGGGAAACCGTATCCGTTCAGATAAACGATATCGATATCGCCGGAGCGGAGCGCGTAGCCCTCTTCGAGGATGCGGGCGCCTTCGTTGATCAAGGCGTAGATGCACCGTTCGACGATCTCTTCTTCGGCGATTTTGCGCTGCGGAATGCCGGCTTCCTCGGCCCATTGCCGCACCAAACCGTTCACTTCGGGATCGGGCTGCGCGCGCCGGTCGGCATCGTACTTATACCAGCCGAGGCCGTTCTTCTGGCCGAGACGTCCCATCTCGAAAAGCCGGTTCTCGACGAACGACCGACGCTCGCCCGGCCGGTACGCCCCAGTTCGCTGCTTTTCCTGACGGACGTGATAGCCCATCTGCAGGCCCGACATATCGCCCACGGCAAGCGGTCCGATCGCCATGCCGAATTTTGTCAGGGCGCCGTCCACGACGTCCGCGGGGGCTCCTTCTTCAGCCAGGAATTGGGCTTCACGCAGATAGGGGTCCAACATCCGATTGCCGACGAACCCCGGGCAATTGCCGACCAGCACACCAACCTTGCGCAGCGGTTTGGCCAACCGCATGGCCGTCGCGATCGTTTCCTTAGCAGTCGCCTTGCCCCGGACAACCTCCAACAGGCGCATGACGTTGGCGGGAACAAAGAAATGCATGCCGATCACATTGGCGGGCCGCGAGGTGACGGCGGCGATATCGTCGATGCTCAGGGTCGACGTATTCGTGGCGAGGATCGCGGTCGGTTTGCAAACGCGGTCCAACTCGACGAAGACCGATTTCTTGACCTCCAGATTCTCGAACACGCCCTCCAAGGCCAGATCCACATCGGCGAAGTCGGCCCAGTCGATCGTTGGCTTCAACAGAGCCAGCCGCTCGTCCACATATTGCTGCGTCAAACGCCCGCGTTTGACCGAACCCGCGTAGCTCTTCCGGATGATCTCCAAGCCGCGATCCAACGCCGCCTGGTCCACTTCCTTAAGCGCCACCTCGAAGCCGGCGTTGAGGAACGCCATGGCGATCCCGCCTCCCATGATGCCGGCCCCGACGATGCCAACCTTGTGGACGGTCAGAACGGCAGTGCCTTTGGGCACGTCGGGAATCTTGCCGACCTCGCGTTCCGCGAAAAACACGTGAATGAGGGATTGGGATTGCGTCGAGAACACGCACTCGGCGAACAGGCGCTTTTCCTCCTGCTGACCCTCGAGAAACGGCAGCTTGGTGGCGGCTTCGATGGCATCGATGGCCTTGAATGGCGCCAGCAGGCCACGGAATTTCTTCTTGGCCGCCTCGCGCGCCGCCGCGAAGATCGGCGCATTTTGCGCCGCCGTTCCCAGCTTTTCCGTGCGCTCCCTTGTCTTCAGCGTCGGCTTTCCGGCCACCTCTCGCGCGAATGCCAGGGCGCCGGCCAGCAGATCGCCTTCGATGATCCGGTCGAGAAGCCCGAGTATCAGCGCTTCTTGCGCCTGGACCGGCTTGCCCTCGACACACATCTCGATGGCTTTCGGCACACCCGCCAGCCGAGGCAACCGCTGGGTTCCCGCGATACCGGGGATAATGCCGAGATTGACTTCCGGCAGCCCCACCTTGGCGCCGGCCACCGCTACTCGGTAGTGGCACGCCATGGCGGTTTCCAGGCCACCGCCCAATGCGTTGCCGGCGATCGCGGCAACGACCGGTTTGCGGCAATCCTCGATCTGGATCATCAGCGGAAGGAAGCCTTCGCCCGAATCCTTTCCGCCGGAGGTCAGCTTGCCGAATTCATTGATATCGGCGCCGGCGATGAAACTGCCGCCATCGCCAATCAACACCGCAGCGACGACGGAGTCATCCTTCTCGATTTCGGCGATCGCGTGCGAAATTCCTTCCGGCACCCCCGGACTCAGGGCGTTTACCGGAGGGTTGTCGATGATGATGATGGCGACATCACCATCCCTCGAGAGCCTAACCATGGTACCCATAAATGAGAAACTCCCTCACATTTGCGTCTCTCCGTTTCAGCGCCGACAACTATTGCAGTGCGACCGCGTCATATAGAGAAACACAAGTAAATTATCGCACAAACACTTCGCCTTCATGCCAATATAAAGTGTAATCACCATCAGCCGACCCACTTACAGGCAGAAAATGCGCAGTAATTACAATGTCAGTCCGTTATCAATCGCCAGATATTGCCCGGTAATTGCTTTTGACTCGTCGCAAGCAAAGAACAATATGGCGTTGGCTTGGTCTATTTGCTCGGATTCCGGCAAGGTCATATCCAAGTGGCGACCTACGATCTCTCGCATTTCCGAATCGAAGTGCTGCATCGCCTCCGGTGTATTCAGCGCCGTTGGGACCGGGCCCGGTAAGGTACTGTTACAACGAATGCCTTTGCCGGCATATTGAACGGCGATATTTTTGGTCAATGCGATGACCGCAGCTTTCGTTGAAGAATAGGCAGCGCCGGAGAGACCAAACGCGCCGATCGAGGAAACATTGACAATATTTCCAGCGTGTTGTTTCTCCATGTGTTTTAGCGCCGCGCGGCACAAATAAAACACTCCATTCAGATTGATACCGACAACCTTGTTCCACAATTCGTCATCAGTCCGTACCGTCGGCATATGCAGATCAGCAATTCCCGCGTTGTTCACAAGAACATCAATGCGACCAAACGTATCTATAGTATATTTTATAGTCTTTTCGCATCCGCCAACGGTACTTATATCAGCAGAGATATATACAGCTTTCCCGCCATCAGTCTCAATTTCCGATTTTACGCGTCGCAACGTCTCTTCTCTACGGGCAACAAGAACAACTGTTGCCCCTTCTCTGACAAAGAGCTTGGAAGTCGTCTCGCCAATACCTGAACCGGCGCCTGTGACCACTGCGATCTTGCCGTCTAATCTCGGCATAACGCTCCCTTTCGATTTTTGCGACTGTTCGTCATTGCCGGTCCTGCCCCGGCAATACGCCTATTCTCGCGTCAGAAGCACGGCCACGCCCTGCCCGCCGCCGACGCAGAACGTGATGACGGCCTTGTTCAGGTTGCGGCGTTTCATCTCGTAGACGGTTTTCGCGGTCAAAACGGCGCCGCTGCCGGCCAAGGGATGCCCGATGGCGATGGCGCCGCCATTGGGATTGACCTTGTCGATGTCCATGCCGATGTCTTTGATGCAGGCCAGCGCCTGCGGCGCAAAGGCTTCGTTGAGCTCCCACAGATCGATATCCGCCACTTTGCAGCCGGTCTGCTTCATCAACTTGGCGGTAGCGGCGATGGGGCCAACCCCCATGATGGTGGGATCGACACCGGCGGACGCGTAGCCACGGAACACACCCAGAATCTCCAACCCGGCCTGTTCGGCGAGGGAGCGCTCCATGATCACCATGGCGCCGGCACCATCGCTCATCGGCGAACTGTTACCAGCGGTGACGACACCATCCGCACTGAAGACCGGGCGCAACTTGCCCAACGTTTCCATGCTGCAGTCGGCCCGCACCGATTCGTCACGGCTGACCAAGGCGTCCTTCACCTTGATCGGCACCAGTTGCTCGTCAAAGAGACCGTCGCTCATGGCCTTGGCGGCCAACCGATGGCTGCGGACCGAGAATTCATCGAGTTGCAGGCGGGTGAAGCCGTACTTCTTGGCCACGTTCTCGGCGGTGCCGCCCATGCTCACATTGCCGATACGATCCGGCGCCGTATGGATGTCGACGAATTTCGGCGGCGCAACCGAATAGGCGACTTCGCACTTCTCCAGCGAATAGGTGCGGCGCGAGTCGCTTTCCACGCCACCGGCCACGATGATATCCGCGAAACCCGCCATGATCTGAATGGCGCCATAGGCAAGCGCGTTCAACGACGAGGCGCACTGACGGTCCAGCGTGATGCCGGGAACCGAGAGAGGAAGATCGGCTTCCAGCGCGACCATCCGGCCCATGTTGTTGATTTCGTTGTTCATCAGGTTTCCGAAGATAACGTCGTCGATCCGTTCGGGATCGATCTTCGCCCGAAGCACCGCCTCCTTTACCGTCGCCGCGCCCAAAATATGAGCCGGCACCGACGCCAGCGCCCCGCGACATCGGCCAACCGGGGTACGAACCGCCGATACGATTACAGCTTCTCTCATTTGGATACTCCTTGCCTGTCCACGCCGAGCGACGGCGTGATGATCCTCGCCCCCCGGCGCCATCGGCGGAGGGGGGAATGATGTCCGTGGAGCGTCAGCGCACGAGCGGCGTGATGCTCAAAATCTCTCTCGCCTCGGCGGAACTCGCGGGCTCCTTGCCGAACAGACGGATGGCCTTGGCGGCCCGCTCGACGAGCTGCACGTTGGTGGCTTTTTCACCCTTGCCGAAATAGACGTTGTCTTCCAGACCGACACGCACATTGCCGCCCAAAGCCAAGGCGCCATAAAGAATGGGCAAGTGGTCTCTGCCGACGCCGAAGGCCGACCACGTCGAACCGGCGGGAATTTTGGATTTGAGATAGAGCAGGTTTTCCACCGTCGCCGGCATTCCGCCCAACACGCCGAGGCAAAACTGATAGTGCCCGGGTTGAGCGAGCTTGCCCTGCTTCATGAAATAATCGGCAATCCCCAACATGCCGGAATCGAAGATTTCAATCTCTGGTTTAACGCCGCGCGAGGTCAGCGTTTCCCCGAGTTTTTCAAGAAATTTCGGAGAGTTCATGAAGACGCCACCGGGCATCCAATTGAAGGAGCCCGCGTCGTAAGAGGCCATTTCGATGCCGGAAAGCGTGGAAACATGCGCCATGCGTTCATCGTCGCTGGCCCGGTTGTCGCCGGACGTCGTGCAGTTGATGACGACGTCGCAGTCCTTGTACGCCCGGATCAGCGCGATGGTTTCGGCGAACTTGGCCGCATCCATGGTGCCCATCCCCTGGTCGTCGCGCATGTGCAGATGCACAACGGCAGCGCCGCTTTTCCAGCAGGCGTAGGCATCTGCGGCGATTTCCGCTGGAGTGAGCGGGATGTGCTCATTGACATCCTTGGGAGTAACAGCGCCGGTAAGTGCCGCCGTAACAATAACTTTGTTCTCAGTGCCCATTTCCTCTTCCTCTTCCTCCCGCTCACGACTTATTTGAAACTTCAGAATTTCGATCGACATGTTGTCGCGATGGGGCATCATGTCCGGGATACCGCGATCGCCAATAAACTAAGCGCGAAAAAAAATTAATATTATTTAAAAAAAATCGACACACAACCAACGCCTACATATACTTTCTGAAGATAATATTTACCACCAGACACTATAGTAAAAAAACATATCGATACTAATATAACCATTTCAGGTTATGGTTAATTCATAATTATTGCTAATTCTATTTTTAGATCAGGTTATCCTGAAAAGACATAAGCCCACCTCCTTCCGATGACCGCAAACCCATAGGGTCGCAACCTGACCGCCCGAAGGCCAGGGACCGAACCTTCAGGACACGAGACTCGGGGGAGAAAATTACTTTTCAGTTGGAGCCGGATGGGGGAGATCACCGGGGTCGGGCGGCGGCGGCTTATCGGTGGGCGACAGCGCCTGATCGTAAGATCAGTGAGCTCGCTTGTAGCGAGCTCACTGCCCGCCGCTACCAACGCCGTTTTCGGCGCTTCGATTTCGTTCGGAGATCATGTCTCGGCGAAGGCCGTGCGTCCGAACACACTTCCTAAAGAAGGTTGGCAACAATGTGTTTTGACGCCTTGCGCCCGCCCCACAGGGCAACGGGTTGGCAGGTTCCCATCAGGTATGTCTCGCCCTCCCACCCGCTGGTAAGAATCCCTGTCGCATAGAGACCTGAGATAACCTTGTAACGGGAATCGACAACCTGGGCGTTGGTGTTGATCCGGACGCCGCCATTGGTGTTGGGCATGCCGGATGAAAGTCTGAAACCGTAGAATGGGCCCTTTGCGATCGGCCAGATGTTCGAGGCGCTTTTGCCCCACTCCGCATCTGCTCCTGATTGAGCAAAGCCGTTGTACCGATTAACAGTCGCTTTGAAGGTCGCGACGTCCACTCCCATCTTCCCGGCAAGTTCCTGAAGACTTTGGGCAGAGAAGACGTCCGGAAGAGTCTTGTATTTCTCAAAATCAGCGGCCAGATCGGGAATCGGTTGACCGACAAGCTTATCGGCAAACCCTGAGTAATGTGACTGGCAACCGCCCGCGGCATATTTGTCGAAGCCGCTCTGGTCCATGATCGAGAAGACACTGCCCTGGATCTCCACGGCCTTGTTGCAAGACGTAATCTGCCCAACGATGCTTTCATCCGTAAAGCGTACAGCATCCTGGTTCATCCACAAATTCGTGGGCTGCATCGCCGCGCAAGAGCCCAGCGGAGAACTGAAAGCAAAGCCCTTCACGTTGAGGAAGAGGGAAGAGACGCAAAGGTGTGTGGCCCGGCCATGGGCGGTCGTTTCGACCATCAAATGTCCGTCGCCGTCCTGACCCGCTTGCGCTCCGCAGATGATCACCTTTTCCAGGTCAATGCTCGTATATTTTGCCAGCAGCGCCTTGTTCGTGCTCATGCCGCCGGATGCAAGCACAACGCCCTTCGCCTTGAAGTCGATAATCTTTCCGTCCTTGGTCCTGGCGCGTAGTCCGACACAGGTATAAGGGTCTTTCATCAGGAGAGAAATTGCCTGTGTGTCCCGGCGCAAATCGACGCCCAGGGCCTTTGCCTGGGGAATCAGGGTATCAATACATGACCTGCCGCTACCACCTTCATAAAACGTCAGGCCGCTGCCCTCTCCAATATAAGTTTTTACTTTATGCTTATCGAACAGCCATGCCGAGTTGTCCTTCTGATCGATCGCTTTCGTGTAATGGAGCATCGGATCGGCAACATAGCTGGACGCCTTCATGAACTCGGCAGCCGCCCGACGGGCCTCGGCTTCGGTGGCCGGGGGGGCGATAAAAACCTCGGCAAAGTTTGTCCCGCCGCCGTAGAAGCTCTCTTTTTCAAGAAGAACGACCTTTTTGGCCCCCTCTTCCATTGCGGTCATGGCTGCGGAGAGTCCGCCCAGACCCGAGCCGACAACGACCACCTGGGTCTCAATGGTTTCATCAGCCTTGACGTTTGCGGCCGTTTCAGCCGCTTCAACGGCAGTAGGCGCCAATGCCTTTCCAGCCACGACACCGCCACCGGCGACCGCCACGGCGGCAACAGCGGCGCCGCTCAAAAAGTCTCGTCGGGATGGTCGAATCTTTTCCGAGTCCATTGATTGACTCCTTCTCGCAGAAATCTTTATTGCGGGGGAAACTCAGGACACCGACCTTAAGAACCCGTCAAAATACGATAGAGATGGACGACGTTAGGTTGAAAGCCCCGCTTCAACCTAACGTGTAGAGCGACAATTATGATTGCCGCCTAGCGTCGATTATGGTTGCCTGTGAGAGACACTGCCGAGTGGTATAT
>Ga0209415_10003183_pt1 | contig 30498 bp, 27 predicted proteins | sample PeaSoiSIISIP2007_FD_187696 | JGI IMG/M metagenome (GOLD analysis project Ga0209415, IMG submission 187696) | Peat soil microbial communities from Weissenstadt, Germany - SII-SIP-2007 (SPAdes) (version 2) | ecosystem: Environmental > Terrestrial > Soil > Wetlands > Peat | place: Germany... | reverse complement strand
TCGTGCCTGTCGGACCAGGAGTGCAACATCGAAATCGCGCTCATCGATACCGAAGGGCAGATGGCGATTGATACGTTTTATCTGACGTCGGCCGGGAAGAAGCTGAAGCCGGAGCACTGCCGGCAGGTGGAGAAGGCGCTGGTGGAGGAGTTGCGCGGGGAATGAAGGAGCTATTTCGGGATCTCTGCAGAGTTGAAGATTGCCCGTGCCCGATCCTGGACGAGGCCTTTAGGCATATCTACAGCCTCGTAATAGAAGAACTCGAGGGCGGAGGAATTTGCAAGTACGAGGCAATGAAAGCGGCGATGACGGGCTGAATCGGACCCTTCATACCGGGCCGCCATGGTCCCGTGCAATTCTGCATAGACCGGCTCTCCAACAGCTATCCCGGCCGAACCCTCTATCCGGGTCTCGTAGTCCCTTCTTTTGTTTACCCACCGGCGAAAAATCGCGACTTTGTCTTCGTGGGTGACATTGCCGGTGGTCGGAAAAAACGAGCCGAAGATCGAAACCGTTACTTGCTCGTTCTCGGTGGTATAGGTGCGGAGGTTTGGATCGTCAGTCTTCCCAGACTTCCACACGCCAGGCAGGGTCAGGCGAAAAGAGGTCTCATTGATCCTCGTGTCGCCCGTCACGGCCTGAGACTGCCCGAAGGTGTTCACTGTCAGTAGCGCCAGACCCAGCAAGAACGAAATAAAGCCGGATGGCGATACCTTGGGCAACTGTTTTCCACCTTCCTGACCTTATCTCGTCGAAAACTTGAACACCGTCTTCGACTTGAACGTCTCGCCTGGCTTCAAGATCGTGCTCGGGAAGTCCGGATGATTCGGCGAATCCGGGAAGTGCTGCGTCTCCAGGCAGAAACCGTAGCGCCGCTTGTAAACGTGGCCTTGCTTTCCTGTCACGGTGCCATCGAGGAAGTTTCCGGTATAGAACTGAACTCCGGGCTGTGTGGTTGAAACTTCCAGCACGCGGCCACTGGTGGGTTCGTACATGCGGGCGGCCAGGGTGAGTCCGTCGCCTTTACGATTGATGACCCAGTTGTGATCGTAGCCGTGGCCAAGAACGATCTGGTCGTAGTTGTCGTCGATGCGGGCTCCGATGCGGGTCGGCGCGGTGAAGTCGAGCGGTGTTCCTTTGACCGGCCGAAGTTCGCCCGTGGGAATGAGATTCTTGTCGACCGGGGTGAAGCGGTCGGCGTTGAGCATGAGTTCGTGATTCAGAATGTCGCTGGTGCCTTCTCCGGCCAAATTAAAATAACTGTGCTGGCTCAGGTTAATGGGCGTGGCCTTGTCAGTGGTCGCTTCGTAGTCGATGACGAGTTCGTTGACGTCCGTCAAAGTGTACGTGACTTTGAGTTTCACGTTGCCCGGGAAACCGTCGTCACCGTCTTTGCTGAGATACGTGTAAGCCACGCCGGGCTTGCCTTTGAGTGCCTCGCCATCCCAGACAACTTTATTGAAAGTTTTGTCGACGCCGCCGTGCAGCGTGTTGGGGCCGTCATTCTTGGGCAGGGTGTAGGTTTTGCCGTCGAGCGTAAAAGTGCCGTTGGCGATGCGGTTGGCGTAGCGTCCGACGATGGCGCCGATGTACGGAGGATTCGGAATGTAGCCGTCGAGCGTTTCGTGGCCGAGAACGACATCGGCAAACTGGCCTTTGCGGTCGGGGACACGAATCGAAAGAATAATGCCGCCATAATTCATCGTGTCGACTTCGACACCATTCGCGTTGGTTAACGTGTACAAGTTGACGGGCCTCCCGTCCCGCGTGCCAAAGGGCTTCTGCTGAACCCCCGGCGTATGTTTTGTGGTGGATTGCGCGAGCGCGAGTCCGCTGATCGCGATGCTGAACAGGATAGAGATGGATAAGGTCGTGAGGCATCTTGGCATCATGCCGAAAAGTGTACTACGAGGACCGGGTTCGTGCCGTGGCCGCGCCGCAGAGCTATTTTTTATACGGCCACTGGGCTTTCGTGAAGAGCGCTCCATCGATCCAAATCGTCTGCCCGCTGATGAATGATGCTCCTGGGCTGGCGAGAAAAACGACCGTGGGCGCGATATCGGCGGCTGTGCCGACGCGTCCCAAAGGCGTCAGTTTCGACCATGTGCCGGCGTAGTCCGGATCTTCTGCTCGCGTGCGTTCCGACTCGATCGATCCGGGCGCAATGCAGTTCACGCGGATTCCGTAAGGGCCCAGCTCGACCGCGGCTTCTTTGGTGAGCATCTCAATTCCACCTTTGCTCGCGGTGTAGGCCACCAGCGACGGGAATGCGAGCTTGTTGCAACCCGAGCCGAGGTTCACGATCGAGCCTCCGCCGTGGTCTTTCATGTATTTCGCGGCTTGCTGCGTACACAGAAAGCAGCCTTTCAGGTTGGTGTCGACGACCAGGTCCCATTCTTCTTCGGTCACGTCGAGCAGCGGCTTCCATGTCTGCACGCCGGCATTGTTGACCAGAAGATTGAGCCGCCCGAAGGTGCTGATCACGCGATCGAACATGGCCGTGACCTGGCCGCTGGAGCGGATGTCCGCTTCAACCGGCAAGACATTTTCAGGAAGCCCGGCGGCCGAACGAATCTCGGCCACGGCCGCATCGACGATAGCTGGCGGATCGTTGTAGTAGTTCACCGCGACCCGATATCCATTTCGCGCCAACTCCAGGGCAACTTCCTTCCCGATTCCGCGGCTGGCCCCGGTTACCAGAGCTGTCTGGCCGTGCTGCATAGTCACCTCGATGGAGTGCGCAAGATCTCAGCGAAGAGATGATAACGAACCGCGGGCAAGAGTGCCCGCGCCACACGGCTGAGTGCCCGCGCCACACGGCTGAGTGCCCGCGCCACACGGCTTTGCCTGCGCCATACGGCTGGAGCGCCCGCGACAGGGTGGGAGCGCAGGACTGATTCACATTTCGCCTACCTATATCTTCCCGCGAGAGCAGGTCTGGATTTTATTTTGGATCGGCAGGAGTCGCACAATGTACTCTCGCGCAGGTCAATCCACTCGACGGAATGAGATGAGGCCATGACGCAGGTGTAGTCCTGGCAGTGGCGCAGGTCCAGGGTGTGACCCAACTCGTGAACCGACTCTTTGAGCAGACGCTGGCCGAGCAGCGCATCGTCCCGGTCGAGGCCGTAGAACTCCTGGTGCAGGCGATGAGTAGAAACCACGGCACACGGGCCGCCCATTTGAGCTTCGCCGAAGACGTACTTCAGAATCGGAATGTAGAGATCGACGTCGGTTACGGCGAGCAGACGCCAGTCCTGCGGGCGCACCAGAGCTTGCATGCGCTGCAGAATTTCAGAGGAATGATGCTGCTGGCGCTCCGCGTGATACGAGGGAGTTGGGTCGAGCTCGGCCGGAAAAATTTCGCAAGCGACCGGAAGGCTGCGGGGAATGGCGCGGCCCAAGTCCCGCAGGAGCGCCCCATCCACCTTGCCGACCGGAAGCAGATGCACAAGTTTCATCGCGATTCATCGAGTTTCAACCGCAGTGCGGCTCCAGCCGTAGCGCTTGAGCTTGTGATGGAGCGTGACGCGGTCGATGTCGAGAACCTCGGCGGCCCGGCTCTGGTTGCCGCCGCATTCATCCAGCACGCGCAGGATGTGGGCGCGTTCAATTTCGTCCAGGCTCTTGCCGGTCGCGGTGAGTGTGGGCAGCGACTTGAAAATGAAGTCCTGCTCGCGCAGTTCAGGCTCCTGGGCCACCACCATGGCCCGTTCGACGGCGTTTTCCAGTTCGCGCACGTTGCCCATCCAGGGCTGCTCCTGCAATTGATCCATGGCGGCGGGAGAAATACGCGAGACGTGTTTGTTCATCGCCAGGGCAAACTTGCGCACGAAATGTTCGACCAGCGGCGGAATGTCCTCCCGGCGGTCGCGCAACGGCGGTAATTCAATGCGAAACACATTGAGCCGGTAAAAGAGATCCGGGCGGAACGTTCCGTCTTCGATCATGCTTTCGAGATTCTTGTTGGTGGCGGCCACGCAACGGAAGTCGACCTTGATGACCTGGTTGCCGCCGACGCGGGTGATCTCGCGTTCCTGGAGCACGCGCAGCAGGTCGGTCTGCGTCTTCAGGCTGATGTCGCCAATCTCGTCAAGGAATACAGTGCCGCCTTCGGCGATTTCAAACTTTCCTTTCTTGCGGTATTGCGCTCCGGTGAAGGCTCCTTTTTCGTGGCCAAAGAGCTCGCTTTCCAGCAACGTTTCGGTCAAGGCGCCGCAGTGAATCGCGACCAGAGGATGAAAACGGCGCATGCTGGCGGCGTGAATGGCGCGCACCACCAGTTCTTTCCCGGTCCCGCTCTCGCCCGTGATCAACACATTGGCATCGGTGGGGCCGACGGTTTCGATGGCTTCGAATACTTTGCGCATCGCCGGACTCTGGCCGACGAGATCGCCGGGATTGGTAGCTGCAGCGACGGTTTCGCGCAACTGGACGTTTTCTTTTTCCGCGCGCCGGTGGGCCAGCGCCTTTTTTACAAGATGTGCAATCTCGTCCGGATCGAGAGGCTTGCTCACGTAGTCATACGCGCCGTTTTTCAACGCCGTGACCGCAGTTTCGACCGAGGCATAGCCGGTCATCATGATGACGATCAGGTCAGGATCCATCTCATGCAAGCGGCGCTGCAGTTCGATGCCGTCGGTGCCGCGCATCTTGATGTCGAGCAGAGCGAGGTCCCACTTATTTTCGGCCATGCGGGTAAGCGCGTCGCTCGCGCTCTCGGCGGTGCCGATCTCGTAGCCTTCTTCGCGAAACCACTTCCCGAGCGAATCGCGCACACTCAGTTCATCGTCGACGATCAACAGCTTGCCTTGTGTTTCCACGATGCATCACCTCCCGCCAGCGGTGGCGGCGACTTCGTTGGCCAGGGACGGAGCGGTTTTGGCGGCGAGCGCGTCCGGATCCCAGGGCAGAGTTACGGTAAACGTTGTGCCACGGCCCACTTCGGACTGCACCTCGATGCTTCCGTTGTGGCGTTCCAGAATGCTATGGCTTATGGCCAGGCCGAGCCCGACGCCGCGTCCTGATTCTTTGGTGGTGAGGAATGGCTCGAAGATGCGCGGCAGAATTTCGGGCGGAATGCCGGAGCCGTCGTCTCGTACCACGATGCGAACCTGATCGGGCTCCCGGCCGAAACTTGTGGTGAGCCACAAATTGCCGCCTTGCGGCAGCGCGTCGAGAGCATTCATGACCAGCGCCAGCAGCACCTGCTCGATTTGAGCTGCGTCGCAGAGCACGGGCGGCAGGTCGGGATCGAGCCGCGGTTGCACTTGAATTCCGGCGAGATCCAACTGGTGCTGCACCAGGCGCAGAGAACGATCGACGATCTGATTTACGTCAGCGGGCTGCAGATTCATGGGCGTGGTGCGCGAAAACGTGAGCAGATTTTTCACCAGATCGCCGCAGCGCCGGCTCTCGCTGGCGATGAGGTCAAGCGAGTCGCAGATCTCCTGATGGTGAACGCGGCCGCCGTCATCGCGTTCGATCCATTTGTGCAGCAGCTTGGCGTAGGTGAGGATGCCCGACAGCGGATTGTTGATCTCATGGGCCAGCACGGCCGCCATCTTCCCGATGGACGCCATCTTTTCGGTGTGCAGCGCATGTTCGTGGGCGCGCTTCAATTCCCGTGTTTTTTGATCGACGCGCTGTTCCAACGTGTGCGTCCAGGAGACGTTCTCATGGTGCTCCGCTTGCAGCTGGCGGCTCATGTCATTGAAAGAACTGGCGAGCTCGCCGATTTCGTCCTTGGAATGCACCTCAATCTGAAATCCCAGGTCGCCCGCTGCCAGGCGTTCGGTGCCGCGCTCGAGCGCCTTTACTGGCCGGCCCACCACTTGCCAGACAAAGAACCAGCTCAAGAGTGCAATCAACAGCAGGGCGCAGCCGGTGTAGGCGATCATGCGGCGACTGCTCTCGGCGACCTGGACGTCAGCCTTCGCGAGTGAGAGGTTGGTGTCGAGCACGCCAAGGATTTGCTGCTCCTCGGGATGCGCATGGCAGGCAGCGTTGGAGCATGCAGGCTGATTTTCGATGGGAGTGATGATGCCGAGCACGCGCGCACCCGCGGCGTTGCGGTAAATGCGGAAGCGGTCGGGGCGGTTCAGGCGCGCCAAGGGTTGAGATTGAGCGTGGCAGGCATAGCAGGCTTCAGCGGTCTTATCCACTACATGGTTCTGTTCGGCAGCATCGGTGGTGTAGGTGATTCTGCCTTCCTTGTCGAAGATGCGAATCTTCTCCATCCCGGGCTCACTCGCCATCATCTTGATGGAATGGTGCAGGCCTTCCCGGTCGTTACGCAGCATGTAGTCGGTGGTGCTGTGCTTGATGATGTCGCTGACCCGTTCCGCGCTGAGCAGAGTGTTCTGCTCGAGGTGCTGGCGGTGCAGGCGCACGTTCAGATAGCCCAGCAGTGCGAAGATCACGACCATGGCACCGAGCAAGAGTATGTTCAGCTTGGCGCTGAGATTCAGACTCAGCCGCCACCAGCTACCGCGAGTTGGCTCAGTCTCCTGCATGCTCCATCACCGGCGAACCTTCGACCGGCGAAACTTCCACGTCGGCCGCGTCGAGCTCCGCCACTGGCTCCTGCACCAGTTCTTCCTTGGGGAAGATCGGCAGGTACTTCACTGCCATGCCGAAGAGGGCAAAGCCGGCGGCGATGATCGATCCGGTAACCGCCAACTCAGTCCATTTGGGGAAGTAGCGGACTCCCGTGGAACCCTCGAAACCGGTAATGCTCACGTTCATGCGGTTGGTGATGAACCCGAGAACCACGAGCACGGCGGCAAAGTAGAGGCCGTTGGCGCTGGAGCGCACCTTGGGTTGCACCAGCAGCGCCAGTGGAAGAATGATGGCCAGCGAAATCTCAAGCCAGAACAGGTACATCTCGTATCCCGGTTGAAACGCTAACTTGAGTGCGCCGCGATTTGCCAGATCCTCGAAGCGCAGGATCGCGTAAACCCCGAGCACCACCACCAGCACCCGGCCCAGCTCCTGCAGGACGGGCAGTTCCAGCTGCAATCCGAAGTGCTTGGAACTCATCGACGATTCGAAGATGGTCATCGCCAGGCCTACGGCGATGGCCGAAAGGAAGAAAAACACCGGCAGCAGCGGCGTGTACCACAAGGGATACAGTTTCTCGGGAACGATCAGATAGAGCGTGCCCAGTGACGACTGATGCAGCGTGGAGAGAATCACGCCGCAAATCACGAGCGGGATCAGAATGGCGCGGACCACTTTCAGCGGCCTTTGCAAGTTAAAGCGCTCCAGCACGATGGGCGAGAACTCGAGCGCCAGCACCGTGGTATAGAGCATCACGCAGTACGCCACTTCGAACATGACGGAGTGCGGATTCCGCATGATCAGTGGATGCCATATGTTGTAGGGCTTGCCCAGGTCGAACATCAGGGCGGCGCAGACCAGAATGTAGCCGAGGAACGCCGTGAGAATCGTAGGCCGGATAATGGAGTGCATACGCTTGATGTTCAGAATGTGGACGGCCGCGGTGAGCGTGAATCCGCCGGCAGCCAGCATGACGCCGCAAAGCACGTCGAAGCTGATCCAGATACCCCAGGGGAACTGATCGCTCAAGTGAGTCGAAGCGCCGAGACCCTGCGTAAACCGGATGAAAGTTGCGTAAGCTCCAGCGGCCATCAAGAAAAGGAAAACCAGCTTCCAGAACGTGAACTTGAATTTGCTGCGGGCCGGCGTTGTTCTGACGGTCATGGCTTCCTCCCATTCTTGTTGGTGGTCTTTGTCTCGGTCGATTTACCAGGCCCTTCGGCCAGCGCCACTTCCTCGCGCCGGTGGGTGATCCACCAGACACCGCCCAGCACCATTCCACCCAGAGGAACGAAGTCGGGAATGTGCGACAGCACGCGGTAGGTGAGCATCGGCATGGGATCCTTGGAGAGGCCGCTGCGATAGCCAAAGGTCTCGAATGGAACGGGGGAGAGCAGAAGCACTGAGGTTCCGCCGACTTCGTCGAGACCGTAGATGTGGTCTACGTACTTGCCCGGGTTGTCGCGGATTCGCTGTTGGGCCTCGGCAATCAAGTCATCGCGCTCGCCGAATTTGGTAGCGCCCGTGGGACAGATCTCCGCGCACGCTGTCTGCTTTCCCGCAGCCACGCGGTCGGGGCACATGGTGCACTTCTGCACCTTCGGAACCAGCTTGCCCCATTCATATTTGGGAACGCTGAAGGGGCATGCCACCATGCAGTAGCGGCAGCCCATGCACTTCGAGGCGTCGTAGGTGACGGGGCCGAGCGCCGTCTTCTGCAGCGCTCCCACCGGGCAGACGGACGCGCATGAAGGATCGTTGCAATTCATGCACAAGCGGCGCATGAACTTGTCGTTGCGAGTGAGCACGACCGTCATTTTGTGGTCAGACTGTATTTGTTCTGCGGCGATGGCGTCGTCGTACGGGAGTTTGTTCTGCGCGGCGCAGGCCTGTTCGCATTGCTTGCAGCCGATACAAACCGTGGAATCATATAAGAGTGCTTTGCTCATGAAGTATTTCTCCGGGCTTGGCTGCTCGAGCCAGCCAGTCACCCGGAAATCCTTTCGATCGACGCCTGAGCTGAATGAGGAAGAGCGATTACCGGCGTAACCGCAGACGGAAATCGGACCGCTTACAAGCTGCTTACCTCATCAGATCGGAGGCTGTCGCGAAATTCAGCAGCTTCAGACAGCTAGTATTCTCAACAGTTAAGAACTATTCAGCCGTGACGTTCATCACCCGTGAACGTGATGCTGGTCAATAGGGTTTTGCAGGGCCGGATCAACGGATAATGCGTTGTTTTTTGCAGCAGTGCGGTGCTGCGGATTGCATCAGTAGCTGGTCGGGAGTCAACTTGTTGATACCACGCTGGTTCGAATAGGTTTCGCCCCCCTGAGCTCACGCTGCTCGTGAATTTCCTGTTGCGATGTGCATCATGAGTCGATGATGCGTTCTTGCGCAGGCGTCGCAGGCCTCCCCGTCGCGACCGAGCCTATCTCATTCATCATGCTGGGGATGCAGGTGCGCTGACGCGCCTTCCGCAACTCGTTTTGAGTTTGGCGTGGCGATTGCCTTTAGTAAAAGCGTGAGTGACCCGAAGTAAAGGGAACTCCGGGCGAGGTGGGTTATGACGGTCATCATGGTACTGGCAACATTCGCAATCTTTCTACTGATTGATTATGTGCGTGGACAGAAGCAGCTGGTGAAGCAACCCGTTCTACAGACCGCGAATCGTGAAGTGGCGCCGCGGGTGGTTCCGTCGATCGTGGCTGGCTTCCGCGTTCCCGACAACGTGCGCTATCACGCTGGACACACCTGGGCGCTGAGCGAGAGCCGAGAACTGGTGCGGGTGGGCATCGACGATTTCGCATCGAAGCTGGTGGGAAAAATTGAAAGCATCACGCTGCCGCAGGTTGGGCGCTGGGTGCGTCAGGGACAGAAGATCTGGACCGTCGTCCGCGACGGCAAGTCCGTGGACATGGTTTCACCGATCGAAGGCACCGTCACTGCCATCAATCAGGCCGTTGTGAAAGATCCGGAACTGGCTCGCAAAGATCCTTACGGCGACGGCTGGCTGCTCACCGTGCAGGCTCCCGATGCGAAGATCAACTTCCGCAATCTGATGGGCGGGACGCTGGCGCGGTTGTGGACTGAAGCCTCCGCCCTCAAGCTGCAGAGCAGAATGCCGGCGATGGCGGGCGCGCTGGCGCAGGACGGCGGCGTCGCAGTCGATGACCTGACTGCTCACCTGCCCGACGAAGATTGGGCTACGCTGACCAAGGAATTCTTCCTCTCGTAGCAGCTCTTTCATAAAAGCAGGTCGAGGTAATCCTCGCCCACCTCACTGTACGGCCGCCCGGGGTCGATCCCGGGCGGCTTTCTTTTGTGCGACTGGGGGAGGGGCTATTCGGAGAGGGCGCCTGCGACTACCGGACGCGGGAAGGAACGAAAGATCCACGTGCCGACCACCACTGCGGAAGTCAGCATGATCACGCGCAGGTACTGAGCCGGGGGCAGGGTAGTGTCGCCGAAAACCGTGCGCAGCAAGCCGAACGTTGCGCTGCTGGCGCACAGGGCAAAATACACGCGCTCTTTCGCGCACCGCGCAATACTCACCAGCCAGGCCAGGATCGATGCCACGATGAGGTAAATCCCAATCAGAATGAAGTCGCCCGTGCCGCCTGACCCCGGCAGCAGAACTCCAGCCTTGGGCGCCGCGAAGCCGTGGGTCGCAATCCCCAGAAACACCAGGGAGTGAATCAGGGCGATCAAGGCGCGCTTACGATTGGTGAGAACCCCAAAGTCGTTCATAACCGGCTGAGGTTAGTTTCCCCTGCCAGCCATGAATTATGGTGTGACCGGGTTTACCGCAACCTGTGATTCAGGTCACAAAACCGTCCGTGGCAGCGCTCTGGCATCCCGCGTTTTGCGGTGGTACCATCGCGGGCGATATGACTTGCCGAAGCTTGATTTCCGCATGCGTCCTGCTGTTGTTGTCGTTGACCCTGGCTCAGAGTAGCGCGGCGCAATCTCAGCCTGCGCCTATTGTGCTGCACGCGGCGCGCCTGCTCGATGTCAAGACGGGCCACATGCTCAAGCCCGGCGAAATCCTGATACAGGGCGATCGCATCGTCGAAGTAGGGACGTCAGTCAAGCATCCCGCCGGCGCCGAGGTTATCGACCTGGGCGACCGCACTCTGCTGCCCGGCTTGATCGACGCGCACATCCATCTTTTCCTGCATCCCGGCGCGGAGGATCTGCAAACCGTGCAGGAATCCGTGCCGCAGCGCACCATCACGGCCACCCTCGCCGCCCGCGACGACCTGATGGCCGGCTTCACCGCCGAGCGCGACATGGGCACCGAAGGCGCGGGCTCGGCCGACACTGCCGTCCGCAATGCGATCAACCGAGGCAACATTCCCGGCCCGCGGCTGCGCATCAGCGGCAACGCCATCAACATCCTCGGCGGCCACGAGGACGCTATCGGCTACAACCCGGAGCAGCGCGTTCTGCCCAACGCCGATTATGCGAACAATGCCGACGAACTCGTCGCCGTGATGCGCCGCCAGTTCAAGGAAGGCGCCGACTTCATCAAGATTTATGAGACCGGCGCAGATTCGCTGCGCGATGGAAAGTTCTCGACTCCGTATCAGTACACCGAGCCGCAACTCGAAGCCGCGGTGAAAGAAGCTGCACGCGTCGGCCGGCGCGTGGCCGTGCACGCCACCGGCGAGCCGGGAACGCTCTTCGCCGCTCAGGCTGGCGTGGCCTCGATTGACCACGCTGACCAGCTCAGCGACGAGACCATGCGGCTGATGAAGGAGAAGCAGATTTTCGCCGTCCCGACCTTCACGATCTTCGAATATTTTGCGGAGCACGCGGCCACGCCGCAGCAGGGCGCACGCGAGCATCAGATACTCGATCTCAAGATTCAGGAATTCAAAAAGCAGGTGGCAGCCGGCGTGCCCATGGCCGTTGGCTCCGACGTAGGCCCGTTTCCTCATGGCACACAGGCCCGCGAGTTCGTGCTGATGGTGAAATATGGCATGACACCCCTGGCTGTGTTGCAGGCAGACTTGCTCAACGGCGCGAAACTGCTGGGCTGGGACGGCCAAATCGGGGCGCTCGAAGCCGGTTATTTCGCCGACGTGATTGCCGTCCCGGGCGATCCTTTGCAGGACATCAGTGCACTGCAGAACGTCGGCTTCGTGATGAAGTCAGGCGTGATTTATAAGAAGTAGCCGCGCTGTTCCCAAAACGGTAAATCCCCGGCGCAAGTGCAAAATAGTGCACAGTGGCCTGCGATTCTCATGAGAGATCAGAAGCTAAACAGTTAATTGTCAGCAGCTTGCCGCCATTCTAATGTTCCATACGTGGCCGCCAGCTTGCGCCTTCCTGAGTGCCACGCCGACCGCGGCGGGCACCCTATGACCTACCGCAGACTAGCTGAATTGTTCCCCTTGAAACCCGTGGCCAAGGTCGTGTTGATCGCGAGCGCTGTCCTGTGTCCGGCTTTGCACGCGCAGACGCTACTCGCTTCGGGAAGTCTTCCGGATGCGCCCACGCCGTCCGCTGAGGCCGCGATGCCAGCCGTTGCTCCTCCGATCGCCGTCACACCAGTCGTCAGCACGCCGTCGCGCCTGAACCTCGAACACAAGTTCTGGGACAATCAGAATCGCGTGCTGCTGGCCACGGCCGCAGCCTTGAACGGCGCCGACTTCGCCGTGACTCGCGCCAACCTGCAGAGCGGCGGCCAGGAACTGAATCCGCTGGTCCGCGTTTTCGGACGTTCCACCGCTGGCCTGGCCGCAAACTTTGCCGGAGAAACGGCGAGTGTGGTCGCCCTCAGCTACTTCTTTCACAAGACCGGCCACCACAGGATGGAACGCGCCGTTTCCTTCGTCAACATCTCAAGCTCCGCCGGCGCCGTAACCTACGGTCTGATGCACCGTTAAGCAACAACCTGGAACCACTGACCCTGATCACCGAGCGGGCAGGGCGCGTGCTGTCCCTCGGATTTTGAATCCAAGACAAAAGCCCATCGCAATACGCGAGTAAGTTGGTAGTATTACTCGGCTATACTACCCTGAATCTAGCTTGCAAGCGTGGAGGAGTGACCAGGTTATGAAAATCGCAAACAACGTCACCGAGTTGATTGGCCACACGCCGCTGGTGCGGCTGAACAAAGTCACCGAAGGCTGCGTCGCCGAAGTGGTGGCGAAACTCGAGAGCCAGAATCCGCTGGCCAGCGTGAAGGATCGCATCGGCGTGAGCATGATCGCCGAGGCGGAGCGCGAGGGGAAAATCCATCCCGGCAAAACCGTCCTCATCGAGCCGACCAGCGGCAACACCGGCATCGGTCTTGCGTTCGTGGCCGCCGTCAAGGGCTACAAGCTGATTCTCACCATGCCCGATACCATGAGCCTGGAGCGCCGCGTGCTTCTGCTCGCCTTCGGCGCGGAGATTGTTCTCACGCCCGGCCCCCGAGGCATGACCGGCGCCATTCTGAAGGCCAAGGAAATCCTGGCCAACACTCCCGGCGCCTACATGCTGCAGCAGTTCGACAATCCCGCCAATCCTAAGATTCACTTCGAGACCACTGGCCCAGAAATTTGGGACGACACTGACGGCCGCGCCGACATCCTGATTTCAGGCGTCGGTACCGGCGGAACCATCACCGGAATCTGCCAGTACATCAAGCCGAAGAAGCCTTCGTTCAAGGCGATTGCCGTCGAGCCCACCGATAGCCCGGTGCTCTCTGGCGGGAAAGCGTCTCCTCACAAAATTCAGGGCATCGGCGCCGGATTCGTTCCCAGCATTCTGCGCACCGACTACATCGACGAAATCATCGCCGTGACGAACGACGAGGCCATCGCCATGGCGCGCCGCCTTCCGCTGGAAGAAGGACTCTTCGTTGGCATCTCCTCGGGCGCCGCCGTGGTTGCGGCCCTGAAAGTGGCGCAGCGCAAGGAAAATGCCGGGAAGCTGATCGTGGTGATTCTGCCGTCTTTCGGCGAGCGCTACTTGAGCAGTATTCTGTTTCAGGAGCTGCGGGAAAAGGCATTGCAGATTCCCACGTCGGCGCTTCCGGCCTGATCTTTGTCCAGAACTCGCAAACTTGAGCCGGAACTCGCAACCTTGATTCCGAGATCGCAAGCTTGATGCAGATCTCGCAACCTTGTCTATGCCGCACCTGCTGGCGCTAATTCGCGAAGACGTGGCCAACGTGATGGAACACGATCCCGCGGCCAAGTCGCGCCTCGAAGTGTATTTGTGCTACTCCGGGCTGCATGCAGTATGGTTCTACCGCATGAATCACTGGCTGTGGAACCATCGTCTTTTTCTGGCGGGCCGGTGGCTGTCGCAGGTTGCGCGTCTGCTGACCGGAATCGAAATCCATCCCGGCGCGAAGATCGGACGCCGCTTGTTCATCGATCACGGCATGGGCGTGGTGATCGGCGAGACCGCGATCGTCGGCGATGACGTCACTCTCTATCAGGGTGTGACCCTGGGCGGAACCGGCAAGGAGCACGGAAAGCGCCATCCCACGCTCGAAGACAGCGTGGTGGTCGGCGGCGGCGCGAAAATTCTGGGCAACATTACTGTCGGAAAGAATTGCCGCATCGGCGCCGGTTCCGTGGTGCTGCGCAACGTTCCTGAAAATTCCACGGTGGTCGGCGTGCCCGGACACATCATCTTCCGTGAAGGCAAACGAGTGGTGATTACCGATCCGAAACAGATCAACGACCCGCTCTCGGAAGCCCTGGCGTCGGTCGCGACCGAAGTGCACAACCTCCGCGAGCGCGTGCAGCAGCTCGAAGGCTCGGAAGCGAAGAGCGAGCCGCTGTCGGAATCGATGCAGCGCATCATGGAAGACGTTGATTACCAAATCTAGGATCATCAAATCTAGGCTTACCAGATCCAGGATTACGAGATAGTGGACCGAGCAGATCTAGCCTAACTGACAGGCTGGCGCGACGTTTCGCCGTCGAGCATTCGCCAGATTCCTAACGGATTGCTGTTCTTGAGCGCGTCCGGCAAGGCGACGTCGGGAAATCCCTGGTAACAGAAGAGCCGAGTGAACCGGAAGATTGCCTGGCTTCCGACCGACGTCGAACGCCCGTCCGAGGTGGAAGGATACGGGCCGCCGTGCACCATGGCGTGCGTAACTTCGACGCCCGTGGGAAAGCCGTTGAAGACCAACCGTCCGACTTTGTTTTCGAGGATCGCAATCAGGTCGGCGAATTCGCCGAGATCGTCTTCCGTCCCGTGAATGGTCGCCGTCAGGTGGCCTTCGAGGCCGCGGGCAATTTTCAGAACTTGATCGCGGCTGGAGTGCCGCACCAGCAAAGTCGTGGGCCCAAAGATCTCCGCGTCGAGGTCAGAGCCCAGAAAGGACGCCGCATCGGTTTCAAACAGCGCAGAACTCACGCCGAATCCTGCACTTGCCTCGGTTGGCTGGCCCTCGGCCATTAGCCGGACCGACGCGTCCGTCTTGCGAGTGGCGATCGCCGAGTCATACGAAGAGTGAATCGTCTTGGTCAGCAGATGAAACTGTGGCGATCCGCCCACCAACTGCCGCAACTTCTCTGCGAACTTCGCCGCATCGGAACCCTCGGGCACAAAGACCATCCCCGGCTTGGTGCAGAATTGTCCGGCCCCCATGGTGAACGAAGCCTGCAATCCCGCGGCAATGTTCTCGCCACGTTCGCGCAATGCGCCCGGCAAGACGAACACCGGATTCGTGCTGCTCATCTCGGCATAAAACGGAATCGGCTCGGGACGCGCCGCCGCCACATCCATCAGAATTCTGCCCGCCGCGCGTGAGCCCGTGAAGCCTCCAGCCCGCACCAGCGGATGCTTCATCAGCGCCGTCCCAATCTGCGGGCCGCTGCCAAACAGAAGCGAGAACACGCCTTCGGGCAGTCCGCACTCTCGAACACTTTCCTGCACGGCGCGCCCCACCAATTCGCTGGTGCCCGGATGCGCCGCGTGCGCTTTGACGATTACCGTGTTGCCGGCAGCCAGCGCGGATGCCGTATCGCCTCCGGCCACGGAAAATGCCAGCGGGAAGTTGCTCGCGCCAAACACCACCACCGGCCCCAGCGGCCGCAGCATGGAACGAATGTCCGGCTTGGGTGCGGGCTTGCGCTCCGGGTCGGCGCGGTCGATACGCGCGTTCACCCACGATCCCTCTTCCGCCACCTGCGCAAACAAGCGAAGCTGGGCGCAGGTGCGGGCGATCTCCCCTTGCAGGCGGGCTTGCGGTAGCGCCGTTTCCAGCGAGGCCCGCTCAATCACATCGCCCGCAATGGCTTCGATCTTGGCCGCAATCGTGCGCAGGAACGCGCCCCGGTCACGCCCGGAAGCGCGCTGGTAGACGTCGAAAGCCTCCGCCGCCAGCCGGGCCGCGAGTTCCACTTCTTCCGTAGTCGCCGGAATGAATCCAGGCTGCAATCGCTCGCCAGTGATGGGGTTGGCGGCATACATCGCCTCACCCGCGCCACTGCCCTCGCGGAAGCCGATCAGCGACCGCCCGGATAGCTTTTGCATGTTGGAAGAGGTCGTCATCGATTTCCACTCGACAATGCATAGCTGCTCACCGCCTGGGGCCGGGCCTGCAGTGCGTCAGCGATAATCTTTTTCTGGCGTTCGAGTTCCTTTCCCACCAGTTCGAGACGCGGCGGCCGTACCCGCGAATTGCCAATCCCAACTTCCGCCTGCACCAGCTTGATCAGTTGAACAAAGTTTGGAACCGTGTCCATGCGCAGCAACGGCAGAAACCAGCGATACAACTCGAACGCCTTGTCAGTTTCTCCGTGGATGCCGTGGTTCAGCAACTCAACCGATTCGCGCGGCAGCGCGTTCGCCAGTCCAGCGATCCATCCCGTGGCTCCAACCCCGATTGCCTCCAGCACGGCGTCATCCACGCCCACACAGATCTCCAGCCGCTGGCGCGATGCCACACCGCCCATCAGTGCACGGATCGCCGACACGCGCCGCACATCCGTGCTCGACTCTTTCACCGCCGCAAGATTTGGGTGTTCCGCAGCCAGTTCAAGAATCTGCTCGGGAACAAAGTCGGTTCCATAGGCCACGGGATTGTTATAGAGCATGCAGGGTAGCGGCGTGGCATGGAAGACCGCCGCGACGTGCGCCTTCATCTCGCGCCAGTCGCCCTTATAGACATACGGAGGCAGAACCATCAGGCCGTCGCAACCCGCATTCGCCGCGGCTTTCGCCAGCAACACCGCCTCACCGGTGGAAAGCGCCGAGATTGCTGCCACCACTGGTCCGCGACCGTGCACCGCTTTGACACATGTGCGCAGGACGGCGAGTTTCTCGTCGAACGCCAGAGTTGCGCCCTCACCCAGCGATCCCAGGGCAACGATGCCGGTGCAGCCGTTGTCCAGCAGCCACCCGCAATGTTCCGCCATGAAGTGGTAGTCAATGCTGAGGTCGTTATTGAAGCAAGTTGTAATTGCGGGCATCACGCCCTTCCAGTTCATCGCGATCCTCCTCATTGGGGGCCAGGGATTAGAGGTCAGTGATCAGAGCGCAGGCTGTTGGGTTTCCTGACCCCTGATCCCTAGCCTCTGACCCCCAACTCCAATAACCGCTGCCAAACTTTCCACACGTGCCGGAAACACGGGCGGCCGCACCGAATCCGGATTCCACTGAAAAAGAAATTGGACTGCCGGTCCACAGACTCTGCCCTGGCACGGTCCCATTCCGCAGCGCGTGTGCAACTTCGCTGCGCGCCACGAATGATGCTCCCGCAGCCGCGAGTACGGAACATCTTCGCACCGGCAAACCATCGTCTCCGCCGACGGCAAGTCCCTCAGTTCCGGACGCAGGCGGAAGGTTCGATCCAGCATGCGGGCGAAGCGCTGTGCTTTCCGTCGCTCGCCAAACAGTTCCCGCGCTTCTTCCGCATGGCCCGCGGAAGCCAGGCCCGCGATCTGTCCTTCGACCAGCGCCAACTCCACGCCCCCAATACCGGTCGGTTCGCCAGCGCAGAGAATTCCCGGCACTGACGTTTTCTGGAGGTGGTCGACCTGCACGCAGCCGCTGTTCATCTGGCAGCCCAGTAATGATTGCAACTCCACGTTCGGAACCAGATGAAATCCGCACGCCAGGTAGTCGCATGCGATGACTTCGGCTTTGCCGCTTCGCGAAATCGTAACGCTTTCAACCTTCTCTCCGCCATGTGCCGCCAGCGGCCAGCTGTTCGCGGCAAAAGGAATACCCGCCAGTTCCTTCTTCAACTGCAGCCCCTGAGCGATCTTCCCGGGGTAAGCCAATAACGCAGCGCCGAACCGCGCCAGCCTGCTCCAGGAAGCCTGCTCGCAAATCACAGGAATCTCGGCACCTTGCCCGCGCAAATACGCCGCCACCGCGAGCAACAGCGGTCCAGTTCCGGCCACCACCACGCGTTTGCCACGAATCGGCAGGCCGGAGTTGACCATGGCCTGCAAGCCTCCTGCTCCCATCACATTCGGCAGCGTCCATCCGGGAAACGGCAGAAACCGTTCCCGCGCTCCGGTGGCCAGCACCAGATTCGTGTAGCGCAATTCGCAGAGATCGTCCGCTCCTTCTGCCAACAGCACGCCCGCTTCTGGCTGATGAAACACTCGCTTCCCATACAACTTGGCGACATCCGCCACCCGCAACCGCTCGCTCCATTGACCAGCGTACTGGAGATGGGCATCCTGATTCTGTGTATCCTCTGGAGTTCCTCGCCAGATCTGCCCGCCGCAGGCCGGGTTGTCGTCCACGATGCCGGTGCGCGCTCCACATTCCGCTGCCCGCACCGCTGCTGCAATGCCCGCTGGGCCTCCGCCGATCACGAGGACGTCGAAGCGGGCTTGCGAGCAGCTACTCATCGATTGTCACGTCCATGGTCTTCACTTCCATGCCGGGTTCACACACGATCTGGCAGCTTCGGCAATGCGGTGTTCCGTTGATCGATACGCGGCACTCAAAGCAGATTCCCATCCCGCACAACGGCCCGCGCGGCTCACCGCTCACGGACCTTCGGCACGCCTGCCCCGCGATCGCCACCGCGACCGCAACCGTTGCGCCCGCGGGCACTGCCACGCGCGAACCGTTCACGCGCAACGTCACTGGGCTCGACGCCGACTCACGCATGTACAAATTCTTTCCCCGCCCGCGACGGCAAGTACGCGGCAACCGGAATCTCCGGCTTTGTCCCGGCGATCTGATCCACGAGAAGCTTCGCCGTCGCCAACGAAGTTGTGATCCCCAGCCCCTCATGCCCCGTCGCCAGAAACAGAGTCTTGTCTCCCGGCCACGGGCCGATCAGCGGCAACTTGTCGGGCGTGGCCGCGCGAAAGCCAGTCCATGTGCGTATCGCCGACATCGCTCCCAGCCCCGGCATGTAGTCCTGAGCGCGCCGCAGCATGCGCGTCAGCATCGGCTGATCGACTTCTTTGTGTTCCGCTCCATACTGCCGCGACGACCCAATCAGAATCTGCCCTGTCCGCCGCGGCTGCACATTGAAGGCAACCGAGTCGCTCGTCACCGAGTGCGCGCTCTTTAGATATCCGAGTTCCACCAGCTGATGCCGCAGAAATCCCGGATAGCGATCCGTGATCACCAGATGCCCCTTGCGCTTCTTGATTTCCACTCCACCCGTCAGTTCTGGCGCCCACGCCCCCGCCGCATTGACGATCATTTTGCCCGTGATCTCCGCGCCGTCCGCCAGACGCACTCGACCTTGACCAATCTCGGTGACCGCCGCGCCCAGCCGTATCTCGGCCCCGTGCTTCTGCGCGCGCTCCATCAGAAGCCGCGCTGCGCATGGCGGATACACCACCGCATCCCCGGTCACCAGCAGTCCGCCCGCCATGCCATCGCGCAGGTTAGGCTCCAGCTGCCGCAGGGCTGGCGCGTCGAGCACCTTCGTCGGAACTCCGCGCCCGGCATAATATTCGTGCTTGCGGCGCACTTCGGCCATCTCGTCTTCGTCCGCCGCCACCCAGATGGTTCCACACTGCTCGTATTCCACGTCTTCCGGCAGTTCCGGCCGGAGCGCCTGCCACAGTTGCTGGGAATAACGGGTGAGCGCGAACTGCGCTTCGGAGTCGTCCATGACGACGATGTGCCCCATCCCGGCAGCCGTGGCCCCGCTGCCCACAACGTCGCGGTCGACGATTGCAACCCGCATACCGCGCCGCGCAAACTCGTCCGCACAGGCCGCGCCCACGATCCCGGCGCCCACAATCACCACGTCATTGGCTGCTGTGCTCATTGCGGTCTAACCCTGGCCGAATCGCGTGCGGCAATTTCAGCTGGATGTTGGCCAATTCGACGATTAGTGTAGACAATATCCGTGACGGTTGCACTCGGCACTCTTGGCAGGGAGATAAAAAAGATGACTCACTCCGGATCGTTATCACTGTCCCGATCATTCTCTCGATCATTGTCCCGCAGGCATTTCATTACCGCAGCCGCCGGCGCTGCCGGTTCGAGTCTCCTTCCCAAAGCCCTGATGGCCAGCGCTTGGCAAGACCCGGTCGTGAACGCGACCCAGAAAGATGGCAAGTCCGTCGGCCGCGAGAAAGTTCCATGGAAGGTCCTACCTTTCCCGTTGAAGCAGGTACGTCTGGGGGAGGGTCCCTGCAAGGTTGCGATGGAGGCCGATCGAAAATTCCTGCACTCGCTGCCTCCCGACCGTCTGCTGCACACCTTCCGCATCACCGCCGGCATTCCCTCCACGGCGCAGCCACTCGGAGGATGGGAGGCTCCTGACTGCGAACTCCGCGGCCACTATGCTGGAGGTCACTATCTTTCTGCCAGCGCGCTCATGTACGCCACTTGCGGAGACGAAGATCTGAAGAACAACGCTGCCGCCGTCGTCGCTGGACTTGGCAAATGCCAGGCTGAGTTGAAAAGCGGCTACCTGAGCGCGTTCCCCGTGGAATTCTTCGATCGCCTGCGCGAGCGCCAGCAAGTCTGGGCTCCCTTCTACACCATCCACAAAATCATGGCCGGACTGCTGGATATGTACGTGTACTGCGGCAACGAGCAGGCTCTCGACATGGCGCAGAAAATGGCAGGCTGGGCCGACCGCTACACCGAATCTCTCAGCTACGAGCACATGCAGCGCGTGCTGGGCACAGAATTCGGAGGCATGGGCGAGGTCCTCTGCAATCTCTACGCCGTGACCGGCAAGCGGGACTACCTTGAAATCGCGCCGCGCTTCGACAAGAAGCAATTCTTCGATCCGCTGGCCAGCCATCGCGATGAACTCAAGGGCCTGCACGTGAACACGCATGTTCCGCAGGTGATCGCCGCGGCGCGCTACTACGAACTCACGGGCGAGCGCCGCTATCGTGACATCGCCGAATACTTCTGGAATGAAGTGGTCAGTGAGCGCTCCTATTGCACGGGAGGCACCAGCAACGGCGAGTTATGGCACACCGATCCCGGCAAGCTCTCGACTGAACTCGGCCCCGACACAACCGAGTGCTGCTGCGCCTACAACATGATGAAGTTGACGCGCCACCTGTTCGGCTGGTCCGCTGACGCCCGCCTCATGGATTACTACGAGCGCACGCTCTTCAACCACCGCCTCGGCACCATCCATCCCGAGGACGGCACCATGATGTACTACCTGCCGCTGGCCTCGGGATACTGGAAGACGTTCGGCAAGCCCCTCGACGCTTTCTGGTGCTGCACCGGCACGGGCTCTGAGGAGTACGCAAAGCTCGCCGACACCATCTACTTCCACGACGACGACTCGCTTTACGTGAATCTCTACATCGCATCGCAGCTGGAGTGGCCGGAGAAGAGTCTGCAGATAAAGCAGGAAACTCGTTTTCCCGAAGAGCAAGGCACGACCCTCACCATCTCCGCCAAAACTCCGGCGCAATTGGCGATCAACCTTCGCATCCCGTACTGGGCGCAGGGTGGCAGCGTGAAAGTCAACGGGACCACGGTGCCGGCGTTTGCCAGTCCCAGCAGTTATCTGTCTCTCAACCGGGTCTGGAAAACTGGCGACATGATTGAACTCAGCCTGCCGATGGGCCTGCACATCGAGAGCATGCCCGATGACGAGACCATCCAGGCCGCGATGTACGGCCCTCTGGTGTTAGCCGGCCGCTTCGACGCGGTCACAAGAGACATGACATACAGCGGCATGGGTCCGAAGTCTGGAACCCAAAGCAAAGTGCCCGACATTGTGGCCGACCTCAAGCGACCTGCGTCGTGGATTGAGCGTGACTCGAACCAAACGCTTGTGTTCCATTCGGTCGGGCAGTCCCAACCAATCACGCTGGTGCCACTGAACCAGGTGATCCACGAGCGCTATGCGGTTTATTGGAAGACGAAGAACTCTTGACCACGGGGAAACTATGGCCCGCAGAGCGTCGCGCTGTGTTCTCGTGTCATCTGCGGTGAGCCTCACGCGCGAAAGCAGCGCAAACCGATGAAGTCTTTGACAAACGCATGCGCCTCCGTTTAATGTTCCGTTGCGTAAACGTTTACGAAACGGCTTTGCCCGCTTGATTCTGAGCGTTGCGCCGGATCCTCATTTCATCCAATGCTGCTGCAGACACTGCGCGAAGAAGTGCTGGAAGCGAACCTGGAACTGGTTCGCCGCGGCCTCGTGCTCTACACCTTCGGCAACGCCAGCGGCATCGATCGCAGCCAGGGCCTTGTGGCCATCAAGCCCAGCGGTGTTCCTTATGAAGAGCTCACGCCGGAGCAGATTGTGATCTGCGATCTCACGGGAAAAATCGTCGACGGAACTCTGCGCCCGTCTTCCGACCTGGCAACCCATATCGAGTTGTACAAACATTTCGCCAACATCGGCGGAGTCGCGCACACCCATTCTGAATTTGCCACCGCGTGGGCCCAGGCCGAGACGCCGATTCCGTGCTTCGGCACCACCCATGCCGACTCGTTTCACGGCGCCATTCCCGTCACCGCGCGGCTAAGTCACGCGGAAATTGACGGTGACTACGAACTGGAAACCGGCGCCGCCATCTGCCGCATCTTTAAGAATTCGAAGCTCGATCCCGACGCCATCCCGGCCGTGCTGGTGGCCGGGCACGCTCCGTTCTGCTGGGGCGCGACCGCCGCGGAGGCCGCCCACCATGCAGTGATTCTCGAATACGTGGCCCGCATGGCGTACCATACGCTGTCGATTAATGCCGAATCCCGGCCGCTCGCGCGCGAATTGCACGACAAACATTTCCTGCGCAAGCACGGCCGCAACGCCTACTACGGACAGGTAAAAACCCAATGAATCTAGCCCTCGCGGTCGCAGGTTCGTCCAGCCTGGTTCATCTTCATCCGGTGGACATGGTCATCGTGGCTTTCTATTTTGCGCTCGTGCTGGCCATCGGCGTGTACCTCAAAGGACGGGCAAACACCGGCGAGGACTTTTTTATGGCGGGCCGGGAAATGACGGCGTGGGTCGCCGGCTTGAGCTTTCTCTCGGCGAATTTGGGCGCGCTGGAATTGATGGGCTGGGCGGGCTCCGCCTATCAATACGGCATTCTCGCCACGCACTGGTACTGGGTCGGCGCCATTCCGGCCATGCTGTTTCTGGCGCTGGTGATGATGCCGTTTTATTACATCTCGAAGACGCACTCCGTCCCGGGATACTTAAAGCTGCGTTTCGGCGAACCCGCGCGCGCGCTGTCCGCGGTTTCGTTCGCCTTCATGACCGTGCTGATGAGCGGCGTCAACATGTTCGCCATGGCCAAGGTCATGCAAATCGTGTTGGGATGGGATATCAATTTCAGCATCTGGGTGTCGTCTCTCACGGTTGCGGTTTACGTGACGCTCGGCGGACTGCGCTCGGCGATCTTCAATGAAGTTCTGCAGTTCTTTCTGATCTGGGCAGGCGCTCTTCTGATTCCGATTCTTGGCCTTTACGAAGCGGGCGGCTGGGGCAACCTCAAGATTCTGATCGCGCAACGCGCGTCGGAACAGTATGTCCACCTGTGGGCCGGATTGGGCCACTTCAGCACCAATCCCATGGGCATTCACTGGACCGGCATTGTCTTCGGACTCGGCGCCGTGATTTCCATGGGCTACTGGACGACAGATTTTCTCGTGGTGCAGCGCATTCTGGCGGCGAAGGACATTCGCAGCGCCGAGATGGCGCCAATCATTGGCGCCGGATTCAAGATGCTCGTGCCCATCATCGTGATTCTGCCGGGATTGCTTGGTCTGGGCTTGCTCCCGATGAAACTGGTTCCGGAATCGGTGGCGACTGTCACTCACGGCTACAGTTACAACGACGTTCTCCCACTCATGCTGGCGCGTTATTGTGGGCCCGGGCTGTTGGGCCTCGGCGTCACGGCGCTGATTGCCGGCTTCATGTCGGGCATGGCTGGGAACGTCAGCGCCTTCACGACTGTCTGGACTTATGACATTTACCGGCCGCTGATCAACAGCAAAGGCACCGACCACCACTACGTGAACATGGGGCGCTGGACCACCATTATCGGCGTGCTGATCAGTGTCGGCACGGCGTATCTCGTCATGCGTTCGGCCAGCATCATGGACTACGTGCAGGCCCTGTTCAGCTTCTTCATCGCTCCGCTGTTTGGCACGGTAGTGCTTGGCATGCTGTGGAAGCGTGCCACCGGCGCCGGCGGATTTTGGGGTCTGCTCACCGGCACGCTTTGCTCGGTCAGCATGTGGACCTGGGTGAAGATCGACCCGACGGCCCTGCGCTACGTCGCACTCTCACCCGATGCCAAGGCCCTGGCACAGGACATGTACCAGGCTCTGTGGTCGTTTCTGACGTGCGTGATTGTGACCGTGGTGGTGAGTCTGGCTACCAAGCCGCTGCCCCACGGTTCACTGGCGGGCTTGGTCTATGGTGAGACGCAGATCCCGTCCGTGGGAGAGGTCCCGCTGTATCAGAAGCCGCTGTTCTGGGCCGCGATTGTTGGGATCATATTCATCGTGCTGAATATCATTTTCTGGTAGGCGGAGGACTCATGACAACAACTGGTCGATCGGCCTCAATCTGGTTCTTCATCGGCATTTCGCTGCTGATCAATGGCGTTCTGATTCTCGGCGCCGGATTGTATGAGTACGCGAACCCTCCGGCCCCTGAAGCCCAGGTGGTGCTGTTTCGCCTTCATGCCAGCGTGTGGTGGGGCGGCCTGTTGACCCTGCTGGGCGGTTTTTACTCATGGCACTACGCGCCCTCGCGGGCCCGCGATTAATAGTTTTGCGATTCATGGGAGAGATTTATGTCAGGCAAGAAAATGACGATGGGTGTCATTGTCGGGAATCGCGGATTCTTTCCCGGCGAGCTGGCCAAGTCCGGCCGCGAAGAAATGATCCAGGCGCTGGCCAAGGCCGGAATGGATTGTGTGGTGCTTGGTCCTGAGGACAGCAAGCACGGCGCAGTTGAGACGCACGACGAAGCCAAACGATGTGCGGCGTTGTTCCGGAAGAATAGCGAGCGGCTCGACGGCGTGATTGTCTCGTTGCCCAACTTCGGCGACGAACGCGCCATCGCCGACACTCTGCGGCTGGCCCGGCTCGACGTTCCCGTGTTGGTGCAGGCCACACCCGACGATGCATCGAAGATGACCATCCTGCACCGCCGCGACAGTTTTTGCGGAAAGATGTCGGCGTGCAACAACCTGCGGCAGTACGGCATTTCTTATTCGCTGACCAGGCTGCACACCGTCAGCCCGGACTCGCTGGACTTTCAAAACGACCTCGCGTGGTTTGCCGCAGTCTGCCGGGTGGCCAACGGCATGCGCAACCTGCGCGTGGGCAGCATCGGCGCGCGCCCCACCGCGTTCAATACTGTGCGCTATAGCGAGAAACTGCTCGAGGCCCACGGCATCTCGACCGAGACGCTCGACCTGTCGGAAGTTTTCGGCCGCATCGCGAAGCTGAAGGACGATCACGCCGGGGTCCAGGCCAAGCTCGCCGACATTCGCAAATACGTGACTACAGGTGGCGTCCCCGATGCAGCTCTCGTCAAGATGGCCAAACTCGGCTACGTCATCGATGACTGGATGAAGCAGACTGACGTCAAGATCAGCGCCGTGCAGTGCTGGACGTCGATGGAAGAATATTTCGGCGTGGTCCCCTGCACCATTATGAGCATGATGAGCAACAATCTGATCCCTGCGGCCTGCGAAGTCGACGTCTGCGGAACGCTCAGCATGCATGCGCTGGCGCTGGCTTCGCAGACTCCGAGCGCCCTGTTGGACTGGAACAATAATTATGGCGACGATCCGAACAAAGCCGTGTGCTTCCATTGCAGCAACCTGCCCAAGCATTTTTTTCAGGACGTGCGCATGGATTTCCAGGAAATCATCGCGGGAACAGTCGGCAAAGAAAACACGTTCGGCACGGTCGTGGGCCGCGTCAAGCCTGGCGCGATGAGCTTCGCGCGCTTCTCCACCGACGACACCGCGGGAGTGATTCGCGGCTACGTGGGCGAGGGCTCGTTCACCAGCGACGCGCTTAACACTTTCGGCGGCGTGGGCGTGGTGCAGATTGCCGAGCTGCAGAAGTTGCTGCACTATATCTGCGAGAACGGCTTCGAGCATCACGTAGCCGCGAACTTCTCGACCACGGCTGCTGCCGTGCACGAGGCCGCGGTCCGGTATCTGGGCTGGCAGATGCACTGGCACGGAAATTAGAGATCGTCTTATCTAGCTTTGATAAGACAGGTTTGTCATTCCGACCGGAGCGGAGCGAAGCGAGCGTAGTGGAGGAACCTGCTGTTTCTACCTTCGCGAAACTGGAGCCCCGCACGGTTCGCCGCGTGTTTCGTGAGACGCTAAACCATGGCCATCGTTGCAGGGGTAGATTTCGGCACGCTCAGCGTGCGGGTTTCGATCGTCGACAGCGAACGCGGCCTGCTGGCTTCGGCGCTCTCGGAATATCCCCTGCATCGCGATCGCGACAATCCTGATCTCGCGACCCAGTCCCACACCGATCACATGCGCGCTCTGGCCGACGCCACGCGGCAGGCCGTGAAGTTGGCCGGAATCACGGGCGATCAAGTGCAGTCCATCGCGCTCGATACCACCGGTTCCAGCGTGATCCCGGTGGGCGAGGGGATGGTGCCGCTTGACGATTACTACCTGTGGTGCGATCACCGCGCCAAGCAGGAAGCCGCACAAATTACAGAACTCGCGCGGCAGGAAAAGCTGGAAGCCATCGAGTGGTGCGGCGGCGTCTACTCTTCGGAATGGGGTTTCGCCAAGCTGCTGCACTGGCTGCGGCACAATCCCGAAAAGCGCGCGAGATTCGTGAGCGCGTTTGAGCACTGCGATATGGTTGCGGCCACGCTTTGTGGCATCACTGATGCGACGCGCGTGAAGCGCAGTGTCTGCGCCATGGGCCACAAATGGATGTGGAACGGCGCGCTGGGCGGCCTTCCTCCGGAGAGTTTTCTGGCGAAGGTCGATCCGCTGCTGGCAGGAGTTCGGGCGAAACTCGGCGGCGAGTGCTCGACTTCCGACAAGATCGCAGGCACGCTCGCGCCGCAGTGGGCCGAGAAGTTAGGCCTGCGCGCCGGCATTCCGATTCCAGTCGGCGCCTTCGATGCCCACTGGGACGCGATTGGCGCGGGCGCCAAAGAAGGAGACGTCGTCAACGTCGTGGGCACGTCGACCTGCATCATCGCCTATGCGCGTCAGGCGCAATTGATTCCCGGCGTGTGCGGAGTCGTGCCGGGCAGCGTGCATCCGCAATTCACCGGTATCGAGGCAGGACTTTCCGCGACTGGAGACATTTTCAGCGCGATCGCGCGGCGCGCGAACACCACGGTCGAAGAGCTAAGCAAGGGATTGGCGAGTTATCGCGCGGGCCAGACGGGCCTGCTGCGCATGACCTGGGACAACGGCGACCGCACTGTACTGGTGAATCCGAACCTGGGCGGAATGACGCTGGGATGGAATCTGCTGCACACCGCGCAGGACGAGTTGTTCGCGGCCATTGAAGGAACGGCGTTTCATACCCGTGTGATTCTCGACCGCATGAGCGAGTACGGCGCGCCCACGCAGCGCGTCATCAACGGCGGCGGAATTCCGCAGAGCAATCCTGCGCTGAATCAGGTTTACGCGAATGTGCTGGGCCGTCCCGTGCTGGTTCCCGCAGGCAAAGTGACTGGCATTGGGTCGGCGATCTTTGCGTTCCTGGCGGCGGGCAGCTTCAAGACCATCGAACAAGCGCAGCAGAAGGTCTGTCCGTCCTACACGGTTTACCAACCGCAGGCCGAAACGCAGGATGTGTATCGCGACCTCTACGAACTCTATCGCAAGATTTATTTCGAGTTTGGCCGGCCGGAAGGATCAGCGCTCGGGTATGTGCTGCCCAAGCTGATTCAGATTGCACGCGGGTGACGCCGGTGCGTGGACTTGACGTTATCCCTCTGCTTCAGGCATCCCGGCTGCCTGCCTGGCAGCGCTCCATTGTTCCTTCAACCCGAGCTCAGAAATCCATTTTTCCAGGTAGGACCGGTCCAGCGCTTCCGATTGCAGCTTCAGTACAGACGCCACATCCTCAATCTGTCGCTGCGATTGCGCCAGTCTGGCCCATTCAAGTTTCGCGACAATCATGTCCTCAGCACTTGCGACGAAAAGACGAATACCCTGGAAGTTGACCAAGTGGCGGCGGCCGAACTCCTCTTTGCTAAAGGGGCGAGCCTTGCGGAAGATCAGGTCAATCTTCCAACCGGTCGTCAGGTCAATTACGTTGAATAAGGAGTCCCGACGCAGTGCTTCCAAGGCTGCGTCCAGGTCTGCGTAGTATTCGCTCTCCGGCAAGCTGTGGACAAGAGTTCGCAACTGCGATGCCGTCGCCTCGATGACGAGATCGATGTCCTGAGTTGAGCGTGGGGCGCCGTAGTGTGCGCTGGCAAACGATCCGGTCAGCATGTAGCCGATGCCGGCTCGATCGAGCGCCGTTGTGATTCTTCGGAATACTTCCGGGATGCTCATCGCAGACGTGTTGGCAGGGGCGCGGGCAAGAAGGCGAGTCGCAGTAACTCTCGATCGAGCTGTGCTTCGTTCCACTCAGGATGGGCTCGCCGAATCCCCTCCCTCGCCAGATCCCGGGCGAACAGGCTCATCTCGAAAGCTAGAAGAAGGCGTTGCTCTCCTGACAAGGCCCGCTGAACTCGGAGCTGAATGTCTTCCGCTGCCGGGCTGGTATCAGTGATGGACACGGCAGAATGTTATCACGCGGGATTGCTGGCTGCGCTTCCGGGCATGCCCTCAACCGGTGCCCGTTGCTAACCGCCCGCGATCGCGCCGACAATCAGGAAAGGTTCTTTTCCCGACGCAACCGCTTCGGGCAGCGGGGAGTCGGGCGGCTCGTGCGACAGATCTTCTTCGCAGGCGAAGAAGCGCAGAAATGCTCGCCGCTGCAGCGTGCCGTGGTCGCGAATGGTGCCGCGCAGCATGGGATAGCGGGCCTCCAGCGCATCAAGGATCGAGCGCTGCGTGACCGGACCCTCCACTTCAAGCTGCACTTCGCGGCCAACGTGCGCCAGCGTCCGAAGATGCTGCGGGAGTTCGACTCGAATCATAGGCGGTTGAACTTCTTGCGCGATTTCGGGTGCACCTTCATCGTGCACGTCTTTCTTGTGACATGCGCAGCAAACTCGCTCAGTTGTGTGCCACCATCCTTGTCCGCAAGCTCTTTTCCTGGTCTGCGCTCCAGTACTTGCAATCGAGCCGCATAAACACGGACGTGTACGGGATGGTCATATTCGTCTTCAGCACCAGGACATGGAATGTCTTGCCGGCCTCATCAATGTTGGAAATGATTTTCTCGTGGCGCAGGGATTCAATGCGATGGCCGCCCAGGAGTTCGCCAACCTGTTTGCGATACGCAGAGACGCCGGGAGCATCCGCGTCGGAGATAAACGGCAGTTCAGAATCCATGAAAATGGCGGGCCGAACGTGAGTGGAGTGATCGATTGCCGCCATCACCGCTCGCACGACTTCAACCTGCGATGCGTTGGTCTCGATCGTTTCGATTCCAGGAGAAATTTGCAGCGGATATGCCGAGTCCACTACGAGGATCCAATTCCGGTGGCCGAGCAATGGCATGGATTCCGCCAGTCGCTGGTTCCAATCCGGCGGCGGGGTCTGCGCCGGGAGCGTCGCTGCGAGCAGAACGATCGTGAAAATAATCTTCAGCATGGATGCCGCCTTTCCACTCGCAGGTGTTTTACCGATCTGCACGCTTTCACGGCAGCGTCTGCACTTCCACCGAGAGCACGCCCGGCAGATCGCGCACAATCGGATTCCAACTGTCTCCGGCGTCGGCAGACGCGTAGACCTGGCCGCCGCTGGTGCCGAAATAAATGCCACAGTCATCCAGAGTATCGACGGCCATGGCGTCGCGCAGCACATTGACGTAGCAGTTCGCCTGCGGCAGGCCCTTGGTGAGCGCTTCCCATTCGTTGCCGCCGCTGCGGCTGCGATAGACCCGCAGCTTGCCTTCGTGGACATAATGCTCGCCGTCGCTCTTGATGGGAACGACATAGACCGTCTCCGGTTCGTGCGCGTGAATGTCGATGACGAATCCAAAATCCGTCGGCAGGTTGCCGCTGATCTTGGTCCATTGATCGCCGGCGTCGTCCGAGCGCATCACATCCCAGTGCTTCTGCATAAACAGCACTCCCGGGCGTGACGGGTTCATCGCGATGTGGTGCACGCAGTGGCCAACCTCGGCGGTCGGGTTCGGGATGTATTTCGAGTACAGGCCCTTATTGATGGGTTTCCAACTTTTGCCGCCGTCGTCGGTGCGGAACGCGCCCGCGGCGGAGATCGCGATGTAGATGCGGTCTGGATTGCTGGGATCGAGAATGATGGTGTGCAGGCACATGCCTCCGGCACCGGGCTGCCACTTCGGGCCGGTGCCGTGGCCGCGCAGGCCAGGAAGTTCGCGCCAGTTCTCGCCGCCGTCGGTCGAGCGAAACAGCGCCGCGTCTTCTACTCCTGCATACACAGTGTTGGGATC